>ERZ724513.1955-NODE-1955-length-10359-cov-4.283870_pt1 | contig 10359 bp, 8 predicted proteins | sample MGYA00376046_ERZ724513 | MGnify/ENA primary metagenome ERZ724513 (study PRJEB28724, sample SAMN07190883) | activated sludge metagenome | isolation source: activated sludge of sewage treatment plant in Hong Hong | place: Hong Kong | collected 2016-03-17 ... | reverse complement strand
TGGTCGCGATCGAAACCGCGCCGGGCGAAAGCGCCGAAACGGTGCTGCGGTTCGCCGCCTCCCTGGAGCTCGCCTCGCACCATATCGCCGCCGAAGCGATCGTCGGCGCGGCCACCGCGCGCGGCCTTACCCTCTCGGTTCCCGAAGGCGTGCGCGAAACGCTCGGCTCCGGCCTCGAGGGAATGGTCGAGGGGCGGAAGATATGCGTCGGGGCGCAGACGCTCGTGTTCGGAACGGCGCGGCCGCCCGAGTGGGCGCTGCGGGCGCTCCGGCGCGCGTCCTGGCGGGCGGCGCTGAGCGTGTTCGTATCGGTCGACGGCAACGCCATCGGCGCGCTCCTGCTCGCGGATGAACTGCGCACCGAGACCCCGCGCGCCATCCAGGCGCTGCGCCGGGCCGGGATCGGCCGCATCATGATGGTCACCGGCGACCGCGCGGACGCCGCGGAAACCATCGGGGCGGCGCTCGATCTCGACGAGGTGCTGGCCGATCGCAGCCCCTCGGACAAGGTCGACGCCGTCGCCGCCGAGCAGCGCATCCACCCGACCCTCATGGTCGGGGATGGCATCAACGATGCGCCCGCCCTTGCCGCCGCCGGCGTCGGAATAGCGATGGGTGCGCGCGGCGCGAGCGCCTCCTCGCAGGCTGCCGACGTGGTGATCCTGGTCGATCGGCTCGACCGGGTGTCGCAGGCGGTCGCGATCGCACGGCGGGCGCGGCGGATCGCCGTGGAGAGCATCGTCGCCGGGATGGCGCTGTCCGGCGTCGCCATGGGTGCGGCGGCGCTCGGGTTCCTCACCCCGGTTGCCGGCGCCCTCATCCAGGAAGGGATCGACGTCGTCGTCATCCTCAACGCGCTCCGCGCCTTGGGGCCCGGGCGCGGCGTCGTCGCCCGCCTGCATTCGCTGCCGGCGGCCACCGCCCGTGACCTGCACGAGGGCCACGAAGTCCTGCAGAAAGCCCTCGACCGCCTGCGCGGCATCGCCGACGCCCTCGACGACGCCGGCCCCGAGGAAGCACGCACGCTCATCGGCGAGGCGAACGCGCTCGTCGCCGACCAGATCGTGCGGCATGAGCGCAATGACGAAGCCGCGGTCTACCCGCGTCTGTCCAAGGTCCTGCATGACGGCCACGGCCTCTCCGCGATGAGCCGCGCTCACCGCGAGATCATGCATCTCGCGCGGCTGCTCGCCCGGCTGGCCGATTCCGTGCGGCCGCAGGACGTCGACCGCTACCTCGTCCGGGACGCGCAACGGGTGATCGAGTCGATTGAGGCGCTGGTGCGCCTTCACAATGCCCAAGAAGAAGATATTTATGAGCATGCGACGGCGGCCTAGTTCCGGCTGCCGCGGCGCATCTCGTCCAAATCCTCCTCGACCTGGCAGCACGCGCTCTCAATGAAGTTTTTGACAATGACAAAAAACCGCGTGAAAACTTGGCCTTGTGGGGCGATTCTCAATCAGTTCATTCCCCCGAGGTTGGTCTGCCAAGAACGATGTTGATCGAGGACCCGCGTTTCCGTTCCGCCCGAGGAACCAGTTTAGACCCCTCCCCGGCGAAATTGATCACGACGACCGACGACCTCGCGGCGGCGTGCGAGCGTATGGCGAGCCACCCGTTCGTGACCGTGGACACCGAATTCCTGCGCGAGTCGACCTACTATCCTCTGCTCTGCGTGGCGCAAATCGCCAGTCCGACGGAAGCCGCCGTCATCGACACGCTGGCGAGCGACATCGACCTCAGCCCGTTCTACGCCCTGATGGCGAACGAGCAGGTGACCAAGGTGTTTCACGCCGCGCGTCAGGATGTCGAAATCGTCTGGAATCTAGCCTCGCTGATTCCGCGCCCTCTGTTCGACACCCAGGTTGCGGCGATGGTATTAGGGTATGGCGACGCCATCTCCTATGAGCAGCTTGTCCACCGCATCACCGGCGACGCGCTCGACAAATCGAGCCGCTTTACCGACTGGGCGCGCCGCCCGCTGACCACGGCGCAGATTTCCTACGCGATTTCCGACGTGACGCATCTGCGCGAGGTCTATCGCGCGCTCGCCGCCGGGCTCGCCGAGCGCGGACGCACCAACTGGGTCGACGAGGAAATGGAGATCCTCACCTCGCCCGACACCTATCGCGCCGACCCCGCGACGGCGTGGGAGCGGCTCAAGAGCCGCGTCCGCAAGCCGAAGGAACTCGCCATCCTGATCGAGCTCGCCGCCTGGCGCGAGCGCGAGGCGCAGGCGCGCGACGTGCCGAGGGGGCGCGTGCTCAAGGATGAGGTGATCGGCGATATCGCCACCCAGGCGCCGACCTCGCCGGAAGGGCTGGCGGGGCTGCGCTCGCTGCCCAAGGGCTTCGAGCGTTCGAAGTGGGGACAGGATATTCTCGACGCGGTCCGGCGCGGCCTCGCGCGCGATCTGAAAGCGCTCCCGCGCCTCGAGCGGACGCGCTCCCAGGCCAATGCCAGCGCCACGGTGGAGCTGCTGAAGGTGCTGTTGCGGATGACCGCGGAAAAGCACGGCGTCGCCGCCAAGGTGATCGCCACCGTGGACGATCTCGAGCGGATCGTCGCCAGCGACAACGCCGACGTTCGCGCGCTCAAAGGCTGGCGCCGGGAGCTGTTCGGCGAGAAGGCGCTCGCCCTCAAGCACGGCGACCTCGCGCTTGCCATCGAGCGCAACCGGGTCGTGTCCGTCGATCGTCGACCGGATTCAGATAGCGACTGAGATCGCTTCGCGCCCGATCAGGCGCGCGAGCTGCCGCAGCCGGTTATACAGCCGCTCTCCGCCGAGCGCGGCGTGGCGGTTCTTCAGCGGCAGCGCAAGCTGGCCGTCGACCACGGCGAGCGGCATGTCCGGCAGCACGCCGGGCATGGCGGCGGAGACGAGATAGGCCACCCGCAATGCGCCGCCGAGCACGCGCGCCCGGTCGATCATCCGCGCGCTCGCCAGCTCCCGCACATGCGGCGACAGTTCCCCTTCCCATAGCCCGACATGACGAAAGAAGACGGCCAGCGCGAGAAAAGCCCGCCCCGGGTGATCGACGCCGAGGAAGCTCGCATGCGCAATGATGTTGAGGGACTGCTCGCCGCGGTAGTCGGGATGCGCGCGCCAGCCAATATCGGCCAGCAGGCATGCGGCGTGGCGCAGGCGCACTTCCTCCGGGGTCTCGTCGATCCCGGACGAGGCCATGAACCGGTCGGTCCACCGGATCAATTCCTCGCCGTGCTGCGGCGAGCGTGATCGCAGCACATTGAGGTCGCGCGCCGCGGCCAGCAGCGCGTCGCGCTTCTGCTCCGTCTTGCCGAGAAGCGAATAAAGCAGGCCTTCGCGCACTCCGGCGGCGGAGATGACGATCTCGCGCGGCTTGGCGCGCCGGATGATGTGCTCCAGCACCACCGCGGCGTAGCCGAGCAGCGGCCGGCGCGCATCGGTCACGGACTCGATCTGCGACAGCATCTCGGGATTGACGCGGCGGACGAGACGGACGAATTCGAGCGCATCCTTCGCGGGGATCGCATAGCCGTGCATGACATGCAGCGGATAGCCCGTCTGGCGCATGTACAGCCGGGCGAGCGCCCGCCAGGTGCCGCCGACGGCGTAAAACGCGCGCCCTGCGCCGGTGGGGAGAAAGCGCACGTCGGCCAGCGTCCGCGTGACGATTTTCTCGGCCTTCTTCAGCGATTTCTCGGAAATGTCCTGGAGCGCGAGCCCGCCCAACGGCAAAGTGATGGCCGCGCGGCAGCGCGAATTGCGCAGGTCGATGAGTTCGAGCGATCCGCCGCCGAGGTCGCCGACGATCCCGTCGGCGTCATGGATGCCGGATACGATGCCGAGCGCCGACAGCTCCGCCTCGCGCTTGCCGGAGATCACGTCGATCTTCACCCGGCAGATCTTCTCCGCCTCCCGGATGAAGTCGGGGCCGTTCATGGCGTCGCGGCATGCCGCGGTGGCGATGATCCACAGCTTGCGCGCGCCCATCGTATCGCAGAGGGCGCGAAAGCGGCGCAGCGCCGCCAACGCCCGTTCGACGGCGTCGCGCGCGAGCAGGCCGGTGGATTGCACCTCGCGCCCGAGCCCGGCGAGCACTTTCTCGTTGAAGATCGGCGTGGGGCTGCGCGTCAGGCCCTCATAGGCGACGAGACGGACCGAGTTCGATCCGATGTCGATGACGGCGATCGGCGGGCCGTGATCGAGACGGCCTTTTGCGGCGCCGCGGCTGGTCTGTGTGCGGCTAGCCACGGTCTCCCCGCCGCGTAAGGCTGCGAGGCGAGGATTCCTTGAGCGATTTTCCGCGGCCGGACAGGCTCGGATTGGTCATGAAATACTTGTGTGCGTTGAACGGCTCTTCGCCCGCTGCAACCTTGATACGCGTCCATGCTCCGGTCGGCAAGAGCGTCCAGCTCTGCTGGTTGTCCTTCAGATTGGCGATCATGATCTGGTCGAGCACCTGCTGGTGCACCGTCGGATTGATGATCGGACAGAGCGCCTCGACGCGGCGATCGAGATTGCGCGGCATCATGTCGGCCGACGAAATATAGACATGCGCTTTCGCGTGCGGCAGCCCGTGGCCGCCGCCGAAGCAATAGATGCGGCTGTGTTCGAGGAAGCGCCCGACGATCGACTTGACCCGGATGTTCTCGGACAGGCCGGCAACGCCGGGCCGCAGGCAGCAGATGCCGCGCACCACGAGGTCGATCTGCACGCCCGCCTGGGACGCCTCGTAGAGCGCATCGACGATGCCGGGATCGACCAGCGAATTCATTTTCATCCAGATCGCCGCCGGCCGGCCGGCGCGGGCATGGGCGATCTCCTGCGTGATATGCTCGACGATGCGCCCGCGCAGATTGACCGGCGAGACCGCCATGCGTTCGAGCCCGGCCGGCTCGGCATAGCCGGTGATGAAATTGAAGATGCGGGCGACGTCGCGCGCGATCGCAGGATCGGCGGTGAAGAACGACAGGTCGGTGTAAACGCGCGCGGTCACCGGGTGATAGTTGCCGGTGCCGGTATGGACATACGACAACGGCGACCCGCTCTCGCGGCGCACCACGAGAGAGAGCTTCGCGTGCGTTTTCAGCTCGAAGAACCCGTATACGACTTGTGCGCCGGCGCGCTCCAGGTCGCGCGCCCAGCGGATGTTCGCCTCTTCGTCGAAGCGCGCCTTCAGCTCGACCACCGCCGTGACCGACTTGCCAAGCTCGGCGGCTTCCGCCAGCGCCTGCACGATCTGACTGTCCTTCGAGGTGCGGTAGAGCGTCTGTTTGATGGCGACCACGTCCGGGTCGCGCGCCGCCTGCTGCAGGAACTGCACCACCACATCGAACGATTCGTAGGGATGGTGGACGATGAGGTCCTTCTGGCGGATGGCGGCGAAGCAGTCGCCGGCATGGTCGCGAATGCGCTCGGGAAACCGCGGCTTGTACGGTTTCCATTCGAGATCGTGACGATTGAGGGAGGATAGCTGCGAAAGCTCGGAGAGCGCGAGCGCGCCCTCGACGATGAAGACCTCGTTGTCTTCGACCGCGAGTTCGCGCTGCACGAAGGCGCGCAGCTCGGCCGGCATCGCCGCCTCGACCTCGAGCCGGATCACCGAGCCGCGCCGGCGTTGCTTCAGCGCGGTTTCGTACAGCCGCACGAGGTCCTCGGCCTCTTCCTCGACTTCGACTTCCGAGTCGCGCAGCACCCTGAAGCCGCCCTGCCCCTTGACCGAATAGCCGGGGAAAAGGCGCGGCACGAACATGGCGATCACCTGTTCGAGCGTGATCAGCCGTACGACGTCGCCTTCCCCCGGCAGCTTGATGAACCGCTCCACCTTGGGAGGCACGCGGATGAGCGCGTTCAGCGCGCGCCCGTCATGGGTGCGGCCCAGCTGCAAGGCCAGCGAGAAGCTGAAATTCGGAATGAAGGGAAAGGGATGCGCGGGATCGATGGCGAGCGGCGTCAACACCGGAAAGATCCGGTGCAGGAAATAGTCCTCGAGCCAATGCCGGTCGGCCTTCTTGACGGCGTCGGCTTCGACGAAAACGATATTGGCGCCGGCCAAATCCGTCTTGAGCTCGCGCCAGCGCTGCTGCTGGTCGAAGGCAAGCGTGGCGACCGCCTCGTTGATGCGCGCGAGCTGTTCGCTCGGGGTCAGTCCATCCGGGCTTTTTGTCGCGATGCCCGCCTCGACCTGACCGATGTAGCCGGCGACGCGCACCATGAAGAATTCGTCGAGATTGTTGGCGGAAATCGACAGGAACCGCACCCGTTCCAGCAGCGGATGGCTCGGGTTTTCCGCCTCTTCGAGAACGCGGCGGTTGAACTGAAGCCAGGACAATTCGCGGTTGAAAAACCGGTCGGAGCTCGTCTTGATCGGCGGTTCGGGCTGTTGGGGCGGCGGGGCTAAAGGCTCGACGGGTTCCGCTGGTTCGATTGAGAGAACGGACAGTCTGCGATCTGCCATCGATTTTACCTTCAAGGCCTGAATGGGAATCAGCCCCGGCGAGCCGCCGAGCTTATCCCGAATCACTGGGCCGGACTATGACGGGCCGACGACGCCGGATGCCGCAGGAAGGCCCGGCGAGGCCCGGCGAGGCCCGAAGCGGCCGGAATCGGGGCACTAGCCGCCATTCGTCGCGTCCAGGAGTTCCGCCGCCAGCGCCCGCGTGACGGGGCGCTGTTGCCGCAGCCCTTCCCGATCGAGAGCGGCGACGACCGCCTGGGCGGCGACGATCGAGCGCTCGACCCGGCGTTCGAGATAAACGAGCAACGCCTCGTCGACGGTCAGTTGGCGGTCAGCGAACAATTTGACCAAGACCGTGCGGAACAGCGCGTCATCGGGCGGCCCAATGGTGACGACCGGCACGGCGCGCAGGCGGGACGCGAGATCGGCGAGCCGCAAGGTCCAGGTGGCGGGCGCACTCTCCGCCGTCAGCAGCACGTAGCCCTGCTCCTCGCGCGCGATATTGAGAAGATGGAACAAGGCCCGCTCATTCACCGCCCCCGCCGCGGCGTCCTCCACCAGGACGGCCCCGCTCGCAAGCGCAGCCGGCGCTGCGGCCTCGTCGAGCGCGCTCGCAGCGATCATCCGCGCCCCGGCGCGCGCCGCCCAGATGGCCGCGAGGTGGCTTTTGCCGGAGCCGCGCGGCCCGACCAGCGCGAGCGTTCTTCCCGGCCAATCTGGCCAGCGCTCGATCGCATCGAGCGCCGCGGCGTTGCACGGCCCCACCATAAAATCTTCACGCGCCAAACTCGCGGGATGGCTGAGCGCCAGGGTCAGCTGCACCGGCTCTCGTGCCCGCGCGCCCATCAGCCGAACTCGTGCTCCGGCGTGTTCATGTGGCGAATCCATTCCCGCGTGTAGAATCCGACCGACACGAGAGTAAGCGTCGCCACGACGAACATCAGCACTGTCTGCAAAGGGCCCGCATTGAAATCGAAGGCCAGCGAGCCGAGAACGAGGCTGGCGAACACGATTTGCGCCACCGTATTGAGCTTGGAAACATACAGCGGGCGTATCTTGACCGGCTTGCCCACCAATAGCGCGAGGGTCACCGCCCCGATGATCAGGATGTCGCGGGACACGACGAGGACGACCAGCCACAGCGGGATCGCTCCCGCTATTCCGAGTCCGACGAACACCGAGATGATGAGCGCCTTGTCCGCCAAGGGATCGAGAAACGCGCCGAACTTGGTGGACATGCCGAACCGCTTCGCGAGAAACCCGTCGACGGCGTCGCTGAGGCCCGCGACGACGAACAGCGCGAACGCGACCGCCGCTTCGCCCGCCGCAATCGCCCAGACGAGAGCGGGAACAAGCATAATGCGCCCGATCGTGATAAGGTTGGGAAGGCTGAATGTTCGTCCCGGCTCACCCATACTGCAATCAACCGACCTCACGTCACGCTAGACAAGACACCTTCTGATATTGCGATCAGGATTGTCGCGCTAGCTCCCATTTCCGCCCTCCAACCGGGCTATATCCATGCGCGACGGCATCAAATCGAGCTTGAGCTATGCGGACGCCGGCGTCGATATCGATGCCGGCAACAAGATGGTCGACCTGATCAAGCCCCTGGTGCGGGCGACGGCGCGGCCGGGCGCAAACGTGGAAATCGGCGGCTTCGGCGGATTGTTCGACCTCAAGGCGACGGGCTTCAAGGACCCGGTCCTGGTGGCGGCGACCGATGGCGTCGGCACCAAGGTCAAGATCGCGATCGAAAGCGGGCAGCACGACACGATCGGCATCGACCTCGTCGCCATGTCGGTGAACGACCTCGTCGTACAGGGGGCGGAGCCCCTGTTTTTCCTCGACTATTTTGCCTGCGGCAAGCTCGACCCGGAGATCGGCGCGCGCGTCGTCGCGGGGGTGGCGGCGGGCTGCCGCCAGGCGCGCTGCGCGCTGATCGGCGGCGAGACGGCGGAGATGCCGGGCATCTACGCGCCGGGGGACTACGATCTCGCCGGCTTCGCCGTCGGCGCGGTCGAACGCAACGGACTGCTGCCGCGCTCCGACACCGTCGCCGGGGATGCCGTGCTTGGGATCGTGTCCTCGGGAGTCCATTCGAACGGCTTTTCGCTGGTGCGGCGCATCGTGGAACAGCAGGGAGTGGGATGGAACGATCCCGCGCCTTTCGACGCTTCGACCCCGCTCGGTCAGGCGCTCCTCGCGCCGACCCTGATCTATGTCGAGGCCTGCCTCGCCGCAATCCGCGCCACGGGTGCGGTAAAAGCCCTCGCCCACATCACCGGCGGCGGCCTCACCGAAAACATCCCGCGCGTTCTGCCGCAAGGATTGGGGGTGCGGATCGATCTCGAACGCCTGCCGCTCCTGCCGGTGTTTCAATGGCTCGCTCAATCCGGCGGCATTGCCGAGGCGGAAATGCTGCGCACCTTCAATTGCGGGATCGGCATGGTGGCGATCGTCGCGTCCGACCGGGCGGCGGCTGCTACGGCCGCCTTCGCGCAGTCCGGCCACAGCGTCATTCCGCTCGGCGCCGTGGTCGAGGCGAGCGGCGAGCGGGTCGCCTATCGCGGGCGCCTCTCCTTCGGAACGTGAAAGCCTGGGGAGAGGACCATGCAGCGCAAGCGCGTCGCTATCCTGATTTCGGGCCGCGGGTCGAACATGGCGGCGCTGATTTCGGCTGCCGCGGATCCTGACTACCCCGCCGAGATCGCGCTCGTCGTTTCCAATCGTCCGGACGCTGCGGGGCTTGCGCGGGCGAAGGCGGCAAGGATTGCGACGCTCGTGATCGATCACAAGACCTTCGGCAAGGATCGCGAGGCGTTCGAGCGCGCGCTCGACGCCGAGCTTGCGTCGCACAGGATTGATATCGTCTGCCTTGCCGGGTTCATGCGCCTGTTCACGCCGTGGTTCGTGACGCGCTGGCGGGAGCGGATGATCAACATCCACCCTGCCCTGCTGCCTGCGTTCAAGGGGCTGGACACCCATGAGCGTGCGCTCGCCGCAGGGGTGAAGGTGCACGGCGCCTCCGTGCATTTCGTCGTTCCCGAGATGGACTCCGGACCCATCATCGTCCAGTCGGCGGTGCCGGTGCGCGACGATGACACGCCCGACACGCTGGCGGCGCGCGTGCTCGTCGCCGAGCACCGCATCTATCCGCTCGCCCTGCGCTGGCTCGCGGAGAATCGCCTCTCGGTGGTCGACGGACGCTGCAACGTCGCCGGCGCGGGCGACCGCGCCGAAATGCTGATCTCGCCGTCGCCGTGACGCGTTACCGCGCGGTCAAGCGCCGACAGCGCGATGCGTCCGGCACAATAAAAAACCCCCGGTCGGAACCGGGGGCTACGGGCAAGCACCCGCAAAGCCGGTGTTAGCCGGCTCGTCGCATTACGCGACCTTCAGGTTCTCCGCGGAGGTTTTGCCGCGGTTGGTGACGAGTTCGTACTCGACCACCTGTCCTTCATTCAGGGTGCTGAGACCGGCACGCTCGACAGCCGAGATGTGGACGAAAACGTCCTTCTCGCCGGTCGACGGACGGATGAACCCATAGCCCTTGGTCGGGTTGAACCACTTGACGGTGCCTTTTTGCATCGTCGGCCTCCTAAGTCAGTCTGAAGAAACGAACGACAACTGCAGTCTCCTGCAATTGCCGCAACAAGCCGGGTTTTGGGGAGATCCGAAGCGACAGCGTCATCAACGCCCAACGGCCGGAACGGCCAAAATCCGATTGCGGGATTTTTCTAACGCGAGAGCCGGTCAGAAGCAAGGCTTACCGGGACGATTTGCGGTGATTGCTGCGAATCCAAGCAGTCTCGGCCTCGCGCATAATTGCGCGTCGAGCGTTTCTCTGCACGCTCGACGCATATTGAATGCGCCACGCCGGACGTTCGTCGAATCGCTGCGGCAAGCTGGCGCG
>ERZ724513.1952-NODE-1952-length-10364-cov-8.276263_pt1 | contig 10364 bp, 13 predicted proteins | sample MGYA00376046_ERZ724513 | MGnify/ENA primary metagenome ERZ724513 (study PRJEB28724, sample SAMN07190883) | activated sludge metagenome | isolation source: activated sludge of sewage treatment plant in Hong Hong | place: Hong Kong | collected 2016-03-17 ... | reverse complement strand
CGGTTGTAGCCGGCGATCATGATGTTCTCCACCCGGTCGTCGTCGACCAGCGGCTGGATCCGACCCAGCCCGAACATGGCGTCGAACACCGCCTTCGCCAGCACCTCCTGCTCGGCCACCGAGCGCGCCTGCCCGACCCGGACGATCTCCTCGGCCGTGTCCTCCTCCAACAGTTGGCGGATGATCGCGGTCCCCTCGGCCTCCTCGGCTTCGCGGTTCCAGCGGGCCTCACCCATCTGCTCAGCCAACCGGCGGGCGACCTCGCTGCGCATGCGGGCCACCAGCCCCCAGTCGACGTCCGGCATCAGAACGGGGCCGAACGGTGTGCTGGCCGGGTTGGGACGGTGCAGGGGGACGACCGCTGCACGTTGCTGCGTCGGCTCGACCGGGGTGAGTGTGGGGTAGCGGAAGGTCGACCTGATTCGTCCCTCCTCCATCGTCGGCTCGGTGAACATGGGCAGATCCAGCGGGTCGGTACTCATCCTCGGGCCTCCTGTCCGATCCGGGCGGCGATCATTTCCCGCAGCAGCGAGCCCTCCCCGCTGTTCGAGGCGGCCTTGCGGACCGCTTCCCCGGCAGCGCGAATGCTGCGCACGTAGCGGGACGCGTCGAACGCCCGATCCGCGGCCGCGGCGCCACCCCAACGGGTCGTCGGCTTGTCCGCCCCGTCGGCGAACACCTCCGACCGGCACGGGTCCCAGGCCACCGTGGCCACCACGGGCAGGCCCAGCGTGCGGGACACGTCCGCGGTGCTGTAGGGCCGGCCTTCCCCGATCAGCAGCACCTGGACGGAGTGGCCGGGGACGGCGTCGGCAGCGAGCGCTTCGGCCCAGGACTTGGCCGAGGCCAGGGACCGCAGGTGGCTGCGCACCACCAGCAGGGTCAGGTCGGCCTCGGCGATCAGCGGTGTCGGGGAGCCTTCCACGCCGAGTTGGCCGGCGTCGATCAGCACGTCCTGCCCGGTCGAGGCGATGCTCGTCAGCACGCCCAGCAGCGGCTCCCAGATCCGGGCCAGCCCGGCGGCCTGCGCGTGGGTGCGCGAACCGGTCAGGATGCTCACCTGCGTGTCCGGGATGTCCATCACGACTCGGGGCAGGGCTTCGGCCAGCACGCCGCTGCGGTGGGCCGCAACCAGGTCGATCAGCCCAGCATGTCCCTGCAAGCCGCGGAAGCGTCCGGCCAGGATCGCCGACCCGGCGGTCGGGTCGGCCTCGACCAGCAGCACCGGACGCGGCCAGCACAACGCGATCCCCAGCAGCGTCGAGGTCACCCCCGGCGAGCCGGCGGCGGCCGTCAGGCAGATCACAGGCATGCCCGGCTCACCTCGCCCGCGAGTCCAGGATCAGCGCGATCTTGCCCGACCCCGCCCACTGCGCCAGCTGCACCGCCTTGTCGGCGGCCACCACCACATCGACCACGGTCTGGGTGTCACCCGGCGTCACCCGCAACACCTTCGCCTCGACCGGGCCCGCCGGTGCCGTGTCGGCAGGAAGGTCGCCGGTGCGCACCAGCCGGACCGTGTCACCCGATGCCAGCGGCTCGACCGGCATCAGACCGGGAGCGATCGGCACCCCGACCACCGAGTCGCCCGGACCCGGAACCACCGTCGCCGACACCTGGGTGCGGCTCACCAGAGTGCCCGCCGTTAGGTCCGCGGCCGCCCGCTTGCCCACCAGGGACGCCAGCTCGCCGGCCGGTACCGTCGACAGCGACGGGTCGACCCCGACCCGTACCGCGCCCAGGTCCTGCGCGGTGATCACCTCGCCGCGCGACACGTCCTGGCGGACCATCACCACCTCACCGGCGGCCGTCGCCGACACCCACAACAGCCCGCCGGCCACCGCGCCAGCCACGACCAGCACCGCAGCCACCACGGCAAGGAAGGGGCGGCGGCTCAGCTTCGGTGCACGCGGCACCGGAACGGTGTCGTTGGCGCGGGCACTGCCGGACTCGGTCTGCTTCTCGGTGACATCGATCACAGCCATTCCCCGATCTCCTCGTGCGGTCCCTAGCGGCCGCTCGTCACGATCACCTGCAACTCGCCCACGTCGAGCCGCTGCGCCCTGGTCAACTGGAAACTGAACGACCCCGACTGGCCATAGCCCGACCAGTCCGCCGTCCAATAGGAGGTCGCCTCGACGGTGTAGCGACCCTGCTCGCTGTAGGTGTGACCGCACGTCGGGGACGGCTTCTTGCCCACCCCGTACGTCCACTGGGTGCCTTTGCCACACGACACGTCGGTGCCGTCGCCCAGATCCCACACAACCTTGTGGGCCCTGGCGGTCATCGTCACGCCGCCGGCGGAGATCGACCTCGGACCCCAGGTGGAGCTCGAGGGCTCATCAACCCACAGCCACACGGGCAAGCCGACCAGCGCCATCGCGTCCGGACCCTTCGGAGTGATGCCGATGTCGATCGGCGTCAACTCCATCTCGTCCAGCAGCGACCGGGCCAACTGCTCCGGGTTCACCCGAGGCTCCACCCAGAACAGCAACACGAGGCTGCCCTCCGTGCACCGAACCCGCACCCAGCCCGCAGGATGATTCGAGCCGTCATCCGGAATCGCATCCTTCGAGGGCGGACATGCGGGCAGGTCCGGCTTGCCCGGCTTGCCCGGCTTCTCCGGGGCGGGCGGCTTCTTGTCGCACACCCGGCATGTGACGCCACCGCCGTCGTTGTCCCCGCATCCGGGCGGGCACAGGTTGGCGTGTGCAGCCTGCGCGCCGGCGCAGGCGAAGAGGATCACGGCCACTCCGGTGGCGATCGCTCGGATCAGGCCTCGCACGTCGCCACTTCCTTGCCACCGGATTGGTAGACCTTGAACGTCGCCTTCTCGGTCCGCCGAAGCTCATAGGTGCGGCGTACGAAATCCGGTTGCTGTTCCGACTCCTTGACCGGCTTGCCGTTCCTCCCCACCACAACCACACTGTTCTGATCCCTACAGGTCGTCACCGTGACCCTGACGATGCCGTCCAGTCGGTCGACCTGCGATGCGGTGGCGCTGACCGTGACCGAGTCGCCGGTCTCATGCCAACCCTTATCCCGCCATGGCCGAACGCCATTCAGATTGGCCTGGATCATGTCGTCGTACGCGAGCGGCTTGAGCAGGTCGATCATCTTGTACTGGTCGTACTTCGCCGGGTTCGCCCGGACTTTCGCCATGACGTCGGAGTAGCGCTGGACCACGTCCAACGCCGCCGTTTGGTCGGCGTCCAGCGTCGGGGTCGGCGTCGCCGAGGCAGTCGGGGTCGCCGACACGGACGGGCTGGCGCTGGTCGGCACAGCGCTGGTGGCGGGCGTGGTGGTGGGTGGTGTGGTGGTGCAGGCGGCCATTCCGATAGCGGCCAGGGCCACGCCGGTGGCGAGCCGCAGGGGTGTAGTGGGGATCACGTTCGCATCTCCTTCCACCCCCTTAAGCCTGTGAGATGGGTGGATTCGGACAGCGAATCGGGTTGCTTTTCGGTCGGCGGCGCGCCTGGGGGTTGTTTCGAGGGTAAGTCGCGGCTCGGGGACCTGACCAGAGCTGAAAGCGTAGAAGTGCTGCTTAGCGTCTGGCTGTCCGGATCGCGCACTGAATCCTCGCCCCATCCACGTGGGCGCCTGTCCAGGCTGCGTGGTCATGCGCTCTGCTGGGCTTGCACTAGCTCGCTGAGCGCCCCGATGGATCGCTTGAGGTACCTCCGGACGGTGCGGGGAGCACATCCTCTTGCAGCCCCGACGTGTGCCGAGACCCGGTCGCCGACGATGCCGATCCCGGGCCCGGATGGCGGCTCGAGTTCGGCGGCCGCGTCCAGGACCGCCATGAGCAGGTCGAAGTCGTCCTGGCTGATGACCTCGGCGTTCAAGCCGTCTCCCAGGATCTCGATCAGCTCCTCGATGGCGTCCGGGGTGCTCTCGACGGCGGCGAGCCTGGAGTCATCGAGAGGCAGGTAGGGCGCGGTCGAGGTCAGGTCCTTCACGACCCGCTTGCGCAGGTTCAGCTTGATGTTCGCCGCGACCCGGCCAGTGGACGCCCACGGGTAGGTGCGGACGGCAATCCACAGCTGGGCGGCGACGTGAAAGTCGATGTTCTCGCTCATCGAGCGGAGCTGGTGAGCCAGGATCGTGGCGGCCGGCATCATCACCCATGCCAGCACCAGGCCCGCTTCCCGGCTGGCGCCGGCATCGGTATCGGACAGCTGCGCCAGGCCACGCAGCACCCGATCGGCCTCGTGCGGTTCGGCGCTACGCAGCCAATCGCACAGCCGGCCCGGGTTCGCCACAATGCCCAGATCGGGCACCCGCGCAGTCCAGTCCGGCCAGTGGGTGTTGAGGAGATCGCTGATCTGGTCGGCGGTGACGCCGAAGGTTTCCGCGACGGTCATGGGAGTTCCTTCCGTGTGTCCTGAGACCACGGAACCTCACCAAACCGATGTCACCACCGATGTAACCAGTCACTGTGGACGAGCACCTTCCGGCTGTCCACAAATCAGGTGAACGTCCTTGTCAAACCCACGTCCCCCATGTTCAGGAAGTCGCTCCCCGGGAGGCCTTGCGGACGGCGTGTGCAGTCGACGTCGCCCGGATCAACGGTTCGGGTAGAGCAGGTGGGGCCGCACGTCGGAGCGGGGCAGCCAGGTCATTCGGGTCGGTGATCCGGGGTGGCTGCGCCACTCCACGCAGGTGCGGTCGGAGCTGAACCACACCGCCACGGCGGGCACGATCGAGGTCCGGTTAGCCCAGACCAGCCGGGCCAGCACGAGACGTCCCGCACCGGGCCTGCCCAGCTTGCGGTCCTTCCCCGGCGGGGCGCCGACCGCGTTCAACGGCGCCCGCAGCAACCGGTCCGGCTCGCGATCGGGGGCGCCCACCCCCATAGCGTAAATCGAACATCTGTTCGGCTCAATCGGCGGGCCTTCCGTCGTGGATCAGGACCTCGGTGACACTCCTGCGGGCCTTGCCGGGGAAGGTTCTCCGACCGGTGAGGGACGAGAATCCCGGGCCGATCCTGACCGGAACGGGGCTGCCCGACGGCTTAAGGCACCAGCACAGATTGGACGCCACATGCCCGAGCCGAACACCGTCAGCCTCGCGACCAGCTACCTCGCCCTGGCCGCCGAGCAGCTGCTCGCCGTCGACCACGAATCGCCGGCAGCCCTGTTCGCCGCGATCGAATGCCTGGAGATCCAGAGCCAGCTGAGCGAACTCGGGCCCGAAGGAACACCGGTCGTGGCTGTGCTTGCACCGGCCCAGGCTCTGGCGCTGGCCGGAGACCTGCTCAGCCTGGACGGCCGCGCCGAGGTGGTCGCCCTCGCCGAGCAGTTGCGTCGCCTGTCGCGGGCGGTGAGCTGAGGTGGCCACCTCCGCGCTCGACCTGCTGATCGCCCTCGACGCCCGTCTGCAGGATCTCGAAGCCACCACGATGGTGCCCGGCTCGATCGAGCGCGTCGGTCAGGAATGGCGAGCCCTCGCACGAACCAGCCTGCGACTCCTGGACGCCAGACCTCGACACCCAGCCGACGGCGCGCAGCGCCTCGGCCTGCTGCTCGCCTCGATGGCCGACCCCGCGGACATCCGTCCGCTCCCCGATCCCGGGACGGGGCTGATGGCGATCACCACAACCATCGGTTGCCTCGCCGAGGTGATGCGCATCCCGACCGTGACCACACCAGACACCAGGGAGCAGGCAGCCGATGCGATCGGCAGCAACCTCGAATCAGCTTTCGCCCGCGCCGCCCGCTGGACCCAGAGCGCCCTCGACACCCTCGGCGCCCAGCCCGAGCCCCAGATCATCCGCCTCGCCGGCCCGCACCCGGACCCCACCAAGCCGGTCGCGCTGCACGCCTGGCGGATCATCGGCCCGACCGATCAGGGCATCGACGGTGCCGTCGCCCGGTGGGAGACCGCGGCGACCGGCGCGATCCGCAACCCGCGGCTGGTCACCCAGCACGCCCTCCAGCTCGCCGCCGCGGACATCGCCCTACTCTGCGCGGCAGCCAACGCCATCACCGAACACGCCAGTGAAGATCAGCCAGCCGACGCGGGCACCGCACTCGTCGCAGCAGGCAGTGCATGGCGGCAGACTGCCCGCTGGCCCAGCCACCTCCGCCTCGGAGGACGCAGCACCCAACTCCGCCACGCCTCCGCCGAACTGCGACAGACCATCGACGACGCCCTGCGAACCGGCAACGAGTGGAAGCAACCGGACGAGATGTTCGCCCAGACCCCTCCGGAGCGGTTGCTGGCCATCGCCCACTCCGGACTCCAGTCCGCCCTCCGTGTCGGGCACGCAGTCGTCGCCGCGCTGGACGGCCTGACCCGTGGGACGAGCCGGGCCTGGCTGAACGCCGACCAAATCCCGATGCCCAAGCACTCCGTGCAGAAGGCGCTCGACAGCCTCCGCTACGACTGGTGGCCTGACCCCGCCACCTTCCACTCCGCGGAGACCGTGCACCACAACGCCGCCGAGGCCCTCACCAAGCTCACGCGCGCCACCCCGCTAACCATCGAGGCGCTCGGGCGCCTCTCATCGCCGACGCCGGAAGCGGACAACCTTGAAGAGCTGTGGGAGTCTGTTCCGCTCGCGCTCGACCCGCTCCGCGCGGCCCAGAACATGGCCAGAAAGGCTGCTGCGTTTGCTGCCCAACCGCCAGCACACACGGTCGGGCGCTGACAAGCAGGCACTGCCAGCCATCCCCGCTGGCGACCGTTGGCTCACCGGCCCTACGATGACCGCTACCGGAACCCGGCTGGACGCACCTGGGGGTGGGTCAGCGTCCCCGGGTTCCCCTGATGGCGGCGACCAGCGCCAGCCAGGGATAACCGGACGGACCCTTTCGCGATCCCTCCGTCGGCCCCACGCGGTGCACCAGCAGTGAAACAGGACCTGGCCGCATCGAAGACCAGAGACCCCCACTGGCGTCTAGACTGATCTAGAAAACGCCTACTTTCTAGGTGAATCTAGGTGAGGTGATGGAAGGAAGCGTCTACACGCCTGGTGCCGGTCACAGCCCCAAGGTCTTGGCCGGCCGGGACGTGCTGCTGCGTGATTGGCATCTGATGCTCAGCGATGTGGCAGCAGCTGGTCGGGTCAGAGCGCTCGACATGATCCTGGTGGGGCCTCGCGGGGTCGGCAAGACGGCCGCAGTATCGGCGTTCGCCGGGCTGGCGCGTGAGCAGGGATTCGAGGTGATCAACCTTCAGGCGGTCACAGGTCAGGCCGGCCTGGTGCCGTCCTTATTGCGGCAGGCTAGTTCGCGCATCGCCGACGGAGCCGGGCCTTGGCAGCGGGCGAAGACTCTGTTCGAGCGAATCGGCGGCTTCGACCTGAGCGTGGCCGGCTTCGGTGCCGGGCTGTCGATGAGGGATCGAGATCCCGTCGCTCAAATCAGCGACGCCGAGACTCTGGCAGCGGCGCTCTCCGCGCTGGCCACCGAGACCCGGAAGGAACACGCAACCGGCGGGGTGATGCTCACCGTCGACGAACTGCAGGTCGCCTCCGCGCCGGATCTCGCCCTGATCGCCGCGATGCTCCACCGCCTGAATGTGGACCACCCCTCGTCGGTGGTCGCCTTCGCCGGTACCGGACTGCCACACACCCCGCATGCTCTTCGCCGGGCCGGCGTCACACATCCCGACCGGTTGTTCGTGGTAGAGCCCATCCCCTTGACCTTGACGCCAGAGGACGCCCGCTACGCGATCGTCGAGCCGGCACGCAGGGCCGGCGTGATGTGGGAGCCGCCCGCGGCCGATCGGATCGTGGACGTCAGCGGCGGCTATCCAGCCCACCTTCAACTCTTCGCCGACGCGACCTGGCGACTGTCACAGGGCCCGCAACGGATCACCATCGCCGACGTGGAACGGGCGATCCCCGACGCAGCCAGCCAGATCGAAAGGCGTTCGCTCGGCCCGCGCTGGGATCGGATCAGCGACCGGCAGATGGAATTCATGGCAGCACTGGCCCTGCTCGGCGGTCAGGCATCGACAGCCCAAGTGGCGAAAGCTCTCGGCAGGGAACAGCGAGAGATCTCCTGGATCCGCGAAGAGCTCATCACCGAAGGCGACATCTACGCTCCCCGACGCGGCCAGCTCAGCATGAGCGTCCCACTGTTCCGAAGCTACGTTCTCAGCCGATACGAAGCCCAAAGACCCGAAGGCGAAAGTCGCCTCCTCAGCCTGGAGGCCATGCACGCCAACCTGGCGCACGAGTTGGACACCAGGCACTAGGGGGCCCGCCATGGCTGCCAGCGTCAGACAATTCGGCAGCCGAGTGCCTGTAGGGCGGTGCGAGTGGCGATCGAGCGCAGGATGGGTTCGGCCAGCGGCCGGGAGAAGCCGGGAGCGGTGGGCACGCTGGTTCGGGCGGGGTTCCAGAGCACGACTTTGGTGTTGCCGGTCATGGAACGGTGCCCGGAGTCCGTCGAGATCGGGCCAGGTTGCTCGAATTGGTCGTGCCCAGGCTCGGCAGAGGCCCTAATGCTCCGCGGTCTACTCCTCACAGCCCGATGCCGACCGCCCCGGGCGTCCGTTCGAGCGGGATCGGACGACGCGACTCCTCCCACGCACCCGCGCTCGGCGAGGGCGTGAAGGTCTCCCAGACCTCAGGCTCGGACGACCGGACGCCCACCGTCGGCTCGTGGGACATGCTCACGCCGACCTCTTCGGCGACCGCATCAACCAGTCGTGTCTCGAGATCGGCAGGCTTGGTGTGGGCAAGAATCTGGTCCGCAGTCGCGATCACCCGTGCCCCGGTCTCGGCGATCACCGCCTCGATGCCGTGCTCCGGGGTGGCGGCCTGGGAGGCCCAGCCGGCCACGTAGTTGAACGTGTACTGGCCGCTATCCAAACCATGCGCCCGGGTCACGACGTACGCGACCGACTCAGCAAGTACCTCCTGACGGCCCCGGCACGCGCCGGCGTACACCTCACCCGGCTCCGGCGGGTTCAAGACGTGACCCAGCTCGTGACACAGCACCTTCACGCTCTGGGCGTCGTCGATGTCATCGCGGACGCGGATCTCGCGTCCGATGAAGTCGGTCCAGCCGTTCGCACCACCGCAGTCTCCCCGGGTCAGCGTGAAGCCCTCGGCGGCCACCACCTCGGCCAGCGAGTCCCACAATCCTGGCGGCGCCTGACCTTGCAGCAGCTTCGGCTCCGGCGGAAACTCCACCGGCGGATCGACCTGGCTCGCATCGAACACCGAGACCGGCCGCACCCCGGTCATCTGACGGACGTACTGCGTCCGGCCCTCCGCGTCCCGGATCGGCTCACCGCTCGCTCGGTCGACCAGCTCGACCTTGCGGGTCACCGGGCCTAGGATCTTGATCGCCTTCTCCCCGCGCCGCACCTGATGACCCAACGCCTGCCAAGCCCGGTAGCCGGCCACCATCGTCGCTTCGGGGCACTGAATGAGCACGAGTGCGACGTTGCCCATCGAGTACCTGTGCAGCCGGCTGGCCATGTTCAACCAGCGTTCCCAGGCGTCCTTGTCGTCGAGGTTGGCGATGTGATCGGCCAACTGCTGGTGCAACTGCTCGACCGTCTCCCGCCGGGCACGATCCGCAGCCTCACGCTGCGCCGCGGACAGCTGACGGCCAGCCATCACAACTCCGCCCGCAGCCGCCGATACTCCGCGACAAGCTGCTCGACCTCGACAGGATCGCCGTCCGCGGCAGCCAGTTCGGCGATCTGCTCCAGCAGGTCGTACAGCACCAGCGGACGATCACGCCTCGGCACGTCGGGCATGGATCGCTCGTTCATGAGGCTCGCCGCTTCGACCGGCTGTACACCGACGGGACCGGACGGAACACCCGCTTCAGGTCCTCCAGCCGCACCCGGATCAACCGGCGCCCGGCATGCACCGCCGGCAACTCCCCGGCAGCGATTCGCTGGCGCAGCAGGTCGACACTCACGCTGTACAACACGGCCGCCTCCTGCAGGGAGACGAACTCCGGCTTCACGCCGGCGGCACTCATGGTCATGGCGGCTCCTCGGTCGAGATCGCCAGCGACGCGGCTGGCTGTCTCCCTTAAGCCCGCGAAGGGTGCCGATCCGGACACGCGATCTTGTCGGCGCGTGGTGGGAGGTGTCCGGGGGTGAGGGATGGATTCGCCGCGGACGTTCGCCGAGACACATCGGCGCACGGTCGCCATGTGGTCGGCGGAGGCCAGGGCAAGTGCCGCCCTCAATCGAAGCCGAGCCCCCTCGGAGGGCAGGCTCGCCGACGCGATCGCCCGCCAAAGTCGTTCGGACAGTCAGTCTCAGGAGGCCCGGAGCCCGTTTGCTAAGGACCCGCTAAGGACCCAACTCCAAAACAGAACCGGCCCTGACAGAGTATCTAGCCTAGTCAGAGCCGGTTTCACATGGCGGAGGATACGAGATTCGAA
>ERZ724513.1951-NODE-1951-length-10369-cov-14.743843_pt1 | contig 10369 bp, 10 predicted proteins | sample MGYA00376046_ERZ724513 | MGnify/ENA primary metagenome ERZ724513 (study PRJEB28724, sample SAMN07190883) | activated sludge metagenome | isolation source: activated sludge of sewage treatment plant in Hong Hong | place: Hong Kong | collected 2016-03-17 ... | reverse complement strand
CAGGCGCCCGCACGCCCGCCGTTGCCGCCCGGCTACGTAGCGGTGAACGCCCCGCCGCCGACCGTCGCCGCGGCACCGCCGGCGTCCTGACCTAGACCCGCCGCGGGGCGGCCAGCCGTTCGCGGCGCAGTTGCTCGACCTCCGGCAGTTCCAGCGGTGGCAGTTCACCGACGACGCGGGACAGCAGCAGGTCGGCCAGTTCCGGATTGCGGGCCAGGCACGGTCCGTGCAGATACGTGGCCACCACGCTGCCCTGCACCGCGCCGTCGTAGCCGTCACCGTCGCGGTTGCCCGCGCCCTTGACGACCGCCGCGAGCGGCCGGGCATCGGGACCCAGAACCGTTCCGCCGCGGTGGTTTTCGAAGCCGGTCAGGTGCTGGGTGAGACCCTCGACCAGCGGCTTGGACACCACCTCGCCGATGGTGCGCTTCTCCTGCGGTGATGTCGTCACGTCCAGCAGACCGACGCCCTCGACCCGTTCGCCGGCCGAGGTCTCATACCAGTGGCCGAGTACCTGGATCGCCGCGCAGATCGCCAGCACCGGAGCGCCGCGCGCGGCGGCGCGCTGCAAACCCTGATGGGTGAGGAGATGTTTGGTGGCCAGCCGTTGCGCGTAGTCCTCCGCGCCGCCGAGGGTGTAGAGGTCGAGCGAGTCCGGTACCGGGTCGGCCAGCGTGATCTCGACGATCTCGGCGGGAATGCCGCGAAGCCGCAACCGCTGGCGCAGCACCACGGCGTTGCCGCCGTCACCGTAGGTGCCCATCACGTCGGGCAGCACCAGTCCGATGCGCACACTGTCAGCCATGCATGCGTCCCAAAGTCCGGGTCAAATGCAGGAATGCCGTGTAGTTCGCCACCACCTCGACGTGCCCCTTGGGGCACGACGTGATGGCGTCAATGGTGTTGTGCACCAACGTATGTGGCACACTCGCGTAGCCCAGCCTAACCGCGAGGTCCGTCCCGCGTTCGCCGGCCGCGACCACCGGCACTCCTTCGAAATGTTCGAAGTCGACGTCCCACAGCCAGGACAGGTCCTCGCCGTCGGGCACCTGACCATTGACCGCGATCACCACCCCGTCGGCGCTCTTGTCGACCATCGACAGCGCCTCCTGCCAACCGGCGGGGTTCTTGGCCAACAGGATTCGCGCGGTGTGCTCACCCATCGGAACGGTCTGATAGCGCCCGGCGACCTCGTCGACCGTCGACACCGCGGCCACCGCGGCGGCCGGATCGGCACCCAGCGCCACCGCCGCGGCCACCGCCTGCGCGGCGTTGCCGCGGTTGACCTTGCCCGGCAGCGACAGCCGCATCGGCAGCGTCAGGCCGTCCGGGCCGTACAGGTTCACCTCGTCGAACCACCACTGCGGCGTCGGCCGCTTGAAATCACTGCCGGTCGAATACCAGTCCGAGCCGTCGCGCATGATCACCTCGCCGCTGCGCGGGCAGCTCACCGAGTCGTTGGCCCAGCTGCCGCCGGCGGCCACCCACACGACGTGCGGGCAGTCGTAGGCCGCCGAGGTCATCAGCACGTCGTCGCAGTTGGCCACGACGACTGCGTCGGGGTGGCGGGCCAGCCCGGCCCGCAGGGTGCGTTCGATGTGGTTGATCTCACCGACCCGGTCCAACTGGTCGCGCGACAGGTTCAGCAGCACGATCACCGCGGGGTCCACCGCATCGGAGACGTGCGGGACGTGCATCTCGTCGACCTCGAGGGCGGCGAGGGCGGCATCCGGTGACAACGCCAGCGCCGACACCAGGCCGGCGTCCATGTTCGCGCCCTCGGCGTTGGTCGCGACCTGCCCCAGGGTGGCCAGCGCCGCGGCCGTCATCCGGGTGGTGGTGGACTTGCCGTTGGTGCCGGTGACCACGACGGTGCGACGGCCCGCCCCGAGCTGGCCCAGGATGGACTTGTCCAGCGTCATCGCGACCAGGCCGCCGATCATGGCGCCCGCCCCGCGTCCGGTGACCCGGGAGGCCCAGCGCGCGGCGGAACCGGCGGCCAACGCGGCCCGCCCCCGGATCGTCATCGTCGGCCTCGGCATCGGAACGCAGTTTATGCGGACCTCTCGCGGGCGGCCCGACACGGATCCGATGTGCCGGGTGCTGTCGGGGGCGCGTGCCATCCTGACTGTGTGAGTCAGTCCTGGGGCAGGCCAGCCTCCGAGTCGGGCGACGGTTGGGTCGTCGTCGACGTGGAGACCTCGGGCTTCCGCCCTGGTCATGCCCGTATCATCAGCCTGGCCGCGCTGGCGCTGGACGCCCAGGGCAACGTCGAGCACTCGGTGGTCAGCCTGCTCAACCCCGGCGTCGACCCGGGCCCCACCCATGTGCACGGGCTCACCGCGGAGATGCTGGAGGACCAGCCCACCTTCGCCGAGATCGCCGACGAGGTGATCGAGCTGTTGCACGGGCGCACGCTGGTCGCCCACAACGTGGCCTTCGACTACGCGTTCTTGACCACCGAGGCCGAACTGGCCGGCACCGCGCTGCCGATCGACACCGTGATGTGCACCGTCGAGTTGGCCCGCCGGCTCAAGCTCGGCCTGGACAACCTGCGGCTGGAGACCCTGGCCCGGCACTGGGACATCTCCCAGACGCGGGCCCACGACGCGTTCGACGACGCGCTGGTGCTGTCCCGGGTGCTCAGCCCGGCCCTGCAGCGGGCCCGCGAGCACGACATCTGGCTGCCGGTGCGGCCGGTCACCCGGCGGCGCTGGCCCAACGGCCGGGTCACCCACGACGAGTTGCGGCCGCTGAAAACGCTGGCCTCCCGGATGCCGTGCCCGTACCTGAACCCCGGCCGCTATCAGGGCACGCAGCTGGTGCAGGGCATGCGGGTGGCGCTTTCCAGCGAGGTGCAGCGCACCCACGAGGAGCTGGTGGAGCGGATTCTGCACGCCGGGCTGGCCTACACCGAGGCCGTCGACCCGCAGACCTCCCTGGTGGTGTGCAACGAGCCCGCGCCCGAGCAGGGCAAGGGTTACCAGGCCCGCGAACTCGGTGTGCCGGTGGTCTCCGATGAGCAGTTCATGGACAACGTCGGGTCGGTCGCCCTCGGCACCGGCATCGACGACTTCGTCCAGTCGGTGGACCAGGGCCAACAGTTCGCCCTGTTCTGACGCCGACGATGAGCAGCGAACTCAGTGCCGATGACGTGCGTGGCGTGGTCTTCGCCAAATCCGGTGTCGGCAGGCGGGGCTACGACCCGAAATCGGTCCAGGAGCTGCTGCAGCTGGCCGCGCGCCGGCTCGACGGTCGCGGCTACCTGCGCGCCGACGACGTGCGCGCCGCCAAGCTGCGCACGTCGTCGGTGTTCAGTCGCGGCTATGACCGGGCCGAGGTCGACGCATTCGTGGACCGCCTGGTGGCGGCGATCCGCGCGCTCGAGCCCTAGCTGAGGGCCTTGGCCTTCAGGGAGTCGAACTCGGCCTGGCTGATCGCGCCGGAGTCCAGCAACTGCTTGGCGTGCTCGATCTCCTGCGCCGGCGACCGGCCCGCGGTCTCCCGGATGTAGTCGTCGGTTTCCTTCTTGGCCTGCAGCGCCGCCTCGCGCGCCCGCTCGGTCATGCCGCGACCGCGCGCGATCAGGTAGACCACCGCGGTGAGCCACGGCAGGACGATCAGGAAGATCACCCACACCGCCTTGATCCAGCCCGACGTCTTGTGGTCGCGCCAGAACAGGTCGGTCAGGATCTGGAACAGCACCAGCAGGTAGGCGATCCAGGCGAAGATGATCAGGAAGTGCCAAAGAAAATCCCAGGTCGAACCCCAGTTCACGGCCTACTCCTTACGGTTGTCCGGTATGCGGCGGTTAGCTTAACCGGGCCGCCCGGTTCACCGCGGAGACCACCGCCCGAAGTGACGCAGTCGTGATCGAGGTGGCGATGCCGACGCCCCACACCGTGCGGCCGCCGACGGACGCCTCGACGTAGGCCGCGGCCGCGGCCTCCTCACCGGCCGACATGGCGTGCTCGGAGTAGTCCAGCACCGATACGTCGATGCCCACGGTGCCCAGCGCGTCGACGAACGCCGCCAGCGGGCCGTTACCCTCGCCGCGGATCTCGGTTTCGACGCCGTCGATCTTCACGGTGGCCTCGATGACATCGATCCCGCCGTCGACCTCCGAGCCGATCACCCGCTGCTTGATCCGTTCCAGCGGCCGGATCGGCGCCAGGTACTCGTCGGCGAACGCGTCCCACATCTCCTTGGGGGACACCTCGCCACCCTCGCCGTCGGTGATCTTCTGGATCACCTGGCTGAACTCGATCTGCAGCCGGCGCGGCAGCACCAGGCCGTGGTCGGCCTTCATGATGTAGGCCACCCCGCCCTTGCCGGACTGCGAGTTGACCCGGATCACGGCCTCATACGTACGCCCGACGTCCTTGGGGTCGATCGGCAGATACGGCACCTGCCACAGGATGTCGTCCACATCGGAGTCGGCCTCGTCGGCGGCGATCTTCATCGCGTCCAGGCCCTTGTTGATGGCGTCCTGGTGGCTACCGGAGAACGCGGTGTAGACCAGGTCGCCGCCGTAGGGATGCCGCTCGTGCACCGGCAGCTGGTTGCAGTACTCCACGGTGCGGCGGATCTCGTCGATGTTGGAGAAGTCGATCTGCGGGTCGACGCCACGGGAGAACAGGTTCAGGCCCAGCGTCACCAGGCAGACGTTGCCGGTGCGCTCGCCGTTGCCGAACAGGCAGCCCTCGATCCGGTCCGCGCCGGCCTGATAGCCCAATTCGGCTGCGGCGACTGCGGTTCCGCGGTCGTTGTGCGGGTGCAGGCTCAGGATGATCGAGTCCCGACGGGCCAGGTGCCGGCTCATCCACTCGATCGAGTCGGCGTAGACGTTGGGGGTCGCCATCTCGACGGTGGCGGGCAGGTTGACGATCAGCGGCCAGTCCGGGGTCGGTGCGATGACCTCGGAGACCGCATCGCAGACCTCCTTGGCGTACTCCAACTCGGTGCCGGTGTAGGACTCCGGGGAGTACTCGTAGCGCCACCGGGTGCCGGGATGCTTGGCCGCCTCCTCCAGGCACTTGCGGGCGCCGTCGGTGGCGATCTTCTTGATCTCGTCGCGGTCGGCGCGGAACACCACCCGGCGCTGCAGGATCGAGGTCGAGTTGTAGAAGTGCACGATCACGTTGGGTGCGCCGTCGCAGGCCTGGAAGGTGCGCTCGATCAGTTCGGGACGGCACTGGGTCAGCACCTGGATGGTGACGTCCTCGGGCACCGCGCCCTGCTCGATGATCTCGCGGACGAAGTCGTAGTCGGTCTGGCTGGCCGACGGGAAACCGACCTCGATCTCCTTGTAGCCCATCTTGACCAGCAGTTCGAACATCCGCCGCTTGCGGGCCGGGCTCATCGGGTCGATCAGGGCCTGGTTGCCGTCGCGCAGGTCGACGGCGCACCACGCCGGCGCCCGGTCGATGACCTTGTCGGGCCAGGTGCGGTCGGCCAGGGTGACGGTTTCGACTTCCTGCGCGAACGGCCGGTACCGGGACACCGGCATCGCGGTGTTGCGCTGGGTGTTGTACGCCGGCTGGCCGTCCTGGCGCGGACCGGCGGGGGTCTTGATGGTGCGCGCGGACACGTAGGCATCCAGCGAATCGAACGAAGGGTTGTTCACGATCGGGCTCCGGGTGTCTTGAGTTTGGACTTCAGACCGGCGCATCGCGAACTCCCGCGACGGGAGGCCAGTCTGGATCAGACCCCGTCGCGGCGTCCGAGGAGGAGCACCCGCTGCACAAGGACGTACTGTACTCCCGATGCAGCACCAGGCCAAAGCCCGGGACCAGGCCCGCTAGGCTGATGCCACGATGAAGAGCCGATTCCGCTGGCCGCTCACCGCGTCCGTTCTGATCATCGCGGTCGCCTTCGGCATCTGGGCGGCGTTTTTCCGTGGACCGTCCGAGAAGTGCAAACCGGTGATCGACATCCTCGAGTTCAACCATGCGCAGGCGGCGCGGGTCAGCGAGCAACCCGCCGACCCGAACAACCCGGTGCCCACGCAGGCCGAGGACCTGATCTACCAGCAGTGGGCCGACGGCCTGGCCGAGCGGGCGCAGAAGGTCAGCGACCCGGGACTGCAGGTGCAGGCGATTCAGCTGGCCCAGCTGGCCGACCAGTTCGCCGCCGGACTGCCCGGGCTTCGGGCCGCCATGCACAACCGGGCGCCGGGGGCGCCGCCACCGCCGGCGGCGCTGGGGATGTTCGCACTCAACCAGCGCATCGCCGACCAGGCGCAGCAGCTATCCCAGGCCTGCAAATCCTGACCCGTTGAGCACGATCTGCTCCAGCGGCAGCCGTTCGCGGGGACGCCGGTCCCGTTCGGCCACCTCCTCGGGCACCTCGGCGTAGTCGGCCAGGGAGCCGACCGCGATGATCATCAGCGGCCGCAGCCCGGCGTCGAGGGCGAAGGCCTGCCGGGCGCCCTCGACGTCGAACCCGGCCATCGGATGGGCGATCAGGCCGCGGGCGACCGCCTCGATGATCAGTCCGGCCATCGCCGCGCCGGCGTCGACCCCCGAGTAGAGCGCGGTCCGCTCGTCTTCGCCTTCATCCGCGCACACCAGGATCAGTGCGCCGGCCGCATTCGCGTAGCTGTTACCGCGCCTGAGCAGGCCGGAAAGTCTGGCGAAGGTCGGGTCCCGTCGAACCCCCACGACGAAGCGCACCGGCTGGCGATGGCCCCAGGTCGGGGCCCAGCGGGCGGCCTCCAGCAGCGCGGTCAGCTGCTCGGTGTCCACGACGGCGTCGGGATCGAACGCCCGGGGACTCCACCTGGCGGCGATCGGCGGATGGATCGGCACCCGGGTGTCGGCGGTGCGGTCGGCGGGACTGTCTGCCACAGACCGGACGTTACCGCCGGTTACGCGGCAAAAAGCAGGTGCGTCCACCCCTTATCCTTATGGGCGACCTCCCCGCGTTCTCGAAAGGGCAGACAGTGGCGCTCGTCGTGCAGAAGTACGGCGGATCCTCGGTGGGCGACGCCGAGCGGATCCGGCGCGTTGCCGAGCGCATCGTGGAGACCAAGAAGGCCGGCAACGACGTGGTCGTGGTGGTCTCCGCGATGGGTGACACCACCGACGACCTGCTCGACCTGGCCCGGCAGGTATGCCCGGCGCCCCCGCCGCGCGAGCTCGACATGCTGCTGACAGCGGGGGAGCGGATCTCCAATGCCCTGGTCGCGATGGCCATCGAGTCCCTCGGCGCGCACGCCCGTTCGTTCACCGGCTCGCAGGCCGGTGTCATCACGACCGGCACCCACGGCAACGCCAAGATCATCGACGTCACCCCGGGCCGGCTGCGCTCCGCGCTGGACGAGGGGCAGATCGTCCTGGTCGCGGGGTTCCAGGGCGTCAGCCAGGACAGCAAGGACGTCACCACGCTCGGTCGCGGCGGATCGGACACCACCGCCGTCGCGCTGGCGGCCGCGCTGAACGCCGACGTCTGCGAGATCTACACCGACGTCGACGGCATCTTCACCGCCGACCCGCGCATCGTGCCCAACGCCCGCCGGCTGGACACCGTCACCTTCGAGGAGATGCTCGAGATGGCGGCGGCCGGAGCCAAGGTGCTCATGCTGCGCTGCGTGGAATACGCCCGCCGCTACAACGTTCCCATCCACGTCCGGTCGTCGTACTCCGACAAGCCCGGCACCATCGTCACCGGATCGATCGAGGACATCCCCATGGAAGACGCCATCCTGACCGGAGTCGCGCACGACCGCAGCGAGGCGAAAGTGACCGTCGTCGGCCTGCCCGACGTACCGGGCTACGCCGCCAAGGTTTTTCGCGCGGTCGCCGAAGCCGACGTCAACATCGACATGGTGCTGCAGAACATCTCCAAGGTCGAGGACGGCAAGACCGACATCACCTTCACCTGCTCGCGGGACGCCGGATCGACCGCGGTGCAGAAGCTGGCCTCGCTGCAGGACGAGATCGGCTTCACCAAGGTGCTCTACGACGACCACATCGGCAAGGTGTCGCTGGTCGGGGCGGGCATGCGCAGTCACCCCGGCGTCACCGCCACCTTCTGCGAGGCGCTCGCCGAGGTCGGCGTCAACATCGAGTTGATCTCCACCTCGGAGATCCGAATCTCGGTGCTGGTCAAGGACTCCGAGCTGGACAAGGCGGTGGCCGCGCTGCACGAGGCGTTCGGCCTCGGTGGCGACGAGGAGGCGGTCGTGTACGCGGGAACGGGACGCTAGCCATGGTCAATATCGGAGTGGTGGGTGCGACCGGTCAGGTCGGCCAGGTGATGCGCACGCTGCTCGAGGAGCGCGACTTCCCGGTGAGCAGTGTGCGGTTCTTCGCCTCGGCCCGCTCGGCCGGCAAGAAGCTGCCGTTCCGCGGGCAGGAGATCGAGGTCGAGGACGCCGCCAGCGCCGACCCGAGCGGGTTGGACATCGCGCTGTTCTCCGCGGGCGCCACCATGTCGCGGGTGCAGGCGCCGCGGTTCGCCGAAGCCGGCGTGGTCGTCATCGACAACTCCTCGGCCTGGCGCAAGGATCCCGATGTGCCGCTGGTGGTTTCGGAGGTCAACTTCCACCGGGATGCGGGTGATCGCCCGAAAGGCATCATCGCCAACCCGAACTGCACCACGATGGCCGCCATGCCGGTGCTCAAGGTGCTGCACGACGAGGCGAAGCTGGTCCGGATGATCGCCTCGACATATCAGGCGGTGTCCGGCAGCGGCCTGGCCGGGGTCGAGGAGCTGGCCTCGCAGGCGCGCGCGGTGATCTCCCGCGCCGAGGACCTGGTGCACGACGGCGGCGCGGTTGACTTCCCGGCACCGGCGAAGTATGTCGCGCCAATCGCGTTCAACGTGATCCCACTGGCCGGCGCCCTGGTCGACGACGGCTCGGGGGAGACCGACGAGGATCAGAAGCTGCGCAACGAGAGTCGCAAGATCCTCGGCATCCCCGACCTCCCGGTCAGCGGGACCTGCGTGCGGGTGCCGGTGTTCACCGGCCACTCGCTGTCGATCAATGCCGAGTTCGCCCGGCCGATCTCACCGGAGCGCGCCGCCGAACTGCTGGCCGCCGCACCCGGTGTGACGCTGGCCGACGTGCCGACCCCGCTCGCCGCCGCCGGTGTCGACGACTCGCTGGTCGGCCGGATCCGCCGGGATCCGGGGGTGCCCGACGGCCGCGGTCTGGCGCTGTTCATCTCCGGCGACAACCTCCGAAAGGGTGCCGCCCTCAACACCATTCAGATCGCCGAGCTGCTGGCCGCCGAATTGTGATCCGCGGCGCGGTCGGCGCTGTCGCCGTCGCCTGCCTGACCGGGGTGCTGGCCTGTCCCGCCTCGGCCGACCCGCCCAGCCCGGCACCCGATCCCATCCTGCCGCCGCTGGCCCTGGGGCAGGTGGTCCGCATCGGTCCCGTCGCCGGCACCGGGACCCCGACCCGCGACTACGGCATCGGTGCCACCGACCTGTGCGAGTTCATGGAATTCCCAACCGAACTGCTGCAGGTCTGCGGTGACAGCTTCGCCGGACCGGGCGTGGGGTTCGGCGGCTGGTTTTCCCCCGTCGCCCTGCACGTGGCGGGTGATTCCGTCGACGACCCGGCGGGCGTGCGCTACACCGGTGTGACCGGGGTGGACCGGCCGCTGCTGGCCGATCCGGCCCCGCCCGGCTCGTCCCAGCTTCCCGCGGGCGTCGTGCAGATCAACCGGCAGAACTACCTCCTGGTGACGACCACCACGAATCTCGTCCCGGTATCGTCGCGGTTGGTGAAAGCCCAAGCCGGCCAGGGCGGTTGGACCACGGTGCCCGGATCGGTGCGTAAGGCCGGGTACGCCGACGGCAGGCAGACCCAGATCAGCGGCTACTACAACCCGATCCCGACCGGTGAATCCCAGACCGGTTGGGTCTACGTCGTCGCCAACAACTTCGACCGGTCCGGGCCCGTGGTGCTCTACCGGGCCACGCCGCAGTCGTTCACCGACCGCTCGAGCTGGCAGGGCTGGGCGGCCGGGCCGGGCGGCGGCTGGAACAAGCCCCCGACGCCGCTGTGGCCGGATCGGGTCGGCGAGATGAACATTCGCGAGATCGACGGCAAGGCCGTGCTGTCGTACTTCAACGCCAGCACCGGGAACATGGAGGTGCGGGTGGCCTACGACCCGACCGGGTTGGGCACCGCGCCGGCCACGACAGTGGTGCGCGCCGGTGAGTGGCCCGATCCGGTGGAGAGCCTGCCCCCGCCGGAGGACAACCGGCTCGCGCAGCCCTACGGGGGTTACATCTCGCCGGGTTCGACGCTCGACGAGGTACGGGTGTTCGTCAGCCAGTGGAACACCGCGCCGCGGGATCGCGCGCCCTACCGGGTGATCCAGTTCGCGGTGAACCCGTTCAAGCCGTGGTC
>ERZ724513.1950-NODE-1950-length-10375-cov-6.083236_pt1 | contig 10375 bp, 9 predicted proteins | sample MGYA00376046_ERZ724513 | MGnify/ENA primary metagenome ERZ724513 (study PRJEB28724, sample SAMN07190883) | activated sludge metagenome | isolation source: activated sludge of sewage treatment plant in Hong Hong | place: Hong Kong | collected 2016-03-17 ... | reverse complement strand
ACCTGGCCAAGCAACTGCGCCGCAACTGGAACGTCGAGTTCGACGACGCCCAGGCCATCGGACGCCGCTACCGACGCCAGGACGAGATCGGCACGCCGTACTGCGTCACGGTCGACTTCGACACCCTGGACGACCACGCCGTCACGATTCGCGATCGCGACACCATGACGCAAGAGCGCGTGGCGTTGGATCAGGTGCAGGGCTACCTGGCCGGACGCCTCGTCGGCTGCTGACAGCGGCACATTCTCGTCATCCCGGCGAACGCCGGGATCCCCAAAGGCTGTTTGCCACTGGGGTACGTGGGGGATCCCGGGGCAAGCCCGGGATGACGGGGCGGACAAGCTCGACCATCGAGATCCCGGCGTTCGCCGGGATGACGTCTACCGCTTGAACTTGCTGCGCAACCAGCCGAGCACCGTCTGCCGCTCCATGGCCTGCTCGAACCCCGCCGCCATCATGGCGAACGTGTCCTGCACCTGCTCGCGGTGGTCGAGAAAGCGGGCCTCGCTGATCTCGTCCACGCCCACCCGCCCGGTGGCCGCCTCGATCGCCTCGGTGACCGCCGCCAGGGTGTCGAACAGCTCCGCGGTGGCGTTCTCGCTCCAGAACGGCACCGACGCCTCGTAATCGTCGTGCGCCCAGGTGACCATCAGGCCGGTCGCCTCGTGCACCAACTGGCGCGCGAACGGGGTGGCGCTCACGTCGTGTGCGCCGGCCGGCAGCAGCTCGACCAGCCGGGCGTGCAGGCCGTCCCAGGCGGCGATCTCGTCGGCCGTCAACTCTTCGGGGTCGTCGTCGGCGTCGTCGTCGGGCAGGTCGGTCTCGGGGTCGCCCAGCGGGTGGGGCGCGGCCGCGGTCTGGGCGCTGACGAAGTGCACGGCAAAGCTCATGCCCCGCAGCCTAGTGACAGATCACCCGCGACGGGGCGGCTACACCAGCGGCACGAAGCGGAACCGGTAACCCATGATCGGCTCGCGGTGCCAGCCGGACGGGTCGCGGTCGATCACCCACATCACCCCGGACGCCGGCGCCACCAGCCGTCCGCCGATCGCCAGCTGCTGTTCGAGCTCGGCCGGAATCTCGCCCGGATCGGCCGACACCAGAATGCGGTCGTAGGGCCCCTCGTCGGGCAGCCCGAACACACCCGCCCGGGCCGGCTCGATGCTCGCCCAGGGCTGCTCGAACCCGGCCAGGTTGCGCCGGCCCATGGCCACCAGTTCGGGCACGATCTCGACACCCCGAACCCGCCCGGTCGGCCCGGTGAGCCGAGCCAGCAGCGCCGTGGTCCAGCCCGAGCCGCTGCCCACGTCGAGCACGGACGCCCCTACCGGCACGTGCAGCAGTTCGAGCATGAACTGCACCGTCCACGGCTGTGAGTTGGTGGCGCCGTGACCGATCGGCAACGGTTCGTCGCGGGCCGCCAGCGCACGCACGTCGGCGGGCAGAAACCGCACCCGCGGCACGTCCGCCAGCGCGGCGATCACCCGGCTGTGCTCGGTCATGTCTTCTAGGGCACCCCATGAGGCGCCGCGGCGCAAGGGGGTGTGGTGTGATTGGCTTGCGGTCGTGCCCAATGGACTGCGCGGCTTTCTGGCCGACACTCGACCATTGCGGCAGCCGGCCTTCCGCCGGCTGTGGATCGCCAACATCGTCACGGTGATCGGCGCGCAGCTCACCGTGGTGGCCGTGCCGGCCCAGATCTACGCGCTGACCAACTCCTCAGCCTGGGTGGGGCTGACCGGCTTGTTCGGGCTGGTGCCGCTGATCGTCTTCGGTCTGTGGGGCGGGGCCCTGGCCGACCATTTCGACCGCCGCACCCTGCTGATCATCACCACCGCCGGTCTGATCGGCACCAGTGCGCTGTTCTGTGTGCTGGCGCTGCAGCAACACACCGACGTGTGGCTGCTGCTGATCGTGTACGCGGTGCAGCAGGCCTGTTTCGCCGTCAACCAACCCACCCGGACGGCCGTGCTGCCGGCCCTGCTGCCGCTCGACCAGCTGCCGTCGGCCAGTTCGCTGAACATGACCGTGATGAGCGCCGGCGCCATCGCGGGGCCGCTGATCGGCGGCGCACTCATTCCGATCTTCGGCTTTCCGCTGCTCTACCTGATCGACACCGTCTGCTTGTTCGCCACCCTGTGGGCGGTGGTCAACCTGCCCAAACTGCCGCCCCAGGGCGAACGCAGGGGCACCCCCGGCGTACGGTCGGTGTTGGACGGCCTGCGCTACCTGCTCGGCCACCCGATTCTGCTCACCTCGTTTCTGGTGGACGGCATCGCGATGATCTTCGGCATGCCGCGCGCGCTGTTTCCGCAGATCGCGCACGAGAGCTTCGGCGGCCCGGTCGAGGGCGGCTTGGCCTTCGCTCTGCTGTTCGCGGCCATGCCCGCCGGGGCTGTGCTGGGCGGCGTGCTGTCGGGATGGGTGGCCCGGGTCGACCGCCAAGGCCTCGCCGTGGTGTGGTCGGTGATCGCCTGGGGCGCGGCGATCACGCTCACCGGCCTCGCGGTGTGGTTCGCGCCCTCGGCACCGATGGCGATGCTCGCCGTGGCGGTCGCGGCGCTGGCGTTCGGCGGGGCGGCAGACATGGCGTCCGCGGCCTTTCGCCAGTCGATGCTGCTGGCGGCCGCCGACGACAACGTGCGCGGACGGCTGCAGGGCGTGTTCATCGTGGTGGTCGCCGGCGGCCCCCGCATCGCCGACGTGCTGCACGGTTGGGCGGCCGAGGGCATCGGCACCGCCGCCACCACCGCCGGCGGTGGAGTGTTGGTGATCGTGGGCGTCGTGGTGGCGGCGATCGCGCTGCCCGCCTTCGTGCGCTACCGCATCCCGGAGCAGATGCTTCGCTAGAAGCCCGCCCGTCAGGCCCGCGTCAAAAGCCGCCCGCCCTGCGTCAAGGCAGCGTCAAGAGCCGAGCGGCTCAGCCGCACACCGAGTGTGCTGAAGGCGTGACCACCACGCTGCGCCTTCCGAAGCGCCTGCTCGTCGGCAACCCGATGACCACGACCCAGCTGCAGGAGACGCTGCTGCCCAAGCGGCTGGCCCTGCCCGTCTACTGCTCCGACCCGATCAGCTCGAACGCCTACGCCACGCAAGAGATTCTGCTGGTGCTGGCCCTCGGCGGAGCGTCCGCCGTGCTGTTCACCCCGTGGGTCGCGGTCGCCGTGGTGTCGCTGCTGGCGCTGGTCACGCTCAGCTACCGGCAGACCTGCCACGCCTACCCCGATGGCGGCGGCGCCTACGCGGTCAGCCGGGCCAATCTGGGCACCAACGCGTCCCTGGTGGCCGCCGCGGCCCTGATGGTCGACTACGTGATGACGGTGGCGGTGTCGATCGCCTCGGGCGTCGAGAACTTCGTGTCGGCCTTTCCGGCCCTGGCGCCGTACTCGGTCGAGCTCTGCCTGGGGTTCATCGTGCTGCTGACGGTGATGAACCTGCGCGGAGTGCGCGAGTCGGGCACCCTGTTCGCGATTCCCACCTACGGCTTTCTGGTCAGCGTGTTCGTGATGCTCGGGGTGGGTTTCTACAACAGCCTGATGGGCCACACGCCGGTGGCCGAGTCGGCCGCGTTCGGGTTTTCCCACACCGACCCCACCGGTGCCGCGCTGATCATTCTGCTGCTGCGCGCGTTCGCTTCGGGCTGCACCTCGCTCACCGGCGTCGAGGCGGTCAGCAACGGCGTGCCCACGTTTCGCAAGCCGAAGGCGCACAACGCCTCGGCGACGCTGCTGCTGATGGGCGGGTTGAGCATCGCCATGATGCTCGGCATCTCGGTGCTCAGCACCACCGCGCAGATTCACATCGCCGACTCGCTGGGCGACCTCACCGGTGTGCCCGTCGACTACGAGCAGCGGACGGTGCTGGCCCAACTCTCGGCGGCCGTGTTCGGCAACAACACGTTCGGCTTCTTCGCCGTGCAGGGCTTCACCACCGCCATTCTGGTGCTGGCCGCGAACACCGCCTTCAACGGCTTTCCGATTCTGGCCTCGATTCTGGCCGCCGACCGGTTCATGCCCAAGCAGTTGAAGCGCCGCGGCGACCGGCTGGTGTTCAGCAACGGCGTGGTGATCCTGGCCGCGGTGGCGGGCCTGCTGATCCTGGTGTTCGACGGTTCGGTGACCCGACTGATTCAGCTGTACATCCTGGGCGTGTTCGTGTCGTTCACGCTCAGCCAGGCGGGCATGGTGGTGCACTGGCGCAAGCACGCCGCCGAGCACGGCTGGAGCGGCACGTTGATCGGCGAACTGTCCGTCAACGCGGTCGGGGCGCTGGCCACCGCAGTGGTGCTGGTGGTGGTGCTGATCACCAAGTTCACCCACGGCGCCTGGCTGGTGGTGATCGCCGTCCCGGTGCTGTTCCTGATGATGAAGCGCATTCACCGGCACTACCAGCGGGTGTCGCGGCAGCTGAGGCCGAAGGCGGCGGGCATCACGCTGCCCAGCCGCAGCCACGCCATCGTGCTGGTCAGCCAACTCAACGAGCCCGCGCTGAAAGCCCTGGCCTACGCGCGGGCGATCCACCCCGACACCATCACCGCACTGCGCGTCGACACCGACCCCGAGCGCACCGCACGGCTGGTGGACGACTGGGCCGAGCGCGACGTGCAGGTGCCGCTCACGATCGTGAGCTCGCGCTATCGCGAGCTGACCGCCCCGGTGCTCGACTTTCTGGACGGCCTGCGGGTCGGCCCCCGCGACGTGGTGCAGGTGTTCGTTCCCGAATACGTGGTGGGGCATTGGTGGGAGCAGGTGCTGCACAACCAGAGCGCACTGCGGCTGAAGACCCGGTTACCTGGCAGCGAAGCGTGCCGTGCGGCGCGGCACCGAGGTGAAGCTCACCCCCACCGAGTGGCACCTGGTCGAGGCGCTGGTGCGCCGTCCGAGCACCCTGGTGCCCGGCGCCCAGCTGCTCGCCGAGGTGTGGGGCCCGGGGTACGAGAACCAGGGCAACTACCTGCGGGTCTACTTCGCCCAGTTGCGCCGCAAGCTCGAGGACGTGCCGAGCGCACCGCGGCACTTCATCACCGAGCCCGGCTTGGGGTACCGCTTCGAGCCCTAGGGCCCACCGGCGGTACCCTGGCCCGATGCACACCCTGCAGCGCGAGGCCCTGCGGCTGGGGCCGATCGCGGTCGACCCGCCGGTGGTGCTGGCACCCATGGCCGGCATCACCAATGCCGCCTACCGGCAGCTGTGCCGCGAGCAGGGCGCCGGGCTGTACGTGTGCGAGATGATCACCAGCCGGGCCGTCGTCGAGCGCATTCCGAAGACCTTCGCGATGCTGCGCTTCGACCCGGGCGAGACCGTGCGCTCGGTGCAGTTGTACGGCGTCGACCCCGACGTCATGGCCCGGGCGACCACCATTCTGTGCGCCGAGTTCGGGGTGGCCCACGTCGACCTCAACTTCGGCTGCCCGGTGCCCAAGGTGACCCGGCGTGGCGGCGGGGGAGCGCTGCCGTGGAAGCGCGACCGGCTGGCCGCCATTCTGACCGCGACGGTCGCCGCCGCCGAGCCGTTCGGCGTGCCAGTCACGATGAAGACCAGGGTCGGGATCGACGGTGACCACGAGACGTTTCTCGACGCCGGCCGCATCGCCGCCGACTGCGGCTGCGCGGCGATAGCGTTGCACGCCCGTACGGTCAAGCAGGCCTACGGCGGCGAGGCCGACTGGGCTCGCATCGCCGAACTGGTCGACGCGACGTCCATTCCGGTGCTGGGCAACGGCGACATCTGGGAGGCCTCCGACGCCCTCGACATGATGCGGCGCACCGGTTGCGCCGGCGTGGTGATCGGCCGCGGCTGCCTGGGCCGGCCCTGGCTGTTTCGCGACCTGGCGGCCGCGTTCGCCGGCGAGCCCGCCCCGCCGCTGCCCGATCTGGGTGAGGTGGCGGCGATGGTCTACCGGCACGCCGAGTTGCTGGCCGACCTCGAGGGCGAAACCTACGGCCTGCGCGACCTGCGCAAGCACATGGCCTGGTACTTCAAGGGCTTTCCGGTGGGCGGCGAGGTGCGTCGCGCCCTGGCCATGGTGGAGTCGCTTTCTCAGCTCGAGGGCCTGTTGGCCACCCTTGACCCGAGCGAGCCGTTTCCGGCCGCCGAGTTGGGCTCACCGCGCGGTCGGCAGGGTGCGCCGCGCGGCAAGGTGGTACTGCCCTACGGGTGGCTCGACTCAGAAAGCCTGGGCGACACCGACATTGCCGACGCAGAATCGGACGTGTCGGGCGGCTGAGGTCACTGCGCCGCGTACGGCATCAGCGCCAGCACGAGGGCGAGTATGCCGATGAACGGTGCCAGCACGCCCAGAATGATCGACCACACGCCGTAGCTGCGACCGCGCCGGGTGGCGGTGGCCACGATGCCGGTGACCCAGCCGGCAATACCGCCGAACATGGCGAGTTGCAGCGTCAGCACGCCGGTGGCGCCCAGTTGCTGTTGGAGTACGGTGGCGAGCTCGTCTTCAGACAGGGTGCCGCCGGCGCCCGCGAGGAACGGGCCGAGCTGCTGCCCCATGCGCCAGAACAGCCAGGCGAAGACCACCGTGCAGACCACCACCACGCCGAGCGCGATCATGCCCAGCAGCGGTGAGCGGGGTTGCGCCACCTGACCGTAGGGCTGCATCTGCCCCCCGTTGTACGCCTGCTGCGGGGTGGGGTAGGCGGGCTGGCCGTACTGCTGCTGACCGTAGCCGGATTGACCGTACCCCGACTGCCCATAACCGCTCTGCCCATAACCGGACTGGCCGTAACCCGACTGCCCGTACCCGCTCGGCTGCGTCCAATCGCTCTGCTGGGGCCGGTCGCTGCTTGGCTGGTACGGGTTCTGTTGGGGGTACTGCGGGTTGGTCATGGCTGCCTTTCGCGCGCTGATACCCCCATTGTGTCAGCACCACCCCAGAGCCGGCGGTCACCGCCGGCCGCGCCAGCCACCGATCGCAGCCGAGGCGAAGGTGCCCGGCTGAACGCCCACTACAGCGTCACGCCGAAGAACACCGTCGCCAGGAACCCGGCGTAGACCGCGAGAGCGGCATAGCCGAGCCAGGCGGGCAACCGGCGCGGGCCGCGACCGAGTGCGATGGCGGTCAGGCAGCCGGCCAGCAGCACCCACACCACGGCGTGTCCGTGGCGCCGGACGAAACCGGCATCGGCGGCGGGGTGGGTGCCGTCACCCACGAAGATGAACAGCCCGGCGACGAGTATGGCGATCACGGCCCCTATGCCGGCCAGCAGGCGGGTTCGCGGCCGCACGCTCGATGCGGGGCTGTCACTCATCGGTCACTCCGTCCCAGTGCGGCAGGGTCACTGGCACAAACGATAGAGGGATCGTGCCACTGGGCGCCGCGGCCAACCAGAGCCGCCCCGATGGCGGCCAGCGGGTGATTGCCCGGCAGCAGGGTGATGCGTGCCGGCAGATCGAGGGACGCCAAGAAGTCCGAACCCGCGGCACGCTCGGTGAGCTGCCGGCGGGCCAGGTCGGCCAGGCCGGGGGCGGTCCGCACCACCCCACCGCCCAGCGCGACCCGCGCCGACCCGTGCGCCAGCACCACCAGTTGGACGGCGGTGGCGATGGCGCCCCCGATGCGCAGCGACTCGTCGATCGCGGCCTGATCGCCGGCGTGAGTGGCCTCGACCAGACCGGGCAGGGTCAGCCCTGCAGCGGCGAGGCGTTCGGCGATGCGGCGACCGCCGGCGAGCACCTCCAGGCAGCCGATCTGCCCGCACACGCAGCGTCCGGCGGACGGGTCGACCGGCAGGTGGCCGATCTCGCCGGCCAGGTTGCCCTCGCCGCGCACCAGCCGTCCACCGACCAGGGTGGCCGACGCGATGCCGGTGCCGAGGTTGATGTAGCTGAGGTCGGCGGTGGGCGTGCGCAGGTAGTCGGCGGCCCCCAGGGCGGTGGCCTTCACGTCGTTGTCCACCCGCACCGCCACGCCCAGTTCGGCGCTCAGCAGCGCACCGAGTTCGAGCCGTTCGATGCCCAGGTTCACCGCGTGCAGCACCACGCCGGAGCAATGGTCGACCTGCCCGGGAATGCCGACGCCGACGCCCATCAGTTCGGTGACCTGCGTGCGGCCCAGTTGCAGGCACTCACGGGCCAGGGCCAGTGCGCCGCCCACCACCCCGTCGGGGCCTCGGTCGGTACGGCGCACCCGGTTGGCGATCACCCGCGACGAGGCGTCGAGCAGCACGGCCTGGGTCTTGGTGCCGCCGATGTCGATGCCCAGGCTCGGCCCCGAGCACTGTGGCGCGGTCATCTGCGGCGCTCCGCGAGCGCCCGCAGCAGGGCCAGCATGGTGCCTCGTCCACCGCAGTAGGTGATCACGTCTGGGCGCACCTTGGCCGACGGATCGGGCCAGCCGAGTTCGACGATCAATGCGTCGGGCCGTGCGGCGCGAATGTCGGCCACGGCGGCGGTCAGCTGAGGCACCCGGCCCAGGTCACGACCCTGCACCACCACTGGTCCCTCGGATTGCAGCACCGGCGTCAGGTCGAACGGCCGGTGCAGCGTGGTGATCGTCGCCCCGGGAAACGCCGCCGAGATCTCGTCGGCCAGATGATCGGCCAGGCCCCACACGGTGTCGCCGGCCGCGATGTTGTCGGGGGAGTCCAGCCGCACCAGCAGCGGAGCCGCCAGGGCCGGCAGTGGGCCGGCGATCGTGAACCCGGCGGCGGTCAGTTCCGGCGGTTCGGGCCGCTCGCTGGGTGCGGCGGCTCGTAGCGCGGCCACGCCACGGCTGAGAGTTGCCACCCGTTCGGCGGCCTCGAACACGCGCTGCTGCGGCAGCCGTCCCGAGGCCAGCGCGGCGAGCACGGCTGCGCGAATCTCGGCCAACTGCTCCGCAGTGTTGTCGGTGCCGATGCACAGCAGGTCGCACCCGGCGGCCAGCGCCAACACGGCGGCCTCGGCAAGGCCGCGCCCCGCACTCGCACCGGCCATGTCGAGGGCGTCGCTGACGATCGCCCCGGTGAAGCCGAACCGGTCGCGCAGCAGGCCGAGAATCGGGGCGCTGAGGGTGGCCGGCAACTCGGTGTCGAGGGTGGGCACCATGATGTGCGAGGTCATCACCGCCAGCGTGCCGGCCTGCACGGCCGCCGCGAACGGCACCAGCTCGCGAGCCTTCAGGGTGCCCGGGTCGACGGTGATGGTGGGTAGCGCCAGGTGCGAGTCGGTGGCGGTGTCGCCGTGGCCGGGAAAGTGCTTGGCGCAGGCGGCCACCCCGGCCCCCTGCAGTCCGCGGGTGTAGGCCGCCACGTGCCGGGCGACCAGAGCCGGGTCGGCGCCGAAGCTGCGCACGCCGATCACCGGGTTGCGTGGGTTGCTGTTGACGTCGGCGTCGGGCGCCAGGTCGAGGTCGATGCCGGCGGCGGCCAACTCGGCACCGATGCCGGCCCCGACCCGCTCGGTGAGGCCCTCGTCGTCGACCCGTCCCAGGTAGGCCATGGACGGGTACGGCGAGCCCGTCAGATGGTGCAGCCGGGTGACGTCGCCGCCCTCTTCGTCGGTGGCGATCAGCGCGGCCGGGTTGGCGGCGTGAATCGCGTCACAGAGCGCCCGGGTCTGTTCGGGGTCGACGATGTTGGTGGCGAACAGGCACACCGAGCCCAGGCCGTCCGCCAGTTCGGCGGCCAGCCAGTCGGGCAGCAGCGGGCCGACGAACCCGGGCATCAGCGTGGCGTTGACCGCCCTGGTCAGGGGGTTCATCGGCTCAGCCCTTCACCGCACCGGCGACCAGCCCGGAGGTGAGCCGGCCCTGCACGATCAGGAAGAACACGATCACCGGCACCGCCACCAGCGTGGACGCCGCCATCACCTGACCCCAGTCGGTGGCCCGGGTGGCGCTGGCCTGCACGAAGCCGCGCAGCCACAACGGCAGCGTGCGGTACTCCTCCTTCTGCAGAATCACCAGGGCGATGGTGAACTCGTTCCACGCCTGCAGAAAGGCGTACACGCCCGAGGCGACCAGGCCGGGCGCGAGCAGGGGGAACGTGATGCGAAAGAACGCCTGGGTGCGGCTCAGCCCGTCGACCATCGCGGCCTCTTCGAGCTCGATCGGCACGCCGGCCACGAAGCCGCGCAGCATCCAGATGGTGAACGGCACGACCGCGGCGATGTACAGGATCGACACCCCGATCACCGAGTTCAGCAGGTTGAGCGAGCTCATCAGCTTGTACTGGGCGATGAACAGGCCCTCGGCCGGCAGCATCTGAATGAACAGCACGGTCAGCACGAAGCTGGCCCGGCCGCGAAACCTGAACCGGCTGATCGCCAAGGCGGCCAGAAACGCGAACAGCAGGCAGAACACCACGGTGGTCAGGGTGATCGCGGTGCTCATGCCCAGGGCCGGCCAGAAGGTGCCCTGGTTGATCACCGCGATGAAGTT
>ERZ724513.1949-NODE-1949-length-10375-cov-7.394283_pt1 | contig 10375 bp, 8 predicted proteins | sample MGYA00376046_ERZ724513 | MGnify/ENA primary metagenome ERZ724513 (study PRJEB28724, sample SAMN07190883) | activated sludge metagenome | isolation source: activated sludge of sewage treatment plant in Hong Hong | place: Hong Kong | collected 2016-03-17 ... | reverse complement strand
GACCGTCGGGCCGCCCACCTTCACGGGCTGCCCCGCCAGGCGCTGCGCCATGGCGGCGTAGTGCTCGACCTCCACGCCGAAGACGGGCAGGCCCGGGCGCATCTCGGCCGCCGCGATAGCGGCCCCCGCGCAGAGCCCGCCCGCTGCTCCGCCGCCGGACCCGGGGCTACCGCCGCCGCCACCGCCGCCGGTGTAGTCGCGGCCTGCGAAATGCCCTCCGGGAGAGGACCAAAGACCCTTCCCGCGACCGGGTCTCAGCGGGAGAGTTTGACCTGCGTGCGCGTCGATGCGCATGGCTGAATCAAGGTGGCCCCCGAGGGTGGGCTTCGGGGGTCACCTTTTCTTTCTTTCTGCGCCGAGTGTCGAGATATACCACGGGTTTTCGCGATGGGCGTGCGATAAGTCGACGCTCGGGCCTCGTGGAACTCCGGCTCAGCCCAGTATCGGGAACCGGCGCTCGCGGGCCAGCCGGTCCAGTGCCCGTTGCATCACCATCCGCACGTGCGCGTCGACCTCGTCGATGTCGGGCTCGTCGCCGAACCGGGCCGCGATGTCGATGGGTGGCAGCACGTCGGTGACGATCTTGGACGGCAACGGGAAGTTGGACGGCATGAACGGCGTCAGGCCGAACGGAAACCCGAGCGTCAGCGGCATGATGTCCAGTCGGATGCGGTGCAGGCCCAGCCGTCGGGCCAGCCCATCGCCGCGGGCCAGAAACCACTGGGTCTCCTGCGCCCCGATCGATACGACCGGCACGATCGGCACGCGGGCCTCGACGGCGACCCGGACGTAACCGGTGCGGCCCTCGAAATCGATGACGTTGCGCTTCTGCGTGGGGCGGTAGGCGTCGTAGTCACCGCCCGGGAAGACCACCACCACCCCGCCCGACTCCAGCGCTTTGACGGCGTTGTCCGGATTGGCATGTACCACACCGAACTTGCGCAGCCAGGAGACCAGCGGCGTGATGAACACCCCGTAATGCGCCAGGGTGTACAGCGGGCGGTCCAGCCCGAACCTCTTGTAGAAGGCGGGCGCCAGCACGAGCACGTCGGGCGTCAGCATGCCGCCGGAGTGGTTGCACACCATCAGCACACCGCCGGTGGGCGGGACGGTTTCCAGGCCACGAACCGTCGCCCGGAAGTACAGCTTCATGACCGGGTCGATGAGCTTGTCCGCCAGGTCGACGAACCCCGGATCCCATCGGGCCATCTCGGAGTTGTCGAGATCCGGCCGGTCAGGTGCCATCAAGCTCCATTGCACACCCCGGAATAGCGGATGACGTTGCCGTACACCTCGGCCGTCACGACGTTAGCGTGGATCTGACCCGACGGCAGCTGACGCTTGATCTTGTCGCTGATCTGGGTCAGCTGGTACCACAGGTGGAAGATCGAATCTCCGTTGTAGAGCGGCGAATACTCGCTCTGATCGGGGTAGTTGGTGATGAACAGCGTGTGCGCGCGCGGGTCCAGGAACGCTGCCGACTGGTCGAGGTTGGCGGCCAGGACGTCGGCGGCGGCCTGCACGCCGGGCGCCGTCCACACGTCGTGCGCGGAGTCCAGGGCGTCACGGAAGCCTTTGGCCTGGTTGATCAGCGTGTCGTACTGCGCGTTGAACCACTGGCAGGAGTCGCGCTGGGCAATCACCTGCTCGGGCGTCACCCGGTTCTGCCACAGGTTGTACGGAAACGTGACGTAATCTGGACTCCAGTCCGAGGGATGGGGAGTGAACACCGGCAGCGACGGAGCCGCATCCGCGTCCGCCGGGGCCAGCGGCAGGCCGGCGGCGAGAACGACGGTCGCCGCTGCGGTCAGGCACAGGTTGCGGACGGACATACCTCGATTGTGACAAAGAGCGGCCATGCCGCTACCCCCTTCGCGCGAAGTGTTCGCGATAGGTCTCGGCGGCGGCGGCCAACTCCGGTCGCGCGTCGAGCACCGGCTTGAGCTTGGCCTGCGCCTTCTCCCGTTTGTAGGGGATGAATTCGGTCGGGAAGTCGCCGTCGTGCGGCCGGTAGTCGCGCAGCACCCGGCGCGCGACGGTGGCGATGTGCACCTCGTCGACACCGTCGGCGATGCCCATGGTGGGCGCGGCGGCGTACATCGCCTGGATGGGCGTCAGGTCGGTGGTGCCCAGCGAGCCCAGCACGTGCAGGGCGTTGAAGGACACCTCGCGCAGCACGCGGGCCATGGTGAACTTGACCGCGGCGATCTCGGTGCGGGCCTCCTGTGTGGAGGTGTTGTCTATCTTCCAGGCCGTCTCGAGCACGAACAGCCGCAGCATCCTGATCTTGGCGTAGGACTCGGCGATCTTCTCCTGCACCATCTGGTGTTCGCTGATCACCTTGCCGTGCGAGTGCCGGCTCAGCGCGCGTTCGCACATCATGTCGAACGCCAGCTTGCACTGCGCGATGGTGCGCATCGCGTGGTGGATGCGGCCGCCGCCAAGCCGGCGCTGCGCCAACACCTTTGCGCCGTCCTCGGGACCGAGCAGATGGTCGTCGGGCACCCGCACGTCGCGGTAGACGATGTGGTTGTGGTTGCGCGGTTCGGGCCGGATCTCGACGCCCGGCGTCTTGCGCGGCACCACGAACATGCCGTTGGTGCACATGACGAACAGGATGTCGGCGACCCGGCCGGCCGAGGTGAACCATTTCTCGCCGTTGATGATCCAGTCGGCGCCGTCGCGCACGGCGTGTGTCTTGAACAGGCTGGGGTCGCTGCCGCCCTGCGGTTCGGTCATCGAGTAGGCCGAGAACATGTCCTGGTTCAGCAGCGGAACCAGCCAGCGCTGTTTCTGTTCCTCGGTGCCGAACGCCGCCAGCATCTCCATGTTGCCGGTGTCGGGCGCGGACGCGCCGAACATGTGCGGGGCCCCAGCGTAGCGGCCGATGATCTCGTTGAGCAGTCCGAGTTTGAGCTGCCCGAAGCCGGGACCCCCGAGTTCGGGGTCGAGGAAGATCGCCCACAGCCCCTGGTCCTTGACCTCCTGTTGCAGTTCGCGCACATAGGCTTTCACCGCCGGGATCGGTGAGCGGACCGCGTGCGGGAAGACGTGGTCGAGCGGTTCGATCTTCTCCTCGCAGAACCGCTTGACCCAGTTGAGCTTCTCCTGGAATTCCGGTTCGGTGCTGAAATCCCATGCCATGCGTCCTGTCTAGCAGTCGGCGGCGGTGCGGGTGGCTACATTGGGGAGGTGACCGGCAGTGGTTCGACGTGGGCTCCACTGCGCTCACCGATCTACCGCGCACTGTGGGTCGCCCAACTGGTGTCCAATCTCGGCACCTGGATGCAGACCGTCGGCGCCCAATGGATGCTCGTCGCCGATCCGCGCGCCGCGGTCCTGGTTCCACTGGTGCAGACGGCGACGACGCTGCCGGTGATGCTGCTGGCTCTGCCCTCGGGAGTACTGGCCGATCTGGTCGACCGGCGCCGGCTGCTGATCGCCACGCAGTCCGCGATGGCCGCCGGCGTCGGCGTGCTGGCATCGCTGACCGGGGCCGGGCTGGCCACCCCGGCGGTGCTGTTGACGCTGCTGTTCCTGGTTGGCTGCGGGCAGGCCCTGACCGGTCCGGCATGGCAGGCGATCCAACCGGAACTCGTTCCGCGCGAACAGATTCCGGCCGCCGCCGCGCTGGGCAGCATCAGCATGAACGGTGCCCGGGCGATCGGTCCGGCGATCGCCGGCGCCCTGGTGTCCCTGTCCGGGCCGACGCTGGTGTTCGCCCTCAACGCGGTGTCGTTCGTGGGCATCGTGGTCGTGCTTATCGTCTGGCGGCGGCCGGCCACCGAACGGCAACTGCCCGCCGAGCGGCCGCTGGCGGCGCTCAGCGCCGGTGGGCGGTTCATCCGCAGCGCGCCGATCATCCGCCGGGTGCTGCTGCGCGCCGTGCTGTTCATCGCGCCGGGCAGCGCGCTGTGGGGCCTGCTCGCCGTGATCGCGAAAGATCAACTGGCGCAGTCTTCTTCCGGCTACGGCCTGATGCTGGGCGCGTTGGGTGTCGGGGCGGTGCTCGGCGCGGTGGTGCTGGGTCCGTTGCGATCGGTGTTCGGCCAGAACGGGTTGCTGGTGGCGGCCGCGCTCGGGTTCGCCGCGGCGACGACGGTTCTGGCGCTCGTGCACAACGTAGCGGTCGTGCTGGTGGCGCTGGTGGTCGGCGGGATGGCGTGGCTGGCGACGCTGGCCACGATGAACGCGTCGATGCAGCTGAGCCTGCCGGCGTGGGTGCGGGCCCGCGGCCTGTCGGTGTATCAGCTGGTGTTCATGGGCGGGCAGGCGATCGGCTCACTGGTCTGGGGTCTGCTGGCCGGCGCGACGAGCAGTGTCACCGCGCTGCTGGTCAGCGCGGGCCTGCTGGTGTTCTGCGCGCTGTCGGTGTGGTGGTGGCCGCTGCACGAGCGCACCGGCGACCTGGACCTGACCCCGTCAGCGCACTGGCCCGAACCGGCGCTGGTGTTCGAGCCCGAGCCGCCCGACGGCCCGGTGCTGGTGTTGACCAGCTACCGCGTCCAGCCGGACAACGAGACGGAGTTTCTGGCCGCGATGGCGCGGCTGGGCCGGTCCCGGCAGCGGTCCGGGGCGTCGCAGTGGCGGGTGTTCCGCCACGTCGAAAGGGACAACACGTTCGTCGAGGCGTTCATCGTGCGGTCCTGGGGCGAGCACATGCACCAGCACCGCACCCGGCTCACCGGGCAGGACCTGATCATCGAGCAGGACGTGGAACGCTACACCGACGGCGCGCCGGTGTCGCAACATCTGATCGCGGCGAAGTCCGAGGGTTAAGCCGCGGCGGCGCCGGTGTCGGCGTGCTCGGCCGCCGGGGCTGACGTGTCGGGCGTGGAGTCCGGCTTCACGTCCGGCTTCTCGGCCGGGCCGGAACCCGGCTTCTCGGCCAACCCGGAACCCGCCTTCTCGGCGGGGTCCCCCGCGGGGTCGGCGTCGACATCCTGGGCCTGCTCGCTTCCGGAACCGTCCCCCTCAGACTTGCTCTCGTCGACCTTCGTCGGCTCCTCCTGACTCGGCGCCGGGGTGGTGGCGCCGGCCTCGGACCCGCCCACGGTTTCGTCGACGACGGGGGTCGGCCCCTCCGAGGGGGTGACCACCGGGGCCGGCTCGACCGGGGTGGCCGTCGAATCCACCGTCGGCTCGGTGGTGGTGGACTGCTGCTGCGGGGCGTCGGCCTGGTGCTCACCGGCCGCCGCGGTCACCGTTGGCTGCTTGTGCGCATCGCCGGAACTGTCCGGCTCCGCGACGGTAGCATCGGCCGAAAGTGCCGTGGCGGCAACGGACTTCGCCTTGACCGAGGCGTCGGCGGCATCCGGCACCAGTCCGCTCGGCTTGTTGTACCCGATCCCGAACAGGTTCTCGAGCTGTGCCTGACCCCAGGCCAGCAGCGCCTGGACGGCCTCGCCGATTCGCCCGCCGATCGAGTTCCACGTGTTGACCGCGGCGTTGACCGTCGCGTTGAGGATTCCGACGTTGACGGTGTCCGAAACCCACTGATTCCCGGCGTTGATCATGTCGTGGGCGAAGCCGGTGAGCGCGTCGCCCTCGGCGGCGATCAGGTTCCAGCCCTCCTGGATCTGGAAGTTGACGACCGGGACGAACGGAATGAACGAAACCGCCTGCAGGACGTTGCCGACGGCGTCGACGCCGGCGCCGATGCCGCCCTTGATCGGTTCCCACACGTTCCAGATCCCGTTGGAAACATCGGCCAGGATCTGCGACGCCCCGGCCACGATGTTGCCGAGGCCGCCCTCGGGCAGATCGGCCCACGGCGGCCGCGGGATGGGAATCGGAACCGGCGGCAGCGGGACCCAGGCGCCGACCTCGTCGATGCCCAGCCACACCAGGGCCAGTCCGGCGTCGACGACCCAGTCGGCGACGTTCTTCAGGGCACTGCCCTCACCGCGCATCCAGTCGGTGACGTTGAAGACGCCGCTGTTGATCAACGACTCCACGAAGTTGTAGACGACCATGATCTGGTTGGAGAAGATTCCGACCCACGGGATCCACGCCACGACCGCTGCGGCGACCTCGAACCCGTAACGAACCCAGGGTTCGACCGCACCGTAGATCGCGTCGATGGCGTCGGCCAGCCCGTCCACCGGCGTGGCGTTCGGCGTGACCGCCAGCGCGTTCGCGACGTCGAGGACCTGAGCCTCGGACAGGGAGGAGACCGCGGACACCAGCTTGGGCGGCATCACCAGTTCGGTGGCGGCGCGCAGGCTGACCTGAGCGGAGACCGTCTGCTCGGGGTGGGTCAGCACGCTGGCGGCCTGCGGCGCGGTGGTGCTGGTGAAGGTCAGCGCGCCGGCGCACAGCGCGGCGACACCGGCCGTCAACGCAGGACGCATCGACAAAGCCATGTGGCCCCCTGTTTCATCGGATGTGCTTCCAACCGTAGGGCAGTCAATTTTGCCGGGCCATCCCCCACACCGGGGGAAATTGGTGCAATGACAGCGGCGGTCGTCGCATCGCGACTGGTTGTGCCGCTAGCCTGTGGCAGCAAGCCCACCTCGAGCGAAGGGGCACAGTGTGATCGGCATCGGCGCATTGGCAACGGGCGCCGCGCCCATCTTGGGTGGTGTGTTACTGGCGATGGCCGGCAACCAGATCGTGGGCGCGGGAAACTTCCGCGGCGGTATCAAGGACGATCTGGAGTTGCTCGAGATGCTGCCGGAAAGCGAGACCGCGCGACGGGAAGCGTTGCGGGCGACCATCGTCGAGCGGGTCGATGACGTCATCGAGGCCAATGAGAAGCGCCGGCAACTGCGGTCCGCGGCGTTCAGCTACCAGGGGAACTGGCGCGACATCGTGCTGTTCCTGTGCGTGGTGCTGTTCAGCATCGTGTGGTGGGACGTCGACCACGACCGCTCGTCATGGTTGCCCACGTTCGTCATCCTGATTGTGGCGGCGGTCGTCACCGGCGCCTACGCCGCCCGCGGAGCACGTCTGGCCTTGACCCGGCGAAGGCGCGCCCGCAAGTGACCGCCGCCACGATGGGGCTCTGACGATCAGGACTGCATCTGGCCCAACGTGACCTGCACGGTCTGCGGCTTGCCCGAGTCGTCCTGGTAGGTCACGGCGACGTTGTCGCCGGGCGCCTTGGACCGGATCGCCGCGACGAGCGCTTCCGGACTGTCGATGACCAGGTCATCGATCTTGGTGATGGTCGCACCGCTGGGCAGGCCGGCCGCCGCGGCGGGCCCGCCGTCGGCCACGCCCGCGATGGTCGCGCCGGTGCCACTCTGGTCATTGCTCAGCTTCACGCCCAGTGAGGCGTGTTGCACGGTGCCGGTGGCCACCAACTGGTCGGCGATCCGCTTGGCCTGATCGACCGGGATCGCGAACCCGAGCCCGATCGAGCCGGCCTGTCCGCCACCCGGGGCATCGCCGCCGCCGAGCGAGGCGATGGCCGAGTTCACGCCGATGAGCTTGCCGTCCATGTCGACCAGCGCGCCACCGGAGTTGCCCGGGTTGATGGCGGCATCGGTCTGGATGGCGTTCATCACCGAGTGTTGACCGGTGGACTCGTCGCCGGTGGTGACGGGACGGTTCAGCGAGCTGATGATGCCCGTGGTGACGGTCCCTTGCAGGCCCAGCGGCGACCCGATGGCGACGACGTTCTGGCCGACCTGAAGGTCCTTGGACGATCCGATCTCGATGGGCGTCAGGTCCGAAACACCTTGGGCGCGAATGACGGCGACGTCATCGGCCGGGTCCGCGCCGACGACGGTGAACGGCACGGTCCGGCCGTCGGAGAACGTCACGGTGGCCGTCGGGGCGGCGTCGCTCTGCCCGAATCCGCTGGGGGCCCGCCCGCCGGGGAACATGCCGCCGAAGGGGCCGCTCTGGTCGTCCTGGCCCGGATCGCCCGCCGAGGCGTTGGCCGCGGCGACGACGTGGTTGTTGGTCAGGATCAGGCCGTCGGCGCTCAGCACGATGCCCGAACCCTCCTCGCCCTGCCGGCCCTGCTTGATCTGAATCTTCACGACGCTGGGCAGCACCTTGGCCGACACCTGTGCGACGCTGCCGGCGGGTGCGGCGGCGTTGGGGACGGCCGGGGCGGCCTGGGGGGCCTGCGCCTGCACCTGGTGCGGCACCGCCACGGGCGCACTGGCCGCGGTCGGCGTGGGTGTCGGAGCGGAGTGATGGGTCAGCGCCAAAGTGCCGACGACGCCCGCCGTGGTCGCAATCGCGGCGACTCCGGCGATCAGCGGTGCGGTGCGAGAACGGTTGCGCTGCGGCCGGTTTGGCTCCGGAGCGGTTGGCTGGTAGGACTGCTCGGGATACCAGTACTGCGAATAGTGTTGTCCTGACTGGTAATTGCGGGCCGACCACTGGTCGTCGTGCTGCGGCGGGTATCCGAACCGGTCCGTCATGATCTGCGTTGCTCTCCTGTTTTGCGGTCAGCGGTGTTGCTCTACAGGATGCCGGGGACCCCTGAGCGGTAGCTGAGAAGTTCGCTTGCGCAGGCCAAGACTTTGATGACAGTTCGAAATCGTTTGCCGGCGGCGTCAGCCCCATTTTCCTACCTGCTCAGCAGTGCCTGCGACGACGTGCGAGTGGACATCGCACAGGCTGCTGAACAGATCCGGATGGTCGCCGATTATCGATTCGCCCGCCCGCGCCAATACCATCACTTGCGACATGTCTGACAGCACTCGTATCGCCGCGGAGGCGCAGCGCCGCCGCACCTTCGCCGTAATCAGCCACCCCGACGCCGGCAAGTCGACGCTGACCGAGGCCCTGGCGCTGCACGCCCGGGCCATCATCGAGGCGGGTGCGATCCACGGCAAGGCCGGCCGGCGCGCCACCGTGTCGGACTGGATGGAGATGGAGAAGGCCCGCGGCATCTCGATCACCTCGACCGCGCTGCAGTTCCCGTACCGCGACTGTGTCATCAACCTGCTCGACACGCCCGGCCACGCCGACTTCTCGGAGGACACCTATCGCGTGCTGACGGCCGTGGACTGCGCGGTCATGCTGATCGACGCCGCCAAGGGTCTGGAACCGCAGACCCTGAAGCTCTTCCAGGTGTGCAAGCACCGCGGCATCCCGATCATCACGGTGATCAACAAGTGGGACCGGCCGGGCAGGCACGCCCTCGAGTTGATGGACGAGATCCACGAGCGGATCGGACTGCGGACCACTCCCCTGACGTGGCCGGTCGGCATCGCCGGCGACTTCAAGGGTGTGCTGGACCGCCGTTCCGGAGAGTTCATCCGGTTCACCCGCACCGCGGGCGGGGCCACCGCGGCTCCCGAGGAGCACATCGCCGCGGCCGACGCGCACGCGGCGGCCGGCATCGACTGGGACACCGCGGTGGAGGAATCCGAACTGCTCAGCGCCGACGGCTCCGACTACGACCGCGACGCCTTCCTGTCCGGCAAGGCCTCGCCGGTGCTGTTCACCTCGGCGGCGCTGAACTTCGGGGTGAACCAGTTGCTCGACGTGCTCGTCGGCCTGGCGCCGCCTCCCGATGGCGCCCTCGACGTCGACGGCAACCGACGCGCGGTCGAATCCCCTTTCAGCGCATTCGTTTTCAAGGTGCAGGCCGGCATGGACTCGTCGCACCGGGATCGGATCGCCTATGCGCGGGTGGTCTCGGGCACCTTCGAGCGCGGCGACGTGCTCACCCATGCCGCCACCGGCAAACCCTTCGTCACCAAGTACGCGCAGTCGGTGTTCGGCCAGCAGCGCGCCACCCTCGATGACGCCTGGCCCGGCGACGTCATCGGACTGGCCAACGCGGCCGCGCTGCGTCCGGGTGACACGCTGTATCGCGATGTGCCCGTTCAGTTTCCGCCGATCCCGAGCTTTTCCCCCGAACACTTCGCGGTGGCCCGCAACGTCGACCCCAGCAAGCACAAGCAGTTCCGGAAGGGCGTCGAACAACTCGACCAGGAGGGTGTGGTTCAGGTGCTGCGCTCGGACAAGCGCGGTGAGCAGGCGCCCGTGCTCGCGGCGGTCGGGCCCATGCAGTTCGAGGTGGCCACCCACCGGATGGCCACCGAGATGGGTGCGCCGATCTCGTTGGAGTCACTGCCCTATCAGGTCGCGCGCATCGTCGACCCCGAGGACGCCGAGTTCATGAACCGGCAGGTATCCGCGGAAGTCCTGACCCGCACCGACGGGGTGATGCTGGTGCTGTTCTCGACGCCGTGGCGGCTGGAGGGCTTCCAGCGCGACAACCCGTCGATCACATTGCGGAGCCTGGTCGCGGCCGAGGGATAGTCAGTCCGGATCGACGGCTGTCAGACAAATCCCCGATCTCTTCAGCGGCCACTGCGAACTCCACTCGCAAAACGTCGCAGCTACCGCTGAACATTGATGATGTAAGAGCGTTACCGCACAGGCCGTGACTCGTGTCGCT
>ERZ724513.1946-NODE-1946-length-10383-cov-3.431061_pt1 | contig 10383 bp, 10 predicted proteins | sample MGYA00376046_ERZ724513 | MGnify/ENA primary metagenome ERZ724513 (study PRJEB28724, sample SAMN07190883) | activated sludge metagenome | isolation source: activated sludge of sewage treatment plant in Hong Hong | place: Hong Kong | collected 2016-03-17 ... | reverse complement strand
CGGCAACGCGCCGACGGCGCTGTTCCGGCTGCTGGAGGTCGTGCGCGACACGGGTGTCCGGCCGGCGGGGGTGATTGGCATCCCGGTGGGCTTCGTCGGGGCCGCCGAGTCCAAGCGCGCCCTGGCCGAGAATCCGTACGGACTGCCGTTCCTGACCGTTCACGGACGCCGCGGCGGCTCCGCGATCACGGTCGCGGCGGTCAACGCGATCGCGTCCACGGCGGAGACCACCAACGAGGCCCGTCCCTGAACCGCGATCTGCCTCTTAGTCCTCGATGACTGCGAGACCCTGCTCCCGAAGTTGCCCGAGGCTGTCGAGCATGTGCTTCAGCACCTCCGGGCTGTGGCCTTGCCAGTCCTCCACCTCGGAGACCACGCGGAGGGGGTCGCGCGTCCGATACGACTGGGTGATGTTGCCGGGGAACCGCTTGTTGGTGACGTTGGGGTCGTCCTCGAAGGGACCGGTCGGCTCGACGACGTAGATGTGTCCGCGCTCGTCGCTGCCGGCCAGCGCCGTCGCCAGTTCCGCTCCCCACGCGGCCGTCTCGACGAGCGCGGAGAAGTAGATGTTGTTCGAGACCCGGCCCTCTTGGTAGTTGGAGCCGTAGCCGGGGACCAGTTCGATACCCACCTCGAGGGCCGACTTCGTGCCGTGGTAGAAGGGCCCAGCGACCTGGGCGCAGTTGTCATAGGTGACCGGCGTGAAGTCGGCCTGCGTCTCGTCCGCCATGCCAGGACGGTACCCGTGCGGAGTCTTGACCGCGCCCCGGGCCCACGCAGCTACCGAGTGACCGGAGACGAACGCCCGCATGCTCTCGCAGACATCGACCGCAAGGTGGAGGCTCACCGCAGGATCGAGCGGCCCCCGTGGGTATCTGGTTCAAGGGCTGAGCGAGAGCGAGGTGACATGGACTCCATCGTGAATCGGGCAGACGACTTCCGGCACTTGCACGAATCGGGATGCTTCGTGATGCCGAATCCCTGGGACATCGGCAGCGCCCACGCGCTCGCGGCCATGGGTTTCAAGGCGCTGGCGACGACGAGCGCCGGATTCGCGTGGTCGACCGGCCGGCCCGACAACAGCGTCGGTCTTGAGCCAACGCTCTCACACCTGCGCCGGATGGCGGCGTCCGTGAGCCTGCCGGTCAATGCCGACTTCCAGGACGGCTACGCCATCGGGCCGGAGAACGTGGCAGCGAACGTCACCCTGGCGGCTCAGACGGGCGTGGCGGGCCTGTCGATCGAGGACTTCACCGGAGACCCGGCCGAGCCCCTCTTCGACCTGGGCCTCGCCGTCGAACGCGTCCACGCGGCACGAGCCGCGATCGATCAGAGCGGCACCGGAATCGTCCTGACCGCCCGCTCGGAGGGCTTCGTCTGGGGCCGTCCGGACATCGACGAGACGACCCGACGCCTGCGGGCGTACGCCGAGGCCGGGGCCGACTGCCTGTATGCGCCGTGGATCACGTCCCTCGACCACGTGGCAGCGATCGTGGACGCCGTCGCACCAAAGCCGGTGAACCTGCTGATCCACGCCCCGTTCACGACCGTCGCCGAAGCCGCTCGGCTCGGCGTCCGCAGGATCAGCGTCGGCGGGATGCTCGCCAAGACGGCCTGGCGAGGCTTCCTGGAGGCGGCTGCCGAGATTGCGGAGCACGGAACGTTCTCCCGGTTCGCCGACTTGCCCGACCTCAACGCCCTCCTCGGCCCCGACGCCTGACCGCTCCGCTCGGCGTGCCCCAGCTCCGCGACCACCCAGACACTCGGCCCGACCCGCCCCTTCTTTAGCGTTAAAGAGCCTCGCTCATTGCGTTCTGTAACGTTACAGACGAGCATGGATACAACGCGAACGGGACAAGCCAAGGGTCGGAGGTGAGATGAGCCGGGTGACGATGAAGAGCGTCGCTGAGGTGATGGGCGTGTCCGTGATGACGGTGTCCAACGCCTTCAATCGCCCTGACCAGCTCTCGCCCGACCTCCGGGCGCGAATCCTGCAGAGGGCCGAGAAGATGGGCTACGGCGGCCCGAGTGCGGTCGCCCGCCAACTGCGCTCGGGCAGGACCAACGCGTACGGCGTCCTGCTGTCGGAACCCCTCAGCTACGCATTCGAGGACCCGTTCTCGATCCTGTGGCTGTCGGGGCTCGCTCAGGCGCTGGAGAGCGCGGAAGGCACGATGGTGCTGCTGCCCGTCCGGCAGGGCAACGAGTCCGACCTGGAGCAGCTCCGTCGTGCCAGCGTCGACGGCGTTGCGGCGATGTGCAGCGAACAGCCAGTGGCACGCCTGGTGGCTCAGCGCGGGCTGCCCCTCGTCTCGACCGATCCCGACGATCCGGACGGAAGCTGGGTCGCGATCGACGACCACGCGGCGGGCGTCCAGCTCGGCAGCTACCTCGCCCGCCTCGGGCACACCGACGTGATGGTCGTGGTCGGGCGGCACCAGCACCGCGACATGGGGCTCCGCGAGTACACGCTCGACAACTACAACGCGACCGTGCAGCGGCGCGGCGGAAGCGGGTTCTACACCCAGGCCCGCCTGCGGGGGCTGGTCGAAGGGCTAGGCCACGTCCGCCCGACGATCCTGACCGCGCAGGGCAATTCCCGAGAGTCCGGACGCCGGGTCGCCGGCCTTGCTCTCGATCGACAGAACCGGCCCAGCGCGCTCGTCTGCCTCTCCGACGTCTTGGCCCTCGGCGTCCTGGACGCCACGTCCGATCGTGGGCTGACCCCCGGCCGGGATCTGTCGGTGACCGGTTTCGACGACCTGCCGGACTCGTCGCGGGCCGGGCTCACCACGGTCCACCAGCCCATCATCGAGAAGGGCCGGCTCGTCGGCGAGTTGCTCCTCGACCCGAGTCGGCAGCCCCGGCGCATCATGCTCGAGCACCGCCTCAAGGTCAGGTCATCGACAGGCCCAGCACCCCACGACTGACCCGCCACAACCGAGTTCCCGGGCCCGACAACTGAGCCCGCCCCAAGTCCTCCCGCCTGCACGGCGGGCCATCGAGTACACCCACAAGGAGACAACCATGTCCCAGTTCCTGTTCGCCCCCGTCGTCGAGAACGCCCGCTCGCTGAGCCGCTCGGCCCTGCCGGACAGCCCGGTCGTCGAGGACGGCCGTCCCACCCTGGCCCGCCGGACCAGCCGCACCTCGGGAGCCCCTTCGACCCGGCGTCTCTCGTTCCTGCCCCTACGCACGAAGCAGGCGACGTCCTACCGGACCTCCCCGGCGCTCTGACACCCGAGGCCTCGCCGTTGGGCTCCCGCGAGGGCGCTTGCCGCCACAGGTCGAGTTTCAACAACCTTCCATTCGGGTTTGACAAGGGGCGGCACCAACGGCGCTCGTGACCCGTGGCGGCAGGCGCCCCCTGTCCGGCCCGCCCACGACGCCATGAGCGACCCCTCACCCGCGCTCGGCCGACAGCCTTGGTGAACCTTGGCCTGGACGCCGTTGGCGAGGGTCAGTCCGGGGCCTGGTCCATGCGTTCGGCGAGGGCCACGATGATCCCTTCCGGGCCGCGCACGTAAGCCATACGCCAGACGCCCTCGTACTCGCCGATGCCGCCGACCAGTCCGAAGCCGTTGCTCGCCGCCCAGTCGACGGCGGCCTGAAGGTCGCGAACCTCGAACGCCACGCTGCGCAGCCCGAGTTCGTTCGCCGGAGCGGCCGGGCGTCCGGGCAGATGGTCCGGGCGGGTGAAGCTCGACAGTTCCAACCCCGATCCCCCGTCGGGTGCTCGCAACATGACGATCTCGGTACGCGCACCGCTCATGCCGATCACCGTGTCGATGAACTCGCCCTCGACGAAGGTCCGGCCCTCGACCTTGAGCCCCAGCCCGACGAAGAATGCCGCCGCGGCGTCCAGGTCTGCGACGGTGACACCCACGTGGTCGAATCGTCTGACGAATGACATCGGGCCATCCTGCGCGATCCGCCCGAGATTGACCAGCCGCCCTGGAAGCGAGAGGGCTTGGCCCCTGATGGGCAGTGACCTATCGTCGCGCCATGACAGGGGTCGAAGTAGGACGCCCGCGATTGGGCGGCCGCACCGCAACGTCCTCCCCCGACCCGGCGACGGCGCAGCCTTGAGCGCCGTCGGCTACCGCGCCTCGGGCGCGGACCTTCCGTTTGGACGCCCCGAGCGGGCTCACGGCGTCGCGATGGAGGGTTACTTCTGGCGGATCACCGACCCCACCACCAAGCGCGTCGTGATCGCGCTCATCGGCGTCCAGACCGATCGCACGGGCCGTTGGGCGCTCGCCGGACTGGGGGCGTCCGACGGGTTCTGGCGCCACGAGATCATCCCGGCGGCCGACGCCCGACCCGGCGGTCTCGGGGCGCGGGCGACGGGACCAGGGACGTCCTTCTTCGGGACCGACGAGCGGGTCGTGGTCGACCTCGGTGAGGACGCGCGCCTCGATGTCCGCCTGGACAAACTGGCCCGCTGGCCCCGCGGACGCCCCTTCGGCGGCTCAAGCTGGTTCCAGACGATCCCGGGGCTCAACCAGTACTGGCACCCGTGGCTGCTGGACGGGCGGGCGTCCGGGAGCGTCGTGCTGGACGGCCGCCGCTGGGACTTCGCCGGCACCCAGGTCTACGGCGAGAGGAACTGGGGACGGGCCGGGTTCCCCGACTCGTGGTGGTGGGGCCAGGCGCACGGCTTCGCCGAGCCGGGCGTCTGCGTGGCCTTCGCAGGCGGGGACGTCGTCGCCGGGCCGCTGCGCACCGAGGTCACGGCCCTTGTCGTGCGACTGCCCGACGGGCGAGTCCTGCGGTTGGGGAACCCGCTGACCTCGCCCGTCCGGGCCGACGTCGGCGACGAGCACTGGCGCCTGGAGGGCCGGTCACGCGGCTGGCTCGTTTCGGTGGACGCCGAGGCGCCACTCAGCGCCGCGCACGTCCTGCCCGTGCCGTTGGTGGGCCAGCGGCGCGCGGTTCCGGGCGCGATCGAACACCTCAATGGACGCCTCCACGTCCACGTCAGCCGCGGCGGACGCACGGTCTGGGACGGGGAATCGAACCTGGCAGGCCTCGAACACGGAGGACTCGCCCGCGCGGCCGCATTCGCCGCGTTCCGGAAGTGAACTCGTCCCCGCCGTAGCCATTGCCGACAGCCCCGACTAACTCCGGTCGGCGAGGAAGCTGCCGCAACGACGATTCCGCACCTCCCGAGGACCCCAGTGAAGTGGCTACACTTGTGGCCATGACGGTTGACGGCTCCATGGCTTTGAAGGATGTGAAGAACCACCTGTCCGAAGTGGTGGACCAGGTGGAGCGTGAGCATGACCGGGTTGTCATCACCAAGCACGGCCGGCCCGCCGCCGTGGTTCTCAGCGTGGACGACCTGGCCTCCCTGGAAGAGACCCTCGACATCGCTGGTCGCCCTGCCCTCATCAAGCAGATCCGCGCCAGCCTGACCGAACTCCCCGCCGGCGAGGCCGAAATCCTGACCAAGGATGAGATCCTGCGCTCCCTCAGCGCATGAACGACGCACCACTCTCGATCGCTTGGACCCCCACCGCCAAACGCGCCCTCACCCGACTCCCGGAGAAGGCCGCTGCCGCGGCGATCGAGTTCGTCTACGGCGCGCTTGCCGACAACCCCCGCCGCGTCGGGAAACCCCTGCGTCACGAGTTGGAAGGCCTGCACAGCGCGCGCCGAGGCGACTTCCGCATCATCCATCGGATCACGGACGTCGTCACGATCGTCGCGATCGACCACCGGGCGGATATCTATCGCAAGCGTTGAGTTCCAGGGACCTCGCGGCAGAGTGGCTCCGCCTCTGCTGCACGCGGGTCCTGCCCCCTCCGGCCGGTAAGGGCAGATTCCGCCATGCTTCGACTTTCAACCACCTGGCTTCTTCCTCTGACGAGGAAAGATCCCGATGTGTGTACTCCACCTGTGGCAGCGCACGCCCCTTCATTCGGATCAGCCGTCACCCGAGACATCGCCACCGACAACTGGGGTTGAGGCCCAACTGACGTGCGAGGCCCGATCAGGACTGTCCCAGCTCCGCGATCGCCTGGACCGCGGTGTCCCTGGCCTTGGCTGAGCGGCGCGGCGTCCGGTCTCCGATGACAGCGACGGTCAGGTCGCCCACGGACGCCGAGGCCGGCGTGCGGGCCGTCCCGGACGCCGCGGCGTCCGCGCGCACGCAGAACGTGTGCCGCTGCGTGGCGACCTCGACGAGCAGCGCGTTGGCGTCCGGGTCGTCGGTGACGGCCAGAACGTACCAGGCGTCGGCGGCGTCCTCTGCAGTCACGCGGCGTCGCGACCAGACGATTCGCCCCTGCCCCGCGAGCTCCTTCACAAGCTCGGACGCCTCGGGCGCAACCACGTGCACCTCGGCCCCGACGCCCAGCAGCACGGGCAACCGCCTGGACGCCACCCGTCCCGCCCCCGCGACGAGCACGCGCCGACCGGCGAGATCGAGCCCGGCGAGGTAGACCGGCGCGCCCGGACCGCCGCCAAGGGCGTCCGCCTCGCGGTAGCGATCGACGACGACGCCGGCGAGTTCGTCGCAGTCGCCGATGACGTCCGCGACGCGCGCCTCAACGTCGGGATGCGCCGCCGCCCAGGCCGTCACTTCCCGCTCCATCCACACCTGCAACCGGCCCGGGAAGAGGAAGTTCGGCGAGACGACGATCCGCCGCGTGCCGGTCGCGTAAGCGGCATCCAACGCCCCGATCAGGCTGGGTCGCGTCACCTGGATGAACGCCGGCAAGACCTCCCGGTAGCCGCCCTCCTCGAACAGCATCCGTCCTAGTCGCACGTGATCGGCGTTCGCATCGGCCACGCTGCAGCCGCGTCCGAGGAACACCACAATAGTCTCCGCGGCAGCCCACTCACCGGACGCCGCAGCGATCCGCTGCCGGACCGCCGACCGCAGCCGAGGGTCGGGGCCGAGGTGGCGCGACCGAGTGGCGCGCCCGCCCGGAACCTCGGCGACCCCCTCGGCGACGGCGTCTGGGATGTCCTCCAGGACGTGACCGCCGGCGCCCAGCATCAGCGGCACGACGGCGACCCGTCCCTCCGCACTGCCACCCAAGGCCCCGGCGACGGCGTCCGCGATCGTGGGGCTGTCCAACTCGACGTACGCGCCGACGACCTCGACGCCGGGCAGCATCGACGCCACCCGCGCGACCAGCGCCCTGCAGGCGGCCTGCCCCTCCGGGAGCCGCGTGCCGTGCGCGGCGATGACCAGCGGCGTGTTCATGCGTTCATCCATCGGTAGTCGCGGGGGGTCACCAGGAAGGACTCGGCCGACCCGGTCGGCACCAGCCGGGTCGTGGAGCTGCCCACGATGACGATCGAGTGCATGTCGACCCATTCGGGGTCGAACTCGGCCAGGGTCCCCACCCGGACGCTCTGCTCGGGCCGGGAGGCGTCGCGCACCACCGCCACGGGCGTCCCAGCCGGACGGTGTCCCGCGAAGATCTCCAGCGCCCGCGGCAGGGCGGTGACCCGCTTGTGGCTACGGGGGTTGTAGAGCGCGACCACGAGATCGGCCTCGGCGGCGGCCAGCAGGCGGCGCTCGATAGAAGCCCAGTCGGTGTGCAGGTCCGACAACGAGATCGTCGCGTGGTCGTGGCCCAGCGGCGCGCCCAGAATGGCGGACGCCGCCAGCTCCGCCGTCACCCCGGGCACCACCTCGACGTCGATGCCTTCGGTGCCCTGCTCCAGCGTCGGGGACGCCATCGCGTAGATCGCCGGGTCGCCGCCGGTGACGAGCGCGACGCGGCGTCCCTCGCGGGCGGTCGCGATCGCCTGCGCCGTGCGCCCGGCCTCGTCGCCCATGCGGCTGTTGACGATCTTCGTCCCGGGACGCAGCAGGTGCTTGATCTGCGCCACGTAGGGCCGATAGCCGATCACCACGGACGCCTCCCCCAGCACCCGGCGCGCTCGCGGCGTGAGCAGGTCGTCCGCGCCGGGCCCGAGGCCGACGATCGACAGCCGCCCGCGCGGGGCGAGGCGTCCGATCGCGCACGTCGCCTCCGGCGTCTTGCGCTTGTCGACGACCAGTTCGGCGCCTTCGGCGAGCACGGACGCCTCCGCGACGCTGGGCGTCCCGACCGCTTTCGCGGGGGCGTCCGACGGGTTGGGCACCTCGAGTTCGGCCAGGACGCCGCTGGCGTGAGTCCGCAGCGGGACGCCGAGGCGTCCGGCGAGCTCCAGCAGTCCGGGCTCGGAGGCCTTGGCGTCCACCGTAGTCAGCACAGCGATACTCGCCCGCGCCAGACCCGCCTCGGCGAGAGTCGCGTCCAGGAGGGCCTCCAGGGCGTCCGCGGACGTGCCCCGGTTGCAGCCCATCCCGACGACGAGGCCGCGCGGGTGCAGCACGACGGTGGCCACGTCGGCAGAATCTGGGACGCCGTCGGTCACCACGATGCGCGCCTCGGGCGCGAGGGACGCCTCGCCCGCCTCGACGACGTTCTCGGGCAGCGCGGGCAGCGGCCAGGGCCGGGCGCGGACCAGCTCGACCGGACGCCCGTCCAGCACCGCGCGGGTCACGCCGGCGAGGTCGCCGGAGGTGTCCCAGCCGAGGGTGTCGAGGCCGGGCAGGCCGAGGGCATCGGTGGCGGTCGTCAGCACGGCGGTCGCGCCGAGGCCGTCGGCTAGCTGGCGGGCCAGGTCGTTGGCGCCGCCGACGTGGCCGCCCACGAGCGGGATCGCGAAGCGGCCGGCCTCGTCGACGACCACCACGCCGGGGTCGGTGTGCTTGTCGGCGAGCAAGGGCGCGACCAGCCGGGTCGTCGCCCCGAGCGCCAGGTGGCTGACGATCAGGTCGCATTCGGCCCAGGCGCGCGGCAGATTCTCCCGGGCCGGGCCGTCGTAACGCCTGGTCGGGCCGAGGATCGCGTCGATCGCGTCCGCTCGGGCCCGGGACGCCGGCGAGTTCGTCAGCTGTCCGATCCTCGCGGGGTCCCCGGCCGCGCGCCTCGCCGGCTCCGGCTCGGCCGCGGGCACGTCGGACGCCGTTTCGTCCAGCGCGGCGGGATCGTCGGGGTGGTGCGCGAGCACGAGGATCACGTGGGGCTCCGCGATGTCGTCGACCACGCGCGCCTCGTCCTCCGACAGCACCCGGACGCGCTCGCCGTCCTCCCCGAACCGCTCGCCGACGACGAAGGTGCGTCCCTGCCCAGCGGTCGCCGCGACGAGGTCGGCCAGCCATGCACCCTTGCCCGGCAGGACGCCCACCTTCGGGTGCTGGCGGACGGCGTCCAGCGCCGCGCCGGGCTCCTTGCCGTGGGCCGACACGAGCACGGCGTCGTCCCAGGGCAGCGCGACGGCGGCGAACGCCGCCTGCAGCGAGGTGACCTCGGGCACCACCCGCAGCGTCAGCCCGCCCTGCCGCAGCTGCCGGACGACCCCGTGGAACAGGGGATCCCCGGACGCCACGACGACCACGTCGGCGTCCGGCCCGAGCGCCGCGATCGCCTCGATGGCCGGCGCGATCTTCCCGAGGACGACCCGCCTGTCGGCCGGGACGCCGAGGGCGTCCAAGTGCCGTGCGCCGCCCACGACCAGCTCCGCGGACGCCGCCGCCTCGATCAGCGCCGGCGACAGCCGGCCCAGGTAGCCGTAGACCGTGATCATCGCCCGCTCCCCTCGCGCTCGGACGCCCCCGGCGCCGGCGGGGCGGCGGTCGGGTCCGCGGCCCGGTACTCGTGGGCGAAGCCCGGGTGATACAGGTGGCTACGGCGTACGGACTCCCCTTCCGCCAGCGCCGGACCCACCAGAATCACCGTGTGCTTCACGAACCCACGCTCGGCCAGCGTCAAAGCCAGCTGGTCGAGCCGGCAGCGCACGATGACCTCCCCGGGCCAACTCACCTGGTGGCCGACGATCACCGGCGTGTCGGGCGGGTAGCCCCCGGCGAGCAGTTCCGCCTGCAGCACGTCCCCACGCGCCGCCGAGAGATACACAGCCATCGTCGTGCCGTGCCGGGCGAACTCCCGCACCGACTCGCGCTCGGGCATCGGCGTCCGACCGCCCTCCAAGCGCGTCAATATCAGCGACTGCGCCACCTCAGGCAACGTGATCTCGACGCCGGTCGCGGCCGCGGCGGCCGAGAACGCCGACACCCCCGGGATCGTCTCGTGCTCCACCCCGAGCCGGTCGAGCACGGCCCGCTGCTCGGCGGTCGCGCCGTAGATCGACGGGTCGCCCGTGTGGACGCGCGCCACCAGCAGCCCCTCGTCGCGGGCGCGCTCGTACAGGGGCACGAGGTCCTCCAGCGACGCGGACGCCGAGTCGACGACCAGCGCATCCGCGCGGCGGCCGGCGATGACGTCCGCGTTGACCAGGGACGACGCCCAGATCACCACGTCCGCCTTGGCGATGACCCGCGCACCGCGCACGGTGATCAGGTCGGACGCCCCG
>ERZ724513.1938-NODE-1938-length-10400-cov-5.185790_pt1 | contig 10400 bp, 9 predicted proteins | sample MGYA00376046_ERZ724513 | MGnify/ENA primary metagenome ERZ724513 (study PRJEB28724, sample SAMN07190883) | activated sludge metagenome | isolation source: activated sludge of sewage treatment plant in Hong Hong | place: Hong Kong | collected 2016-03-17 ... | reverse complement strand
GGCGGCTTGAAGCTGTCACATCGGGGCGCTAGAGCATTTTCAGGCGAAGCGGACACCGGTTCGCCGTCGGAAAATGCGACAACACAAAGAGAAATTGAGTAAAGCCCGATTCTATCAAACCGGGATTCGCGCTAGAGCGTCCCTGATTGGGAGCATTTTCTGCGGCGAACGCTTCCCACCCCCGTATCAGAGGGCATGCTTCGCCGGAAAATGCTCTAACAGAACGGCGAATTGGGGAGATGCATGATTCACGTTTGCTCGCTCGCCCGCCTGCAGGAAATCGTCGACGCGACCGGCGCGAGCCATGTCGTCACCCTCATCAACAAGACGTATCCTGTTGCAACCCCACAGGGAGTTCAGGCGGAAAGGCACTTATGGATTGATATCGACGACATCAGCGCGCCGCTCGACGGCTATATCCTGCCGCAGGATCACCATGTCGAACAGCTTCTCACATTTGTCCGCGCCTGGGACCGGGCGCGCCCGCTTGTGGTCCATTGCCACGCCGGGATCAGCCGGTCGAGCGCCGCGGCTTTCGTTTCCGCCTGCGCGATCGCGCCGAAGCGTGATGAGCTGATGATTGCGCTTGCTGTCCGCCAAGCCTCGCCGACCGCGCTGCCGAACAAGCGAATCGTCTCGATCGCGGACCGGTTGCTGGGCCGGAAAGGGCGCATGGTCGCCGCCGTAGCGGCGATGTCGCCCTATTCGCCGTGTCATTCGGAAGCGCTGCCGTTCCGCATCGACCTCGAATGATCGAGTAACTGCGCCGACCGGCGGCGCAGTTCGCTCACTCTTCGGTCATCACCGCCGACTGGACGGGCGCGGGCTTGGCCGGCGCATTGGCGATCGGCTGGGCGGCCGGGGTGTTCTGCGCCGTGGCCTTCACCCGCGACACCCGCTTCGCCACGTTCTGCCGCGGATTGTGCTGCACGAAATCGCAGTAAGCGAAGCCGAGGCCGGAAACCGAGCCGCGGAAGCTCACATTGCTCGTCTGCACGACGTTGAAGCAGGGCTGGATCAGCGATCCGCGCAAGGACGCGCAGATCCCGCCCGAGGAGACCTGGATCGTGCCGGTCGGCATCGCGACGAAGCGCGCCTCTTTGCCCGGGATCTGGATGGTTCCTATCACCGACCCGTCGGCATAGATGCGGCCCAGGCCGCGCGTGCCGTCGAAGCAGGAATAGGAAAACAGCTTTCCCGCCACGAACCGCTTGGCTTCATCCGGCCGGAGCGGACCCATCGCCGTAGCGGCGGTGGCGGTGATTGCGAATAGAACTGGCACCAGCATCAATCGGCGCATGCGCATTTTGCGGCCCCCCCGCATTGTCCGCGACCTACGCAAACCGGGTCTTAACCATAACCCGATGGAGCATGCGCTCAGTTCGTCGCTAAAGTCTGAACGCGTTTACGGGATCTTGACTACGATCCGGCCCCGCACCGCGCCCCCCATGATGCGCCGTGCACCGTCCATAACTTGCGAGAGGGCAATTTGTTCACTCATTTTTTCCAATTTCCGCAGATCGAGGTCGGTTTCTAAGCGTTGCCACGCCTTTCTTCGCGACTGTTGCGGACACATCACAGAATCGATCCCGAGAAGGGCGACGCCGCGGAGAATGAACGGGGCGACGCTGGTCGGCAGGTCCATGCCACCGGCAAGCCCGCACGCGGCGATCGCCCCGCCGTAACGCGTCATCGACAAAGCGTTGGCGAGCGTCACCGAGCCTACGGCGTCGACGCCGCCGGCCCAGCGCTCCTTGCCGAGCGGCCGCACCGGCCCGGTCAGTTCCTGCCGCTCGATCACCTCGGCGGCGCCGAGTTCCTTGAGATAATCGGCTTCCTGCGGCCGCCCGGTCGCGGCGATGACGTGGTGCCCGAGCTTGGCGAGGATCGCGACCGCGACCGAGCCCACGCCGCCGCTTGCCCCGGTCACGACCACCGGTCCCTGGCCGGGAGCGATGCCATAGCGTTCGAGCGCCAGCACGGCGAGCATCGCGGTATAGCCGGCGGTGCCGATCGCCATGGCGTCGCGCGCCGTCATGCTCGCGGGCAGGGGGACCAGCCAATCGCCCTTGCACCGCATCTTTTCGGCATAGCCGCCGAGATGGGTTTCGCCGCAGCCCCAGCCGTTCAGGATGACCTTGTCGCCGGGCTTCCATTCCGGATGCGACGAGGTTTCGACGGTGCCGGCCGCGTCGATCCCGGCGATCATGGGAAAGCGCCGCACGACCGGCGCCTTGCCGGTGATCGCGAGCCCGTCTTTATAGTTGATTGTCGACCATTCGACGCGGAAGGTGACGTCGCCTTCCATCAATTCGCTGTCGTCGAAGTCGGTGAGCGCCACGGTCTGCCCGCCGTCGCCCTTGCGGATGACGATCGCTTTGAAACTGGCCACGCTGGTCCCCTCGCTCTCAGGGGCCGGCGGCCCCTCGGACGCGCCAAGGTTAATCGCGCGGCTTGCGCCCGGACAAGGGCATTCGGGCGGAGCGGGGAAGGGGAAATCAGGCCGCCGCCCTCGGACTTGATCCGGGGGCGGGACACGGTTCGCTACAGAAAATGCGATCCCTGAGGGAAACTGGAGCGAATTCCGATTTTTCGCGAACGGAATTCGCTCTAGCGGCAGGGCGGCTCGCAGCCGTGGACGATCAAAGCTTCTCGGCCGGCGCGACATGCACTTCGGCGTCGCCCCAGACGGGCTGGGTCGCGCCATCGCCCCAATTGCGCGGGCGATAGAAGGTGTGCACGCCGATCTTGTCGAGCTTGTTCATGGTGCGGACCCAACGCGGGCGCACCCAGTAAGCGTGATAGTGGGTCGCCTTGCCGACATCCGCCAGCCAGTACTTGCCGTCGAGCGTTTCACGCGAAATGGTCTTGGCCCGTTCCCACGCATCCGGCTCGGTGATCTTGTCCGGAATGCCGTCGCAGGCGAAGGTGAACTGGCAGGCCAGGCGGCGATGGGCGTTCTGATAGACGACGCCGCACACCGTGGTCGGATAGTAGCCGGAGAAGACGCGGTTCATGATCACCTGCGCGACGGCGATCTGGCCGCGCACGGGCTCGCCGCGCGATTCGAAGTAGATCGCATCGGCCAGGCACTTCTCGGCTTTCTGGCGTTCCTCGCCGACGATGCCGAGGCGGTCGGCCGGGCTCAGCAGCGACAGCGCGTCGCCCTGAACCTGCCCCTTGCTCACGATCGTCTCGCCACCGCGCTGAAGCGCGGCGAGACGGGCGCGTCCCTGCTCCTCGCTTTCCAGCGCCGGATCTTCCTCGTTTCCGCTCAGGAAAGAGGAGGCGCCGGGCGCCCAGGCTTCAAGCCCGCCGCGCAGTTCGGCCAGCGGCTCGGCGCCAAAAAAGATGCGGGCGGCGCGACCGTTCGGGCTCGGCGTTTCGTCCAACGTCGGGACCGAGGTGTCGGGCCGATAGGATTCGGTGTCGCTGAACCGGTTGGCAGACGCAGGCGTCGCCTTGGCGGCAGACGGCTCGAGCGAAATGTCGGCCTTCGGTTGCGCCTGACGCGGCAGTTCGATCTCGCCCGACGCGCTGGCAACGACGATGGGCCGCTCGGCTGCCGGCGCCTTGGCGAGGGCGGGCTCGGCGATCTTCGTCGCCGGCGGTTCGGCGCTGGCGACGGCCGGCTTCACCGGCGCGGCAGCGGGTTTTGTCTCGACGACGTCCGGCTTGGCAGGAGCCGCCGGTGCCTCAAAACTGGCCACCGTCTGTTCGGCAGGCGCCGCAGGTTCGGTGCGAGTAGCGGCGGCGTTCCCTACGCCTCCGACCCAGGCGATCGACGCCGAGGCGAACGCCTCGCCGGTCGCAATCGGCGCCGAGGCGGCATCCCACGCGGATGACTGCTCAGCATCCGCCGGGGCGGCAGCCGCAGGCGACGTTGTTTCAAGTTCGACCGGTTCCCGTTCCGAGGAGGGCGGCAATGCCGCGACGTCGATCGGACGGTCGTCAATATTGGGTTCCGCGGTTTCGGCCGGCGCGGGCGTCATGCTCGCGACCTCGGCAGCGCCGGGATCGGATGAAGCGGCCGGCGATTCCAAGGCCGGCGGCGGCGTCATGCGGGTGATCGCCTGCTCATTCTGCAGATTTTGCTCAGCGAGCGTGCGAAGGCGGTCGCCCTTGCGTGAGCGGTTGACCGCAGTGGTTTCTTCGCGCGGAGCGGTGCGGCTCAGATCGAGGAGCGCACGCAAAGCCACCGAGCCGGTGAGGTCGGAGTCGCCGACATCGAGGCTCGCGAGCTGCGCAGTGACCGGCTCGGGGATGGCCGCGCCGACCGGACGGGGGAAACTGAAGGTCGCCGCGTGAATGGTTCCGAACGGCGATTTGAGATTGCGGTCGCGCGATTGCTCGCTGAGCGAGACGCGCTGCGCGATCGTCGAAGCGAGATCCTGGTAGCCGACCGAAGCCGGTACCGCGACGAATGTCAGTACGGCGAAGCCGAACGGAGCAGTGAGCCCCTTCGACCACCCAGCCGACGATTGTGCTCGTAGGCCCAAGCAAACGCCTCCCGCGCGATAGCGAAAACCTCACACGATTTTATTTTTGCCGATTTTGGTAAACGCGAGGTTTGCGCCTAAGCCGGTGATCAACCACGTAGAAGCGTGGTTAACATCGTGTGAAACGCATGCGCGAAGAACAGAATTACGCGCACAGCTCTGCTCGCGCCGCGCGTACGCGACACCGTCACTGACACTTTTTCGGCTTGCTAAGCGATCCCGCCAGAACTTTGACATCGCTCACCAGGTGCACGACGGCAATGATGAAATCGGACTTGCCGATCCATCTTTGCCATCGTGCCTTGGCGCCCCACACCCCCGTGCTCGGCGGCAAGTTGATGGTCCGTTTGGTAAATAAAAAGTGAGGCGGCATCTGGGCAACAGTGCCTTCGGATCATTACTGATGCCCTTCCGCAACACTACGGATGCGGACGAAAACCAATGCGCCGGCAGGCTCAGTTCTTGAGCCGATAGCCGGTGCGGAAGATCCAATACACCGTCAGCAGGCACGCAAGCAGAAACGCCAGCGTCATCATGAGGCTCACGCCGACATTCACGTCGGCGACCTCGAAAAAGCTCCAGCGGAACCCGCTCACCAGATAGACGATGGGATTGAACAGCGTGATGGTCTGCCAGACCGGCGGCAGCACCGAGATCGAATAGAAGGCGCCGCCGAGAAAGGTCAGCGGCGTGATCACCAGCAGCGGGATCACCTGCAGCTTCTCGAAGCTGTCCGCCCAGACGCCGATGATGAAGCCGAACAGGCTGAACGTCACCGCGGTCAACACCAGGAACGCCAGCATCCACAGCGGATGCGCAATGCGCAGCGGCACGAAGAAATTCGCGGTCAGGAGGATGAGCAGCCCGAGAATGACCGACTTGGTGGCGGCCGCGCCGACATAGCCGAGCACGATCTCGAACGCCGACACCGGCGCGGACAGGAGTTCGTAGATCGTGCCGATGAAGCGCGGGAAGTAGATGCCGAACGACGCGTTGGCGACGCTCTGGGTCAACAGCATCATCATCACGAGCCCCGGCACGATAAAGGCGCCGTAGCTCACCCCGTCGATTTCGGTGATGCGCGAGCCGATCGCCGCGCCGAACACGACGAAATAGAGCGAGGTCGAGATCACCGGGGAGGCGACGCTTTGCAGGAGCGTGCGCGCCGTGCGCGCCATCTCGAACCGGTAGATCGCGCCAACAGCCAGCAGATTCATTGCCGCCGCCCCACCAGATCGACGAAAATATCCTCGAGCGAACTCTGCGTCGTGTGCAGGTCCTTGAACCGAATGCCGACCTCGTTGAGGTCTTTCAGCAGGGCGGTGATGCCCGTGCGTTCGGCTTGCGTGTCATAGGTGTAGATCAGTTCGGCGCCGCCGGCCGCAAGCGCGAGCCGGTAGGGCGCAAGCTGCGCCGGAACGTCGTCCAGCGGCTTCTGCAATTCCAAAGTGAGCTGCTTCCTGCCGAGTTTGCGGATCAGGGTCGCCTTGTCTTCGACCAGGACCAGTTCGCCCTTGTTGATCACGCCGATCCGGTCGGACATCTCCTCGGCTTCGTCGAGATAATGCGTGGTCAGAATGATGGTGACGCCGGACGCGCGCAGCGCGCGCACGACCTCCCACATGTCCTTGCGCAACTCGACGTCGACGCCCGCGGTCGGCTCGTCGAGAAACAGGATTTTCGGCTCGTGCGCCAGCGCCTTGGCGATCATCACGCGGCGCTTCATGCCGCCCGACAGCGTCATGATCTTGGAATCCTTGCGGTCCCACAGCGACAAATCCCGCAGCACCTTTTCGAGATGCGCGGGATTCTTCGGCTTGCCGAACAGGCCGCGGCTGAAGCGCACCGTGCCCAGCACCGTTTCGAAGGCGTCGGTGGCGAGTTCCTGCGGCACGAGCCCGATCCGCTCGCGCGCCGCCCGGTAGTTCTTGACGATGTCGTGCCCGTCGACCGTGACCGTCCCGGCCGACGGATTGACGATGCCGCAGATGATGCCGATCAGCGTCGTCTTGCCGGCGCCGTTGGGGCCGAGAAGCCCGAAGATCTCGCCGCGGCGAATCTCGAGATCGATCCCCTTCAGCGCCTGGAAACCGGACGCATAGGTCTTGGAGAGGTTCTGGACGGAGATCACGGGTGCGGGCGGCATGGGCGGAACCATAGAAAGAAGAACGGCCGGACAAAGGCGGGGAGGCGAGGCGTAACGATGGCCCGTCCTTGATCCCGCGACGAAGGGCAGGGGCCTGACCTGCGATCCTGCGAATCCTCTCCGGGTGGTTCGGGCAGGCGTTCGAGCCGCCGGAATAAAAAACCTCCCCCATGAGGGGGAGGGAAGTCAGCGGAGTCTGTTGGGCAAGGCCCGCGCCAAGCGTCCGTCTCGCCGCTTGTCAGTAAGCGTTGGCGGCGGCGTACTGGCCGTTATCGGACCCTCCGAAGAGGTTCTTGAGGGTGTTCGACAGCCATCCCGAAGAGGCGACCTGGGAGTTCGGCGGGTTGTCGAGGTGCTCGACCACGACAAGGCGGGTGACTTCACCCCTGAGGAAGGCGTTCAGGAACTCCGGATAATTCTTGAACGACACGCAGCCGTTCGACTGGCCGCTCGGGCCGAGCATGTAGGTATGGGCGAGAATGCCGGCGCGGCCGTACATCTTGCCTTCGTTGACGGGATTGAGGCGAAGCGCGCGAACCCCGTGGAACAGCGCCTCGCGCATCGTGAGCCGGTAAACGTTCGGCGGCGTCGCGCCGCGCATCCGCAGATGCACGTGGCGCGGACTGTCCATGTACTGGCCGAGGCCGGAATGCGCCTCGAGTTTCCGCCCATTGGGGAGGTACACGACGCGCGCCGTGATGTCATAGACGGCGGTCTTGCCGTCATCCACCTGCGGATCGGCGTCCTTTGCCTGCCCCGGGCGGACGTGCCGCTTGGCAGGGACGGGAACGGGCACATCGGCGAGCTGATCGGTGGTCCGGGTGGCTTGCGCAATGTCTTCCTGCGGGAGCTGCACGTCGCCGGTCCGCTTCCGCCCAGTCGATCCGAAACGCTCGTCAAAGGACGCGGCGCGTTCTTCCAACGCAGCGAACCGATCTTCGAACGAGGCGCTCTTGACCGCCGCCGACACAGGCGCGTCGGCCGGAATGTCCAGCTCGTCTTCGAAAGTGATGGCGCCGATGTTCGGGTCCAGACTCGCCACCCGCACCCGCGACATGGGCTGGTCGGATCCCACCGGCGGCCGGAACCGGAAGATGTCCGGATGGATCGTTCCGAATACAGATACGTTCGGACCGATATCCACGGGATCTGCCTGCGTCCCTGGCGATTTAAGGATGAACCCTAATACGACCGCGGCGATCCCGAACGGGATGGCGCGTACCCCCGATCGAAGCAAAACGTCCCCCACTCGTCATCTGCATCGTCCTTGGCGCTACGACCACCGACGATGCGCGTCCCCCGACGCAAGTCACACCAAGCATGTGAATGCGGCAAGAATGGTCACAAATGGGTGGATCCGGGGTTAGTACTATATCGGACCCGGGCGCGGACATTTCTCTACAAACGAATGCATCGGCCGGTCGAATCCGCACGCCGCGGCGGCCAAACCGTTGCCCGAGCAGCCGGCTTTCAGACTTCGGACGATCTTAGGTTAACGTCGGAGCGGCGCAGAGCGCCTCGCCCTGATTGAACCTGCCGTCACCGCCGGCGGCCGGCTGATCGACGAGGCGGGGGACCTCGCCCGTGGGCCTGACAATGCACGTCGTGCGACCCGATCGCGCTCGGTTATCCGCCAGCCGGCGCCGTTATCCGCCGACGCGTTCAATCTCCGTCCGGAGCAATTTGTCCAGCCGAGAAAGGGCTGCGCGACGGATCGCCTGCTCGTTGCCCTCGCTCCAGGGCACTTCGACCAGGGCTTCCACCGACTCCGTCGCCGAGCCCTGCGACGGCAGGCTCGACACGAGCATGCGGACACACACGATGCCTTTCTTCTCGTCAGGCTCAAAAATCCTGTAGGTCCAAGGCGGCATTCTCTCCTCCTGCTTCAGCGCGCACGGCCATGCGCACGGGCGGCGGACCTGTTGCCTGCCATCGCCGATGTGATCACGAGCGCAACAACCCCACCCTGGGATGATCGTGGGCCATTCGCATGATTCTAGTCAATATCATCGCACCGGCGCCCATCGGCCGGCGGGAAGGGCAGTCCCGCGGTTTTCGTCCGCACTTGACGCTGGCGGGATGCTCGGTAGTTTCGGCCCGGAACACGAACTCAACTTCCCGGATCCATGAAACTCATCCAGTTCCTTCAAGCGACGAACGTCATTACGCGGCATCGGCAGCGCATCCAGCAGGACCTGACGTTCGCGATGGTCGTGGAGAATATCGCCTACGACAAGACGGTGGAGGTTCAGTGGGCGGGCGAGGACAAAGTCTGGCATACGCTGCGGGCCGAGTTTCTCACCGCCTGCGACGCGAACCGGGAGATCTGGTGCGCGCGCACGAGCGTGGTCGCGTCCGACAATGCGTCATTGCCCGGCGACGTCGAATTCGTCCTGCATTGTCGCATTCGCGGACAGGAGGTCTGGGACAACAACGGGTCGCGCAATTATTTTTCGAGCGCCGACTCCGGCGTGCTGCTGCAAAATGATGTGCCGCTGCTCGATATCGATTTCAATCCGCTGCTCGCTCCCGATCAGCGCTACTATCCGATCACGGTCGCCGTGCGGCACTCGGTTCAGCCCGAGCACGTCTTTGTTCACTGGACGACGGATGACTGGCGCACCACGCGGGTAACGCCCTGCTTTTTCCACACGCTGTTTTGGGACAAGCAGGTCAAGAGCAACGCCCGCAACCCCAATCGAGACTTCATCGGGATCTGGAGCGGTCAGCTCAAGATCGACGACGCCTTTCGCGTACAATACGCGATCGGCTGCAAGACGCCCGGCGGCACGATCTGGGACTGCAATTTCGGCCGCAACTACGTTACCCACCGCCGCCGGCTGAAAATCCTCACGCTGAACTTGCACTGCTACCAAGAGGCGAACCAGGATGCGAAGTTCAGCCAGATCGCCCGGGCCATCGACGACCTCGACGTCGATGTCGTCTGCCTTCAGGAGGTGGGCGAGCCTTGGGGCAACGGCAGCGGAGACTGGAACGCCAACGCCGCCAAGATCATTCGCGACCGGCTGCGCCAATACTATCACCTGCACACCGACTGGTCGCATATCGGCTTCGACCGCTACCGCGAAGGCATCGCCGTCCTGAGCCGGTACGGTTTCCTGACCACCGACGCCGGCTACGTGTCGTCGGCCCAGACCGTCCACGACATCAACTCCCGCAAGGTCGTGATGGTCCAGGTCAACGTACCCTACATTGGTCTGGTGAATGTGTTTTCCGCACACTTGAGCTGGCCGAGCGGCGGGTTCCTGGAGCAGTTCGAGCGGCTGCGCGCCTGGGCCAACCACAAGCACGGCGGCAACATCGCCGCGACTTTCCTGTGCGGCGACTTCAACATCAAGGCCGGGTCGGACGCCTACCAATCCGTCGTGTACACACGCGAATATGAAGATCAATACCTTGCAGCAACGTCACGGAACGTGTTTGACGAAATCTATCGTCAGTACTCGTCGAACATCGAGCACCGCTTGGCCATGGACGGCCGCATCGATTATATTTTCATGCAAAGGAACAGTTCGCTGCAGGCCGTCGCCGCGCGAGAGCTGTTCACCGACTACGACCAGTATGGCCGCGTTTCCGATCACACCGGCTACTGCGTCGAGTTCGAGCCGCACTGATGATGATGACCGCCGTCATGCAAAACCCTCGCCCCGGGGCGACATTCCTGCCCGCGCAGGCGCTCGTTTCGGCCCGCCGCCCGCCGGTTGGACGCCGTCGAGGGCGAGCCCGGCTCGGCT
>ERZ724513.1935-NODE-1935-length-10413-cov-11.272253_pt1 | contig 10413 bp, 6 predicted proteins | sample MGYA00376046_ERZ724513 | MGnify/ENA primary metagenome ERZ724513 (study PRJEB28724, sample SAMN07190883) | activated sludge metagenome | isolation source: activated sludge of sewage treatment plant in Hong Hong | place: Hong Kong | collected 2016-03-17 ... | reverse complement strand
CGAGGTGCGCGTACTTCTTTTTCCAGGCGTAGAAGGTTTGCTCGGCGATGCCGAGTTGCCGACAGACATCCCCAGCTGGGGTCCCACTCTCGGCTTGCCGGAGGGCAGAGACGATCTGCTCTTCGGAGAATCGTGACCGCTTCATCGATCCACTCCTTTCGTCGAGGACCGCCGAAGCCGCCATTCTACTCTCGTTTTAGAGGGCCGTCGTTTTCCGGGGAGACGTCACCACGAATACGTCAGTGACGGGGACAGGTTTCAGGGTCTGCGACGCAGAGACTTGAAGATAAAATGGGCCGGCCAGAGGGCGGCTATAGAACCCCGTGACCTGGGTCGTTCTTGGTTGAATGTAGGAGCTCGACTCAGAATAGGTCAGCGTCAACGATCCGAAGGGCGCCTTGGCGCCTCCTACACTGGCCAACCAGGCAAGTTTCTGCTTGTCTGCTGTGGAGGATTGAGAGAGGTTGGCATAGTCTCGCGACAGGTATTGAATCGACGCGCGCGCTCAGCACCCCACTGGCGTAGGTATACGAAGATAACGTTCCATACCCTCTCGCCTGTCCATCTTGACTGACCGCAACCGTACTATCCACTTGGCCGTAGGATCCGAGCGTTACATTCATAACAGGGCCGGCATTGATGCGCTGGGCTGAGGCCTCACCCCTGAAGCCCGCTGTAAGCCCCTTGGTAAAACCATATCGATGCACGGCCATGACCTGCCATTCTCGGTAATCGTTGGATTCGATTCCCAGATTGCTGCGGCGAAATTCCATGCTGTAACTGTACTCGGACAAGCCTTGCTTCAACAGCTGAGGAGCCATGTAAAACGGAGTATCGATCTGCGTCACACGTTGGAAGGCATCACGGATGATAATGGTAGTATTATTCAGCCCATTGTTGACGGGAATATTCTGTAACGTGAACCCACCGGGTCCAAGCCGCTCTCGCCTCACCAACCTGCCATTCACATAGGTTTCTATTTCCGAAGGAGTCTGCAAGAGTCCAGTGAGATCAAGGCCAGGTGTGGGGTAAAAATAGGGCGTCAATCCAAAATTGCGAGACACTCCGATGCCGCCTAAGATCGTTCCACTTCCAAGAAATCCCGAAAAGGCGGACACGTCACCGACTGTGATACGGCGTTGCGTCCCTGGATCGTCATGCGTCGCGTTCGTGAGCAGACGATTGAACTTATCGAGGGAGTCGGTCTTGTTGTAGGTGAAGGTCGACTGCCCAAGCCAATGGCCCCAACGGCCCGCGACTTCTCCCGTCCCAACAAAGGCTTTCTCATCAGTGGCAATCGCGCTGTAATTCAGAAATGCGCTATTGGTGAACGTCGTTTGAAGATTTGGCGGAGGTTGATTGAAAAAATATTCCTTCTTGGTCGGAGTAAAACGTTCCGGACTTACCGTTAACAACAAGACACCCTGCTGAGCGTCGGTCTCATACTGGACGGATGGCGACAGAGCATGCAACGACACATACGGCTCCTCGTTGATGAGCTGACCGTGAGGCAACTCCTCAAGTCCGATGTCGCTCAATGTCGATCGTGGCACCATCACATCACCGTCCGACATCACCATCGCGAAAATTTCGCCTTTGTCTTCGGTATTGACCACCAACCGGAAGACTGCAGATTCCTGAGCACTCAGTATTTCGCAAAGCACCCCACTCAACACCAACAATGCCAGGCTGGAAACACACAGGAGGCGATAGAGGGGTTCGTGGCACCAATACCTCCGTCTTCGCTTCAGCAAGCCATGCCTGCCTTGATATCCCCCAAGCCATGTCGACACGGCGAGGGCGGAGGCATGCCCTCCCCTGAGAATGCGTTACCCCGCCGTCTTGCTCTGTGCAGTAACACACGCAGATCCGGTCCATGTTAGTGAGAGATTCCCAACACGCTCCTATCCTCACGCGTTCTACAAATCCTGACTCGCCAAAAGTTGTCTGCAAAGTGCGTACTCATGTAGCAATGGTCCGGCTAACAAGCGGTCTAGTTCCACAACAAGCGCGTGATGTGTGATTTGCGGTGACGATGACGTGGGAAGCACAGGCGGCTCAGAGGAACCTGGAGACGTCCGAATGAATCACTATGGATTCAGGTGAATTACAATAGATTCATTCAATCACAATATTGGGAAGAATGAGTGTATTGCCTGGATAAATCGATGTCCGTAGGCCTGAGCTTTACGTACAATGGAGTGCTTGAGGACAAAGGAGTCGGTACAAATACGCTAGGGCACACATCTTTCACTGATCTACGCCGTGACGAATTCAAAGCATCTGGCAGGAATGATGACGCTGGGAATATTGGGCTCCATCCTGGGCTTCTTGTCAGATACCATGGCACAAGAAGCGCCAGTGACACCGCGGTTGTCCTCGACCACAGAGGAGCGGTTGCACGACGAAACACTGTACCTCCAAGAAGAGACTGTCAGCATTGCCAGTCGTTATGAACAGCCGATTTCGCAAGCCCCATCGAATGTCTACGTGATCACTGAGGAAGATATTCGACAGTCTGGCGCGACCGATCTCCCTACAGTGTTACGCAGAGTTCCAGGCTTAGACGTTATGCAAACCTCGGGAGGCGAATTCAATGTTGCGGTTCGCGGTGATAACCAACCTGTCGCCAATAAACTGTTGGTCATGATTGACGGGCGATCGATCTACAGTGATGTGCAAGGCGTTGTGTTCTGGAAATTGCTGCCGATTACCGTGCCCGAAATAAAGCGCATTGAGATTCTCAAGGGTCCTGCCTCGTCTGTGTATGGGTTCAATGCCTTTGACGGGATTATCAACATCATTACGAAGTCCCCAGAAGAGATGAAAGGCACGACACTGCAGTTTGGCGGCGGAGCATTAGGGACTATTTCAAGCGCCGCAATTCACGCTGGAACTCATGGCAAATTAGGCTACCGCCTGTCTGTCGGGCATGATCAGAACCAGCAGTGGCGCGATCGAAATGCCTTGGCGTTTCGTTCTGAAAAGATTAATGCTCAAGCCGACTATACACTGTCGTCGCAGTCCAGGGTGTCCGTTTCAGGAGGGCTTGTCGATTCTAATCGATTTGATGGTGTGGTGGCGTATGCCGCCAACCAATCCAATACTCCGGCGCAAGCCTATGCGAATGTCTTGTACGAAAAAGATCGCTTCGTTATTCGTGCGTGGTGGTCACAATTCACGACAACCTCTTTCAATAGGACCAATCCCCTCGTGAGCGGATTTCTTGACACCACCAACCGCGATGGCAACGTGGATTATCCGTTTGCTGGAAACACCTACAATCTCGAATCGCAACATTCCCTTAACCTTGGGTCGTCCGACACTTTGCTCTATGGTATTAACTATCGACACAACACATTGAGCAGTAGTTCCATCGAACGCTTTACGCGTGAAAATCGACTCGGACTGTATCTTCAAAACGATTGGCGGCTTCCGAATGCACCCATTACTATTTCAACAGGTCTTAGGTATGACATAGATACGTTCATTCATCCTACGGTCAGCCCTCGGCTTACAGCGCTCTACGAACCTATTCGCGACCATACATTTCATGTGAGCCTCTCCCTCGCCTATCGGCCGCCAACAATCTTCGAGAGAAGATTTGATGAACGGGCCACGACCACTCTTCCACTGCCCCCTCCGCTCAGTACGAGAACGACAGTTGTCCACGGCTCCACAGCGCTGTCTGCCGAGCGGATCATCTCATACGAGGCCGGCTATCACGGCTGGTACTGGAATCATCGCCTCCGGTTTCGAGTCGATCTGTTCTTGAATCATATCTCAAATCTCATCGATTTTCGGGAAGCGTCTCCTGGGGTAGTCACTTCATTCAACGATGCAAGCCATGCTGATATCTACGGCGCTGAGGCAGGATTAGAGTTTCTTGCCACTCGCCATGTGAGCGGTTTCGTCAATTATGTATTCCAGAGTATCGAGCAATCATTCATCGGCAATGCTCGGCGTGGTGTGCCCCATTCAAAATTAAATCTGGGGCTGCGTGGCGGATGGGATTACGGCCTAAGCGGTGAGGCGACGTTCAACTATGTTGGGGCCGCGACCTATCCGATTGGGGATGTGTTTGCATCGCTGGCTCCATTTGGGGTTGCTGTACCAAATGAGCGTGTCGCCAGTTATTCCATCGTAAACTTACGTCTCGGCTATCGATTTTGGCAGCAGAAATCAGCAGCGGGATATATGCGAACGGCGGAATGTGCGGTGTCGGTGTTTAACGCAATCAACGATGAACACAAAGAATACGCATTGGGAGACACTATTGGTCGACGAGTCATGGGGTGGTTGACATTGAGGTTCTAAGGCGCTGCTCTAAACGTTCGGACAAAGACCTATCTGTCACATGGTGGTACAATATGGCGCTGTCACGACCTTGCTGATCCATGCGGCTCCTGCGATTCGCGACAATGTGCCTTCAACCCTCTTCACACTTGGTTGGATATGCCTAAGGTTTGGGTTCGCCTGTTAAGAGTCAGCATTCTGCTTTGGGCAGCGTGGGACAGTTCCGCCCGAGCCACAGAGGTCGCTATTCTCAAGTCAGCGGACGTGTCCTACTACAACGAGGCGGTCGAAGGTTTCCGCGCAGCATTGCCTCCCCGAACTACGACGGAAGAGTTCAATCTGCATGGAGACTTGCAACGAGGACGTGAAATTGGGAAATCACTTCGCGCGGAACCGCCTCGGGTTGTCTTTGCGGTTGGTCTGAAAGCCGCTCTCGCAGCCAAACTTGAGTTGCCCGATGTACCCGTCATTTTCGGACTCGTGCTCGATCCGGAAGCGCATGGCTTGCCGAGCGCGAATATGACCGGCATTCGCATGAAACTGAGAGCTACTCAACAACTGGAAACACTGCGCAGGCTTCTCCCTACTGTGCAACGCATAGGGGCGTTATACGATGCGGACAAGAATCACGAATATCTAGCGGACGCGCGCCGCCATGCGCAACATCTTGGCTTTGAGCTAGTAGCAGTGAAAGTCACATCCTCCGCTGAAGTACCAGATGCTATCCGCACGCTATTGCCAAACGTTCAAGTGCTGTGGCTCCTCCAAGACCCCACGGTGGTCACGGATCTATCGACGACATTTGTCCTTCAGACCGCGCTGGATGCGAAAATTCCGGTGTTTACCTTTTCCTCCACGCTGGTTCAACAGGGCGCGCTCGGTGCACTCGTGGTGCAAGCCTGGGAAGTGGGACAGCAGGCGGCCTCACTCTCGGGGGTAGTGTTACGGGGACAGCCTCCCCCCCCTGCCCAACTCATAGAGCCCCAACGCCCGCAGCTGACCTTGAATCTTCATACGGCAGAATATCTCGGCGTGACACTCTCCCAGGATACCATCCGTATGGCATCAGTCTTGTTCGGACCAGGAGCCTTGGCCAAACACCCACGGTTGTCGGACGGAATTCCTTAGGAAGGAACGCCTTCGTGATGACTCCTCTCACGCCTCGTGTATCATCCCCCTTGTCGCTGAACTTGAGAGCCAAGCTCGCCCTGTTTACAGCCATGGTGCTCGTAGTGGCATGTTCCACACTGGGCTGGTTGTTTATCCGTCAACAAGTCGCCGCGGTCACAGATGGCTTGTTGCGAAGCGGCACATTGCTGGCTCAACATTTCGCGAGCGCCAGCCGCTATAGCGTGCTCGCCGGGGACGAAAAACAGCTCGTGCGGCTCGCCCAAGGGGTATTGGCAGCCGACGACGTGGCCTATGTCACCATGGTAGCAAAAGGGGGTGAACTCCGCGTCTCCTACGGCAAAGGCATTTGGGCAGAACTGCTCCCGAGACCTGCAGAAAATGTCGCGCGCAAGCCCTCCCTTCTCATCAATCCTGCCCTCTCCACTGAGAAAATCAGTGCGCCCTTAGTGTCCGTGGTGAAAATTCAAGATCACCGGCCGGTCGTGACCGCCCGGAACAGCTTCTCACTTCAGAGCTTGATGAGCCTGCTCTCCGGCTCTGACGTGCCTCTCTACTACGACATCGGCATTCCCATTCCCTCCCACAACCCGCTGCCCACCAACGATGCGGCACTTCAATTACTCCTCGATGAGGGTGCCGAACGTTTCGTTGACATCACGGGTCCTCAAGAATCGCTCGGGATCATCGAACTGGGATTATCGACCCTGGCCATGCAGGACCTTCTCCGCGATCTCGTCTTGAAAGTGATTGGGCTAACGCTTGGGATCACGATAGCGGGACTCGTGGCCATCGCACTCCTTACACACCGCATCACGATCCCTCTCCGCAATCTCACAGTCGTGGCGACAACAGTGGCCGCGGGAAATACATCTATTGAAGTGACACGTTCAGACAGGACGGACGAAATTGGCAACTTGACCGCCGCCTTCTCACACATGCTGCAGTCGATTAGATATCGAGAGGACGCACTGACAGAGTTAAACCACACCTTGGAGGATCGCATCTTGGCACGCACTGAACAACTCCAAGTGGCCAATGCGAAACTTCAAGAACTGGATCGCCGCAAATCCCTCTTCGTTTCCACCGCATCACACGAACTGCGCACGCCGCTGACTTCAATGAAGGTGCATCTCGAAAATCTGCTGGACGGCATCGACGGACCGCTGACTGACTCGCAGAATCTGGTATTGGGCCGTATTCACGTGAATTTAGGACGTCTTCAACATCTCTTGGAAGAACTGCTTGATCTGTCCCGCATTGAACTAGGTCAAGCCAATTTGGAGCTTGAGGGCGTGAATGTGACAGAGGCAGTCGCTCAGGCTGTAGACAATCTCCAGCCGGCGGTCTTGCGAAAGACCACCTCGATCCACAGTCGATTCCCCTCCGACCTGCCTCTCGCCTCCGTCGACAGTAACAAATTGCACCAGATTCTGACGAACCTGCTCCACAACGCGCTCAAGTTTTCTCCCGAGGGTGGCGTCATCACCGTCTCTGGAGAGCACAACCTAGATGGCTATTTGCGCATTGCGATTCGCGATGGTGGTCCTGGCATCACCCCGGAAGATTGTGGCAAGATCTTTGAACCCTTTTACCGATCACCCAATGTCGCGCCCCACGTCCGCGGGACAGGCCTAGGCCTCGCCATCGCCAAACATTTGGTGGAATTGCATCAGGGACGACTCTGGGCGGAGAGCATCGTCGGAAAGGGAAGCTGCTTCTTTTTTACGGTTCCGATCTGGGCTCCATTGAACCCATCCAGTCTCTCGGCTGCTATGCAGCTTCGGGACAAGCTCGGGAGATAGCGTGGGATGCCCTAGCAAGTACGTCGCGCTTAAACGCAGTCAGTCGGTGGCATGGGAGGGCGCCCGGACAGGCCCCGCCGCCGTAGAAGCTTGGTGAGATACGTCCGTTGAAGTCCCAAGATGTCAGCCGCCTTCGTTTGATTCCAACCCGTCTTTCGTAAAGCGTCTGTAATTACCTTACAGCTATAGGTTTTCATGGCTTCGTGATACCGCAGCCCTGGGCTATCGAACTGCCCGGCAGTGACGGGTGATACCACGTCTGCCAAGGGCAGTCCAAGATGATCTTCAGTAATGAGGTCTCCATCGCATAGGACAAGTGCTCGCGCTATCACATTTTCGAGCTCGCGGACATTCCCTGGCCAGTCATAGGTGGTCAGTGTAGCTCGCGCCTCCTTACCAAGAATAGCCCGGCGTTTGTTGGACATCCGAGAGGAAGAATTGACGAAATAGTCGGCAAGCTCAGAAATATCTTCCCTTCTTTCTCTGAGCGGTGGCATACAAATGGGAACGACGTTCAATCGGAAGAACAAATCTTCACGGAAGCTTCCATCTTGAATCTTCTTACGAAGATCCTTATTCGTTGCGGCAACGAACCTCACATTCACCCGTACGTTGTGATGTCCTCCCACCCGTTGAAATTCTTGCTCTTGAAGTACGCGTAGCAGTCTGGTTTGCAGACCTAATGGCATATCTCCGATTTCATCCAGGAAGACCGTTCCACCATCCGCGGCTTCGATCTTCCCCATGTCGCGACGAACAGCACCGGTAAAGGCCCCTTTTTCATGCCCGAACAATTCATTCTCCAGCAAATGTTCCGGCAGGGCCGCACAATTCACGATCATAAATGGTTTAGACGCACGATCGCTCCACCGATGGATAGCTCGCGCGATGACCTCTTTCCCAGTGCCCGTTTCTCCGAGCACCAGCACGGTCACATTGGAGGCCGCGGCCTGACGAGTGGTCTCCAGCACCGCGTTCATTTTTGAGCCTTTTCCCACTATCGTGGAATACCGTTGATCAGCATCCGTCATCATGATTTCAACGCGTCGCGAGAGTGCCAGTGTTTTAAGCGCTTTATCGATGATGACAGTTAACTGGTCGACCTCAAAGGGCTTCGTCAAGAAATCTATGGCACCAAGGCGCATCGCCTCAACAGCCCTATTGATCGTTCCGAAGGCCGTCATCACAATGACAGCCGGAGACTTCGTTTGACTCATCCCTCGTTCTTGCAATTGTCCGTCCGCCAAACTCTGACGCTCGGCGAGCTCCTTCAATACATCCAGGCCGGAAAGTCGCGGCATTTCTAAATCCAACAGCATCAAATCTGGAGCCTCTTTGAGCGTCTGGTCTAGCGCCAGAGTCCCATCCGTAGCTGTCAACACTTCGTGGCCAAGCCAGTGAAGGCGCTTCTTCAGTCCGTTCATGATGTCCGGATCATCATCCACGATGAGAATTTTGGCTTGCATAACGGCAGAATTGTAGACGGATTCAGAAACAATTGCGACTGGCCGAGCACCATATTAGTCTATCGATGTTCCTGGCCTTGTTACGTCTCTCCTGTCTCAATACAACCAGAACTTCTTGTGGCCACATGAATGTCTACGTCCATGCCGCGAGATGTTTCTCCTTTGATGCTCTTTCCCCAAACCGGCTAGATACTTCTTCAGCCTCGGGCACACGACGCTATTCGACTGACGTCTCCTCGGAAAGGACGATACTCTAACACAAGGGTAGACTGGTGGCTTCGGCGGTCCATTGCCAAAAAATGGGGATCCATGTGGGCTCCTGCGTCAATTTGTCGCAAGGCCGTCAGTTGCCGTAGAGATCAAAATGGCACAAAGCCCATGGCCTGGGGAACAATAGGAGGCACGTCGATTTTTTGGTGCTGCACGGGGCCCGGAGGGCTGGGCCGCTCCTCCAAGGTGACCAATACCGTCGCACGGTCACCATTCCGAACGATTCTGAGTTCGATGGGCTGCTTCGCCGTCAATTGTTGAAACACCTTGGCATACTGCTCACTGGTCTTCACATCCTGTCCGTCGACGGAAACAATGATGTCACCGCCCAACACCCAGGGCTCCCCCTGAATCACCACGTCCAGCTCACCGGCGTGGAGTCCGATTCGTTCCGCAGGACTTCCTTCTTCAACATCGACCACAAGCAATCCGTCGACCAATGGAAGGGCAATCAGCGTGCGCAGTTCATCGGTCACAAATTTTCCTTTAATCCCAAGCCAAGGACGGATGACGCGGCCATTTGTTCTCAACTCGGCAACGATGGCTTTGACCGTGTTGATCGGGATCGCAAACCCGATATTCTGCGCCCCCATGAGCGTCGCCGAATTGATGCCGACCACTCGATCTTCAGAGTCCACCAAGGGACCACCGCTATTCCCTGGATTGATCGGAGTCGTCATCTGTATGACGCGCTCCTGAAAGATCTCTTGTTTTGCTTCCATCATCTTTCCAAATCCGCTGATGATGCCTGCTGAGAACGCATACCCCAACCCAAAGGGGTGTCCAATCGCCAGCACCTTTTGCCCAACTTCTAGCTTATCGGAATCTCCTAACGCAGCAGGAATATAGGTTCCCTTGGGAAGTGTAACCTGCAACAGCGCGACGTCAGATTGCAGGTCACTTCCCACCAACGCAGCCGGGACGCGTGTTCCGTCGTACAGCGTGACGGTGATCTTCGCCGCCCCCGCGATAACATGCGCATTCGTCACGATCAATCCTTGATTATCGATCAACACACCTGATCCGAGCCCTTTGCCTGAGGCCTGGAGGATATGGTGATGGCTGAGATAGGCGGATGCAATGAGAACGGTTGACTTGGCGAGATGTTTATACACGCGAACATTATTCATCTCCTCAGGGGTGTTCAGTGTCGTCGCACCTGCCATCGGACTGCTCGAATATTCATTCAGTAGAAGTCCAAGCAGTAGAACCCCACATAGGACCGGTAACTTCAGAGACCGATGATGAAACCAGATTGAGAGCTCACTCATCACGCTCCCCCCAATACATCGCCACGCGAAAGCCCACGGAACGAGTATCCAAATGAAGATACCCTGTTGGTGTTGACGAACCAGCGATGCAGAAACGTTATACAGCCTACCGGCTTCAGTGTTCGACGTGGCCGCCGAATTGGTAGCGCATCGCCGAGAGCACTTTTTCGGCAAAGG
>ERZ724513.1934-NODE-1934-length-10416-cov-11.072483_pt1 | contig 10416 bp, 10 predicted proteins | sample MGYA00376046_ERZ724513 | MGnify/ENA primary metagenome ERZ724513 (study PRJEB28724, sample SAMN07190883) | activated sludge metagenome | isolation source: activated sludge of sewage treatment plant in Hong Hong | place: Hong Kong | collected 2016-03-17 ... | reverse complement strand
GATGATCCAGTTGTACGTGGGCGGGCATGATTGAGGCGGTGGGCAGTGGGCAGTAGGGCAGGCGAGACGTAGGTTGAAGCGCCGCGTCTGACAGGTAAAACCGGTTGATGAACTTTGTCAAATGGACGCGGTTATGACCCGCCGGCGGGTTCAAACCCGCCGCTGCCAGGCAAAACCGGTTGAAACTGGTTGCAGCGGTGTGGCCCACTCCGGCCCACTCCGGCAACGCGCTTCAGCGCGTTTGGCGTAGCAGCCGGCGGATTGATCCGCCGGGGCAGCGGGCGATAGCCACATTATTTTGTTGAATAGCATCAGCCGCCGGCGCAGAACAGGCGTTACGAGGCTGCCATTGCCCTGGCGAATGTGCCTGTTAGCGTGCCGACTTGGCCCGCGATCGAGTATACTGTCTACTGTTTACTGTCTACTGTCTACTGTTTACTGTCTACTGTTTACTGTTCTACTGTCTACTGACCCACTGACCACTGACCACTGTCCACTAACTACGGGAGGAACACCATGACGAAAAAGATAGGCATCATCGTCGGGCGCGAATGGTCGTTTCCGCCGGCGTTCATCGACGAGGTGAACCGCCGCGGCGCGGGAGTGACGGCCGAGTTCGTCAAGCTGGGCGGCACGAAGATGAACGAGCCGAACGAGTATGCCGTCATCATCGACCGCATCTCCCACGAAGTGCCCTACTACCGCTCCTACCTGAAGAACGCCGTGCTGCAAGGGGTGATGGTCATCAACAACCCGTTCATGTGGACGGCCGACGACAAGTTCTTCGAGGCGTCGCTGGCCACGCGCCTCGGCGTGGCCCACCCCAAGACCATCGTTCTGCCCAACAAGGAGTATGTGCCCGGCATTGTCCACGATGAGAGCCTGCGCAACCTCATTTACCCCTTCGACTGGGACGGGATGCTGGAGTACGTCGGCCTGCCCTGCGTCCTGAAGGACGCCCACGGCGGCGGCTGGCGCGATGTCTTCATCTGTCACACTAAGGAAGACCTCTGGCACGCCTATAACCAGTCCGGCCTGCACACGATGGTCTTGCAGGAGTACATCCGCTGGGACCACTACGTGCGCTGTATGTGCCTGGGCCAGGAGGACGTGCTGCCGATGAAGTACGATCCCCACCAGCGGCGCTACATCGTTGACCACGCTCACATGTCGCCCGAATTGGGCGAGCGCGTCGTCGCCGACGCCCTCAAGCTGGTGCAGGCCCTGGGCTACGACATGAACACGGTCGAGTTCGCCGTCCGCGACGGCGTGCCCTACGCCATCGACTTCATGAACCCGGCCCCGGACATGGACATCAACTCGCTGACGCCGACCTACTTCGAGTGGTGCGTCCGCCACATGGCCGACCTGGCTATCGACCGGGCCGCCAACCCGCGCCCGCAGGTGACCGAGTTGAAGTGGAACCGGCTGTTCAACGGATAAGTGCGCCATGTCCCTGACCGAAGCGATCATTACCTACCACGACCTGCTGACCGAGCCGATGGCCGCCGACACACAGGGGCAGCTCGACGATCAACTGCGCCTGCGCGGCCTGTTCTTCGGCGACCGGCCACTCTGCACGGTGTTGCGCCCGCGCTTCCTGACGCCGGAGCAGTACACCTTCATGCGCGACGGTATCCGCCCGCTGCTGACGGCGTTCGAGAAGATCTCCCACGCCGCCGTGGCCGACCGCGAATTCCGCAGCCAGTTCGGCCTGTTCGATTGGGAAGAGTCGCTCATCCACGTCGATGCCGGCTACCCCGTCCACTCGCCGCTCAGCCGGCTGGACTCGTTCTTCGTGACCGAAGGGGACGCGATGGAACTGAAGTTCACCGAGTACAACGCCGAAGTGCCGGCGGCGTCGGCCTACAACGACGTGCTCAACGAGGTCTTCTTCGGCCTGCCGGTCATGGGCGAATTCCTGCGCCACTACGCCATCCGCCCCGTGCCCACCCGCCACAGCGTGCTCCACGTCCTGCTGAAGGCCTACAAACAATGGTCGGGCGGGCGCGCGCCGACGAAGCCACAGATCGCCATCCTCGATTGGCAGGAAGTGCCCACGCGCAGCGAGTTCGAGCTGTTCCTGCAATACTTCAACTCGCAGGGGCTGGAGTGCCGCATCGTCGATCCGCGCCACGTCGAGTACCGCAACGGCGCGCTCTATGACGGCGACTTCCGCATCGACCTGATCTACAAGCGCGTGCTCATCACCGAGCTGATCGAGCGCTGTGGCCTCGATGGTCCGGTCGTGCAGGCCGTGCGCAACGGCGACGTGTGCATGGTCAACCCGTTCACCTGCAAGCTGCTCTACAAGAAGGCCAGCCTGGCCGTCCTCAGCGACGAGCGCAACGCGCCGTTGTTCAGCGGGGTCGAGACGGCCGCCATCCGCGAGCACATCCCCTGGACGCGCGTTGTGGAGGAGCGGACGACGACCTACCACGATTTGCCCGTGGACCTCATCCCGTTCATCCACAAGTACCGCGAGCAATTCGTGCTGAAGCCCAACGACGACTACGGCGGGCGGGGCATCGTCCTCGGCTGGCAGACGAACGCCAGCGGCTGGGAGCAGGCGGTGCAGACGGCGCTGGAGACGCCCCACGTCGTGCAGGAGCGGGTGCGCATCCCCAACGAGCCGTACCCCAGCATCGTTGACGGCCGGCTACAGATCTACAACCGTATGCTCGACACGGCCCCGTTCGTCTTCCACGGCGAATACGTCGATGGCTGCCTGACGCGCCTATCGACCGACCCGCTGCTGAACGTCTCCGCCGGCGGCGGCTCGACTGTGCCGACGTTCATCGTCGAGAAGCGCGACCCGCGCTGAAACGCAAAAGGCCACAGATCGCGCCGGCCGCCGGGCGATCTGTGGCCTGGAATAAGGACGATGCAAGCGGGCCGCGGCCCGGCCCGCGCGCTGGCAATGAGCCGGCTAAAACCGAATGAGCGACAGGATCATACTGATGACGATCATGATGCCGATGATGATCAGCGCAATGCGCGTCCAGTCGATCTTGCGCTTCTTCTTGCTGGCCGCCTTCGTGGCCTGATGCGATTGCGCGGGCGCCTTCCGCTTTGGTTGTGAATTGCCCATGTCTATAAGCTCCTCTGCGACGTGACTGATGGCGCCCCGCGGCGCCAGTCCAACGTCATAGTATAGCACAAAGCCGGGCGGCCGGATCAAGGGCGCGGCCAATCGCGACCAGGGTCATTGCCAGGCCGGAAGAAGAGGCTCACGCGAAGGCGCAAAGGGAGCAAAGGACGCCAAGAAGAAAAGAACTTATGAGTAGCATCCTCTCCCGCTCCGTCCTGCTGATCCTCTACAGCGGCGTGCTGGCGGTTGGTCTGGCGCTGATCGGCGCGGCGGTCGTCTCTCTCCTGCGCAGCTTCACGCCCGGCAGCCAGCCCTCGGCCGAGGGGCGCAGCCGCCGGCTCAACCGCGGGGCAGCCTATGCGCTCGGCCTGGGCGCGGCCGTGGCCGGCGGCGTCGGCTTGCTGGCGCTGTTGCTCCTGCGGGCCGGGCCGGGCACGAGCCTACTGGCGGCGTTGGGCGCGGGGCTGCTGGCCGGCCTGGTGGCGGCGTTCATCTTCGTCGTCGCTCCCAACCGTCGCCGGCGCGAGGAGGCCGGCCTGGCCATCGCCGCCGACGGCCGCGAGGCGCGCGTCGTCATCCTCATTCCCGCCAGCGGCTTGGGCGAAGTCGCCTACCAGGACGGCGCGGAGGCCATCCACCTCGGCGCGCGCTCGGCCACGGGGCAGCTCATCGACGCCGGCCGCCGCGTGCGCATCGAGCGCGTCGCCCACCGCGTGGCCATCGTCCACCCGCTGGACGGCGACGGGAGCGCGGGCTGAGATGCCGTCACGCCGCGAACTCTGGCAGTGGCTCGACGAGCGCCCCGCCTGGCTCATCGTCGCCGCCTCTTTTGTGGCCTTGCTGCTGGTCTGGCACCTGCTGGTCACCTGGGCCGATTACCCGGCCTTCATCCTGCCCGGCCCGCTGGATGTCGTCGCCGCCTTCGCCCGGCTGGTGAGCGACGGCCGGCTGGCGCGCCACACGCTGGTGACACTCAGCGAAGTCATCCCCGGCCTGGCCCTGGGCGTGGCCGTGGCCATGCCTCTCGGCTACCTGCTGACCAAGTCGCCGCTGGCCGAGCGCCTGCTCTCGCCCTATCTCATCGCCTCGCAGGCCATCCCGGTCATCGCCATCGCCCCGCTGCTGACCATCTGGGTGCAGTCGTGGTACTGGTCGCGGGTGCTGGTGGCCGCGCTGACGGTCTTCTTCCCCATCCTGATCAACAGCATCGCCGGGCTGCGCTCGGTGCCGCGCGAGTTCTATGAGCTGATGCACTCGCTGCGGGCCACGCGGGTGCAGATCTTCCGCAAGCTGGAGTGGCCGGCGTCGCTGCCGACGCTGCTGGCCGGGTTGAAGGTCGGGGCGACGCTGGCCGTCATTGGCACCCTCGTGGGCGAATTCGTCCAGCCCAAGAGCCAGGGGCTGGGCTATCTGCTGGTGACGGCGCGCTACCAGTTCAAGACAGACGAGGTCTTTGTGGTTCTGCTGACGTTGGGGACGATGGCGATGGCGCTCTACGGGCTGGTGGCCCTGGCGGAGCGACGTCTGCTGCGCTGGCGTCGCTACGGGCACTCAACGAAGTGAGAAAAAAGAGCTCGCGCAAAGCCGCAAAGAAAGCAAAGGCGCAAAGGAAGAAAGATTTTTCTTCTTTGCGTCCTTTGCCTACTTGGCGCTCTTTGCGTGAGCTCTTCTTCTACCTTTATTCGTAGCGCAGTGCCTGCACTACCTCCAGCCGCGACGCCTGCCGTGCCGGGATGATGGCGGCCAGGACGCCGAAGAGGACGCCCGCGCCCAGGGCCAGGGCGACGCCCATCGTCGGGAAGACGTACTCCATCGGATAGCCAAAGGCCTTCATCGCCAGAATACCCATATAACCCAGATAGAGGCCGGCCACCACGCCGAAGATCGTCCCCAGCGCCGACAAGATCAGCGCCTCGGCCAGGACGATGGCGCTGATCTGCCGCCGCGTGCTGCCCACGGCGCGCAACATACCGATCTCCCGCGTGCGCTCGATGATGCCGATGGCCAGGGTGTTGACCATGGCGATGAGCGAGGGGATGGCCAGGAAGAGCACCAGGACGTACAGGGCCTGGAAGACGCTATCGAAGATGGCCAGGTTCTGGTCGATGTACTCCTGCCCGGAGATGAGCCGGAACTGCGGGAAGTTGCGCATCGCGGCCTGCAGGCCCGCTTCGGCCGCCTCCCGGTCCGCGTCGGGGACCAGATTGACTTGCAGCAGCACGTCCTCGGTGCGGTTGAAGTCGGCGGCGATATTGGCCTGGGAGACATAGACGGTGGCGAGCTTGGCGTTCAGGTAGTCGCCGCCCACGCCGACGACGCGGTAGGTTTGCGTGCCGTTGGGCGTCACCAAGGTCACGTCGTCGCCCAGATCGGCCCCGGCGTTGGCGCTGGTGACCGGGTTGAGGATGATCGTCCGCCCCTCGTTCAGGGCGTCGTAGGCCGATTCATCCCCCTGACTGAAGGTCAGGCCGCTGACCTGCGGATAGGTGGCCGGGTCGATGCCCAGCAGGGCGACGGCCGTGCCGTTGGTCTCCGACGGGGCGAAGCGCAGACTGCTGACGACCGCCACGCCGTCGACGGCGCGCAGGGAGTCGGCCAGTTCCGCGCCCGCGCCGACGTTACGGCCCCAGAGGGCGATCGACGGCGGGACGAGGATGTAGTCGCTGCCCAGGCTGCGGCGCATGACCTGGCCGAAGCCGGCGGTGACGCTGGTGAACATAGACGCGGCCATGATCAGAATCGCCATGCCGATCAGCACGGTGCTGGCGGTGATGGCCGTGCGCGACGGCTGGCGGGTGAGGTTGCCCTGGGCCAGTTGGGCCGTGCCGCTGCGGGCGAAGATGGCCGCCAGCAGGCCGCTGAAGAAGCGGGCCACCGGGTTCACCAGCGCCGGCGCGACCAGGATGAGGCCGACGACGAACAGCGCCGCGCCCAGGCCGATGAGGGTCAGTTGGCGCGACACCAGCGCGGCCACGGCCAGGGCGATCATGACCACGCCGGCCCAGAAGCCGACGCCGGCCAGCCGTCGCAGCGACAGCGTGCCCACTGCCGGCCGCAGCGCCTCCAGCGGCGTCAACCGCCCAGCGTTGATCGCCGGCAGCAGCCCGGCCAGCAGCGTCACGCCGATGCCGACGGCCGCGCTGCCGATGACCAGACCGGGCGAGACGGTCGGCCGGCCGATCTCGACGTTCATCATGTTGCGCATAAAGGTGTTGAGCGTAGATATGCCCAGCACGCCCAGCGCGTAGCCGCCCAGCAGCCCCAGCGCCGTGCCGATGACGCCCTGGATCAGCCCCTCGGCCAGGAACGTGCCCAGGATGGTACGCCGGCTGGCCCCCAGGGCGCGCAACATGCCGATGTCGCGCCGCCGCTCGACGACCACGGTGCGGAAGGTGTTGAAGATGATGAAGCCGCCCATCAGCAGAGCCAGGATGCCCAGGACGGTGAAGATCGCCTGCGCCACCTTGAAGTTGGCCAGCAGTTCCGAGTTGGATGACAGACCGCCCAGTTGGAAGGTGTCGCCCAGTTCGTCCAGAATGGCCGTTTCGATTCGCGCCCGCTCCTCGTCGTTCACGGCCCCGAAGTTGGCTTCGACGGTGTTGATCAGGCCGGGCATGGCCAGCATCGTCTGCGCCTGGCCGAGCGTGACGAGCACTTCCTCGTCGCCGAGTTGTGCCCGCGGCGGCAACAGGCCGATGATCGTCAGCGCCGTCTCGCCCGACGTGGTGGGCAGGGTCAGCTTGTCGCCCACGCCTAGCCCCAGCGGCTCGGCCAGACTCTCGCTGATGACGGCTACGCCCGTTTCGCCGTCTTCCAGAAAGCGGCCGGCGGTGACGTTGTAGATGTGCAGGGCCGTGGCCTGGGGCACGTCCAGGCCCACCAGAGTGAGGACGGTCGCCGGGTCGGGCAGGGCGGGGTCGTGGTCGAGGTAGTCGGCCGGCAGGTTGACGCTGCGCTCCAGCACGCCGGAGACGGCCTGCACGCCGTCAATCGCGGCGACGCGATCGGCCACGGCCACGTTGAAGGCGTCGGATGTCTTCAGCGTGATGGCCGCGTCGACCTGGTCGGCCACGGCCAGGATGTTGCTGGTGAAGGCGTTGACGAAGGCCGGCAGCAGCGTGTTCATGCCGAAGACGACGAGCACGCCGAAGAAGATCGCCAGCGTGGTCAACACCGTGCGCAGCTTGCGGCCGCGCAGGTAACGGGCGGCAAGGGTGAGTTGGATGTTCATGGCTTAGTCTCCAATCGCCTGAATCTTCCCGGCCACCATTTCGGCGTTCTGGCCGTTCTGGCTGCCGCGCGGCTCCAGCACGGTCTGATCGACGACCGCGCCGTCCTTCAGGAAGATGATCCGGTCGGCGTAGGCGGCAATGCGCGGGTCGTGGGTGACGATGACCACCGCCCGGCCCCAGTCGTTGGCCACCTGACGCAGGAGCGCGGCGATCTCCTCGGAGGCGTGGGTGTCCAGGTTGCCGGTCGGCTCGTCGGCCAGGATGAGCGCCGGGTCGGCCACGAGGGCGCGGGCCACGGCGACGCGCTGCTGCTGGCCGCCGGAGAGCTGGTCGGGCCGGTGGTCGAGACGGTCGCCCAGGCCGATCTTGCGTAGCCACTCGGCGGCGCGGGTCTTGGCGTCGCCCGGCCGCACGCCGTCGAGAGTGATGGGCAGGGCTGTGTTCTCGACCGCGTTGAGCACCGGGATGAGGTTGAAGAACTGGAAGATGAAGCCGATACGCCGCCGGCGGATTTCCGTCAGCTTGTTGTCGGGCAGGTCGGACAGGTTGTGGCCGTCGATCATTACTGTGCCGCTGGTTGGCCGGTCAAGGCCCCCCAGCAGGTGCAGAAGCGTCGACTTGCCGCAGCCGCTCGGCCCCATGATGGCCACGAATTCGCCCGGCTCGACTTGCAGCGAGACGCCGTTGAGCGCCGTCACGGCCGTGTCGCCCGAACCATAGACCTTCTTCAGATTGACCGCCGATATGAGGGACATGATTACTCCGTATAATTACGAATTAGGAATCGAAGAAGTCCTGCTTCCTGGATTGATCTCGTGAATTCCCAACTCTCAATTCCTAACTCTCAATTCCTAATTTCTTCCTCGGTCTTCCGCGCGGGCGCGGCTGCGGCCGGGGCAGGGGTTGGCGACGGATGTCGTCGAGCCGGGCCTCGATCAGGTCCAGCCAACGCACGTCGGCCTCCAGATGCATGATGCTTTTATCGAGCAGGAAGATCTGCGCCAGTTCGACGCGCGGGTCGGCCTGGTTGCGGTGCGTGGTGGCGTCGTGCAGCTCCTGGTAAAGCCGGTTGCGCTGGGCCTGGATGACGCGGTAGGGGTTGGCGTTGTCGTTGCCCAGGCTGAGCATCAGCTTGATGAAGAACTCGTCGCGTTGGTGCTCGGTGGGCACGCCACTGGCGAACCACTCGGCCAGTTCGGCCTGGCCCGCGGGCGTCAGGCTATAGATGTGTTTTTCCGGGCCACCGTCCTGATCCACGCCGTCCTGGGTCACGAGGCCGCCCTCTTCCAGCCGCGCCAGGGTGGTATAGACCTGCGCCGGCTTCAGCGCCCACAGCGCCTCGCCGCCGGCGATGGCCTCAAAGGCGGCGCGTAGTTCGTAGCCGTGGCGGGGGCGGTCGGCCAACAGGCCCAGGATGGCATTGCGGACGGACATGAACGGTCGAAAACGATGACTAAATAAACTACTAACTCGATTGCTATTTACGACGATAAATATATAACGAGTTACTAGTTTTGTCAATAGGCTCTTCGTCGCTCACCTGGCACTTTCCGAAGTGCCTGGCACCTTCTTACACATCCTCCAAGAAGGTGCGTCGCACTCCAGAAAGTGCGACGCACCGCTCCCCTGCTCCCCCGCCCTCCCCCAGAACTTGCGCATTTCCCTCCTCCCCCGCATACTACAGTCTCATGATCCTCCACATCGCCGCCGCCGATGAATGGGACGCCTCTCGCGCGCGCGGTGAATACCGCGCCGATAGCCTGGGCGATGAAGGCTTCATCCACTGCTCCACGCTCGACCAGGTCCTCATTCCCGCCAACGAACGCTACCACGGCCGCGCCGACTTGCTCCTGCTGGTTATCGACCCGGCGCGGCTGGCAGCCGCTCTGGTCTATGAGGATTGCTACGAGACGGGCCAGGCCTTCCCCCACATCTACGGCCCGCTCAACCTCGACGCCGTGTTGCGGGCCGTGCCCTTCCCGCCGTCGGCCGACGGCTCATTCGCCCTGCCGCCGCTCTAGCCCCGCGCTGCCGGCCCAGCGGCCGGCGAACTCCTACGAGGCGCAATGGACAGCCACGATTTCCCCATCCTGGAGCATGACCCCAACCCAACCGCGCTCATCGAACCCTCGCGCCTGCTCGCGCCCATCGACATCCCGCGCCACTGTGTGCTGTGCTTCTTCCAGGAGGTCATCGCCGACCTGGTCGCGCGCGGCCAGTTGCGGATCGTCCACACCCTGCGCAGCGAGATCGGGCCGAACCCGGTCTATGTGTTGGACGTGGGCGGCCGGCCGCTGGCCCTGGTGCATCCCGGCCTGGGCGCGCCGCTGGCGGGGGCGTTCATGGATGAGCTGATCGCCCTGGGCTGCCGGGCATTTGTCGCTTGTGGCGGGGCGGGCGTGCTGGCCCCGGAGCTTGTCGTCGGCCACATCGTCGTGCCCAACGCCGCCGTGCGCGACGAGGGCACGTCATACCATTACCTGCCGCCGTCGCGCGAGGTGTCTGCCTCGCCCGCGGCCGTGGCCGCCATCGAGGCGACCCTGCAACGCCACGGCGCGCCCTACGTCGTCGGCAAGACGTGGACGACCGACGCCTTCTACCGCGAGACGGCGGCGCGCGTGGCCCGGCGGCGGGCCGAGGGCTGCCTGACGGTGGAGATGGAGGCGGCGGCGTTCTTCGCCATCGGCCAGTTCCGCGGCGTGACGGTGGGGCAGATTCTCTACAGCGGCGACGACCTCAGCGGGCCGGAGTGGGACGGCCGCGCCTGGCAGGGACGGGGCGAGACGCGCGCGAGGCTGTTGCGGCTGGCGGCCGAGGCCTGCCTGCAACTCTAGTCGCGACCGGTTGCCAGGGCCACGACGGCCTCATCGGCGGCCAGTTTGGCCAGTCGCTGCGCCCGCGTGCCTTCCTCAAGGGGCAGCGCCGCGCCATCGACGGCCAGCAGGCGGCGGTCAGTGATGAGCGTCAGCGGCCCAGCCGGGGCCAGCCCCACGACCGCCGACCGCCGCGCCACCAGCGCCTTGCCGCGCGTGTTGGCCTTGGGCGCTGCCTCCACGGCGGCCACGGGCAGGCGGCGGGCGTAGCCATCGGCCA
>ERZ724513.1931-NODE-1931-length-10423-cov-7.536169_pt1 | contig 10423 bp, 8 predicted proteins | sample MGYA00376046_ERZ724513 | MGnify/ENA primary metagenome ERZ724513 (study PRJEB28724, sample SAMN07190883) | activated sludge metagenome | isolation source: activated sludge of sewage treatment plant in Hong Hong | place: Hong Kong | collected 2016-03-17 ... | reverse complement strand
GAGGCCAAGCCCACGGTCGTGGCGTTCCGCGACGAGGCGCCCGAGGGCAAGCTCGACCTGCTGATCAGCGCCGACTTTCGCATGACGTCGACCACGCTGCTGTCAGACATCGTGTTTCCGGCCGCCACCTGGTACGAGAAGTACGACATTTCGAGCACCGACATGCACCCCTACGTGCACGCCTTCACCCCCGCGATCGACCCGCCGTGGGAAGCGAAAAGCGACTTCGACTTCTTCACCCTGCTTGCGCGCGCGATCTCGACGCTGGCCAAGGGTCGGCTCGACACCCGCAGCGACCTGGTGGCGGTGCCGATGCAGCACGACACCCCCGGCCAGATCAGCCAGCCCGGCGGGCACGTGCCCGACTGGCGCGGCACCGACCTGCCCGCGGTGCCGGGTAAGAACCTGCCGGCATTGATGGTGGTCGAGCGCGATTACACCGCCATCGCCGACAAGCTCGCCACCGTCGGCCCCCTGGCCGACCGGCTGGGCTTCACGGTGAAGAACATCACCTACGACGTCAACGGCTCGGTCGACCTGCTCGGCAAGCTGCACGGCGTGATGGCCTCAGGCGCCGGCGCGGGGCGTCCGGCCATCGACACCGACGCCCGGCTGGCCGAGGCGATCCTCGCCTTCTCGGGAACCACCAACGGCGCACTGGCCACCCAGGGCTTTCACACCCTGGAGGCCAAGACCGGACGCAAGCTGGCCGACCTGTCCGAAGGTCAGGAGGAGCGCCGCATCACCTACAAGCAGACCCAAGAGGCGCCGCAGCCGGTGATCACCTCGCCGGAGTGGTCGGGCTCTGAAACGGGTGGACGCCGGTACGCCGCGTTCACGATCAACACCGAACGGCTCAAGCCGTGGCACACCCTCTCGGGCCGCATGCACTTCTTTCTCGACCACGACTGGATGATCGACGCCGGGGAGCAGTTGCCCACGTTCCGGCCGCCGCTCGACATGAGCCGGGCCTTCGGTGAGCCCGAACTCGGGCCGACCGGCGAAAAGGCGATCACGTTGCGCTACCTGACCGTGCACAACAAGTGGTCGATTCATTCCGAGTACCAGGACAACCTGTTCATGCTCAGCCTGGGCCGCGGCGGCCCGCAGGCGTGGCTGAGCGTGGCCGACGCCGCGTCCATCGGGGTGGCCGACAACGACTGGATCGAACTCACCAACGCCAACGGTGTGTTCGTGGCCCGGGCGGTGGTCACCCACAAGCTGCCCGACGGCATCTGCTACGTGCAGCACGCCCAGGAGCGCACCATCGACGTGCCCAAGTCCGAGGCCACCGGCAAGCGCGGCGGCATTCACAACTCGGTCACCCGCATTCTGGTCAAACCCACCCACCTGATCGGTGCGTACGCCCAGTTGGCGTACGCGTTCAACTACCTGGGCCCCACCGGGGTGCAGCGCGACATCGTGTCGACCGTCCGCCGCCGTTCGCAGGAGGTGCAGTACTGATGCCGAAGCGTGTGATGGCCCAGGTGGCCATGGTGATGAACCTCGACAAGTGCATCGGTTGCCACACCTGCTCGGTGACCTGCAAGCAGGCCTGGACCAACCGGGCCGGCACCGAGTACGTCTGGTTCAACAACGTCGAGACCCGGCCCGGGCTCGGTTACCCGCGCCGCTACGAAGACCAGCAGAAGTGGCGCGGCGGCTGGGTGCGCACCGCGTCGGGCGGCCTCAAACTGCGTAGCGGCGGGCGCTTTCAGAAGCTGCTCAGCATCTTCGCCTCACCCGTGCAGCCCGAACTCGACGACTATTACGAGCCGTGGACCTATGACTATCAGAATCTGATCAGCGCCCCCCTCGGTGATGACTTTCCGGTGGCCCGGCCCAAGTCGCTGATCACCGGCGAAGACACGCAGATCACCTGGTCGGCCAACTGGGACGACTCCCTGGGCGGCGTCGCCGAGACCGGCCAGTCCGACCCGGTGATCGAGAAGCTGCGTGACGAGGCCAACGAGCAGATTCGCTTCGAGTACGAGAAGAGCTTCATGTTCTTCTTGCCGCGCATCTGCGAGCACTGCCTGAACCCGTCGTGCATGGCCAGTTGCCCCTCGGGCGCCATCTACAAGCGCGCCGAAGACGGCATCGTGCTGGTCGACCAAGACCGCTGCCGCGGCTGGCGGCAATGCATCACCGGCTGCCCGTACAAGAAGATCTACTTCAACCACCGCAGCGGCAAGGCCGAGAAGTGCACGTTCTGCTACCCGCGGCTGGAGGTGGGCCTGCCGACGGTGTGCTCCGAAACCTGTGTCGGACGGCTGCGCTACCTCGGCATCATTCTGTACGACCCCGATCGGGTGACCGAAGCGGCCTGCGCCGACGAGCAAGATCTGTACGCCGCCCAACTCGACCTGATGCTCGACCCGCACGACCCCGAGGTGATCGAGGCGGCCCGGGCCGGCGGCATGCCGCAGGACTGGATCACCGCCGCCCAGCGCTCGCCCGTGTACGCCCTGATCAAGCACTTCAAGGTGGCGCTGCCGCTGCACCCCGAGTACCGCACGATGCCGATGGTCTGGTACATACCGCCGCTGTCGCCGGTGGTCGACCTGCTGCGCAAGCAGGGCCACGACGCCGAAGCCGCAGGCAACCTGTTCGGGGCCATCGACGCACTGCGCATTCCGGTGGGTTACCTGGCCGAGCTGTTCACCGCCGGCGACACTGCCATCGTCACCGACGTGCTGCAGAAGCTTGCCGCCATGCGGGCTTACATGCGTGGGGTCACGTTGGGTACCGGCCGCGACGCCGAACTGGCCGAGGCGGTCGGCATGACTCCGCAGGCCATGGAGCAGATGTACCGGCTGTTGGCCATCGCGAAGTACGACGAGCGCTACGTCATTCCGAAGGCGCACCACGAAGAGGCGCACAACCTCGAAGAGTTGGCCTGCTCGCTCGACTTCGAGGGCGGCCCGGGCATGTACAACTCGGGGCCGTTCGGTGAGGCGTCCGGACGGCCGGTGCCGGTCGCGATCGAAACCTACTCGGCGCTGAAGGCCCGGCAGCAGGCCGAAGCTGCCGCGTCCAGCGCGCAACTGCACAACCGCGACGGCTTGTTGAACTGGGACGGCAACGAGGACGCGAAATGAGCCCGCGCTGGTGGAGCCTGGGACGCTCCAAGCCCGGCGAGTCCCCCGAGTCGCGAGATCCCGGCCTGCGCCGGGATGACGAGGGGGCGTCCGTCATTGCGGCGAAGGCCGGAATCTCTGCCGCAACGCTCGGCGCAGACCCTGCCGTCATCTGTCAGGCCGCAGCCATGCTGCTGGCCTACCCCGAACCGGAACTGCTCGAGCGCATCGACCTGGTGCAGGCTGCGCTAACCGACACTGGGGCGCTCGAACAGTTCCGCCCTGTACTGGCCCACCTGCGCGGCGCACCACTGGGCGAGCTGCAGTCGTACCACGTGCAAGAGTTCGACCTATCGCGCCGGCACGCCCTGCACCTGAGCTACTGGACCGACGGCGACACCCGGCGGCGCGGCGAGGTGTTGGCCTCGATCAAGGCCGTCTATCGCGAGTCGGGGCTGCTGGTCGACACCGCAGGCGAACTGCCCGATCACCTGCCCATGGTGCTGGAGTTCACCGCCGCCGACCCCGAGCGCGGCCTGGCGTTGCTGAACCGGTTCAGGGCCAGCCTCGAACTCATTCGACTGGGCTTGCTGGCCGACGACCTGCCGCACGCGGGCGTACTGGTCGCGGTCTGTGACCTGCTGCCGGGCGCGTCACCGCAGACCAGGGCCGAGGTGCAGGCCCGGTTCGGCCAGGTGCAGCCGATCGAGCTGGTGGGGCTCGACCCGTCGCTGCCGTCCGGTCTTGCCCTGGTTGACGCGAGGAGTCTGCGATGAACCCGATCGACATCTTCTTGTGGGGCGTGCTGCCCTACCTGGTGGCGTTCACCCTGGTGGCCGGCACCATCTGGCGCTACAAGTACGACCAGTTCGGCTGGACGACCCGATCGTCACAGCTGTACGAGTCGAAGCTGCTGCGCATCGCGTCGCCGATGTTTCACTACGGCCTGTTCGTGGTGCTGATGGGGCACCTGATGGGCCTGCTGATACCCAAAGCGTGGACCGACCTGGTGGTCACCCAGCACACCTACCACGAGGTGGCGTTGTGGGCCGGCACGCTGGCCGGCGTCGCCACCCTGGTGGGCATCGCGCTGCTGATCTACCGGCGACGCACCACCGGGCCGGTGTTTCTGGCCACCACTCGCAACGACAAGCTGATGTACGTCGTGCTCGTCGCCGCCATCGTGCTGGGCATGGTCGCCACGCTGACCGGCAGCCAGACGCCGTCCGGCGAAGAGCACAACTACCGCGAGACCGTGTCGATCTGGTTTCGCTCGCTGCTGATCTTTCAGCCCGACGTCGAGGCGATGGCGGCCAGCACCTGGCAGTTCAAGGTGCACATTCTGGTCGGCTTCGCGCTGATCGCCCTCATTCCGTTCAGCCGGCTGGTGCACGCCTTCACCGTGCCGCTGCACTACCTGTTCCGGCCGTACGTGGTGTACCGCAGCCGCGATGCCGTCGCCCCCACACCCTCACGCAGCCGCGTGCGTGGGTGGGACGCCGTCGGAACCAAAGATCGCGAAAGGAAGTAGCCGAACATGAGCACCGGCACGCCCGGCACCGTCGTGCCCGCACATGGCACCGGGCCGGGTGCGAACCGCGTTCTCGCCATGTCGACCATCGACTTCACCGTGATGTTCGCCGTCTGGCTGATGTTCGGCATTTTAGGCATCGAGATTCAGAAGGAGTTGCTGCTCAGCGACGTCGAACTGTCGTGGATCTCGGCGCTGGCGGTGCTCAACGGCTCGCTGTGGCGACTGCCGGCCGGCATCATCACCGACCGCATCGGTGGTCGCAAGGTCACCATCTTCATGGTTGCCGTCACCGCGGTGCCGGCCTATCTGGTCTCGACCGCGCACAGCTACGGCATGCTGCTGGTGCTCGCTTTTCTGGTGGGTTTCGCGGGCAACCTGTTCAGCGTCGGCATCGCCTGGAACGCGGCCTGGTTCGGCCGTGACCGGCAGGGCTTCGCGCTGGGGCTGTTCGGCGCCGGCAACGTGGGTGCCTCGATCACCAAGTTCATCGGGCCGCCGCTGATCGCAGCCACCGCCGGCATGACGTTCGTGTTCGGCATTCAGGGCGGCTGGCGGCTGGTGCCGGTGATCTATTCGGTGCTGCTGATCGTGCTGGCCGTGCTCACCTGGGCGATCGTGCCGCGGCACGACCGCATGGCCGGCCAGAGCAAACCGATCGGCGAGATGCTGGCCCCGCTGAAACACCTGCGGGTGTGGCGGTTCAGCCTGTACTACGTGGCCGTGTTCGGCGCGTACGTGGCGTTGTCGGCCTGGCTGCCCAAGTACTACGTCGACAACTTCGGGGTGAACCTGGGCACGGCGGCGCTATTGACGGCGCTGTTCATCTTTCCGGCTTCGCTGCTGAGGCCGGTGGGCGGCTGGGTGAGCGACCGCATCGGCGCCCGCACGGTGATGTACGCCACCTTCGCGGTGATGCTGGTCACCACCGGCATTCTGATGATGCCCAACGGGCACATCGTCATCACCCACGCCGACGGCACCGAAACCCAGCACCTGGGCTATTCCATCGGGGTCGTCGCCTTCACCGTGCTGGTCTTTCTGCTCGGCTGCGCCATGGGCATCGGCAAGGCTGCGGTCTACAAGCACATACCCGAGTACTTTCCCGACAACGTGGGCTCGGTGGGCGGCCTGGTGGGCATGCTCGGCGGGCTGGGCGGCTTCATTCTGCCGCCGCTGTTCGCCTACACCAAGGCCTGGACGGGCTTCCCGACCAGCACGTTCTTCGTGCTGTTCGTGCTCACCGCGGTCTGCGCGGTGTGGATGCACGTCACGGTCGTGGGCATGCTGCACCGCCGCTCGCCCGAGCTGGCAGACCACTTCGACACCGAACACATCGACACCCGTTCCCCAGAGAAGGTCGCACCATGAGCACCATCGTCGAGAAACTGCAGAGCGGGCCCGAATGGCTGCGCTCGTGGGACCCCGAGAACGAAGAGACCTGGGATCGCCGGCTGGCCTGGCAGACCCTGTGGATCACCACGTTCAGCCTCACCATGTGCTTCGTCGCGTGGTTCTTGCCGTCGGCGATCATTCCCAAGCTCAACGCCATCGGCTACAGCTTCACCCAGCAGCAGCTGTACTGGCTGGCTGCGGTGCCGGGCCTGTCGGGTGGCCTGATGCGGCTGGTGTGGATGGTGCTGCCGCCCATCATGGGCACCCGCAAGATGGTGGCGGCCACCACGCTGCTGCTGTTCTTTCCGGTGCTGGGCTGGGGCGTGCGGTCGATGTCGCCCACCGCCCCGTACTGGGAGCTGCTGGTGCTGGCCCTGCTGGCCGGCATCGGCGGCGGCGCCTTCTCGGGGTTCATGCCGTCCACCTCGTACTTCTTTCCCCGCAAGATGCAGGGCACGGCGCTGGGCCTGCAGGCCGGCATCGGTAACTTCGGCGTCTCGCTGGTGCAGTTGCTCACCCCGTGGCTGATCGGTCTCGGCTTTCTGTGGTGGCTGGGCCAGAGCCAGATGATGAAGATTCCCGGCAAGCCCGACCGTGAGGTGTGGTACCAGGCCGCGTCGTTCGTGTGGCTGCCGTTCATTCTGATCGGCACCTGGATCGCCTGGCAGTACCTCAAGTCGGTGCCGGTGAAGGCCAACATCGCCCAACAGTTCGACATCTTTCGCAACCAAGACACGTGGTGGATGACGATTCTGTACATCATGACGTTCGGCACCTTCTCGGGCCTGTCGGCGCAGTTCGGGCTGCTGATGACCAACCTGTACGGCTCAGGCAACACCGGCATCGTGCAGGGCAGCGGCGCCACCGCGCAGATTCTGGTCGAGGGCTATGCGGTGCCCGACGCAGCAACCCTGGTGTTTCTCGGCCCGCTGGTCGGCGCCGGCGCACGGGTGCTGTTCTCGCCGCTCACCGACCGCATGGGCGGCGCGATCTGGACGCTGATCTCGGGCATCGGCGTGGCCGCCTCGGTGGCCTGGACGATTCCGTCGCTGACCCCCGACCTGACCAGCGCCGCCACCCTGCAGGCCGGTTTCAACCACTTCTTGTGGGGCATGCTGCTGATCTTTCTGTTCTCGGGCATCGGCAACGCCTCGACCTTCAAGCAGATGCCGATGATCTTCGAGCGGCGCCAGGCCGGCGGCGTGATCGGCTGGACGGCGGCCATCGCAGCGTTCGGGCCGTTCTTGTTCGGCGTCGGCCTGACCATCATGGCCCCCACCACCTTCTACTGGATCGGCGTGGCCTGGGCGGTGATGTGCGTGGCGATCACGTGGTGGCGCTACGCCCGTCCGGGTGCGCCGAAGAAGTCATGACCGCCGGGCAGGTTGAAGGCCTCTCGTTGGGAGCGAGCACGACCACCACCCTGGCGGCCGTGATCGTGGTGTCTGACGAGGTCGCGACCGGCCTGGACGACGACCGGGCCGGCCCGGTGGCGCTCGACCTGCTGCAGGGCCTGGGTCTGCGGACGACCCTCGCGGTGGTCGGCGACGCCGACGCCGACATCGAGACGGCCGTGCGCACGGCCATCGTGCAGGGCGCCCGAGTCGTGCTGGCCTGCGGTGGCACCGGCATCGGGCCGCGCGACCGCACCAGCGACGTCGTGCGTGCGCTGATCGACGTCGAGCTGCCGGGCATCGCCGAAGAGATCCGGCGCCGCGGCAGCGAACACACCAGGCTCGCCCTGGTGTCGCGCGAAGTGGCCGGACTGATCACTGCCGGTGTGCGGCGCCCGGTGCTGGTGCTGGCCGTGCCCGGCTCGCGCGGCGGCGTGCGCGACGCACTGGGGGTGGTCGGCGACTTGATCGGTTACATACTCGACCAGGCGGACGGCGCCGGGCACGCCTGACCCGGCGACGGCTCGGCGAAGAAGGGGGCACGCGATGTGCAGTTACTGCGGCTGTGAATCGATCGAGGTGATCGGCCGGTTCATGGCCGAGCACGAACAGATCATCAACGCGACCGGCGATCTACGCCGCGCGGTCGCCGCCGGTGACCCCGACGCCGTCGACGTCACCCGGGCTGCGGTCGCCCGGCTGCTCTGGCCGCACACCACGGCCGAAGAGGTCGGGCTGTTTCACGTGATGGCCCGCGACGAGGTGTACGCGGCGCACATCGCGACGCTGTGCCAAGAGCATCAGAGCCTGGACGCTCTGCTCGGCACCATCACCGCGGGCGACGAGGCGACGATGTGGCGCTTCGAAGAGATGCTGCGCGAGCACATCGACAAAGAAGACAACGGACTGTTCCCCGCCGCGGCGATCGCCCTCGACGGTGACGACTGGGTCGAGGTGCACCAGACCACTCCCCATGCCCACGCCGACGGCGTGGTGCACACGCACGCAGACCACCACTGAGGCGTCGGTCGATCAGGTCAGCGGTGCGCGGGGCCATTCGTGCGGCGCACCAGGCAGCCGGCGGGCAGCGCGAACGGCTCGACCAGCCATTGATCGCGGGTGATCTCGTCGACCAAACCCTGGTGAATGCCGCAGACCACGGTGGGCCACGACTGGGCCGAAGCGAGCAGCGGGCAGGTGCGCAGGGCGATGCCGTCGGTGACCGGCTCGGGGGTGAAACCCTGGGCGCCCAGCACCTGGGTCAGCTCGTCCGATCCAGCAGCGGCGAGCCGGCGCCCCCAGCCGCGACCGACGGCCAGGGCCGCGCCGCGCGGGTCGCTCGACTGCGACAGGTGCTCGGCGACCGCCTCGAGCAGCGCCACCTGGTCGGACAGATCGGGATCCTGCAGCGCCGCCTGGCGTCCGACCACCGTGGGCAGATAGGCCTTGGCCGGCCGGCCCCGGCCCACGGGCTGCTCGCTGAACTGGGTGGCCCAGCCGTCGGCGACGAGGTGCTCCAACTGCATGCGGGTGGTGTTGGGGTGACCGCCCAGCGACTGCGTCAGCATGGCCAGCGTGGCAGGCCCGTCAGCGGCCACCAGTTCACGCAGCACCCGCAGCGCCGCCTCGCGGGGGCGGTCGGTGCGGGCCGGCTGGGGGCCGCCGGACGGAGTGGTCACGGGGCGAGTGTACTGATAGTTTTTACATGATGTCATGTATTAATCAGTCAGTGGTGCTGCTGTGAGCCGGCCGACCGCACGTGGACGTTCCCGGCTGCGCGATCTGCCGCTGCTGCTGTGGCTCACCGCCGCGATCGTGATCGCCGTCGCGCACCGCTGGTTGCCCGACGCCAACTGGCTGATGCTGCACCTGGTGCTGCTCGGCGCGGTGACCCACTCGATCATGGTGTGGAGCTTTCACTTCACCCAGACCCTGCTGCACGCGCCGGCGTCCGAGCTGCAGGCCAGGTGGCACACCCGTCGCCTCGGCCTGGTCACCGCCGGCACCGCGGCGGTGCTGATCGGCGTGCCCACCGCACTGTGGCCCCTCACCCTGGTGGGCGGTAGCGCGGTGGCGGTGGCGGTCGGCTGGCACGGGTTGGTGCTGTGGCGGTTGTTGCGCGCCGCCCTGCCCTCGCGGTTTCGGGTCAGCGTGCGCTATTACCTGTGGGCGGCCGGCTGCCTGGTGGTGGGTGCGGGCTTCGGTGTCGCACTGGCCTGGGGCTGGGACGATCCCTGGCAGGCGCGCCTGCTGGTCGCGCATGCCCTGACCAACCTGCTGGGCTGGGTGGGGCTGACGGTCACCGGCACCCTGCTCACCCTGTGGCCGACCATGCTGCGCACCCAGCTCGACCCGACCGCCGAGCGGCGAACCCGGCAGGCGCTGCCGCTGCTCGCCGGCGCGGTCGGCCTGAGCGCAGGTGGAGCGCTGGCAGGCCTGACCTGGCTCTCGGCCTTGGGTGTGGTCGGTTACCTTGGCGCCCTCGGCCTGTGGGGCGTCGGCCTGTGGCGTCCGGCCCGCACCACCAAGGCCTGGGAGTTCGCACCCGCCTCGGTTGCCTGCGCGCTGGGCTGGTTGTTCATCGGGCTGGGCTGGGCCGGTTGGCTGCTGGCCACTGCGCCCGACTGGCAGACCGTGCGCGAGACGTTCGTCTGGCCGGCCACCGCGCTCGCGGCCGGTTTCGGGGTGCAGGTGGTCACCGGAGCACTGTCGTACCTGTTGCCGTCGGTACTGGGCGGCGGGCCCAGCGTCGTGCGTGCGGGTGCCACGTGGTTCAACAAGGCCGGCCTCGTGCGACTCATCGCCATCAACGGTGGCCTCGCCCTGTGGCTGCTGCCCTCGCCGAGCTGGGTGAAGGTGACCGGGTCGATGCTGGCCCTGCTCGGTGCCGCCGCCTTTTTGCCGCTGATGGTGCGGGGCCTGCGGGCCAGCATCGCTGCCCGCAAGCAGGTGCCGGCCCAGGCGGCCGCCTCGGCAGCAGAGGGCAACGATGCGCCCAGACCGCCGGCCGCCCACGTCGTGCG
>ERZ724513.1924-NODE-1924-length-10445-cov-8.889413_pt1 | contig 10445 bp, 9 predicted proteins | sample MGYA00376046_ERZ724513 | MGnify/ENA primary metagenome ERZ724513 (study PRJEB28724, sample SAMN07190883) | activated sludge metagenome | isolation source: activated sludge of sewage treatment plant in Hong Hong | place: Hong Kong | collected 2016-03-17 ... | reverse complement strand
TCCCGTCCGCGAGGTAGGTGCCGGCCCCACCGTCACCGGCATTGCCGCCACTGCCGAAAAGCGAGAGCAGCCCGGTATTGCCGCCGTCGCCTCCGTTGGCGGCCAGGCCGCCCTTGGCGCCGTTGCCGCCGTTCCCCCACCACAGTCCGGCGTCGCCGCCGCGACCGCCGTCCTGGCCGACCCCGACGCCGGCGGCGCCATCACCCCCGCTGCCGATGAACAGCCCGCCGTTACCGCCGTTGCCGCCGGGCACGGTCGCGTCGGCGCCGTTGCCGATGAAGATGTTGACGAACGGAATCTGGCCGAACAGGTCGAGGAGAGAGTCGAGATCGGCCACGGGATTGAGGGCAGCGGTGGCCAGCGCGTTCGGGGTGGGAGCCGGCAGGCCGGCGCCCGTGAGCGCACCGGAGGGACATCCGGTGTTGATCATCAGGCACATCAGGCCGGCCGGTTCCGGCTGTGCCGGCGGGGCCGCCGGAGCCGGCGCGGCCTGTGCCGTGCCGGGGCTGGCGAACAGGAGAGCGGCGCCCGCGATTGCCGCTCCCGCCGCTGCGTGCGGAAAGACGTACTTGGACAACGGCTTCCTCGCCCGCCGGGCGGTGGGTGTGGACACGACATTCCTCCGATACGGTCGTCAACGCTGACGTCGGTGTTTGCATCCGCCAAAGCCCTAAGCGGGTTCAGTTGTTAGCCAAGGTCAGACATTAACTCCGACTAGGTTCAGGTTGCGGCGAAATGGCGGTACCCGGCCGACGAGCGTCCGCGTTGCGGACAGCCGGAAACACGGTGCGTTCGAACGTTTGCCGGACCCCGAGTGGGGGCCGGATCGACCGTTGCGGCCCGGCGGTTACCGTGAGGGCGTGACCGAATCCATCCATCTGCTGAAGCAGCTCAACTACCGCACCGTCGAGGAGACCGACGAGCGGGTGGTCATGGAGATGGACAACCGTCCCGATCTGGTCAACGTGCGCGGCGCCCTGCAGGGCGGGCTGTTGGCCACGCTGATCGACATCGCCGCCGGGATCCTGGCCGGCCGGCACGTCGGCGCCGGCCAGGACGTCACCACCGCCGATCTGCACATCAACTATCTGGCCCCGGTCGTCGAGGGATCGGCCCGCGCGGAGGCCACGGTCGTGCGGGCGGGCAAACGCCTGATCGTGACGGCCGTCGACGTCAAAGACGTCGCCCGGGACCGGCTGGCCTGCCGCGCGACGCTCAGTTTCGCCGTTCTCGATCGGCGCTGACCCCGTGAACGTCGACGTGGCCCCGAAGTCGCGGCAGGCCTGGCAGTTCGTCCAGCAGATGCTGGCGGACATGACACAGATGGTGCTCGACGACGCCGAAACCGAACGGGAGACGCTCGAGGGACTGCGCGTCATCGCCCGGATCTCGGCCCTGTGCGCGCAGCTGTCCGTCGAGTCCGACCCCGAACGCCCCCGGTTCTTCGACATGAGCCCGCCGGGTCAGATGGTCGGCGGGCCGAACCCGGACGGCAACTACTACCTGGCGATGATCCGCGGCGACCGGACCTACCGGGTCACGGGCACCCGCGGCTCGACCGCCTACCTGGGCTTCCAGATCCTGGCCGGCACCGGCCTGACGCCGCGCCGGATGTCCGGCTATGTCAGCGACACCGACCTGACGCTGAGCGACGGCGCATTCACGATGGTGCTCGCCGAACACCGGCCCGAGGATCTCGGCGCCGCCCAATGGGTGCCGATCCCCGCCGACGCCTCGTCGATCGTGGTGCGCGAGTACGTCGGCGACGCGGCCGCCGAAGAACCGGCGACGCTGCACATCGAAACGCTGATTCCCGCTGCCCCGCAAGCACTTAGCGACGACGAACTGGCCGAGCAGTTCACCTCGATGGCGTGGACGCTGGCCAAGCTGGCCACCCTGCACCGCACCATCAAGCCCGAACTGCTCGACACCCCCAACGTCCTCCTGACCGCCGAGGCCGCCGACCTCGGCGCCGCCGACACCACACCGGACAACCTGTACATGATCGGCACCTTCCGGCTCGGGCCGGATCAGGCACTTGTCCTCGACATCGACCCGCCCGACACCCGCTACTGGAACGTGACGCTGGAGAACGTCTGGCACGAGTGCCTCGAACCGCAGCGCCGGCACACCAGCGTCACCAACAATGCGGTGTCCCCCGGCGCCGACGGGCGGGTGCGAATCGCCATCTCCGCCAAGGACTTCGGGCTGGGCCACTGGCTCGACACCGGCGGCCGTGAGCGTGGATTCGTCATCCTGCGCTGGCTGGACAACCCGCAACCGCCGGCCGTCACGGCCACCGTCGTCGATGCGGGCCGCTCGTGAGCACCGATCGTTTCGACCCCGACGCGCTGGTCGCGCAGGCCTGCGAGACGGCCGGCTGCAACGATTTCGGTGACTTCGGCTACGGCGCGAGTTGGCGCGACGGCCTCGGGCTTCTCACCGAGGGACTGGCGCACCAGGCGCGGCTCTCGGCGCTGGGGGTGGAGATCGCGTGCGGGGACATCCTGCGCGCGTTGGTCAATCGGCTGCAGATCGTCGCGCACCGGACCGCGCACCCCGAGGTGGCCGACGGTCGGATCACCCGGCCGATCGTCATCGTCGGTCAGCCCCGCACCGGCACCACGATCCTCTACGACCTGTTGGCACAGGATCCCGATCTGCGGCCACCGCTGACGTGGGAGGTCGACTACCCCTGTCCCGTACCGCAACCCGAGACGTATCACGACGATCCGCGGATCGCGCAGACGCAGGCCACGCTGGAGGCCTCCGAGCTGATCATCCCGGGCTTCCTGAAGTTCCACCCGATGGGCGCGCTCGTCGGGCAGGAGTGTGTGCGGATCTTCGCCGGCGAGTTCACCTCGATGATCTTCAGCGTGCAGTACCGGCTGCCGGACTACTACCGCTGGCTGCTGTACCAGGCCGACCACGCGCCGGCCTACCGGTTCCACCGAATCTTCTTGCAGCACCTGCAATCCGGGGTTCCCGGCCAGTGGCTGCTGAAGTCGCCGGCGCACCTGTGGCAACTGGACACGCTGCTGGCCGAGTATCCCGACGCGCTGATCGTGCAGACCCACCGGGACCCGGTGAACGTCATCTCGTCCATCACCGCGCTGACGGGTCTGCTGCGCCGGATGGCCTCCGACGACGTCGACCTAGCCGAGTGTGCCGCCCAGTCCTACGAGGAGATCACCGTCGGGCTGGAACGCTCGATGTCGGTGCGGGACAAGCTGCCCGGCGACCGGGTGATCGACGTGCTGTTCGCCGACTTCATGCGTGACCCGTTCGCGACCATCGCGACCGTTTACGACCGGCTGGGCCGCGACCTGCGTCCCGAGACCGAACAGCGGATGCGCGACTTCCTGGCCGACAATCCCGGCGACGGCGGCGGCGGGCGGTACACCTGGGCTGACACGGGCCTGGACGCCGGCGAGGTACGCGAACGGGTGCGCGGCTATCAGGAGCGCTACGGGGTTCCCAGCGAGGAAATCAGGTAAGCCGGCGCAACGCCCGCTCGGCCATCGTCCGGCCGAAGCCCTTGCGGCGCGGGCCCCGGATGTCCACCGAACCCCAGGTGACCTTCCCGGTCAGGACGACGTGCGGCTTGCCCTCGGCCGGCTGATTGACCCGGTGGTCGTGCGCACTGCCGACGATCACCTCGACGTCGTCGAGGGACACGCTCGCGCCCTCGGGCAGGCGCAGGTCCAGGGAACCGAACTTCATGTCCAGTTCGATGACGACGATCGGCCCGGCGAACCGGGCGTGGGTGAGGTCGAGGTCCACCGATCCCATCCGGCGCACCAGCGTCAACCGGGTGGGGACCGTCCACTCGCCCTGGCGTTTGAGCGAACCCATCACGCCGCGCAGTTCGAGGTGGTCGGTGGCGGAGGTGACGAAGGCGCCGGGACCGGGCAGGTCGTCGACGAGCGCGTCGAGTTCGTCGCGCATCCGCGCGGTCGCGACGCGCATGGAACGGTCCTCGAACTCGTCGATGTCGAGCAGTCCGAGGGCCACGGCGTTGTGCAGGCGGCGCAGGGTGCCGTTGCGGTCGGCATCGGAGATGCGTACCGGCGCCGGGTGGGCCTGGGCGGGAGCCTGCGGGTGGAACTCGAATCCGGACATGACCGTGCCAGTCTACGACCGCCGGAGCCGTCGGCGGCCCGTCAGGCGAGGTAGCCGGGGGGCAGTGCGTCGAACATCACCTTCGTCATCCGCACCGCGTACTCCGAGCTGCCGCCGCCGACGATCAGTGCGGCGAATGCCAGGTCGCCGCGGTAACCCGCGAACCAGGCGTGCGAACCTCCGTCGAACTCCGCCTCCCCGGTCTTGCCGCGGACGTCTCCGCAGCAGTCGCGGAGTTCGGTGGCCGTCCCGCTGGTGACCACCATCCGCATCATCGAGCGCAACCCGTCGAGCATGTCCGGGCCGATGGGCGGCTGCTGCTGGGCCTTGACTTGGGTGGGTCGCCCGACGATCAGCTGCGGCACCGGGGTCTTGCCGGCCGCGATGGTGGCCGCCGCCAGCGCCATCCCGAACGGGCTGGCCAGCACCTTGCCCTGGCCGAAGCCGTCCTCGGTGCGCTCGGCCAGGTCGACGGTCGGCGGGACGGACCCGGTGACGGTGGGCAACCCGTCGATGACGTAGTCGGCGCCGATGCCGTACTGGGCGGCGGTCTGGTTCAGCGCCCGCGGCGGCATCCGGCTGGCCAGCTCCGCGAACGTGGTGTTGCACGAGTTGGCGAACGCGCGCGCCATCGGCACGGTCCCCAGGTCGAACTTGTTGAAGTTCGGCACCACTCGATGCCCGATCTCGGCCTCGCCCGGGCAGCCGAGCGGGGTGTCCGGCGTGGCCATGTCACGTTCCATCGCCGCGCCGGCCGTGACGATCTTGAACGTCGAGCCGGGCGGGTAGAGGCCCATGGTCGCGGTCGGTCCGTCGGAATCGGCCGCGGCGTTCTGCGCGACGGCCAGGATCTCCCCCGTCGACGGTTTGATCACGACGAGCATCGCCTTGCGCCACTGCCAGTCCACGGCCCGCTGGGCGGCGTCCTGCACGGCCCGGTCGAGGGTGATCGATACCGACGGCGCGGGAGCGGGTTGGACGTCGTTGAGCACGTCGACGTCGAGGCCGTTCTGGTTGACGCTGACGACCTCCCAGCCGGCCGCGCCGTCGAGCTGGCCGATGACGGCCTTCTTCACCTCTCCGACGATGGCCGGGGCGAACGCCGGGTCGGTGGGCAGCAGGTCGGCGATGGGTGTAACGACGACGCCCGGCCGCCGCGCGATCGCCGGTGCGACGCGGTCGTTGTCGTCCTTGTTCAGGGTGATCAGGTCCATCCGCGACGCCGCGCTGGTCTGTTCGGCCAGCCGCTGTGGGTTGTCCAGGGTGCCGTCGAAGGGCCGCAGCGCGTCGACCACCGCCCGCGCCGTCGCCATCAGGTCCGGGCCGGCGAGTTTGGCGTCGAGGCTGTAGCGGTACAGGTTGCCCGGCCGCAGCACGTCGGTTCCGCCGAGTTCGTTGACCGAGGCGCGCTCCGGCGCGTCGGCACGCAGCTCGAGGGTCTGATGGTCGCCGAGTTTAGGATGCAAACCCGTTGCGGCCCAACGGACTTCCCAGTGCCCCTCGTTGCGGACCATGTTGAGCTGGCCGTCGTAGGTCCAGGTGCGGTCCTTGGGCAGGTGCCAGGTGTAGCGGTAGTCGACGGTTCCGGTGTCCTCGGTGAAACCGGATCCGAGCACCTGCGCGTCCAGGTGCGAGGCCTGCAGTCCGGCCCAGGATGCGTTGAGCGCGGTGCGGGCGTCGTCTGGGCGGTCGGTCAGTTGCGCCGCGGCGGTCGTGTCACCGGTGGCCAGCCGCGCGAAGAACTGGGCGGCGGTCGGGGCCGGTCCGTCCGGTTTCGGTGTGCAGGCCGAGACCCCGCTGCCGATCAGCGCCGCGATGGCCATGACCGAAACGTGAGTGACTGTTGATCTCATTGTGACCATTGAGGCTGATGTTAAGACTGTGGCCGGCTCATGCCGCGCAGCGACACCCCCCAACCAAGCAGCGACACCCTAATCTGTTCAGTCATCACTGCGACAGCTACTCGCACAACATCGCGCTGAAGACTGAACAGATCACGATGAATGATCTGTTCAGCGTTCGCTGCGAGATCTACTCGCACAACGTCGCGCTGACGACTGAACAGATCACGATGCGGGTGTGGGCAGCCGCTCAGTCCAGCAGCACGGTGGCGAACGTGCCGACCTGGCTGAAGCCGATCTTGGCGTAGGCCGCTCGGGCGACGGTGTTGAAGCTGTTCACGTACAGGCTGGCGGTCCGCCCACCGGCCACCACCGCCGCCGCCAGCGCGGCCGTCCCGGCGGTGCCCAGACCGTGACCTCGCCGTTCCGGATGCACCCAGACGCCCTGGATCTGACCGACCGCCGGCGACTCCGAACCGACCTCGGCCTTGAAGACGACCTCGCCGTGCTCGAAGCGCGCCCACGCCCGTCCCGCGGCGATCAGCCCGGCGACCCGGCGCCGATAGCCCCGCCCGCCGTCGCCCAGGCGCGGGTCGATACCGACCTCGCCGATGAACATGTCGACGGCGGCCACCAGATACGCGTCGAGTTCGTCGATGCGCACCCGCCGCACCGCAGGGTCGACGGGACACAGCGGCTGACCCGACAGCGCCAACAGCGGCTGGTTGCTCCGCACGTCGCGCGCCGGACCCCACGCCGACTCCAGCCGCTCCCACATCGGCAGCACCAGTTCGGCGCGGCCGACCACCGAGGAGCAGCGCCGCGCCTGGCCCATCGCCTTGTCCGCGAAGGCATTCAGGTCCGCCGCATGCCCGCGCAGCGGGATCAGGTTCGCACCGGCGTAGCACAGCGACTCGTCGGCGTGCCGGCGCGTCCACAGTTCGCCGCCGATGGCGTTGGGGTCGACACCGTGATCGGCCACCCGGGCGGCCACCATGCACGAGCCGACGACGTCGGCGTCCAACACCCGGTTGACCGCGTGGACGTCACGGACCACCGACACCCGTCGCTCATCGACAAGGCGAAACAATGGCGGAGCCGACATGGAGGACCCGATCCGTACGTCTGAGGAATCGCCCTCAGCTTACGGTGACGACCGGCGAACCGCTGGGAGTTGCCTCTTGCTCAGCGCGTTCTTCCGCGATGCGAAGAGCCTCCTCGATCAGCGTCTCGACGATCTGCGCCTCGGGCACGGTCTTGATGACCTCACCCTTGACGAAGATTTGGCCCTTGCCGTTGCCGGACGCCACGCCGAGGTCGGCCTCGCGGGCCTCGCCGGGCCCGTTGACGACACAACCCATGACCGCGACCCGCAGCGGAACGTCCATGCCCTCCAGACCGGCGCTGACCTCGTTGGCCAGCGTGTAGACGTCGACCTGGGCGCGTCCGCACGACGGGCAGGACACGATCTCCAGCGACCGCGGCCGCAGGTTCAGCGACTCCAGGATCTGGTTGCCGACCTTCACCTCTTCGACCGGCGGCGCCGACAGCGAGACCCGGATGGTGTCACCGATGCCGCGGGACAACAGCGCGCCGAACGCGACCGCCGACTTGATGGTGCCCTGGAACGCCGGACCGGCCTCGGTGACACCGAGGTGCAGCGGATAGTCGCACTTGGAGGCGAGCAGTTCGTAGGCCGCCACCATGACGACGGGGTCGTTGTGCTTGACGCTGATCTTGATGTCGCCGAAGCCGTGCTCCTCGAACAGCGACGCCTCCCACAGCGCCGACTCGACGAGCGCCTCGGGGGTGGCCTTGCCGTACTTCTCCAGGAACCGCTTGTCCAGCGATCCGGCGTTGACGCCGATGCGGATCGGGACGCCGGCCGCCCCGGCGGCCTTGGCGACCTCACCGACCCGACCGTCGAACTCCTTGATGTTGCCCGGGTTGACCCGGACGGCCGCACAGCCCGCGTCGATCGCGGCGAAGATGTACTTCGGCTGGAAGTGGATGTCGGCGATCACCGGAATCTGGCTGTGCCGGGCGATTTCGGCGAGCGCGTCGGCGTCCTCCTGACGCGGACACGCCACCCGCACGATGTCGCATCCGGACGCGGTCAGTTCCGCGATCTGCTGCAGCGTGGCGTTGACGTCGTGGGTCTTGGTGGTGCACATCGACTGCACCGAGATCGGCGACTCACTGCCGACGCCGACGTCGCCGACCATGAGCTGACGGGTCTTGCGGCGAGGAGCCAGAACGGGCGCCGGCGGCGCGGGCATGCCGAGGCCGATGGACGTCATGGTGACTCCTTATTGGAAGGGTCTGATCGGGTTGATGAAGTCCGCGGTGACCGTCAGCAGCGTGAAACCGAGGAGCACCGCGACGACCACGTAGGTCAGCGGCATCAGCTTGAGGTAGTTCACCGGCGCGGCGGCGACCAGGCCGCGGGCCTTGCGGATGGTGTTGCGGATCTTCTCGTAGATCGCGACGGCGATGTGCCCGCCGTCCAGGGGCAGCAACGGAATCAGGTTCACCGCGCCCAGCACGAAGTTCAGCTGTGCGAGGAAGAACCAGAACGCCACCCACATGCCGTGTTCGACGCTGTCACCGCCGATGATGGATGCCCCGACGATGCTGATCGGGGTCTCGGGATCTCGTTCGCCGCCGCCGATGGAGTGCACCAGCGCACCCAGTTTGGTCGGGATCTTGGCCATCGACTTGCCCAGTTCGACGGCCAGATCGCCGGTGAAGGCAAAGGTGGCCGGCACCGCGGTGACGGGGTTGTACTGCGTCGGACCGGGCGGCTCGGCCGCACTGATGCCGATGGCGCCGACCGTGACCGGTTCGGCGGCGTCGGTGGACGTGAAGCGCTGGGTCTGCGCGACGTCGACGGTGGTGCTGAACCGCTGCCCGTCCCGCTCGTAGGTGACGGGCACCGGGCCGTGCAGCGAGCGGATGGCGGCCGCCGCGTCGGCGAACGTCGCGACGTCGGTGTCGCCGACCTTGACGATGGTGTCGCCGGCGCGGATGCCGGCCAGCGCGGCCGGACCGGGGCCCGGATCCGGGCAGGGACCGAAGGCGTTGTCGCCCTGCGTGCTGACCTGCGGTGCGACACAACCGGTTTCGCCGACGATGGCGGTGGTCGGCGGATGCAGGTTGGGCAGCCCCCAGCTGATCGCGATGCCGTACAGGACCACCAGTCCGATCACGATGTTCATCGCCGGACCGGCGAACAACACCGCCACCCGCTTCCAGGTCTTCTGCTTGTACATCGCGTAGCGCTCGTCGCCCGGCTCGAGTTCCTCGACGGACGTCATTCCCGCGATGTCGCAGAAGCCGCCCAGCGGGACGGCCTTGATGCCGTATTCGGTGCTGTCGATCTTGTTCGGGCGGTGGGTCGACCACAGCGTGGGCCCGAAGCCGACGAAGTAGCGGCGCACCTTCATCCCGGTCGCGCGCGCCACCCACATGTGCCCGCATTCGTGCAGTGCGACCGAAATCAGGATGCACACGAAAAAGAAGAGGACGCCGAATGTCCAACTCATGTGGTGCTGACAACCTCCCGGGCTACCGCGCGTCGCGCCCGCTCCCGGGCCCAGTCCTGCGCATCGAGTACGTCCTCCACGGTAGCGGGTTGCGCCGACCACCGGTCGGCCGCGCGCAACACCTCGGCGACGGTTCGGACAATGGCGGGGAACGAAATGCGTCCGGCCAGGAACGCGTCGGCGGCTTCCTCGTTGGCGGCGTTGTAGACCGCGGTCATGCAGCCGCCCGTCGTCCCGGCGTGCCGGGCCAGGTCGACAGCCGGGAACACGGTGTTGTCGAGGGGCTCGAACTCCCAGGTAGACGCGGTGCTGAAGTCACAGGCGGCCGCCGCGCCGGGCACCCGGTCCGGCCAGCCCAGTGCCAGCGAGATCGGCAGTTTCATGTCCGGCGGGCTGGCCTGGGCGATGGTCGAGCCGTCGGTGAAGGTGACCATCGAGTGCACGATCGACTGCGGGTGGACCACGACGTCGATCCGCTCGTAGGGGATGCCGAACAGCAGGTGGGTCTCGATCAGTTCGAGTCCCTTGTTGACCAGGGTGGCCGAGTTCAGCGTGTTCATCGGCCCCATCGACCAGGTGGGATGGGCACCGGCCTGTTCGGGAGTGACCGATTCCAGCGCGCTGGCGGTCCAGCCGCGGAACGGCCCGCCGGAGGCCGTCAGCACCAGCCGGGCGACCTCGTCGGGGGCGCCGGACCGCAGGCACTGGGCCAGCGCGGAGTGCTCGGAGTCCACCGGGACGATCTGGCCGGGGGCGGCGGCCCGCAGCACCAACGGCCCGCCGGCGATCAGGGATTCCTTGTTGGCCAGCGCCAGCCGCGCCCCGCTGCGCAGGGCGGCCAGGGTCGGTTTCAATCCCAGCGCACCCACCAGGGCGTTGAGCACGACGTCGGCGTCGGTTTCCTCGACGATGCGGGTGGCGGCCTCCGGCCCGGCGT
>ERZ724513.1923-NODE-1923-length-10449-cov-3.548778_pt1 | contig 10449 bp, 6 predicted proteins | sample MGYA00376046_ERZ724513 | MGnify/ENA primary metagenome ERZ724513 (study PRJEB28724, sample SAMN07190883) | activated sludge metagenome | isolation source: activated sludge of sewage treatment plant in Hong Hong | place: Hong Kong | collected 2016-03-17 ... | reverse complement strand
GTCTTCACCAGGTACGTCGGATTTTCGCTGAGCGCGCTGCTCAGTCGCGTCACTTCTTGCGGATCGTCGTCGCTCACCAGATAGATGAGGTGCGGATACAGGCTCCCGTCGCTTGGTCCGCTGTGGGCGTGGCTTCCGCTTGCCGAGTCGCTGCGACCGGCTGTTCCGTCTGAGGTTCCAGGTGGAGGCAGCATGCGCGCGGCAGCATAGCGCTTTTGTTTTTCGAGTAGAAGCACTCCGCACATCGTCTGCGCCGGAACGCTTCAGTCACCTGCCTTCGCGCGCTGCGATTGCAAAGTGATTCTGACAAGCCCAGTTGAAGCCGAGTGCGCGATGGCGGCGGCCAGACCAGCAAACGCGAGCGCTGTCACCGTCAGGGTTTGCTCGCGGGTCTGGGTTCGCTTGTGCATCGTCGTGCTTGGTACATCACTTGCTTTGAACAGCGTCCGACTGGGGAACTTGGGTACATCATCATGAACGCACTACGGACTTCCTGTTCTTGGATCGCGGGTTTCTTCTGTTTCGTTTCTATCAGCATTGCCAGCGCATCGTCAGAGCCTTCGCCTTCAGCACTGCTGCCGTGTGAGGCACTGACCGATTGTCGGAACATGCTGATTACAGCGCGTAGATATGAAAAGAAACAGCAGAACCATAGCGCGTTACAGCTATATGTCAGCGCGTACAAAGAATACCTCGATCCGCGTATCTATTTTTATATCGGTAGGATTCAGAGCAAGCAGAAGAAGTACAAAGAAGCGATGGACAGCTTGCTGGTCTATATCGACTCGCACCTGGACGAAAAGACGTGCTCGCTCATGAAGAATGCGCGGGCCCTTCACAGCGACGCAGCACGCAGAGAGCGTCGGGCGGCTCGGGCGGTTCAGCCGCTTCAGACGGCTCAGACGGTTCAGGCGGCTCGGGCGGTTCAGCCGATTCAGACGCCTCAGACGGCTCGGGCGGTTCGATCGGTGGTTGCCGTTGGTCGCTTCAGCGAGCAGTTTCGGGTGGCGCGTCGTCCACGCTGGCTCGGCCCGCATCCGCGAGATGGCGAAGGCGCGGGCAAGTAGCTCGTCTGAAGCGTCGATCCGGCTGGTCGTGTGAGCCTTCGGCTGGGTAGGCCGGTGTACCCAAAGCGCGGACATCACCTTCCCAAACCACCGCTGTGGTTGTGCTAGAGTGCCGCCCCGATTAAGCCGGAGAACATAATCCATGAAGATCGCAATCGTCGGTGCGGGCCCAGGCGGCTCGACCTGTGCTCTGCAGCTTGCTCGTCAACATCGCCATGAAGTCACGCTGCTTGATCGCGACGAGTTTCCTCGACCGAAGACCTGTGGCAGTGGCTTGGGACCGCGCTGCCTTCAGCTGTTTCAAGAAATTGGCTTGGCGGACACGCTGGAACCAAAGGCGCAGAAGATTCACGGTCTGCGCTTTGTCGGTCCGGGTGGCAATGAAGCGGTGCTTAGCTCGAACAAGGTGGAAGCGTGGATCATTGCGCGCTCCGATTTCGACGCAGAGATCGCGTTCGCTGCCGAGCGAGCCGGTGCCAAGTTTGTCCAAGGCTTCAACGCCAAGCGCCTTTTGCGCGATCCATCGGGTCGTATCGTCGGAATCTCTGACGGAAAGACCGAAGTGGAAGCGGATCTGGTGATCTTTGCCGACGGTGCTCACTCGCGCTTTTCGATCGACAAGCGTCCGAAGCGACAGATCGCGGCGATCATGGCTTGGTACGAAGGCGTTCCGTATCAGCCCGGCATCTTGGAAATGTACTTCGACAAGCGCGTCAAGCCCTGGTACGGCTGGCTGTTCCCCGAGACGGAGACGCGCGTAAACGTCGGCATCTGCTACGACCCGAACGATCCGGCGGACCCGAAGCGGCTGCTCGACGATGTGATTGCAACCCACGTCGGCGACCGTCTGAAGAACGCCCAGCAAGTCGGCAAGTACAAAGGCCATCCGATCGTCTACACCGAGGGTGTGGGTCCGATTACGTCGCCGGGCGCAATCTGGATCGGAGAGTCAGCACGTCTGACCAACGCAGCGACGGGAGAAGGCATCTCGTATGCGATGCGCTCGGCAGTGGTGGCGGCGGATGTGATCAGCCGTCACGATCGCGCCGACTCGACGCTGCTGATGGAATACCAGCAGGCGACGACGAAGCACTTTGCGCTGCCGCTCAAGACAGCGGTGGGCTTTATGAACTTCGTGAACACGCCAGCGTTTGGTGTTGCTTCGTCGCTGATCACGAGCCGCGCGGTCAAAGGCGCGATGCGCTATCTGCTGGCCAACGCCTAATCTGCGACGGAACCTGGCTTACGGCTTGGGCACAAATCCAAGGACGCTGGCCAGGTTTGCTCCATCACTGTTCGTCGTCGCTGAGCCGGTCTGATAGGCCCGCTTGGGGGCAACCGACATGCGCGCCGCTGGATCGCCGAGCAGGATGTAGCCCGCCAGGTCTTGACGCAGCATCCACAGGTGCCCAAGGCGTGCTTTGTTGGCATCGGACGCTGCATCGCCGCTGGCTGCTCGATCGTACAGCGCGGTAAGCTCCGTGTTGACTTCGTCGAAGGCCCGACTGAGCGCTTGCAGAGCGAGCCCGCAGCGACTGCCTTTGAGCAGCTCTGCGACGATCTGCACAAACTTGCCCGGACGCTGCACCGCGCTGCCGGTGTCCAGGTCGAGGAAGCTGTACGTCCACGCGAGGTCGATGTGACCGAAGAACGCGAGCGGACCGTGCGGATTGGCGAGCGCAGCTTGCGGCAGTGCGGCGACAAACGGTGGCTCTCCGTCTTTGGGCAGTCCGTCGAGCACTTTGCTGGCAGCCCCCGCGTACTGACCGGCTTTGGACAGCGCTTCGAGCCAGTGACGATACGCGCTCTGCGACGGAGTTCCCGCCCCGTAACAGGCCAGCATGAACCAGACTCCGCCCGGCAAAAACGCCGTGTCGCGAACATCTGATCCCAGCAGCAGTCCGTCGGTGCCAAAGCTCATCGCACCTTGCTCGCTGCGCTGCCGGTCCTTGGTCTTCCAGCCTGTACGCGGTGCTCCGGCCCCGTGGCTGAGCGTAAACAGCACCGTCGGATCGTCTGGAGTAATCAGCTGAAGCAGCTCATCTCTCGTCGGAATCGTGCGATCGCCCGCGTCGATCAGCTCACGCGCTGGCAGCTTTCGTTCCATCACCTTCCGTCGAGCCAGCGTCACACCCGGCGTAATCAGCGAGTCAAAGCCAGCTCGCGTGGCGCGGGTTCCGTCGTGAACCGTGTAAAACAGACCTCGTCCCGCGCTCGTCGGTGGACCGGCCTCTTCGGCGCGTAGCAGCTTGTCGATGTAGGCGCGATAGTCGTCGTCGCGATCGAACGCGAGCCGTCCCACCAGCTCGCTTGCGCCTTGAACCTGCTGAATGCTCAGCGCGACTTGATCCAGGTTGCCCAAGATGAGCTGATAAAACGGCTGCTCATCTTCCGTCGTGCTTCCGTCGGCATAGTTTCGCTTGCGCCACTGCATCGCATCGGCTTGATCGGCCTTCGCGGGTGCGACGTAGACTTTGACCGGAACGCCTTGCTGCTCCTGTCGTCGCTGAATCAGCGGTGCAGCCAGGTCGAGCAGCTTCTTTCCGTCGTCTCCCTCGGGAACGATCACCGACCAGCCTTGCGCTTCGAGAGAGTTTTGATCCCCCGAGCGATCGCGCAGGTGATCCGGCTGTAGACCGCGCGCTGGACGCTTGGTTTCCGTCGTCGCTTCGGCTTGTAGGTCTTCGTTCAGCGTCGGAGTCCGTGCCTCTGCGTCACACAGCAGCAGGTTCAGACCTGGATCGCGTAGTCCCGGACCGCTCATGGCTTGGCCTCGTGCGGGGGAATGTGTCCGTGCGCGCGCGTGAGAAGCTGTCCCGACGGATCCACTTCGATCAGCTGAAGGCTTGCGCCGCCCGTCGGACTCGGCTCGATGATCGCGGCGGTACAGCGCGTCAGGATCGGCACCATCTGGCCTTTGGCGGGATCCATCTGCGGATTTTTGCGCGCCAAGGTCAGAAAGTCTGTCCATTCCTCGTCGCTGGCATCGGGCGCAGGCAGGCTGATCAGGCGAATCCACGTTCCAGTGTTCAGGTACGTAAGTCCGTCTTGCTGCTGAAACCGCGCCGCGTGCGAGTGACCGAACACCACCGCCGACACGCCGTATTTGTGGGCCAGACGCTTGGCTTCGTTCCACTCGGTTTCGTCGGGAGCCAGCGCAAAAAACTGCTGTCCAGCCGCCCCGGTGAGCTTGCGCTGCGCTTTGGCATACGCAGCAAGTCCCGCCTTGGCCAGCTTGAGCGTTAGCGACGACAGCGTCTCGGAATCAAACGCAAACGACTCGGGCTGATCGGTCCCGTCGGACAGGATCGCAGCCAGCGTCTCTTGTTCTTCGGCAGTTAGGTGCGCCGCGTCCAGGGCGCGGGCCAGTCCCAGGTCGTCTTCTTCGTCGGAACCAAACGTCGTGGGCGAGTGCTTCGACTGACGAAGCTGCAGCAGCAGATCCACCGTCGAGCCTTTGAAGACTTCCTTCACCGCTTGCGGACTCACGGCCAGCGCTGTCAGCACACCGCCTTGAAAGTCCGGCTTGATGAGATCAATCAGCTTCAGTCCGTACGCTCGCTTGAGCGGGTTCATGATCGTCTTGACCAGCTTCGAGCCTGCTGCGTACCGAAAGTCTTCGGCGTGGGCAGACGACGGCGCTCCGGGTCCGGGCAGGTGCGGATAATCGACCTTGTTCCACTCGTCGTTTTGTTCGCCGTGCGTGATCAAGATGCGCGCCCCACCAGCGTCGATGATCGCAGGCTCGTTGCCGCGCTGAAACTGGAGCTTCGCACGCACCGCATCGGGCTGTCCCAGGTGGGCCCGCAGCGTCGCTTGGACGCCGGGAAGCGCCAGCTCAATGTCATGGTTGCCGAGCCGAAACACCACGCTTGCACCCGCTGCCAGCACGTCTCCGATGGCATGCAGCACGCCTTGCGTCACCGGGTTTTGGCAGATCTGCGTCGCTTGCTCAACCGCGCGAGCTTCCGAAAGCTCCAGCGGATCTTCGTTCATCAGAAAGTCCACGCCGTCGCCGTTGCAGATCACCGTGTGTCCCGGTGCGGCAAACCGTCGGAGCAGGCTCGGCAAGGTCTCGCCACCCGCAAAGATGTCGTAGGAACCGCCGTTGCCCAGGTGCAAATCGCTGACAATCAACGTCTTGGCCAAACCAGACATGTGAGCCTCCGCTGGCTGTGAGTCCGTGCGCCCCCCACGGGCTGCTGCCGACGACTACACTGCGCCGGACAGTATATCTGAGACGGAAACGCTCCTGTTAGAATGTATTTCGCATTACAGATTTCAGTTCTTTACACAGGAAGTCGCACGGCCTTGTGCGGAATCATTCATGCATTGGGCGCAGACCCAAGAGGGGAACGATGCACCACAGCAGCGGGGATCGAGACGCGGAAGACATCTTCAGCTTGTCGGCGTTGGAGCGGGCGGAGCTTCAGTCAAACTACGATCTGACCGAAGGCGCAGAGACCGAAGGTCCGCTGTCGTTTGATGAGCCTCCACCGTCGGTGTTAAAGCCGACCGAGCTGGGATCGAAGATCGTCGCGGTGGGACGGAAACTGCTCGATAAGCCGGTACGCGAAGACGCGGGCACCAATGCCGACAAAGACGGGCTGATTCGTTCTTTTTTCATCGAAGGCATTCCGTGGAAAGCCAGCTACTGGGACGACTGGGTGAAGAATCATCCGCAGAGTCCGGTGGCTCGGCCCGAGTGGTGCGCCGCGTTTGCCTGTTACTGCGTTCGCACGGGCTATGCCCAAGCGGGTCTGTCGAGCAAGCTGCCCAAGGTGCTGAGCGCGTCCACGTCGGCGCTGCGAGAGCAGTTCATCAAGCTCGGGCGCTTCATTCATCGCGACGAGCTGTTCGACGCTGAAGGCAAGATTCGTCCCGACGCCAAGCTACCGAGCCCCGGCGACATCGTGCTGTGGCAAGGACACACTGGGCTGCTGTCTGATCTGACCTCCGACGGAACGTATTACACGCTGGAAGGCAACACCAAGCCGAAGCGAGAGGCGGTTCCGGGTGTCTATCTTTTGCCCAACTCGTCGACGCGCAAGATCGAGCGAGACGGCAAGCTGGTCTATTCGCTGACCGGCTTTTGTCAGCTTGTCTCCGTCGATGGCTGAGCGCGTTCCCTGACGGCGGCGTGTCCGCTGGCCTGACCTTCACGTTCTTTCTCCGATTGGGCAGTCAAACCCGCTGCGAACACTCGGGATTTCGCAGCGATCTCGACCGTGATTGGCGTCAACAAACCGCTTGAGAGCGCAGAGCGTCCACGCTACGTTCCGCTCGTTCTCGTCGTTTTTTCTCTCGAAAAACTCTCGGAGGTAGCCATGTCCGGTTCGACACCCGGTAATGCTCGTTTGGCGCTCTTGCGTGTTCCGAAGCTTGCTTGGCGACGGGTCGCTGCGATCCTCGGCGTAAGCTTCATCGTTGCCTGTAGCAGCAGCGGTGGCAGTGGCGGCTGCGGCGGACTCACCAAGCTCTCTGGTGGATATCCCGTCGACAAACGCATCGACAACGCGGTTCAGCTTCGCATCACCAAGGGCTTTTTCGACTTCCTGGAAACCAACGGCAAAGCGCTGGTCGATAAGTTCTTGCCGTCGGGCGGAGAGATCGCCGTTCCGTCGAGCTGCGGCGGTGACACCGAGATCTGCTGCGGCCAGATGTGCAAGGTCAAGCTGGAGTATTCCTCGCTGAAGTTTGAGCCGACCCCGCCGACGACGACGAAAGCGACGCTGCGGGCCAAGATCAAGACGATGGAGGACTTCAAGATCAAGACCAAGGCGGGCTTTGTCACCATCGACTGCAAGCTGTCGCTCGACACCGCGCGCAAGGGCAAGCAAGACGTTGGCATCACGATGGCTGCCGTCGCCAACGTCAGCGCCGCGACCAAGCTGACCAGCATCGACTTCGACGACAAGAGCGTCGACATCCTGGATCTGGACAGCGACGACATCGACATCAAAGGCAACATCCTGTGCGGCACGGTGAACCTGCTCAAGGGCCTGTTCATCGGTCAGCTCAAGGATCAGCTGAAAAAGCAGCTGGCGGGTCCGCTCGACTCGGTGCTGTGTCAAAAGTGCGCTGCGAAGACGGACTGTTCGTCGCTGGCCAATCAAGGCTGCGTCAACAACTTCTGTATGCGCGACGGAACCTGCCTTCAGCTGCTCGGTCTGGAAGGACGCATCGACTTGGGTAGCTCGCTCGGTGCGTATTCCCCGGCGGCCAAGGCAGCTGGCATTGACATGATCGTCGCTGCGGGTAACTACGCGACGGTGGAAGCGCTGCCAAACGCAGGTCTGTCGATGGGCATGCTCGGTGGAACCAGCTCGTCGGCGAGCAGTGCTTGTGTGCCGCGTCGTCCGGCTCCGACGGGACCAGCACCGGGCAAGAGCACCGCGTTTGCGGGCAACACCGCGCCGAACGGCAAGCCGTATCACGTCGGTGCGGGCATCTCGACGCTGGAGCTGAACTCGCTTGGCTACACGCTGTATGACACCGGCGGTCTGTGCTTGGATGTTGGCTCGGCGCAAGTCGAGATGCTGTCGTCGGGCCTTCTGTCGGCGCTGATTCCGTCGATCAACGACCTGACGCGCGGGGTGAACTCGGCGATCAAGATCGTCGGACGTCCGCAGCAGCCACCGACGTTTGTGCTTGGCAAAGGAACCTACAAGACCGACGCGATGGGCAAAAAGATCATCGACGATCCGCTGCTGCATCTGGTGGTGAAGGACATGGCGCTCGACTTCTACGTGTTCCTCGACGAGCGGTATGTGCGCTTTATGCGTCAGACGGTGGATCTGGATCTGCCCGTCGGTCTGGATGTCGATGCGATGAGCCAGATCGTTCCGGTGCTCGGAGACATTGGCCAAGCCGTCGGAAATGTTCGTGTCACCGATAGCGCGCTGCTCAAGGAATCGCCGACGCAGCTTGCGCGCCTGTTCCCGAGCCTTTTGCCGGTTTTGGCGGGCTCGCTGTCGTCGCTGGACCCGATCAAGCTGCCGGACATCATGGGCCTTCAGCTTTCCCCGATTCAAATCACCAGCACCGCCGATACCACCGGCAAGCTGTCGCTGCTTGGACTGTTCTTGTCGATCAAGCTGTCGACGATGCCGCTGGCAGGAGAAGACATGACGCTACTTGCGCAAGGAACCGACGAGCCGACTGAGACTTTTGCCCAGCTTGAGTCCGTGACGGTACCGGCGGCGGAAGCACTGGCTGTGACCGCCGAGGTTCAGCAGTCGACCCGCGTCGTGGTCCGTGTGGATGCCAGCAGCCACGTAAGCGGCGATCGCGAGTGGCAGTACCGCATCGACGGTGGCTTCTGGCGACCGTTTGACAACCAGCACCAGATCATCATCGAGGAGCCGGAGCTTCGTCTCGCTGGCAAGCACAACATCGAAGTGCGCGCGCGCGTCGCGGGTCAGCCTGGAACGCTCGATCCCAGCCCGGCCAAGCTGGAGTTTACGGTCGATCCCGTCGCCAGCAGTGCAAAGGTTTCGCCGTCAGCGAAGGCCAAGTCGGTCCGTTCTGCGTCGCAGGTGGAACAAGTGACGGACGCGGCGACGGGCTGCTCGATGAGCCGTGCAGAGACGGGACGCGGCACGCTGATTGCGGTGCTGATGCTGCTCGTCGGACTGTTGTCGCGACGCCGACTCGCGCAGGTTGGAACGCTGCTGCTCGTCGGTCTGGTGGGCGTGAGCGGCTGCAACAAGACCAGCGATGGCAACGGCACCGACGGTGACATGACGCCGGGTGAAGTGAAGAAGCCCAAGATCGAGTTTGCGCCGAACGACGAGATGGGTCGCTATCAGAGCGTCGCAGTCTCGTCGGACAAGCTGATGATCAGCGCCTACAACGCGACGTTTGGGGATCTGGCGTTTACCGAGATGACGATGCCGAGCAACCAGTCGACGTGGCTGCCGGTCGATGGACTTCCGACGGGAGATCCCGACAGCACCGATCCTGCCGCGTATCGCAGCGGGTATGCCGATGCGGCGGACGATGTCGGTCGCTTCACGTCGCTCCAGATCAAGCAAAGTGGCAATCCGCTCGTCGCGTACCAGGATGTGACCAACAGCGCGCTCAAGCTGGCGACCCGCAGCGGCGACAAGTGGAGCACGCTGGTCGTCGCTGATTCGAGCGAAGGGCAGGGCGTTGGCTCGTTTGCTCAGCTTCTGCTCGACGGCAGCGATCTGGCGACGGTGTCGTACATGATCGCTGGCGCCAAGAAGATGGACGGCAAGGTGTTTGCGCAGCTTGTCGTCGCGCAGGCTTCCGGCGCAGAGCCGCAGAGCGGTGCCGACTTCACCAAGAAAGTCGTCGAGGAAGTACAGGTTTCGTGCGCCGGTCTGTGCGGCAGCGGCGAAGCCTGCGTCTACGTCGATCCGGCGGTCAAAGACAAGCTCAAGACCGTCTGCAAAAAGAATGAGTCGAGCTGCACCCCAAGCTGCAAGAGCGCGCAGGCTTGCGTCGCTGGCAAGTGTGTCGATGCCCTGAGCACCCCGGCGCTGGATCTGCCGCAAGGCACCGGTCTGTTTGCGCGCCTGGTCCAAGGCTCAAGCGGCAAGTTCGTGGTGTTCTACAACCGCTCGACGGGCGCGCTGAAGATGGCGAACCTGGCGGACTGGAAGGTCACGACGATCGAGGGCGGCGACGGCAAAGTCGATACGGGTCGTCACATTGGCGCGGCGGTAGGTCCAGACGGAACGCTGCACATTGCGTACTCAAACAGCGACGGGCAGCTCTACTATCGCAACGTCAAGGGAACCACCGTCAGCAAGGCCGAGCTGGTCGACGATGGCAACCGAGGCACTGCGATGGTGACGGACTATCACCAAGTGGGCGCGGGCGCGACGCTCATTGTCGACGATGTTGGTCCGGTGATTGCGTATCAGGACTCGACGGCGGGCACGCTGGAAGTTGCTCGCAAGGTGGCGTCGTGGAGCCGCAAGACGGTCGGCGCTGAGCCCGGAATCAACCGAGGCTACTACCCGCAGATCTTCAAGTTCGGTGGCAAGTGGTGGGTGTCCGACGTGGTCTATGACCGTGCGGCGGACGCGCTCAGCTCGCTGCGCTTTACCGACCTGTCGACGACCACGCCGTAGCGTTCCGAGGGTCGCTCGCTGCGGCCCGCTTCCGCTCACCTCTCCCTCGCTCGTTTTTCGCAGCTCCGCTTTTTTCCCCGCACATCCTTTGTCCGCCGCCGCCTGGTCGGCGCGTCATGTTTCATGATGTTTCACGATGTTTCAGGCCCCACGGACGGATCGGCTACTGCGACTTGGCCGGATACAGCCAGCGCAGCGCTTGAAACACAGCCGGATGTGTCACCGTTGCGTGATCTTCTTGTGGAAAATAGTCAAAATAGACACGAACGGACTTGCTA
>ERZ724513.1920-NODE-1920-length-10466-cov-4.707905_pt1 | contig 10466 bp, 2 predicted proteins | sample MGYA00376046_ERZ724513 | MGnify/ENA primary metagenome ERZ724513 (study PRJEB28724, sample SAMN07190883) | activated sludge metagenome | isolation source: activated sludge of sewage treatment plant in Hong Hong | place: Hong Kong | collected 2016-03-17 ... | reverse complement strand
GCAGATCTTCCCGCGCGCCGGCTGGGTCGAGCACAACCCCATCGAGGTCTGGGACGCCGTGCGTGAGGTCGTCGGCGAGGCCCTGGCCAAGGCGAGCCTGAACAAGGACAACATCCAGGCTGTGGGCGTCACCAACCAGCGCGAGACCACTCTGGTCTGGAACAAGGAGACCGGCGAGCCGGTCTACAACGCGATCGTCTGGCAGGACACCCGCACGGCCAAGATCATCGAGGAACTCGGTGGTGGCGACCAGGACAAGTACAAGGCTCGCGTCGGTCTGCCGTTGGCCACCTACTTCTCCGGCCCCAAGGTCAAGTGGGTCCTGGACAACGTCGAAGGCGCCCGCGCCGACGCCGAGGCCGGCAAGCTGATCATGGGCAACATGGACACCTGGGTCATCTGGAACCTGACCGGCGGTGTCGACGGTGGCGTGCACGTGACCGACGTGACCAACGCGTCCCGCACCATGCTGATGGATCTGAAGACCCTTTCCTGGGATCCGGAGATCGCGGCCGACATGGGCATCCCGATGAGCATGCTGCCCGAGATCAAGTCCTCCTCTCAGGTCTACGGCTACGGGCGCGAGCAGGGTTTGCTCGGCGGCGTCCCGATCGCAGGCGACCTGGGCGACCAGCAGGCTGCGACCTTCGGCCAGGCGGCCTTCGAGCCCGGCATGGCGAAGAACACCTACGGCACCGGCTGCTTCATGATCATGAACACCGGCGAGGAGATCGTTCCCTCCAAGAACGGCCTGCTCACCACCGTGTGCTACAAGATCGGCGACGACAAGCCGATCTACGCACTCGAGGGTTCGATCGCGATCACCGGCGCCCTGGTGCAGTGGCTGCGCGACAACCTGAAGATGTTCTCCTCCGCCCCGGAGATCGAGGAGCTCGCCGCGTCGGTCGACGACAACGGTGGCGCCTACTTCGTCCCGGCGTTCTCCGGCCTGTTCGCGCCGTACTGGAAGGCTGACGCCCGCGGTGCCATCGTCGGACTCACCCGGTACGTCAACCGTGGCCACATCGCCCGCGCGGTCCTGGAGGCCACGGCCTTCCAGACCCGTGAGGTGCTGGACGCCATGGAGGCCGACTCCGGCGTGAAGCTCGCCGAGCTGAAGGTCGACGGCGGCATGACCCAGAACGAGCTGCTGATGCAGTTCCAGGCCGATCAGCTGGGCGTGCCGGTGGTGCGTCCGGTCGTCGCCGAGACCACTGCCCTTGGTGCGGCCTACGCGGCCGGTATCGCCACCGGCTACTGGACCGGCGAGGCCGACGTCATCGCCAACTGGGCAGAAGACAAGCGGTGGGAGCCCAAGGCCGATCCGGCCGAGCGTGACCGCCTCTACCGCAACTGGAAGAAGGCCGTCACCAAGACCTTCGACTGGGTCGACGAGGACGTCGAGAAGTAACGACTCGCTGACGCGAAACGGCGCCGCCGGGCCCTACAGGGACCGGCGGCGTCGCCGCGTCCGGATGCGACAGAAATTCCTCGCGTGAGCGGAACCGGGGTGGGTGGTCCGAGCACCGCACCGACAACCGGGCTGCGGCTCACCCGCGCGGCGCCCCCGGCGGGGGCCGCAGCTGTTAGCAGGCGGTGCAGGTTTCGATGGCTATCCGGTGTCGCGCCCCCTGACCCCGCATTCGGCGCATAAGGACTTCCGACAAGCAGTGACATTTCGGCAACTGATCACGGTGATTGCCGCTGGTTCTCGGAGCCGATCGCCGGTGCGTAACCGCGGGCGGAGACGGCCCGGGATGACGCCCGATCCAGGAATGAACTGGCCGGTGAGCGCTGCCGCAACGGCAGTGCCGGACGCCTCCCGGCTCTATTCATCAATGCCGGTCACCGCCGCGAAGCAGCTCGGCCGAGGCTCCAGAACTACCCATCTCGTCTTTCTCCGTTTCCCCGGAATTGGAATACCTGGCGCACTACCTTGTGCTTGGCACGTCCCCGGGTAGGGACGTGGAGGGGGAGTTCTTCGATGCATCGCGTCCATAATCGGCCGAGTTCTGCCATCTTGGCCCTGGCAGTGGCGCTGGCCATTGCTCTGGGTGCCCCACCGCTGGCTGCGCTGGCCGGCGGCCAGCTTGCGGCTGGCCTGGGCCGGCTGACCGGCACCGTGCGGGACGCGGATACCGAGGCCGTCCTCCCGGCGGCCACGGTGACGGCGTATGCGGACGCGGCCGAGGCCGGCTCCGCCCAGACGGGTGCAGATGGCACCTACTCCCTCGACCTGCCGGCGGGGGAGTACACCCTGAAGGCCACGGCGTCCGACCACCGCGCGGCGTTCTACGAGACCGAAGACGCACAGGGCGACCCGGTCTCGACGGTCACGATCGCCGACGGCCAGGTCTTGGACGGCATCGACTTCGCGCTCACCGGCCTGGGCTCGCTCTCGGGGCTGGTCAGGGCCAGCGATACCGGGCATCCGGTAGCCGGCGTCGTGGTCAAGCTCTTCCCGCCGTCGTCGAGCGACCCCAACCCGGTCGCGACCGCGACGACCGACGCCGCCGGCTCCTACACCGTCGCCGACATCGCCGCCGGCACCTATGTGATCCAGTTCGACGCGGCCAACACCGACTACCGCTCGATCTGGTGGCAGCAGGCCGCCACGAAGGACGCGGCGAAGTCGGTGCTGGTCGCCACCGGTGACCAGCTCACCGGCTACGACGCCACGCTCCAACTCGGCGCGAAGATCAGCGGCACCATCCGCAACGCCGACGGCGCAGCGGTGCAGGGCGCGTGGGTATGCACGAACGCCAACTACAGCTGGGCCGCACTGTGCGCGAGTTCCGACTCCAGCGGCCACTACCTGATCCGGGGCGTCCCCGCCGGGCAGTACAGCCTGGTCGTCACGGCATCAGGCTACGTCGCCACGTACTACGGGGACGTCACCAACAGCTCCAACCGGGAGACTTTCTCTGTGCCCGAGTCGGCCGAGCTGACCGGCAGGGACGTGGTCATCTCCCGCGGCTCCTCGATCAGCGGCACTGTCACCGACGAACTCGGAGCGCCGGTGGCCTCGATCCAGGTCTGTGCCAGCGGTGCAAGCTACGGCTGCGCCACGACCGGAACGACCGGCACCTTCACGATCGGTGCCCTGCAGGCGGGCTACTACAGCGTCAGCGCGAGCCGGGCCGGCTTCGCCACCGCCCGCGCAAGCATCATCCTCGGGGAGAAGGAGGCGCGCACGGGTGTGAACCTCGTCCTGGTTCCGGCCGGCGAGGTGACCGGCTCCGTCACCCTGGCTGACTTCACCGGAACCGGGCGCTGGGTCTACGTCGTCCTCGTCGACCTCGACGGGAACTACGTCACCGAGGGCAGCTACTACACCTCGACCGGGACGATCGACTACGACCTGCAGCAGGTCGCCGCGGGCAGCTACGACGTCCGGTTCGAGAGCTCCGGATACACGATGCAGTGGTACGACGGAGCCGCCGACCGGGCGGACGCGACGTCCGTCACCGTGGCGAAGGGCCAGACGACGCCAGGCATCGACGCGACGCTCGAACCCTCCGCGACCCCGGTGGCGAGCGCCACGGTCCACGGGGTGCTCACCGACGACACCGGCGCGCCGCTCGCCGGGGTGCAGGTCGAACTGTCCTACGACGGCGGCTATCGCTACCTCACCACCGGGGCCGACGGCAGCTTCGGCCTCGACGTCCCGGCCGGCTGGGTCTCCGTCTGGGTGCCGAGCGCGAACGGACGTCTCTCCTACAGCGACTCGCTCACCGTCGAGGAGGGCGAGGACAGGGACCTGGGCACCCTGGTCGTCGCCCGCGAAGCCGTGCTCACCGGCAGGGTGCTGGGCGGCACGGACGGCCGGACGCCGCTCTCTGGCGTCTCGGTCCAGCTGTACAGCACCGGCAACTACTCGATCCAGTCCACCACGACCGCGTCCGACGGCAGTTACCGTCTGGCCGGTCTCGACAGGGGCTTCTACCGGCTGCGCTTCGAGTACGGGGAGACCGGCGTCACCTTCTACCGGCAGGGGCACAGCCTCACGGACGCGACCTTCGTCGGCGTCCGGGCCGGCCAGACCGCGACCGTCGGTGACATGGTGCTGCAGCGCACCGCTTCCGCGTCCGGGACGGTGACCGACGCGAGCGGCACCCCGCTGAAGGGTGCCACCGTGGTCGCCTACTCGACGGAGGCCGACGTGGTCGGCACGGTCAGCACCGATCGGGATGGGGCGTTCACGCTCGGCGGCCTTGCCCCGGGCACCTACACTTTCCTCGCCAGCCCGCCGCCGGGCAGCTCGAACCTGGTCGCGCACTGGTGGAGTGGTTCGGACACTGAGATCGGCGCCGTGCCGGTCGACCTGGAGTCCGGAGGCTCGGCCAGCGGACTCAGCTTCGTCCTGGGCGCGGGGACGGTCGGCACGGTCGAGGGCACCGTGACCGACACTCTCGGCCGGCCCGTGGCGAACGGCGTGGTCCGGCTCGTGAACGCGGACTCGTACGACAGCTCATCGGTGTCCACCGACGCCGCGGGCCACTACCGGCTCGGCACCGAGACGGCGGGCCTCTACCTGGTCGCGTTCGGATCCGGCGAGGACGTCACCTGGTGGCCGGCGGCCGGCGATTCGGACGCCGCGATCCCGCTGGAACTCTCTGCGGGGGCCACCAGGACCGCCGACTTCACCGTGGCGGCCGCCGGCTCCGTGCACGCGACCGTGCAGACCCCCGATGGCAGCGCCTTCTCCGGCTGGGCCTTCCTCGTCGGCGCGGACTCCAGCCAGTACTACGACCGCTACGACTCCACAACGGGCACGTTCGTCTTCTACCGGACGCTGCCGGGCGACTACACCCTGGTCATCAACGACGCCACGGGCGCCTACGCCACGATCCGCCGGCCGGTCACCGTGACGGCCGGGGGCACCGTCGAGGAGACCCTCACCCTCGTGCCGGGCAGCAGCATCTCCGGCCACCTCACCGTAGACGGCGACACGCCGGACAGCTACTCGTACGAGGTGTGCGCAGTGGACGCCGGCGGGGTCACCCTGAGCTGCGCGTGGGCCCAGAGCGACGGGAGCTACCGGATCACCCAGCTGCCTGCCGGCGACTACGCGCTCCGGGTCGAATCGGAGGACGAGGAGGACATCGGCTGGTACGGCGGAGCCGACTTCGCCGGCGCGACCCGGGTCAGCCTCGGTGCGCACGAGGACCGCACTGACGTCGAGATCGCCGTCGACTCGCCGCCACCCGTCCTTTCGCCGGTCGACATCGCGGTGATCCTGCCCGCCTCGGTTGCGGCGACTCCGGAGAACTGGGCAAAGGTCACCGGCACCCTCACCCGCGAGAACGGGGGCGGCGACCCGATCCCCCTCGTCATGGACACCGCGACGGGCCACCTGCACGCGACCGACGTGCCGGGGGGCTGGTACGACCTGGAGGTTGTCGCGCCGGACCTGGGGTTGACCGCCTACGTCGACGAGATCTGGGTCTGGGGCGACACCGCCGAGAGGATCTCGCTTCGCCTGCCGTCCAGCCTCAGTGGCAGGGTGATCCTGCCGGAGGGCATGGATACCGCGGAGAACTACGCCCTGGTGACGATCACCGCCCACCTTGACAACGACTGGGACGGAGAGGGCGAGGAGCCGGCCGACATCCCCGTCCCGATCGACTCCAGCGGGCACTTCTCCGTCACGCTTGAACCCGGCTGGTACTGGTTCGACGTCCAGACCTCACTGCCGGTGGCGCTCCACGACCAATGGCTCAAGGTGGACGGCGCAACCACGCTGGACTTCGTCGGGGTGCCCGCCTACACCGTCAGCGGCCAGATTCTTCCCCCGGCCGACCTCGCGGCGGACTTCGACTACTCCACCTGCTGGGGCTCGATCGAGAACCTGAATCCGACCTCGGCGGACGACGACGAGGACTACACCGACCTGGACATCACCGCCGAGGGCACCTACACCGCCCGCGTCGCGGCGGGCAGCTACGCGGTGTACCTGGGCTGCGGTGCCGGCACGCTCGAGTTCGAGCAGAACGTGCAGGTCGACGCCGACACGCAACTCGACCTGCAACTCGTCGCCGGCGCATCGATCACGGGCGACCTCGTCGACGAGTTCGGCACCGCGCTCTCCGGCACGGTGAGCTGGACCCGGCACGGCAGCGATGACGACGCGGGGACCGACTACTTCGGCACCGACGGCATCGACCTGACCGGTCTGGCCGCGGGCACCTACGACCTGGTGGTCCATCCGAGCGGAGGCTACGCGTCCATAGCGCTCACCGGTACCGACGCGGTCACCGTCGGCGAGGGCGAGACCGCCCAGCTCGGCACCCTGCAGGCCACCATCGGCGGGCGGGTCACCGGACGCATTGCCGACGTCGGCGGCCCCTCATGGATCCGGATCGTGGTCACCGACCTGACCGGCGCCGAGCTCGGCTCCACCGACGTGTACCGGGGCGGCAGCTACAGCGTGGGTGGCCTTCCCGCGGGCGAGGCCCTGATCCGGTTCGAGCAGGACGACCTCGCCCCGGTCTGGTGGCGCAACGCCGCCTCCGCGGTGCAGGCGACCCCGGTGACCGTCGTGGCGGGCGAGGCGACCGGCAGGATCTCGCCCAAGCTCCACTCGGTGGCCGAGAACGGTGCGATCACCGGCACGGTGACCAACCAGCTCGGCGCGGCCACGGACGTCCTGGTGACCCTCACCGACTCCGACGGCGACGAGCTCGCCGACACCCATCCCTGGGGGAACGGCAGCTTCTGGTTCAACGCGGCACCCGGCACCTACCAGGTGCGCCTCGACTACTGCGCGTCGTGGGGTGTCGATGACGAGGGTGACGACGTGTGCGCCGGCGGCGAGATCGAGCAATGGTGGCCGGGGACGGCCGACCAGGCCGGGGGCACCCGGATCGTCGTGGGCAGCGCCCAGACGGTGCGCTCGGTCAACTTCACGATCAGCGGCGGGACCGCCTTCGACACCGTCGGGACACCGGAGATCATCGGTGCGGCCGTGGCGGGCGGGACGCTGACCGCCGAGCCCGGCACCTGGTCACCGGGCGGCGCGACGTTCACCTACCAGTGGCTCGCGGACGGTTCGCCGATCGACGGCGCCACCGGGACGACGCTCGCCCTGACCAGCGGACAGGTCGGCAGGAGGATCTCGGTGCTGGTCACGGCCCACCTCACCGGGCGGGTCACGACCGCGGCGACCTCGGCCGCCACGGACGCGGTGCTGGCCGGCATCGTGCCGGGCACCGTCACCCTCACCGGCTCGGCCGTGGTGGGCGCCACCCTGACCGGAGCGACCACCCCCTGGGATCCCGCGCAGGTCGTCCTGGCCTACCAGTGGCTCCGCGACGGCCAGGAGATCACCGATGCTACTCACGAGACGTACGCCGTCGTCGACGGCGACGTCGGGCACCGGCTGTCGCTGCGGGTCACGGGCAGCCTGGAGGGTTACACCAGCGTCACGGCGACCAGTGAGCCGACCGACGCCGTGCCCGGTGGCACCTTCGCAGGAGCCGGCACCGCAGCGATCACAGGGACGGCGAAGGTCGGCGAGCTCCTCACCGCGTCCGCCTCGGGATGGAGCCCCGAACCGACCGGCCTCAGCTACCGGTGGGCGCTGAACGGATCCGCCATCGACGGTGCCGACCAGTCCACCTACCGGGTGCGCGCCGCCGACGTCGGCGGGAGGCTCACGGTGACAGTGACCGCCCTGCGGGACGGCTACGCGCCGAAGACCGCCACCTCTGCGGCAACCGCTGCTGTCGCGGCGGGCACGCTCGCGAGCGACACCCCGACGGTCAACGTGCCCACTGGTGGGCCGAAGGTCGACCAGGAGCTCAAGGCACTGCCTGGTACGTGGGGCCCGGACGGGGTCGCCCTCACCTACCGGTGGTACCGGGTGAGCTCGACCGGCAAGTCCTCCACGATCACGGACGCGACGGAGCCGTCCTACTTCGTCCAACCTTCCGACGTGGGCTACCGCCTGAAGGTCTCCGTCACCGGTGCGCTCGATGGCTACACGCCCGTCACGAAGACCTCGTCGGTGACCGCGGTGGTGGCGAAGGCGGCGTTCACTGCGTGGGCGAACCCGCAGATCACCATGGACGGGCCGACCGCGCGGGTGGGCAAGGTCGTCACCGCGCAGCCCGGTGCGGCGACGCCGGCGGCCACGGGCTACACCTACCAGTGGTACCGCGGCACGTCCGCGATCAGTGGGGCGAAGGGCGCGACCTACACGCTGACCTCGGCCGACCTCGGCCGGACGGTCAAGGTGCGGGTGGCGGCGACCCGGGCGGGCTACACCACCTCCGCAGGCCTGGACAGCGACCCGACCGCGACCGTGCAGGCCGGGCTCAAGCCGGTCACGCCCCGGCTGGACGACACCACGCCGACGGTCGACCAGGTGGTGTCGGTCCTGCCCGCAACGGACTACACCGCGTGGGGGCCGGTGCCGGTCACCCCGCACTACCAGTGGTACCGCGGCTCGACCCCGATCGCCGACACGGACCGGGCCAGCTACCGGGTGCAGCCCGCGGATGCGGGAAAGACCATCAAGGTGGTCGTGATCGGATCGGCTGACGACTACGGCCCGGTGTCCGCGGCGTCCGCGTCCAGCAAGAAGGTCACCAAGGCGAGCCTGACCACGATCGGCCAGCCGACTCTGGACGTGATCTCACCCAGGGTGGACGGGGCGGTCACGGTCGACCCGGGCACCTGGGGACCGGCGCCGGTGGACTTCACCTACCAGTGGTACAAGGTGAGCTCGTCGAAGAAGCTGTCCGCACTGAAGGGGGCCACCTCGTCCACCTATGTGGTGGACGGAAGCGTCGTCGGGTACCAGCTCACCGTGAAGGTCACATCGGTGAAGGACGGCTACAACGCTGCCGCGAAATACGCCGCGGCTACGTCCGTCGTGCCCAGGGAGACGTTTGCGGCCACGGGTGATCCGACGGTCTCGATCGACGGGACGCCCCGGGTCGGCAAGACGGCGGCCGCCACCCCCGGCACCTTCGCGCCGGAGGCCCGGTTCAGCTTCCAGTGGTACCGCGGCACGTCCGCGATCAGCAAGGCGACAGCGGCCCGGTACACCCTGACCAGGTCCGACCTCGGCAAGCTGGTTTCGGTGAAGGTGACCGCGACCCGTTCGGGCTACACAACGGTCGTCGGTACGGCCGCACTGGCCGTCCCGGTGAGCGCCGGGTTGACCGGGGTGACGCCGAAGCTGACCACCACGGCGCCAGCGGTCGGGACCGAGATCGGCATTCGGGCCGGGACCGGCTTCGATGCGTGGTCACCGGCCGTGACGTCCGGCTACCAGTGGTACTCCGGAGGGGTTCCGGTGGATGGAGCCACCAAGGCCACCTATACCGTGCAGCCGGGCGACGCCGGCCGGACCATCAGCGTCAGACTGACCGGCAGTGCCGACGACTACGCGCCGCTCACCATGGCCTCGGCCGTCACAGCGAAGGCGACGAAGATCAGCTTCGCGTCCCGGGGCGTGGTCTCGATCAGCGTGGACGGCCCAGTGCTGACGGCAAGCATCGACACCGACTGGTCGCCCGACCCGGACAGCCACGCCTTCCAGTGGTACCGCAACGGGAAGGCGATCTCGAAGGCGACCAACGCCACCTGCACGGCGACGAGCAGCGGCAGCTACACGGTGAAGGTCACCGCGTCCAGGCTCGGCTACAACTCCTCGTCGGTGACTTCGGCCGCGAGGACGGTCACCCTGCCCTGACCCGACCGAGCGGATCGGGAACACTCCGGTCAGCAACTGTTGGTGTGGCGTCGCCGACCGGTCCAGGGCAGGCTGGCAGGCATGGAGACCTATGCGGTTGTGTGCGCGGCCGGAACCCTTCGGGCCCAGGACAACGCAGGCGCCGTCCACTTCCCGCATCGCTGGACCGACGGTGGCGTGGAGGTGTCCGCCGCCTTCACGGGCGCGCACCTGCTGCACACCGCTGTCGCGGGGTGCGTGCTCAACGACCTCTACCGGGAAGCGTCGGCGCTGGGCCTCGTGCTCGCGGGCGTGCGGGTGACGGCTTGGGGCGGCTTCGACGAGGCGTGGGCATCGAAGGGGATCGAGTACCGGGTTGAGCTCGACGCCGCGCTCGACCCCCCGACGCTGGCGGATCTCCTGCGTCGTGTCGACGAGGTCGCCGAGATTCCCCGCGCCGTCCGTACCGGCGCCCGCGTGGCCCGGGTGCCGTCGCGGGATCAGTAGCTGTAGGTGTAGATGGCCGCCGCGGACCGTGCCGAGGTCAGGGAGGGAGTCGCGGCCACGATGACATCGACGGTGCCGGCCGACTGGGCCGGTGCGGTGACCTGGAGTCTGGTGGTCGAGATGACCTCCAGTTCGGTTCCGGCGAGGCCGCCGAAGTAGACCGCACTGATCACGAAGAAGTTCTGCCCGGTGATCGTGGCGCGCGCACCTCCGGCGACGCTTCCGCCGGCGGGGGTCACCGCTGCCACGACCGGTGCGGGGGTGTCCAGGTAGGTGT
>ERZ724513.1917-NODE-1917-length-10471-cov-9.656106_pt1 | contig 10471 bp, 9 predicted proteins | sample MGYA00376046_ERZ724513 | MGnify/ENA primary metagenome ERZ724513 (study PRJEB28724, sample SAMN07190883) | activated sludge metagenome | isolation source: activated sludge of sewage treatment plant in Hong Hong | place: Hong Kong | collected 2016-03-17 ... | reverse complement strand
CCCGCGCCTCGGCGGCGCGCAGTTCGGCCTCGGCGGCGCGGACACGCGAGGCGGGCACGCCCTCCAGGACGAGCGCCTGGGCGGCCGTGGCCTGGGCCAGCCGCGCCTCAGCCAGGGCCACCTGCGCCTCGCTCAGGGCGATCTCCTCCGGGCGTGGTTCGGCGCGGGCCAGAGCCAGCTCAACTTCGGCCGCGGTCACGTCCAGCGCGACGGCCTCCAGGTTCGTCCGAGCGGCTTCCAGGCTGCTACCGGCCGCCGTCCGGTTGGCAATGGCCTGGGTTTGCGCCGCCTGGGCGCGCTCCACGGCCAACTGCTGCTCGGTGTCATCAAGACGCAGGATGCGATCGCCCGCGGCGACGCTTTCGCCCTCGGCAACAAAGTACTCGGCCACGACGCCGGACACGCTGAAGACCAGATCGGCCTGCCGCGCGGGCACGATCTGCCCCTCGGCCGACACCGCGCCGTCGTTAGGCACGGCGATGGCCTCTGAGGGCGGCGCGGGCGTGGCCGCGGCCTCCGGGGTCGCGGCCGGGCCAAAGAACTGCCGGTAGACCAGTACGCCGCCGGCCAGCAGGGCGACGGCGACCAAAGCGCCAAGGAGTCCGCGTTTCCAGGTCATAGGATGTTCGCTGCGATGGTTCGGCAGGGATGGTCGGCGAGGCTAATGCCCGTTCGTCTCCGGCGCGAAGACGTTGTTGGCGATGCCGAAGACGTTGTCGGGGTCGATGCCCTCCTTGACCTCGCGCAGCAAATCGACGCTGGCCGGCGTCAGCGTCTGCGGCAGGAAGTCGCGGCGCAGTTTGCCGATGCCGTGGTGGTGGCTGATGGAGCCGCCGTGGGCCATGATCGTCTCGCGCATGGCGTGCTCGATGGTGGCGAAGATGCGGTCGGGGGCCTCAGCGCCCTTGGCCGAAAAGCCGTGGGTGAAGTAGATGCACACGCCGGTGTGGTAGAGCTGGGTGATGCGCGGCGAGACGTAGGCCTTGCCCGGCAGCCCAAATTCCCGGTGCATAGCCATGGCCCGCTCGGCGACGGCGTCGCACACTTCCTGGATGCGGCTCCAGGGCACGGTCGTCTCGTAGGTCTCGCCGATGATGTGGTAGTCGGTCAGGAAGTCGCGAATGTAGGCGATGGCGTAGGTCAGCATGTAGCCGCGCTGGCCGTTATGCGCCCCGCCGGAGACGCCGCCATGCCGCGCGGCATAGCGCTTGACCATCGCCGCCTGGTGCTCGACCTCCTCGGCCGTGCCCTCCATGACGATGGTCGCGGCGACGATCTCGTGCGGGTCGAAGCCCTTGACGGAGAAAAGAAACGTCTTCTGCGCCGCGCCCATCAGCTTGTCGCTGCTCGTCGGCCGCCCTTTCAGCGCCTGCCCAAAGCGGAACTGGACGTTATCGACCAGCCGGATGCTGGCCGGCAGCACGCCCGCCTGGGCCAGGTCATAGAGAAAGGCCGTGCCCGCGCGGAAGTCCTTGAAGACGTAGGAGCCGTAGCGCTTCACGTCCGGCAGCCTGTGGATCTTGATGACCGCGCGGGTGATGATGCCCAGGTTACCCTCACTGCCGAAGGCGACGTGCTTCGGCTCGATGCCCATCGACACGCGCGGCATGGGCATGAGCTGCTCGATAACGCCGCGCGGCGTCACCAGGGTGACGCTCTCAACGATGTCCTCGATATTGCCGTAGCGGTTCTTCTTCATGCCGCTGGCGTTGGTGGCGATCCAGCCGCCCAGGGTGGACAGTTCAACGCTGTCCGGCTCGTGACCGCAGGTGAAGCCCTCGGCCGCCAGTCGCTCCTCCAGATGGCTGCCGGTGATGCCCGCCTGGACGCAGGCGCGGAAGTTCTCCCGATCGATCCACTCAATGGCGTCCATGCGGCGCATATCGACGGAGACGATGGTGCGCGTCTCGTCCGCGGGCAGCTTCAGGGCGCAGCTGACGCTCGTGCCGCCGCCATAGGGCACCAGGCAAACATCGTGGGCCGCGGCCAGGGCGATGAGCGCCTCCACCTGGGCCTGTGTCTCCGGGTAGACGACCATATCGACTATGCGGTCGAGGTGGGTGTAGAGCACCTGGTAGACCTCATCGGCCGTCGTCTGGCCGTGGCTGTGAACGAGGCGCTCGCGGGCGTCGGTGCTGATCTGCGCCGGGGCGAGAACGGTCGCCAGCGCGGCGCTGAAGGCGGCGTTGCGCTTCGGCGCGGGCACGGGCTTGTCCATGCGCTCCAGCTTCACGTCGTCGAGGTCGATCTGCACGCCGAGCATCTCCTCGACGAAGGGCAGGAAGCCGGGCATGTCGTAGCCGGAGACGGCGTAGCGGCTGCCGGTGACCTTGACGCTGCGGTCGGGGTTGACGACGAAGCGGGTGTCGGCATAGCCCCAGCGGTGGCCCCAGGTGGTCTCGTCGAGACCGGCGGCGCCCTTGTTCAGTGATTTGTCGGCCATGAGTTCACTCCAATGATGCGCTGAATGAGCGGCCATTATGCGGCAATCGCCGCTGGGGGGCAAAAGATGGCAGTGGCCAGTGGCCAGTGATCAGTAGGCAGAGAGCCTACGTACCGCTGGCCACTGACCACTGGCCACCGCTCCCCCATTGCGTTACGCTACCGTCATCCCATCCCCTGGAGGCAGACCATGACCGCCCACATGACCCCCGACGACTTCCGCCGACACGGCAAGGCGCTGATCGACTGGATCGCCGATTATTACGAGCAGATCGAGACCTACCCCGTCCTCTCGCAGGCGGCGCCGGGCAGCATCCGCGCGGCGCTGCCGGAGGGGCCGCCACAAGAGGGCGAGCCGTTCGCGGCGATGCTGGCCGACGTGGAGCGGGCCATCCTGCCGGGCATCACCCACTGGCAGTCGCCCAACTTCTTCGCCTACTTCCCGGCCAATGCCTCCTTCCCGGCCATCCTGGGCGAGTTGCTCTCGGCCGGGCTGGGCGTGCAGGGCATGCTCTGGCAGACCAGCCCGGCCTGCACCGAATTGGAGACGCTCGTCCTCGACTGGCTGGTGGGCATGCTCGGCCTGCCGGAGGCGTTCCTGTCCACCGGCACGGGCGGCGGCGTGATTCAGGACACCGCCAGCAGCGCGGTATTGGCCGCCCTCCTGGCGGCTAGAGAGCGCGCCACCGGCTACAGCAACGTCGAGAGTGGCAACGACCCGCGTCTGCGGGCCTATTGCTCCACGCAGACGCACTCGTCGGCCAGCAAGGCCGCCGGGGTGATGGGCCTGGGCCGGGCCAACCTGCGCGCCATCGCCGTGGACGCGACCTACGCCATGCGCCCGGAGGCCCTGCGCGCGGCCGTCGAGGCCGACCTGGCCGCTGGTCTGCGACCGTTCTTCGTCTGCGCCACGGTGGGCACGACCTCCTCCACGGCCATCGACCCCGTCCGGGCCATCGGCGACATCGCCCGCGAGTTCGGCCTGTGGCTCCACGTTGACGCGGCCATGGCCGGCACGGCGGCGCTCTGCCCGGAGTTCCGCGGGCTACAGGACGGCCTGGAGTTAGCCGACAGCTACGCCTTTAACCCCCATAAGTGGATGTTCACCAACTTCGACTGCGACTGCATGTGGGTGGCCGACCGCGCGGCGCTCATCCGCGCCCTGACCATCCTGCCCGACTATTTGAAGAACACGGCCACGGCGTCGGGGGCGGTCATCGACTACCGCGACTGGCACGTGCAACTCGGCCGCCGCTTCCGGGCGCTGAAGCTGTGGTTCGTCATCCGCCACTACGGCGTGGTCGGGCTACAGGCGCTGGTGCGCGAGCACGTGCGGCTGGCGCAGCAGTTCGCGGCGTGGGTGGCGGCCGACCCGCGCTTCGAGCTGGCCGCGCCCGTGCCGCTCAATCTGGTCTGCTTCCGCCTGCGCGAGGGCGGCGACGACGCCAACCGGGCGCTGCTGGAACGGCTGAACGCCTCCGGCAAGCTCTATCTGACCCACACCGTGCTGGGCGGCCAGTACACCCTGCGCCTGTCCATCGGCGGCACGCTGACCGAAGAGCGCCACGTGCAAGCGGCGTGGGCCATGATACGCGAGCCTTGATTTCAGGCGTTGGCCACGAAGAAGGCCGCCCCCAACAGCCCCGGCCCGCCATGAGTGATGATCGCCGGAGGCATGGACACCACCGGCACATCGGGCTGGTTGATGGCCCGGCCGAGATCGTCGGCCAGGGCGCGGCCTTCTTCCGGGTTGCCGGCGTATAAGATGGATAGATAGCCGCGGCCGTCGCCGGGGATCTGTTCGCGGACGATCTCCTTCAGACGCGCCAAGGCCCGTTTTTGCGTTCGTTCGCGCTCATACTGTTCGATGCGGCCGTCCTGCAATTGCAAGATTGGCTTGACGGACAGGAGGCTGCCCACCAACGCCGACGCGCCGCCGATCCGCCCGCCGCGGGCCAGATATTCCAGCGTGCTGACGAGGAAGTAAATCCGGCCGCGCCGGCTCAGATCGTTGGCCAGCGCGACGATGGCATCGGCGTCAGCGCCCCGCACCGCCGCCTCGGCCGCCAGTTGCACGATTGTCCCCAACGGGCTGGCGACCAGGCGCGTGTCCACGATGCGGATGTCGGCGTCGGGGAACTCGGCCGCGGCGACAGTGACCGAGCGGATAGTGCCGCTGATTTCGGCCGACGGGTGGAGGCACACGATTGGCTCACCCAGCGGCGCCCAGCGCCGGAACTGTTCGACAAAAAGCTCCGGCGGTGGGGCGGCGGTCTTCGGCAACGCCGCCGACGCCTTCAGCCGGTTCATAAACGCTTCGGCGTCCATGTCAACGCCTTCGTAAAAGGTTTCCTCGCCGAAATGGACAATCTGCGGGATGACCGGGATGTCGTAGCGGCGGGCGATTTCCGGCGACAAACAGGCGGTGGTATCGGTGATGATTTTGACCATGATTGGCAACCCTCCGTAAGAAAATGGCGTCCCCTGGTCGGAGCGCACCGCTGAACCAGGTTGGCAGGATCGTACGCTGATTTGGGGATCGCGCCAGTGCTTGCGTTACACGGCGCGCTTCCGCGTGCGGACAAATGCACGCGACCGAATGGCACATAGCCGCGGCGTAGGAGTTGATCCAAGACAGCAGAAACGGGATACTAGATAGGAGTCAATGAGGCCCTTACGGTTCGCCTCATCCTGGTTGGTCGAGTTGTCCGCCGCCTGGCTGGCGTGACGCAACTATCGCGATAGTAGGAGAAGCCCAATGCCTAAGAGTGGTGACAAGACGAAGGGAACCGACAAGAACAAACCGCCGAAGACAACAAAGGAAAAGCAAAAGGCCAAGAAGGAAAAGCAGAAGCGAAAGGAGACGGGCCAATAACGGCCGCGCGATTCATGGAACGGGTGGAGCCGCGGAGGCGACTCCACCCGTTATTAACCGCGGCCAGGGTGGCTCAATCCGCTCCCCTAGCGATTCCGCCCGTACTTCTCGTGGCTACTCACCCAGTCTGACGACGAAATGGCCGCGGCCAGGGAGATTTCGCCGGCCAGCACGACCCCGGCGATGATCTCCGCCAGCTTGTTGACCTTGCCCTTGCCCACGCAGCCGAGGAGGCTCAGGCATTCGCGCTGCGTGGCCAGGCCCGTGCCGCCGCCATAGGTGGCGACGATGAGCGATGGGATGGTGATGGACAGATAGAGGTCCTTCTCCGGCGTTAGCTCGGTGTAGATGATGCCGGCCGACGACTCGGCCACGTTGGCCACGTCTTGCCCGGTGGCAATGAACATGGCCGTGATGCCGTTGGCCGAGTGCAGGCCGTTGTTGTTGGCCCCGCTGAGGATCGCGCCGACGTTGGCGATGCCGGCGTGGTAGTAGAGGTTCTCCGGATCGACGCGCATGTGCTGCAGGAGCACGTCGCGCTTGATCGTCGCCTCGGCCACGACCCGCTTGCCGCGCGTGTGCATGATGTTGACCTGCGACGCCTTCTTGTCCGTGGCCAGGTTCGACTCCAGATAGAAGTGCTGGACGCCGTCGTAGTGGTCGAGAATCCAGCTGCACGCAGCGAAAGTGGCCCGGCCGACCATGTTCTGCCCGGCGGCGTCGCCCGTGCTGAAGTTGAAGCGCAGGTAGGCCAGCTTGGCCGCCAGGTAGTAGTCGATGTACTGCAACTTGGCCACGCTGGAGGTCGCCTCGGCCTGGTCGCGCACCTCGCCGATGTTGGCCTCGACCCAGCTGACGAAGTGGCGCGCCTCGCGGGCCGTCTTGAAGACGAACACCGGCGCGCGCTGCATGGCGTCGCCAATGACCGTGCAGGTCACCCCGCCCGACAGGTTGAGGATCTTCATGCCCCGGTTGTAGCTGGCGATGAGCGTGCCCTCGGTCGTCGCCAGGGGGATGAAGAAGTCGCCCTTGGCGTGCTCGCCCTTGATGGTGATTGGCCCGGCGAAGCCCAGCGGAATCTGGGCCACGCCGGTGAAGTGCTCGGCGTTGCCGGCGACCGTGTGGGGGTCGAAGGAGTAGCGGGCGGTGTGCTCCAGCTTGGCCCCGGTCACGTCCTCGATGAACTGCTGGCGGGCCTTGATGGCCTTGTCGCTGTAGTCGTCCTCGTTGTCGCGGGGGATGTGGACGGTCTTGGGCCGGTCGGCGGTGATGGCGTCGTCCACCTTCAGCTTGAGCCGGCCGAACGGCTGCGCCTCGAAGCGTATCTCAATCTCGTGCTTGCCGATGGCCAGCGGGTCGATGGCGGCGACGATGTCGAGCGTCCGGCGCAGGGGAAAGTCCAGCGGCGCGGCGGCCAACTGCGCCGGGGTCAGCGTCGTTCCGTCCGGCAGCCGGACAAAGACAGAGTCGAGCGGCACCTCGTAGCCGTCGAACTTCAGGCCGCTCAGCCCGGTCAACGTCGTGTCGCTGAGCCGGTTCTTGACCGAGAATTCGACGCCGTCGGCGGTGTTCTTCAGGCTGCCGAAGGTGTGCAACTGCTTCAGCAATAAGCTGGGGATCGCCAATGCCATGACCTGCCTCCTCAGTGGTTATATAATGGGTTTGTCGCGTGTGGGACGAAGTGTAACGACTATCGTGCGATTGACCAACGGAAGATAAGCCAATGCTCGTTTGTCTTATACCAGGAGATTGATGTTCAACAAACCTCGCTTGAACGTCATTGCCTGCGACGAAGGGTACTCGGTGCAGGTCTTAGGGCCTACTACAGGACTCATGTACACCGAAGGCCCCCGCCGCGCCGTCATTGATTCGGAATGGCTCACCGGGCCGAGCCGCTTAGGTGTCAATGGCGCTCGGCCACCCCGCTGGGAGCCACCGTACGACAACGAACCGCTGAGCATGGCCCACTGGTTGCGGATTCTGCACAATGTGCGCCGCGCTTTCCGCTGGGACGGCTACGAGATCGCCATCCAATGGCCAATACTCTACGAGCACCGCATACCGTTTGACCTCAACCACGGCTACCCGGCGGGCGACACTCTCTTCTATGAGTGCCTGCACTGCGGCACGATCATTCCCTCGCGGCCCCCGGACAGCACTTCCTGCCGCTGCGGCAACATCAGCATCGATAAAGGTTACGGGCGGCTAAGCATTAAGGATCATGCGGAGGCGAGGTTGCTGGCCGTCGACTAGGATGTGTATGCAAAGTAACACTGGCCACGCCCGCTCCGGGCTAAAGCCACGGAGCTAGTCAACGACGGCCCCTGAACGGGCCTTTAGAGCGGAACGCGCGTCGCCTGAGCCGGCCTCGGCCGGCGTTGTTGAGTAGCCCGGTTGCCTTTAGGCCCGGGCGGCCGGATCAAACAAATCGCCTCACTGCTTTGCATACATGCCCTAGGACGCTCGCAGCAACGCTTCGATCCAGCCGCGGTGCTCGTCGTAATGGTCGTAGGTATCGCCAATGATCCAGCCGATGATCGGCCGGTCGGCCCCTTGCGTTGCCGCCGGGTCGAAATCGCTGTAAGGCAGCTGCAAATCCTCGTCGCTCAGCGGGGCCAGGGCGTCGAGCATCTCGCGGTGCGCCCCGCGGAAGGCGGCCAGCGCCTCGGCCGCCGGCCGCTCGCGTGTCCGCTCATAGGTGAGGTTGTTTTGCTCGTCCATTGTCAACTCTTCCCACTGCGGGTCTGTAATGCCCATGCCCTCGTTGCGCGAGCGGCCGCCCAGCAGCCAGGCCACCCCCCGCTCCCACATCGCCAGGTGGAACAGGTGATCCTTCACCGCCCACCCCGCCGCGTCGGTCACCTGTGAGAGGGCGGCGTCATCCAGCGTCGCCAACAACCCCTCCATCGCCTCATACGCATCAGCCATACGAGTCAGCAGTTGCGTCTTCTTCATTTCGCCTCCAAAAAAGAATCTACGTATTACGCAGATCAAAGAAGATACCCACCAAATCCGCGGATGATCTCTCTTCAGTCTGTGAAATCTGCGTCATCTGTGGCTGTCTTCCTTAATCGCGCGATCAGCACCGGCGGGAACTCGCTGTAGTTGCCGCCCCACGACGTCGTTTTGCCCGGCTCGTGGTCTGGTGGGAAGGCGGCCTCCTCCAGCGCGTCGAGAGCCAGGCCCGCGGCCAGAAACGGAGCCAGTAGAACGCTCAGCGGCCGGTGGAAGTACGGCTGCGGCTCCGGCTGGCCACGGATGGCAATGCCTTCCTGGGTGAACGGCGTCAGGTAGCGGGACAGCTTCAGGGAGTAGCGCGTCGTCCACTGCCGGCCATCGTCGGCGCTCTCGGTCAGGTGGGTCACGTGCAGGCCGTTGAAGCACGGGTGCATGACCGAGAAGACGAACCGCCCGCCCGGCCGCAGCAGCCGCGCCACCGCCCCGGCCAGCGGCCCGATGTCAGCCATGTCGAACAGGGCCATGTTGCTCATCGCCGCGTCGTACTGCCCCTCGCCCAGGGCCAGCAGGGCGTCGCCGTCGGTGGCGTCGAGGACGCGCAGGGCGATGCGGCCGCTGTAGCCGGCAGCGTGGGCGCGGGCGTAGTCGATCAGCGGCGCGGAGAAGTCGAAGGCCGTCACCCGCGCGCCCAGGCCGGCCAGCCGCAGCGCGTAGAGGCCGTTGCCGCAGGCGATGTCGAGGACGCGCTCGCCCGGCCGCACGTCCAGCAGCCGTTGCGTCCGCGGCCAGACGAGGACGTTAACGAAGTCGTTGCCGGCCGTGCCCATGCGCTCGTCCCAGGCGGCAGCGTTGACCTCCCAGGCGTGGCGGGCGGCGGCGTTGTCGGTGGTCATGGTCATGGGGTGTGGCCGGCCGGCTTACTTGCCGCGCGCGTCCCAGAGCTGCCGCGTCATCTGCATGTGGCCGGTGTGGATGGCGGTGTGCTCCAGCGCGTGCAGCAGCGCCCAGGCGACGGAGCGCTGCTCGTCCTGCGTGCCCATCGGCCGCGTCTCGGCCAGCGTGGCCGGGTCGAGGGTGGCCAGGACTTGTTGGCTGTGGTCGAGCGCCTCGCGCAGCCGGCCCAGCAGCGCGGTCGTGTCCAGGCCACGCATCTCGAACTCCTGCGCCCGCACGCGCCCCGACGGCTGCTCGCCGGCCATGTCGCCGACCCAGTAGCGCAGCGCCCCGGCCGTGTGCGTCAGCAGCACGGCCAATGAGTTCATGTCCGGCGCGGGCTTCCAATCCATGTCCTCGGCCGGCACGCCATCGACCGCTGCCTCAATCGCCCGTACTAGCGTCGCCAACCGCTCGCTCATGTCCGCAAATAGCTGTTCCATTCGCTCACTCCTTGATGTCGTTCTTCGACCGCCGACCGCCGACGGCCGACCGCCGACGATAGACCTCTCCCGGCCGTGGTCTGTCGTCCATCGTCCGTCGTCCCTACAACGCCTCCGCCATCGGCCGCATCCCGATCAGGAACACCCGCGCCTTGGCCGGCTGCGTCACGGCGAAGAGCACCGCCTCGGCCACGTCCTGCGCATCGAGCATGGCGTCGAGGGCCGGGTCGCCGGGCGTGCGGCCGGTGCCAAAGGCGAAGTGCGTGCCCACGCCGCCGGGAGCGACGACGCTGACCTTGACGCCGTGCTCGCGCGTCTCATAGTCCAGCGCCTGGGCAAAGCCCATCTGGGCGAACTTCGTGGCGCAGTAGACGCTCTCGTTGGGCAGCCCCTTCAGCCCGGCAACGGAGGCGATGAAGACCAGCCAGCCCTGCCGGCGGGCCAGCATATCGGGCAGGAAAGCGGCCGTACACAGGAAGCTGCTGCGCATGTTGGTGTTCATCATCCAATCGTAGTCGGCCGCGGTCAGGCTGCTGAGCGGGCCGTACTTGCCGACGCCGGCGTTGTTGACGAGGATATCCACCGTACCAAAGCGCTCCAGCGCCGCCGCGCGCAGCCGCGCCACGTCGGCCTCCTGGCTCACGTCGGCGGGCACGGCCAGCGCGCCGACGCCCATGCGCTCCACGCGCTCGGCCAGGCCGGCCAACTCGTCGGCCGAACGCGCCGCCACGACGACGTTGGCCCCCGCCTGGGCCAGCGTCAGCGCCGTGGCCGCGCCAATGCCGCGGCTGGCCCCGGTCACCACCGCCACCTTGTCCCG
>ERZ724513.1907-NODE-1907-length-10503-cov-7.951187_pt1 | contig 10503 bp, 9 predicted proteins | sample MGYA00376046_ERZ724513 | MGnify/ENA primary metagenome ERZ724513 (study PRJEB28724, sample SAMN07190883) | activated sludge metagenome | isolation source: activated sludge of sewage treatment plant in Hong Hong | place: Hong Kong | collected 2016-03-17 ... | reverse complement strand
GAGGTCGCCCCGCCCGCGTCGACGGCGTCGACGAAGCTGATGTGCCCCTCCGTCAGGGTTCCGGTCTTGTCGGTGATCAGGATGTCGATATCGCCGAGATCCTCGATGCAGACCAGCCGTTTGACCAGAACCTTGCGTTTGGCCAGTTGACGCGAGCCGGCGGCCAGACTGCTGCTGACCACCGCGGGCAGCAGCTGGGGTGTGATGCCCACGGCGATCGCCAGCGCGAACAACACCGACTCGATGACGGGCCGGCGCAGCAGCAGGTTGGTGACCAAGATGAGCGCCGTCAGTGTGATCGCCACGTACAGAAGCAGATACGAGAACCGGCGCAGCCCGGCCTGGAAGTCGGTCTCGGGGGAGGTGGTGCCCAGACCCGCCGCGATCTTCCCGAACTCCGCGTCCGATCCGGTGGCGTACACCACGGCGGTGCCCTCGCCGGCGCTGACGATCGTGCCCATGAACGCCAGGTCGGTGCAGTCGGCCAACGCCGTTCCGGCGGGCACCGGTTCGACGGACTTCACGGCGGTCGCCGACTCGCCGGTCAGCACTCCTTCGTTGCATTCCAGGCCCTGCACGTCGAGGAGCCGGACATCGGCGGGCACCGCCGTCCCGAGCGTCAGCCGGATGACGTCGCCGGGTACCAGGTCGACGACGTCGACCTTGACGAAGGCGCCGTCGCGGCGCACCACGGCACTGTGCTGCACCCGCGAATGCAGCGCCTGGGTAGCGCGTTCGGCCCGGTACTCGTTGACGAATCCGAGGCCGACGCTGATCACCAGGATGATCCCGATGATGACGGACTGGGTGACGTCGCCGAGGAAGGCCGAGACGATGGCCGTGGCCGCGAGCAGCAGCAGGACGGCGTTGCCGAGTTGGCGTCTGAGCACCGTCCAGGCGCTGACGGTATGGGCGGGAAAAGCGTTGGGGCCGAACGTTGCTCGCCGATCAGCCGCCTCGGCGCTCGACAGTCCCGACGGTGACGTGGCCAGCTGCGAGATCAACTGGTCGCAGGTGGCTGCGGCGGCCTGCGTCGTGGTGATTCGCGGGGCCGAGGCCGTCAGCCCAGCCCCACGAAGCACGCGTCGTCGCCGCCGGCCGGGATCGTCGCGTTTCGGGTCGAAAGCTGGCCTGTCACACCGTCATTGGTGACCTGGACGGTGTCGGCCTTGATGCCCATCGGGTAGTCCTTCATCAGCTGCTCGGTGAAGGCGTCCAGCGCGGGCTGGACCGACTCGCTGGGCAGCGTGAAACCCAGGCCGGTGACGTTTCGGACCTCCAGCCCGATGCTGCCGTCGGTGACCTTGGGCTTGGCGGTGACGGTGCCCAGCGGCCCCTGCAGTTCGATCGTGCCCGCCGACGGGTCGGTGCTCACGCCCGAGACGATCCCGCCGAACAGCGGGATGGCGTCCTGCACGGTGCGTTTGATGCCGTCGGACGACCAGTTGAAGGTCGCCACCAGTGACCCGATGGTTCCGGCCTGGTCGCCGGCCTGCTGCAGGTGCACATCCCTGATGTCGACGTTCACCTTCATCCCCTTGGCCTCCCGGACCTGGTTGCCGGCCGAGTCGACGGAGATGTCGGTATAGCGCTTGGTGAGGTGCTGCCACAGGAACGGCGGGACCATCCCGAAGGAGGCGTCGGCCTTGTCCTGCACCACACACGAGACGATGTTGGAGACGATCGTATTGGCGCGATGCCGCGCGTACAGTTCCCCGCCGACGAGTGCCGCCAGGCCCAGCGCGGCCACGGTGACGAGGACCAGGACGATCGACAGCGGATCGCTGACGAATCGGCGGGCGCCGCTCTCCGTCGGCGGCTGGTCCACCGGGCCCGGCGCCTGTAACTGCTGGGTCGGCGGCTCCGGCGAAGCCTGCCGGGGAATGCGCTGGGTCGAGTCCGGCGGCGGGGCCGCCTGTTGCGGGATGCGTTCGGTCGGGGGCACTTGCTGCGGGCGGCCTCCCAGCCCTTGTGGCGGATTCGTCACCCGCGCGATTCTGCCTTACCGGTCTGAGTGAAGGCTGAGCGGTTACGCAGGACGGCCAGCGTGTCCCGCGCGGTCCCGACGGCCGCGATGTCGAGATCGCGGACGAGCAGCTGCTCATCCGGGCCGGCACTGTCGAGCACCTCGCCGAACGGCGAGGCGAACAGACTGCCGCCGACGCCGGTGGGCCCGATCCGGGCGATCTCGTCGCCCGGGTAGGCCTGCCCGACGGCGGCGACGAAGCCGGCGCTGTCCAGCGCCCGCGCGCGCGCCAGCAGCGTCCACTGCTCGATCTTGCCCGGACCGCTGCCCCAAGATGCGCTGACGGTGAAAACCTGAGCGCCGCGTTGCGCCAGCTCGATGTAGAGCTCGGGGAAGCGAATGTCATAGCAGGTGGTCAGGCCGACCGCGACGCCGTCGACGTCGATCAGCACCGGTTCACGTCCGGGTGCGACGGTCTTCGACTCGGCGAAGCCGAACGCGTCATAGAGGTAGATCTTGTCGTAGCGGGTGTCCACGCCCGGCCCCGTGGCGATGAGCGTGTTGGTGACACGGCCGTCGTCGGCGGGACAGAACATGCCCGCCACCACGGTCACGCCGTGCTGTGCGGCGATTTGGCGGACTCCGTCGGCCCACGGTCCGTCGGTCGGCTCGGCGATCTTCCGCAGCGGCACCCCGAACCGGCACATGGCGCCCTCGGGGAAGACCACCAGTCGCGCGCCGTCGGCGGCCGCGCGTCCGACGTACTCCCGCACGGTCGCCAGGTTGGCCGCCGGGTCGGTGCCGCTCTTGATCTGCGCCAGGGCGATCCGCATGACGGCCAGGTCAGGCGTCCGGGGCGGTTGCGCGGGCGTCGAGCGCCACGGTCACCACGTCGTCGACCTTCATCGTGCCCATCATCATCGAGAAGGGCTTGATCTTGAAGTCGGTCTGGCGGACCTCGGCCGAACAGGTCAACTGCCAGCTGTCGCCGTCGGGGCTGACCGTGACGTCGACGGTGGTGGGCTTGCTGACGCCGTGGATGGTCAGCGGCCCGGACAGCCGGTACCCGCCAGCGGTGCTCTCAATGCTGTCCGGTCGGTACTCGATCGTCGGAAACCGCTTGGAGTCAAGGGTTTTCAGTCCATTACCCCGAGCCACGCCCTTCTCCGGCCCGGACAGCGGGGTCACCCCGCCCTCGCCGTGCTGCACCTGCAGGGAGTCGACATCGACGACCAGTTCGGCCGCGACCGGGGTCTTGCCCTTCCAGGTGACGGCGATGCGCCAGGAGTCCATGCGCAGCGTCAGCCGATGCCCCATCCGGGCGGCGCGCCCGGCGACGCCGGTCTTGACGGTCAGTTCGCCGTCGGCATTGGTCAGAGTCCAAGTCTTCTCCACCGTTGAGATGGTACTGAGGGCGATTTCCGGGCGGCAATCTCGCTCTCAGGGCCATATCAACGCGGGACGGCGTCACACCGGGGCGACGACATCCCAGGGCACCGTGAGCACCGCGTCGCGCAGCCGCCGCCGCTGCGGCTCGGCGGGCAGGCCGTCGCGCATCAGCAACCGCACCATCTCGCGCCAGCGTGCCCGCGGCCCGAAGACCCCCTGGCCGGACGCACGCGCCCAGTCGCGGTCCGCGGCGGTCAGCAGCGCGTGGATCGGCTGGCCCGGGACATTGTGGTGGATGAGCACTTTCGGCAGCCGCTCGGCCAGGTCGGAGGGACGCTCGATATGTGCCGGGTCGCACGCCAGCGTCAGACTGACCGGGCCGTCGGCGTCGAGCAGCACCCAGCAGCAGCGCCGGCCCAACTCGTCGCAGGTGCCGTCGACCAGCAGCCCGCCCGGCGCCAGACCGGCCCGCAGCGTCGCCCAGGCGGCCGGCACCTCCTCGACCGGGTACTGCCGCAGCACGTTGAACGCGCGGACCAGCACCGGGCGCAGACCCGCCAACTCGAAACCGCCCACGGCGAACCGCACACCGGGCCGCGCCGACGACTGCGCCGAGGCCACCCGCGCCGGGTCGATCTCCAGGCCCACCACCGCCACGTCGGGGCGCACGACGCGCAGCCGGTCCGCCAGTTCCAGCGTCGTGATGGGAAGTGCGCCGTAGCCCAGGTCGACCACCAGGGGATCGGCCGCCGACTCGAGTGTGGCCCGCACCCGGGGCGAGTGCACCAGCCATCGGTCGCTGCGGCGCAACCGGTTGTGCCCGGTGGTGCCCCGGGTGGGTTGGCCGATCGGAGCGGGATCCCTAGCGATGTTCGGCTATCCGGACGGCTAGATGTTGCCAGCGAGCCACTGCGTGGTGAACCGCTGCTCGGCGATCAGCAGTTCCACCAACTGGGTGCTGATGAAGCTCTCGATCTTGCCGCCCACCAGGGGGACACGCACCTCGACGGTGCCGCGAAAGGACAGATGCGCGACGGCGTCGTCATCCGAGCTCATGACCGCATCACCGGCCAGGGTGACCGGCGCGCCCTCGATGTTCCCGCTGACCTGAGCGGTCGCCTTCCGGCCGTCGACCGGCGTCCAGTTCTCCTGCCGCCCGATCAGCAGATCACCCCGGTGGAACTGCGTCACGATGCCAGGCAGCCGATCGCGGCGCAGCACCTGCGTCGTGGCCACCGCGATCGCGCCGTCGGGACTGATCTGCAGGGCATCCAGGGTGGCGTCGTCGGCGCCGGAGTCGGCCAGCCGGGCCTGCCAGTACCGCTCGTCGGCGAAGGCGCGATGGACCTGATCGACGGAGCCGCCGTAGTCGGCGGACATGTCGAATGAACGCGGCATAGCTGGTCAGGCTACCGTTACGGGCCGTGACCGGTTCGCCATACGCGGGCGCTGTGGTGGAGTGCGACGCACCGCTGGCCCCGCTGACCACCCTGCGGGTGGGCCCGGTCGCGCACCGGCTGATCACGTGCACATCCACTGAGCAGGTGGTCGCCACACTGGACGCGTTGCGCGCCGAGAGGATCGACCCGGTGGTGCTGGGCGGCGGATCGAACGTGGTGCTCAGTGACGACTTGGCCGGGCTCACCGTGGTGCGGCTGGCGAATGCGCGAATCACATTGGACGGCAACGTGATTCGCGCCGAAGCGGGTGCCGATTGGGACACCGTGGTGCAAGCCGCCATCGCGGCCGGCCTGGGCGGGCTGGAATGCCTGTCGGGCATCCCCGGTTCGGCGGGCGCGACGCCGGTCCAGAACGTCGGCGCGTACGGCGTCGAGGTGGCCGACACCCTCACCCGCGTGCGGCTGCTCGACCGCGACACCGGCGAACTGCGCTGGGCGCCGGCCGCCGAACTCGGATTCGGCTACCGCACCAGCGTCCTGAAACATCCCGCCCCCGGTGCGCGGGCCCCCATCGCGGTCGAAGTCGAGTTCACCCTGGACGCCTCGGGCCGCAGCGCCCCGCTGCGCTACGGCGAACTGACCACCAAGCTCGGCGTCGAACCGGGCGAGCGTGCCGACCCGGCCCGGGTGCGCGCCGCCGTGCTGGCGCTGCGCCGCGGCAAGGGCATGGTGCTCGACGAGACCGACCACGACACCTGGAGCGTGGGGTCCTTCTTCACCAATCCCGTGGTTAGCACCGACCAGTTCGACCGCCTGACGGCCGGTCACGGCGCCATGCCGCACTTTCCCGCGGACACCGGGGTGAAACTGGCCGCGGGCTGGCTGGTGGAACACGCGGGGTTCGGCAAGGGGTTCCCCGGCGAGGGCGCGCCGGCCCGCCTGTCGACCAAGCACGCGCTGGCGCTGACCAACCGCGGAGCCGCGACCAGCGCCGACGTCATCGCGCTGGCGCGCCGCGTGCGCGACGGCGTGGCGGAGGTGTTCGGCGTCGAGCTGGTGCCCGAGCCGGTGATCCTGGGGGGCGTGATCTGACCCTCAGGATTTAGCGTCCGACAGGTCGATCCGTACCCTGGCTATACGTGACTGCCCGCCGCCCGCCCCACCACCTGCCGCCGGTCACCCGGCGCCGGGCATTGGGCGCGCTGGCCCTGGGTGCCGTCGCCCCCGGAGCGCTCGCGGCGTGCGTCGGCGGCGTCACCAAGAAGGATGAGGCCGCCCCGCCACCCGCACCGACGTTGACGTTCACCCCCGAGGCCGCCGCCAAAGACGTGCTGCCGACCGCGCCGGTGCGCGTCGCCGTCGCCGACGGCTGGTTCCAGCGGGTCACACTGACCAATCCCGACGGAAAAGCCGTCGCCGGCGTGCTCAACCGGGACCGCACCGAGTTCGTCGTCATCGAACCGCTGGGCTACGGCGCGACGTACACCTGGGCCGGATCGGTGGTCGGTCGTGACGGCAAGGCCACGGCGGTGACCGGCGCCATCAACACCATCAAGCCGAACGTCGTGGTCAACAGCCAGTTCCAGCTGTCCGACGGGCAGACCGTCGGCGTGGCCGCACCGATCATCCTGCAGTTCGACGCGCCCATCTCCGACAAGGCGGCCGTGCAGAAGGCCCTGACGGTGACCACCACGCCGCCGGTGGAGGGCAGCTGGGCATGGCTGCCGGACGAGGCCGAGGGATCCCGGGTGCACTGGCGCAGCCGTGAGTACTTCCCGGCCGGCACCACGGTGCACGTCGAGGCCAAGCTCTACGGCGTCAACTTCGGCGACGACAACTACGGCGCCGGGGACTCGACCCTGGACTTCGACATCGGCCGCCGCCAGGTGGTGAAGGCCGACGCCGGCAGCCACCGCATCCAGGTGATCACCGACGGCGGCGTGCTGTTCGACTTCCCCTGCAGCTACGGCGAGGGCGACCTGCCGCGCAACGTCACGCGCAGCGGCACCCATGTGGTGACCGAGAAGTACTCCGACTTCTACATGTCCAACCCGGCGGCCGGCTACAACAACATCCACGAGCGCTGGGCGGTGCGGATCTCCAACAACGGCGAGTTCATCCACGCCAACCCCGCCAGTTCCGGTGCGCAGGGCAACACCAACGTCACAAACGGGTGCATCAACCTGTCCACCGCCGACGCCGAACAGTATTACTACACAGCGATTTACGGCGATCCGGTCGAGGTGACCGGCACCTCCATCGACCTGTCCTACTCCGACGGCGACATCTGGGACTGGGCGGTGGACTGGGACACCTGGGTGTCGATGTCGGCGCTGCCCCCGGAGAACGCCCCCGTGGCGCAGACGTCGATTCCGAGCACGGTCCCCGTGACGCCGACGGACGCCCCGACGCTGTCGGGCACCCCGACCACCACCACCTCGTCCACCACCGCGACCTCGTCGAGCGCCCCCGCTACGACGTCGACTACGTCGCCCGGCGGTTGAACCGGCCCCACGGAGCCTGGTCCCGCGGCCGGATGACGATCTGGTCCAGGTCGACGTGCGCCGGACGGGACGCGACAAACCCGATCACCTCGGCGACGTCGGCGGCCACCAACGGGGTGATCCCCGTGTACACCGAGTCGGCGCGATGCTCGTCGCCGCCGAACCGCACCAGGGAGAACTCCGTCTGCACCGCGCCGGGCGCAATTTCGGTGAGCCGCACCGGTTTTCCGAGCAGCTCACCCCGCAGCGTGCGGTGCAGCGCGCCCTGGGCGTGCTTGGCCGCGGTGTAACCCGAGCCGCCGTCGTAGGTTTCGAACGCCGCGATCGAGGTCACCGTCACGATCAGGCCGTCGCCCGAGTCGATCAGGGCGGGCAGCAACGCCCGGGTCACCCGCAAGGTGCCCAGCACGTTGGTCTCCCACATCCAGCGCCAGTGGTCGAGGTCGGCGTCGGCGACCGGTTCGAGCCCTTTGGCGCCGCCGGCGTTGTTTACCAACACCGAAAGCTTCCCGCCCACCCGGTCGACCCGTTCGGCCAGCGCCGACACCGCGGCATCGTCTGTGACGTCGGCCACAACGGGCGTTCCGTCGATCTCGGCGGCCAGCGCCTCGATCCGATCCGCCCGGCGGGCCACCACGACAACATGAAACCCTTGGGCGGCAAGCACTTTCGCGGTCGCCTCGCCGATACCCGAGCTGGCGCCGGTCACGACTGCGATGCGACGGTGTGCCTCTGGGGTGGTCATGGCCCAACTGTAACCAGCGTGCTAACTTCTCCAGCCATGACGGGCACCACCCTGGCTATCCATGCCGCCGCGCACGCCGGCATGTGTTGTCGTCCCGTCCTTCGTCGCGCCTGAGGGTTCGCACCCGGTCCTCGGCGCGGCATTCCAGCCCCCGTCGGATCCAGAACCAAGGACATCAGCGTGCGCTCGACACAGACCCTTCCGCCCCGCCCGGCCCCGGCCGTCACCCCCATCCCCGCCCGGCATCCGCTGCGCGGCCGCCACCACGTCATCGCCCCGGCCCTGCGCATCGGCGACCTGCCCGCCGCCGCCGTCTTCGCCGCCGCCCGCCGGCGCGGGCCCATCGCCCGGGACACCATCGCAACCGTGACCGGCCTGTCCATCGCGACGGTGAACCGCCAGGTCACCGCCCTGCTGGAGGCCGGTCTGCTGCGGGAACGCGCCGACCTGGCCGTCGCCGGGGCGATCGGCCGGCCCCGGGTGCCGGTCGAGGTCAACCATGAACCCTTCCTGACCCTCGGTGTGCACATCGGCGCTCGCACCACCAGCATCGTGGCCACCGACCTGCTCGGCCGCGTCCTCGACGCCGTCGAGACACCGACGCCCGGCGGACCGCAATCCGCCGCGTTGACCGTGCTGGCCGCCAGCGCCCGGCGTTACCTGAGCCGGTGGCACAAACGCCGGGCCCTGTGGGTCGGCGTCGCGGTCGGCGGGATCGTCGACGGCCGCGCCGGACACGTCGACCACCAACGGCTGGGCTGGACGCAGGCCCCCGTCGGCGCGGTGCTCGCCGAGTCGCTCGGGCTGCCCGTGTCGGTGTCCGCGCACGTCGACGCCATGGCCGGCGCCGAACTGCTGCTGGGCGTGCGTCCGCCCGCCGCGAGCAGCCTGTACGTCTACGCCCGCGAGACCGTGGGCTATGCCCTGGTGATCGACGGCCGGGTGCACACCCCGGGCACCGGTCCGGGCACGATCGCGCATCTGCCCGCCCACTCCGAACTGCTCGGCGGCACCGGCCGACTCGAGTCGACGGTCAGTGACGAAGCGGTGCTCGCCGCCGCCCGTGGGCACGGTGTGCTGCCGGCCGCGGCTCCGGCCGTCGGGATGGCGCCGTTGATCAGCGCGGCCCGGCAGGGCAACGAAACCGCGCGCGAACTGCTCACCGAACGCGGCCGGGTGCTGGGCGAGAGCGTGGCCCTGCTGCGCGATCTGCTCAACCCCGACGACCTGGTGGTCGGTGGTCAGGCGTTCACCGAGTATGCCGAGGGACTGGCCGCCGCCGAGGCGGCGTTCACCGCGCGCTCGACGCTGCCGCCGCGGGAACTGCGGGTCACCGCGTTCGGCAACCGGGTGCAGGAGGCCGGCGCCGGAGTGGTGTCCCTCGGTGGCCTGTACGCCGATCCGCTCGGCGCGCTGCGCAGGGCCCAACGATCGCTCGCGGTCTCGTGACCTGACCCGCGTGCAAGTATGGATGTGTGCGCGTCGCCGTCCTGTCGGTCCATACCTCGCCGCTGGCCCAGCCCGGCACCGGCGACGCCGGCGGGATGAACGTCTACGTCCTGCAGAGCGCTTTGCACATGGCCCGCCGCGGCGTCGAGGTGGAGATCTTCACCCGCGCCACCTCGTCGGCCGACCCGCCGCTGGTCCGGGTTGCCCCCGGCGTGCTGGTGCGCAACATCGTCGCCGGCCCCTTCGAGGGGCTCGACAAGTACGACCTGCCGACGCAGTTGTGCGCCTTCACCGCCGGGGTGCTGCGCGCGGAGGCCAACCACGAGCCCGGCCACTACGACATCGTGCATTCGCACTACTGGCTGTCCGGTCAGGTCGGCTGGCTGGCCCGGGACCGCTGGGCGGTGCCGCTGGTGCACACCGCACACACCCTGGCCGCGGTGAAGAACGCCGCGCTGGCCGACGGCGACGCACCCGAGCCACCGCTGCGAGCGGTCGGCGAACAACAGGTGGTCGACGAGGCCGACCGCCTCATCGTCAATACCGAAGACGAAGCGCGCCAACTGATTTCGCTGCACCACGCCGATCCCGACCGTATCGACGTGGTGCACCCCGGCGTCGATCTGCAGATCTTCACCCCAGGTGAACGGCGCGCGGCGCGGGCCGCCCTCGGCCTGCCCGACGATGAGCCGATCGTCGCCTTCGTCGGGCGCATCCAACCGCTGAAGGCTCCCGACGTGCTGCTGCGGGCGGCCGCGCGGGTCCCCGGCATTCGGGTGGTGATCGCCGGCGGGCCGTCCGGCAGCGGCCTGGCCGCCCCCGACGGGCTGATCCGGCTGGCCGACGAGCTCGGCATCACCGACCGGGTGACGTTCCTGCCGCCGCAGACCCGCGAGCAACTGGCCAACCTCTACCGGGCCGCCGATCTGGTCGCGGTGCCCAGCTACTCCGAATCGTTCGGACTGGTCGCCATCGAGGCACAGGCCTGCGGCACACCGGTGGTCGCCGCCGCCGTGGGCGGCCTGCCGACGGCCGTGCGCGACGGGGTGA
>ERZ724513.1906-NODE-1906-length-10503-cov-12.450613_pt1 | contig 10503 bp, 14 predicted proteins | sample MGYA00376046_ERZ724513 | MGnify/ENA primary metagenome ERZ724513 (study PRJEB28724, sample SAMN07190883) | activated sludge metagenome | isolation source: activated sludge of sewage treatment plant in Hong Hong | place: Hong Kong | collected 2016-03-17 ... | reverse complement strand
TATAGGCTTATATAAAGCAATAAAGACTATTAATGAATAGAGAGACGGGGGGAGGGAGTCGGTTCGTGTTTCGACCGTTTATAGACCTATTACACCATCCAAACAATCCTCACTTTTTTGATCCAAAAACGGAAATCGTGATTCCAAAAAAAATTTCAAAAATAAAAATCCATTTCAAATAAGTATCCTTTACTCAAAGTACTCTTTATTCAGTGCCTCATATATCCACTCAAGGAAGTGGTAGAACAAATATATGACTGAGATAAATAAAGAAGCCTATAAACAAGCAGAGAAGGAATTATTGGAGAAGCGTGTCAATGAAGTAAAGGGATTTATCCTCGAAACCCTCGAAAAAATTGAGCGTAAGAAGAAAGAGAAAGCAAGGATAGAAGAAGAACTTCGGGTGTTAAAACTCGATATAGAGGACATGAAGAATGGAAAGTTTGACAAGATAGAGGAACGGATTGAAAAATCCAGTGTAGCCCGCGGGGTGAGTATCGTTGTTGTTCCTGGATGGAGTAACACTCTGAATCCATGGAATAACCAGAATGTAACCTGGTCAGGACTCATTTCTGGGACCTACACGGTGAATGGCCGTTCATTCTACATCTAATTAACTTCATGAGGCACTGAGTTAAGGGTATTTCGGGGATGCAACAGGGTTCGCTGACTGGCAAATCAAAGGTTACCGTCAGACAGGGGTTCGAGTCCTCTCATCTCCACCAGATATAGCGTTTAAAACTTTCTGGAGACTGTTAGAGACGTTTTAACTGAAAAGTAATACATAGATACCATTTCAGATAAAAATCTCTTAAAAGGAGTATATGAGGAAATTTACCTTCTGGTACAAAAAAGAGATAGAAGCTCCGAGTTTAGAAAAGGCAATAAAGATAGAAAAGAAGACTCCACTTGTCCTTTCATCGGTTGAACATACTGATGAAGAGCCGAAAGGATACACCAACTGTATAGGATTTCAAATTAATACGGAAAGCGATGAATAGGAGGACTAAATGTGAAGTATGGACGAGAGTAATGGGGTATCACAGACCAGTTTCGCATTTCAATCAGGGGAAAAAATCAGAACACTATAGCAGAAAGCATTTTTTAGAAACGATAGCTGCCAATAATGAGTTTTGTCGAGAATATGGCATATCAACCAGTACCAATAAGTGCGAGGAAACTGAAATTACCTAGATTGTATTTAGAAAAAAAGGACCCTGCTTTATGGAGAGGATTAGCCGCACCAGAAGGATGGATTGATAAGTGGAAAGAGCATCAGGAAGAAGTTCGTTTAAAAAAAGAAGGAAAGCTCGCTCAGTTGAAAGAAATCCGTGAAGAGAGACGGAAGAAAAAAATCTCTTTAGCGATTCAGAAAAACTGGGATAGAAAAAAGAAAAAACAAGAAGCGGAGAATAAAAAACTTCTTACTTCTTCAGAGCTTTCAAAAGAAGAGATTGAGGCTGTAAAGTCTCTGGCTCGGGAACATCTTATTGACTTCGGGATTTACATGGGGACTGAGAAGGGGGAACTCTATCAACCCGCGTGGTTCCATGAAGAAATGGCAGATGAACTGATGAAGGTAGCGAATGGGAATTCAGAATACGATATTTTGATGTTTTTCCTTCCTCCTGGTTCTGGGAAAAGCCGTTTGGCTACCCAGTTATTTCCGGCTTACATGTTAGGGAAAGACCCATCAACTCAGGTCATTGTGACCTCATATTCTGGAGATTTGGCTGAGAAATTCGGTTCGAATACTCGTGATATTGTCGAAAGTAAGAAGTATCAATCGTTGTTCGAGACATTTTTGAGGAAAGATTCTCGGTCCAAGGATAATTGGGAGACAACGAAGGGTGGTTCTTACAACGCTGTTGGTTTAGGGGGGTCTATTACTGGTAAGAGAGCGAATGTTTTTATAATCGACGACCTTATTCGAGGTCGTGCTGAGGCGAACTCAAAGTCGTATCGAGATAACGCCTGGGATTTTTTCATGTCAACCGCGTTTACACGTGGTGCTAACAGATTGAGCCAGAAGAAACCTGTTTATATCTTCTGTAACACTCGTTGGCATACTGATGATGTTCCAGGACGTTTGCTTGAAATGCAAAAAGAAGGTGGAGAGAATGTTCCTAAAATGAAGGTTATCTCCTATCCAGCGGTTGCTGAGGTAGATGAGAAGCACCGGAAGGCTGGGGAAGCATTGTGGGAGAAAGGTTATCCTCTCGCGGAGCTGGAAAAGATTAAAGCAACAATTACAGGATATGAATGGGCTGCTCTTTACCAGCAAAATCCTATCACAGCTGAGAATCAGGAATTTAAGGTAGAGACTTTTCAGGAAATCGCATTAGAAGATGTGTTAAAAGAAGAGAATAGTGTATTTATGTCAATAGATACCGCTATTTCTAAGAAATCTTCTGGAGATTATACCGGAATCACACTGAATTTCGTCAATAAAGAGAACAAATGGAGAATAATGACCTGGAAACGGAGGTTTTCTCCAAAAGAATTGATAGAATTCATTTTTCAGAAGTGGGAACAGTACAGAATAAGAAAAATCGGAATAGAAAAGACAATTTATAAGGATGCGATTCAAGAGTTCTTTAATGATGAGATGCGGAGACGAGGGAAATTTCCTTACGTAGTCGAACTCCAGCATAATCAGACCAATAAAGAAACTCGTATACGTGGGTTACTACCGTACTATGAATCTAAGACGGTGTTTCACATTAAAGGACACTGTGAAGGACTCGAAAACGAATTACTGACATTCCCTATGGGAAAGAATGATGACGTTATCGACTCACTCGCGTATCAAATACAACTTGCAGAACAACTCGTGGTTAAGGGGCCTCCACTCATTAGAAAACCCTTCATGAAATATATATGAAAATAGCAGATTACATTGCATACTACGCTGACGGACAGGTTGAAGTGTCCCCTGGGGTTACGTATAACCTCACTGACATTATTAACAAGTCTCATCGTCTTCTTCACGCTAAATTTGAAACCGCTACAAGAGAAGGAGACTTTGACCCAATATTTTACCGTATCGCCTGGGTTGTTCATCGTACTATTGTGATGGCTTCAGACATCGACCTGAAAGACCTGAACATGTATGCTACGAATCCAAATGCTATTCCTCTTATTGGTCTTACCAAGATGGGGGTTCGTTCACATTTGCTTCGGACTTATTTTGGAAAATTCGTAGACAAGGTTCTTTCCGAAATGTCTTGGTTTGGAACTTCTATTACCAAGCGTGTTAACGGTCAGGTTGAAACTGTTGACCTTCGGAATATTGTGCGCGCTCCACATATCAAAGACATCCAGGAATCTGGTTTGGCTGAACGTCAATTCTTGACACGTGACGAAGTGCGTGCAAAGTCTTGGGGGAACATGGACGAAGTAAAAGAGATGTTTGAACTCCTTGAAAAAGATGGTGAGCATCTATTACCAGTGATTGAATGGTGGACATTTGATGATGAACTTTATGAAGAAGGTCATCCAGAATATAAGAAACTAGAAAAGTACCACAAAGTTTGTAAGGTTTATCTTGACCGTTCTAACAATGTTCCAACTTCTTCTAAGGAAGCCACTGAGTGGGACCCATTTATTGAACTTGATTGTTTCATAACTCCAGAAAAGAAACGACGTACTTCAAGCAAGCTCCGAGCAAAACTTGGTGAGTACGAAGAGATGTTCCCATACGAACAGGCTGACTTTTTTGATGCACCTGGACGTTGGTTGTCATTCGGTTGCGGAGAACTCTTATCCGGATTACAAGAACACTACAATGAAAAAAATAATCTCTATCGGAAGAAGGATATCCTTGACCTGCGTGGTATTTTTGTCCATAAGTATACCAACAATTCTAACAGCTTAACGCAAGATTATCTCGATAACCTCGACACGGGTACTGTTCTTTCAATGTCTACAGAAGAAGACTTCCAGCGTTTGGTAGTTGACATGAAGACTTCTGAATTTATCGCAACGACTGATAAGTTGTACGAACTTGCTAGACTCATCATGGGTATCAGTGCTCAGGGTACTGGAGAGGACTTGCCATCGTCTGTTTCTGCTACCGCTTCAGTTATCAACAACCAATCTCAACAGACTACTTACGATTTCGTTCGTGAAAGAATGCACCATTACTTGGTGAAGCTTTTCATGGATGGATACTTCGATGACATCATCGGTGAAATGACTGAAGAGGATATGGTGGTTGTTTTGGGAGACCCACGAGAATTTGAAGAGATTGATAAGTACTTTATTAACAATCTTGTTAACTATAAGGTGCTTCAGTGGAAAGAAGATACTGGAATGTACCCTACCGAAGAGGAAGTAATCGCTTTGAAAGAAAAGTTAGCAATGGACATTAAGGGTCATGGAAACATGCGCTTTGCTGAACTGAAAAAAGAGTTGATTGGAAAAGCTGGTTACATTATTGAATTCGCTGTCAACAACGAAGGATTCGATGTTGGACGGAAGGTTCAGAATCTTCTCCAACTCAAAAATGACCCATCGTTTACTGGTTCTCGTGAAGCTATCGACGCTGAGATTATGCAACTTATGAACATGAATCCAAACATGTACCGGAAGACTGATGCTGAGAAACAAGCTGAGGCTGAGGCAATTCGTCAACAGCAAATGGCTGATGCAGGAATGGTAGCTCCAGCAAATAACGCTTCGGCAATAACTGGCAGTGAGATGAGTTCGTATACCGGAGAAGAACAAACAATGAGAGCTAACAGAGTATAAAACGAGTATAAAAACAAAATGAAAGTAGTTACAAAAGACAACGTACAATCACAGCGCGAAAAAGAAAAGAAGCAAAATGAGGCCAATTATAGATTAGCACGTCAAGCGTATATTGACAAGTTGAAATCAAGTACCAAGTTCCAGAACTACGTGGTAAAGGAAATTATTGTAAAGGCTATAGATGAATTAAATGACCTTTCAAAAATTCCATCAGCTAGTTTCAGAGATAAACAGGAATTGGGTGAATTGGTTTTAGCAAATCAATTGGCGGTTAAAAAGTTGAACAAAGTTTTACAAGAATTTCTAAGTTAGGAGTTACCTGTTTGCTGGTTTTCGCATCACCAGCAATAAGTAATTCGTAACCAAAGTAAAATGGGGAACTCACACCAAGAGGAGGAAGACGATATGGACATCTTCGAAGAGGATGACACCGAAAAGTCTACACCATCCAAAGGAGACGACTCTGGAAAACTTTCAGACAAAGATTTCCTTGAGAAGTGGAATGAAGTAAGCGGGCGAAAGGATAAAACCTTAGACGCTGTAAGGAAGCATCAAGAGGAAGTAAGAAAAGCCTTTTCAGAAAAAGGTCGGAAGAAGGAAGACGACGAGAAAGAAGAAACTAAAGTTTCTAAAGAGACTGTTTCTCCGTTGAATCTCATTTTGAAAGACTTGTATTTTGATAAGCACCCAGAAGCGAAAGAATATTGGGACGAAGTCGAGAGTGAGGCAAAAGCTCTCGGAAAAGACCCTTTTGAGCTGTATTCCAGTTCTAGATTCCTTCAGGGAGAAGCTAAGGCTAGGTTTGAAGAGAAACAAGGAGACGAAGATGCTGCGGGGCGCGTAGGCAAGCCGTTTGGAGGAAAACCTTCTTCCAATGATGCTCCGGCTAGCGTAGGCAAACTGTCCAGTGCTGACCTTGCTTTGCTTCGGCGAAGAGGGCTTAGTGCAAAAGATGTGAAGCCTCTCGGGGCCTAACATATCTAAATTAAAAACATGGCAAAGGGAAATGTGTGGATTCGTTCCACCGGTGGAGCAGCGAACGTCCCAACTGTTCGTTACTACACTGAGGCAAACTCTACAGCTATTTATGCTGGTGAGCTTTGCAAATTGAAATCTGCCGGAAGTCCATACGCTGTGACTTTTGTTGATGCTGACCTTACTCGTGGTACTGACTCTCAGTTCATCGGTTTGGCTGCTTCTGACTCTACTCACACTGCGTCTGTTGACGGTTATGTAGACATCTACATGCCACTTCCAGGCATCATTTACGAAGCAAAGGCAAAAACTGCCGCTTCTGTCGATACTGTAGCTGAGATTAAAGCGTTGCAAGGAGACCGAAAAATTATGGATGTCACTGGTGGCGTTCTGACGGTTGACGAAGCTGCCGCTGATGCAGTCGCTAACGCTATTACTATCGTTGGTGGTAATCCAGTAACCAAGACTTTGTACTTCACAGTTGCTCCTGTGGCGAACGCTGTCGATGGTGCCTAATTCTAACTGATAATTAACGCAAATATATGTCAATGTCATCTGCGTTGAATCCATCAGTCGTGAAGACCGCTCTCGATGACGTCTTCATGCAGGAATTCAACTATAAGGGACACCCAGGATTTGTTGATGCAACAAGCTCAATCGTTTTCAATCAGGAAACGAGTGACCGTGCAGCTGAAATCCAAGAAGTGTTCAAAGGGGTAGGTTTGTTTGATGCATACGCTGATGAAGCTGATGTTCCGAATGACCAACCACGTGTCACCAACCAGAAAACTTTCTCGATGGTGACCTACGGAAAGTCGATTGATATTCCAAAGAATTTCTTCGACGATAACATGCACAGCACTTACGAGAAAATGGTGAAGGATTTCGCCATGAAGGCTCGTATTACTCAAGACAGTAATGCTTTCGCAATCTTCCGTGGTGCTTTTGCTACGACTGATTTCACGACTGCTGATGGTGCCTCTCTCTGTTCTGATTCTCACACGACTATCAGTGGAGATACTGTTGATAACAAGTTGACTGCTGTTCTCTCTGAGACATCTTTGAACTCTGCTATCGTAGCTCTTTATGAGCAGAAGGACCAGGCCGGTATCGTTGTCGGCTCGGCTCCTCAAACGCTGTTGGTTCCACCCGCGCTCTTTAAGACCGCTTGTGAAATCGTGGAATCGGAACTCCGTTCTGGTACCGCTGATAACGACATGAACGTGTACTCAAGCAAATATGGTATCAACGTTGCTACTTCCAATCGCCTCGGTGCGGCGGCTGGTGGTTCTGATACTGCTTGGTTCTTGCTCGGTCGTAACCACAGCGTTACCCGTTGGGTACGACAGGGTATTGTAACCGACCTCGTTGATTACAAATTCCAGCGTAACAACAACTATATCTACAAGGCTAACTTCCGCGAAATTGTGGGAGCGATGGACTATGTGGGCATAGTGGGTAGCGATGGTACAGTCTGATAATTAGGCTTGTTTAAGCCAACATTATCGTAATGGGTTTTTAGCGGACGTAAGTGGAGAGGGTGCTTATACCACCTTCTCCAGCCCATATAATTACTAGTATAAGTAGTATGTTATTGCAGTTCAAATTAATTCATCAGTAAGGTTGACCTAGTTTGAGGACTAGTGGATAAACCGAAAGGCTATACATACTTACTGACTAAATCTCAAATATTATGGGCGTAGCTCATTTCTCAGGTATCGGTTATCGAAAGGGTGTTGGTTCAACTGTTACTCAGGCCACAAACCGTTCCACCGGCGTTACTATTAACGCAATGTGTGGGACTATCACGACGCACAACGCATCGCTCGCTGCCGAAGCATCTGCTGTTTTTACTGTAACTAATAGTTTCGTAGAAATTGGTGACGTAGTTGTAATCTCTCAGCGCTCTGGCAAGGTTGCTCTTAACACTCAGGTTGAAGTGACTGCTGTAGCTAACGGGTCTTTTGACATTACTGTTATCAACAACAACGTAGCTGCTGGTACAGCTGAAACTGGTGCAATCGTGCTGAACTTCGCTGTTATCAAGGCGGTAACGGTGTAATTGAATACTTATAGGGTTGGAAAATGGTTTTCCAATCCCATTAAGTAAAATAATTAAACAATATGAACAGACCAACAGCAATAGAAGTAATTTTAAACGCGGCAGCAGCCGCTTCCACTGGCTCAGTAGTGAGCGTAGCAGATTATAGAAATGTAAACTTACAAATAGGAACTGCTTCAAGCGCAAACCTTACTGTCAAAATCCAAGGCAGCTTTTCAGATAACATGCCAACATTTTCTTCAGCAGCAACAGTATCTAACCATTGGGATTACATTGCTTGTTACGACTTAAATACAGGTCTTCTTGTCGCTGGTGATACTGGTTTTGTGGTAACTGGAACTGATGATTTTGTAAATTATAAAGTTAACACTGATGGACTCAAGTGGCTCTGTGCGACTGTTACTGCTCGTTCTGCTGGTTCTGTGACTGTGAAAGCTGACTTATACGATAACAAATAATTGTATGGCCTTTGAAGCACCTAGTAACAAGATAACAGGGCAACTAACAGTAGGGAATCCTACTGTGTTTAATGGAGATTCTACTGGAACCCCTGTTCAAGTATCTGGAAGTACAAATAATTATTTTCAGGTGTACTGTCAGAACACTTCTAACGGAGATACAGCTGCTACAGATTTTATCGCTGGAGCTGATAATGACATCACTGGAATTGCTGGACACTATATAGACACCGGTATTGCTGGGTCAGGGTTTTCTGGTGTGACGGCATCTCTTGGAATCATCAAGACAGTTTCTGTGACCGCAGGTGGTACAGGGTACACTGTGGGCGATGTTCTCACGCTTGCAACTGGAGATGTAAATGCACAAGTTACAGTTTTAGTTGCTGGTGGAGGAGTAGTATCTTCAGTCCAGATTACAGATAACGGGTCAAACTACACTGTAGGGACAAAATCGACCACTGGTGGGACTGGGACCGGATGCACCATAAATGTTCTCACTCTCTTTGATTTATCGTCTATTACTGCTAATGACGGGTATGTGGTCACAGCTGGTGGTAACACAATTATTGCCACAGACGATACGGTAGCTGGAAAGGTAGTAAAAGTAGTAACAGGAGGATTAGCAACAGCAAACGAACGGCTACGAATTGATGCTACTGGTGCTTATGTCATGCCGCAGCTCGCTATTCCTGCTGGTGGAACCACCGCTACTGGACTTCGTTTCAGTTCTACAGCCAATCTCGGTATTTTCTTCGGTTCTGGCGCCCCAACTCTATCCGCAGCTCAGGGTTCTCTATACATAAGAACAAATGGAACGACAACAAATGACCGTATGTACGTTAACACAAACGGAACTACTGGCTGGACTGCCGTAACTACAGCCACATAATAGTAAAATCATGACCGGAACATCAATAGCCGAATACGCTAGAATATTGACGAATACCAATTCAACTACATTATCTGATGCGGATATTTTGACTATTCTTAATATAAAGTATGGTCATCGTATTCTGGACATCCTAAAGATTCAGACAGATAAAAACGCCAATCTTACTGAGTCATACACTAACCTGGTATCACTTACCGGATTAGTCGCTGGTGATATAGGGTATAACGGTGAATACCCATTTCCGACTGACTTCCTTCGACCAGTTCGTGCTGAAGTCCTATACACCACTACTGGAACACCGGTCAAATGTGAGATTTATGATATAGCTGATAGCGCAAATTCAGAACAGCCAGGAGAAGTAAATAATACTTTTTCCCAGGCCAATCCATATATTAGATTTGAAAGAGATTCATGCTTTGTTCGACCAATTCCAGAAACGTCTATCACTGGCGGACTGCATATTTGGTATGAAGCTCGTCAGACAGCGTTAACAGCACTTTCCGAAACTCCAGAATTTGAACCGAACCTACATGACATTCTCGCAGTTGATATTGCTGAAGTAGAAGCTCTGAGACACCCAGAAAACTTTACTACTGAATGGAGAACCGCTTTCAAGGAAATAAAAACAGAAACGGTAGACAGGTTTAAAGAACATTACAAAAATCGAATTAAAAGAAATTTTCAAATGAGGTCTAAAGGAATAAGTTTCGCATAATGCCAATCTCTTACACTACAATTCCTCGTACAAGTGCGCCAACGTATAGCGACGTTCCTACACCGTCTATTCCAGCGTATTCATCAGTTTCTGAAATACTCGATGATATTCTAGATGAATCAGGAGGAATTATACTTGATGAATTATCTGGAAGATTAAAATCGGAACAAAAAGTTGACGTCTTCACTTCAATACCTAGACCTTCATAAACTATGTCAAAAATATCAGCATATTCAGAATTAGGAGGTACACCAGACGTATTAGATGAATTTGTCATTGTAGACAAATCTGATACTTCAATGTCTGCTTCTGGAACTACAAAAAAAGTCCAGGCTCAGTATCTTACTATTTCCGACGCTTCAACTACTGTAAAAGGTAAGGTTGAACTCGCTACTGATGCAGAGACCATCACCGGAACAGATACGGTTCGTTCTGTAACTCCCGCAAATATTACTGCAAAGATAGATACTGACGGCACTCTAGCTGGTAATCTTGATACTCGTATCCCGAGTCAGAAGGCAGTTAAGACGTATGTTGATGCACAGGGAGGTAACACTGCCCCACAAAACCTCCTCAAAAACGGTAACTTCATCAACAACTCTACCAATGGATACGGTTCAACTCCTGATGACTGGACTTCTTCTAATGC
>ERZ724513.1905-NODE-1905-length-10525-cov-3.060649_pt1 | contig 10525 bp, 7 predicted proteins | sample MGYA00376046_ERZ724513 | MGnify/ENA primary metagenome ERZ724513 (study PRJEB28724, sample SAMN07190883) | activated sludge metagenome | isolation source: activated sludge of sewage treatment plant in Hong Hong | place: Hong Kong | collected 2016-03-17 ... | reverse complement strand
TCGGCAAGTCGATCATCGGGGAGGAAAAGCTCAAGACGCCGGGCGTCGGCAGCGAGAAAACCCCGGCGCAATGGCAGGCGGCGGCGAATGACTTCCGCGCCGCCAACGCCGACGCATTGTTCAATTCCGCGCATCCGCTGCACCAGCAGAAGGCGCGCGAACTGCAAGTGATGATGGAAATGGGCTTTCCATCGTGACGGACCATGAAATCCGGTTGCGGGTGATCGAGGCGGTTATCGCCAAGGCCCCGCAATCGCCTGACGCGGCAAGACTGATCGAAACTGCCAGCGTCCTCACGGCATGGGTTCTGGATACGCCGCCGAAACGCGGTCCCGGACGCCCGCCGAAACATTCGGTCATCGCGGACACGGCAGAGGCCCCCGCTCCCTAGCCACACATAGACGGCCCGGTTCACCGGACACCCGCTCGCACAAACCCAAACCAACCATAGGAGATTGCACATGTCGGTGCAGATCACTACGGCGTTTGTCGAGCAGTATCGCGCAAACGCCTATCACCTGTTGCAGCAGAGGGGTTCCAAGCTGCGCGGGTACGTCCGCCTCGAATCCATCACGGGCAAGAATGCCTTCTTCGATCAGATCGGAGCCACCTCGGCCCGCATCCGCACGTCGCGTCACTCCGACACGCCGCGCATGGATACGCCGCACGCCCGCAGGCGCGTCAGCCTTGCGGACTACGATTGGGCGGACCTGATCGACAACGAAGACAAGATCAGGATGCTGATCAATCCGTCGAGCGAGTACGCTCAGGCGGCAATGTGGGCCATGGGCCGCGCCATCGACGATGTTATCATCGATGCGGTGGACGCCACGGCTTACACCGGCGTCGACGGCAGCACGTCCACTTCGTACGACTCCAACATGACTGTTGGCATTCAGACGGTATGGCCCGGCGTTTCGGCTGCCGATACCGGCCTCAACCTCGCCAAACTGATCGAGGCGAAGAAGAAGCTCGGCACCTACAATGTCGATCCGGATGAAGACGTCTACGTCGCGGCGGACGCGGCGCAGATTTCGTCCCTCCTCAAGGACGAGCGCGTCAACAACAAGGACTATCAGGACGGCAGCGCCGCGCTCCGCAGCGGCAAGGTGGGAATGCTCGCGGGCTGCACCATCATTCCGTGCAACCGCCTGACCACTGACAGCAACAGCGACTACAAGGTTCCGTACTGGACCCGCAGCGGCCTGTTGCTGGCGCTCGGTCAGGACATGACCGTCCGCATCAGCGAGCGCGCCGACAAGAACTACGCAACGCAGGTGTTCTGTTCGATGACGATTGGCGCAACGCGGATGGAAGAAAACCGCGTCGGCTACATCCTCTGCGATCCGGGCGCTTCGCCCACCACTGACGCCTGAGTGAAAGGAGACTGACACATGGCGACGAACTATAGCACTCTTGCCACCAACTTCCGGGGCAAGACCACCAAGAACGCCGTGACCGCGATGGAGGGAAATCTGAAAATGATTTCCGCCACCGTTTCGGTTGCCGCGACCGACAACGATGGCGACATCTACCACATGATCCCGGTGCGCTCCAACTGGAGCATCAAACACATCTGGGTCATGAACGATGCCATCACCAACGGCACCGACTATGACATCGGGCTTTATTCCACGGCGGCAACGCCCGTGGCGTATGACTCCGACTGCTACATGGACGGCGTGACGATGGCCTCGGCCCGCACCACGGCTCCCTATGATGCCGCGTACAGCGCGCGCAACATCACGGCGGTCAACAATCTCGTGTACCAGGACGCGGCTTCGCCCGCTTCGGCGGACCCTTCGGTCTGGTACTACCTGTCGATCACCGCCAACACGGTTGGCACGGTGCAAGGCGATATCACCCTCATCGTTAAATACGTGGGCGACTGACGCAGCGGGCGGGGGCTTCGGCTCCCGCCCTTTCACATGGGGCAACCATCATGATTATTGAGACGCTGACGCTCGACACGAGCGCCTATGCCGCTGGCGACCTGTTGGCCGACACGCAGGAAATCCAGGGCTTTTCGTCCATGGCGGCGAATGCGCTGGCCTATCTGACGTCCGTTACGGTCATCGACGAGGATGACCAGAAGGCGGGCATGGACATTGTGATCCTCAATTCCAACGTCACGCTGGGCACGGAAAATTCGGCACCCTCGATTTCCGACGCCAACGCGCGGACGATCATGGGTATCGTTCGGGTGAACGCCGGGGATTATGTGGACCTTGGCGGCGTGTCTGTGGCGACACGGACGGCGCTCGGCCTTCCACTCATCATGACGGCGGGAACGCCGGGCATGTGGTTCGGCTGCGTGACGCTCGGCACTCCGACGCACACCGCTTCTGGCGTTCGCATCCGGTTCGGCTTCGTCAAGGCATGAGGCCGGTCCTGAAATCGCCGCGCCGCCTGGTAATGCGAGGCGGCGGCTATGGCGCGGATGCGATACTGAACAATCTGCTGGTGTCGCAGCGCAACGGCATGGCCTGCGATTTCGTGACCGGCGAAATGGTTGTGCGTGACGGCACGACGCTTGCCAACAACTACCGGGGCGACTTCCGGAACAAGTTCACGGTGACGGGGACGCTCACCCCGACGCACCAAGGCATTTTCATCGACTCAAGCAACTACGCCACGCTGGCGCTGACCGCGTTTCCCGACATTTCGGCAGCCGTCACGATGTTCGCCGAGTACACCATTTTATCCGTCAATGTGGCGAACGCTTACATCGCTCTGTCTATCGACAATGGGGCGACGTCCAACCGGCACGTCCTGTACGGATCGACGGTTACGAACGGGCGCGGCTCGTATCTCATGACGACGGCGAGCTCTACCGTCATCAACATCGGCCCTCCCGCGTTTGCCTACACGGCAGGCGTGAAGACGCGCATTCTTGGGGCAGCGACCGCCACGCCCGCCGCGACCGGAAACATGGGTTACGGCGGGAGCTATGGAACGGAAGATACGGCATTCACCATGCCTGCCGGCCTTACCACGTTGCGGCTCGGCCACAGGTTCAGCGCGGCTGACTACCTCACGGGCTACCTGTCCGCGATTGCCATCGTTCCGGCGCGCGAGAGTAACGCCGTGATGGCGGCGCTCTCCCAGTAGAGGGACAACTCAATGTCTGGTTCACTTGGCCCGCTCGGCTGGGCATGGCCGCGCAACATCGCAGGCAACGCCATTGGCTGGGGCGCGGATTGCGTCACGCTCGCCAATATTCCGATGGAAAGCCGGAACCTCTACTATTTCGACGCGGTAGGGGATGGCGTGACCGACGACACGGATGCGGTGCAGGCCGCGTTCGATTGGGTGGCGGGCGGCGGTTTGGCGGGCCGTGCGCTGAACATCACCTCCGGGCAATACCTGTTGCTGGACAAGGTCAGTGTCACGGTTCCGAACCATACCACGGTTGCACTGCACGGCAGCGGCGGGCAGGCCGGAACAATCCTCGTCGGGAATGCGACGGGCGGCATCGAGTTGCTTTGCTCGGGTTCCGCGCCGTTCGTGACGGTTGAGAAATTCGCCATCGTCCCGGCGATGGCCGGTGCTGGCTTCCTGTTGCGGGTGAAGGGCACCTATTCAGGGTCCGGCGGCGGCATCGGCCACAACACGGTTGTGGTCCGCGACATGGAATTCTCGCCGCTACAGCGCACCACATCAACCTATTATTCGCTCAACCCGCTCGATTTCGAGAAGATGAAGCGCCCCTATATCGAGCGCATCGTGTACCGTCCCGGCACTCAGGCCCCGGCGTACTATGGCGACTATCTTGTCAACCTGTCCGACTGCTATTCGCCGGTCATCAAGGACTACGTGCTCGGCGGTTACGCCCGGATCGGCATCAAGGCGCATCACAGTGTTGCGACCGAAGGTTTTCTGTCCAGCCATGGCCGTCTGACCAACTGCTTGCGCGGCATCTGGTATCAGTCCAGCCCGCAGCCCGGCGTCATCATCGAAAACACCCACATCAACAGTTCCGAAGGCAACATCATCATTGATGGTGCGCAGCGGTTCCGCGTGTCTGGCAATCTGCTGTATTCCAACAACTCCAAGGTATTTTCGTGGACGCGCAGCGGCAACACGCTGACCGTGACGTGCGACCCGGACAGCGGCGGCGTGTCGCAGACAAACCACAACATCGCCAATGGTCTGAACGTGCGGCTGGGCTTCAATGTGGCCGATATCGAAAACCCGGATTGGGATGGCGACGAAGACGGCACCGCGGATGGTGTGCCGTCCGGGACGTTCGCAGCCACCTACATCAACGATGGCCAGTTCTCGGTAACGGATATCGGCTTTGGCGGGCTTGCCGCATCCGGCACGGTTGATGTGCGATGGGCCGAAGCGCCGTTTGAAGATATCTGGATCAAGAACGGCACTCTTGGCCTGATCCATGGCAATTTGTACGGTCATCAGGCCAGCCGGTTGCGGCGGCACGTCCGGCTTGACGATACCGATACGGCAGCGGCTTCTCCCAAGTTGAGCGGCATCACATGCGTTGACGACATGATCAGCGCGCGGACGTCCATTTCGCCGTACTACGTTGGCGATATCTGCCGCAACATCGTGGGCCGTGTTCCGGATGTGTGGGCCGAGGAACTTGGCATTGTCGCCTATCCGGAAACGCTGGTTGAGGTTGACTCTGCGGCGCGGGATGTGGCGTTCCAGACGTCGCTCGACACATTCGAGACCCGCTACGTCAATGGTCTCGTCAACGCGGTTCCGAACGGCAAGTTCGCTCGCGGCTCCATGGGATGGGATGAGGGTAGCGGCTGGACCGTGGCGCAGAACACGAGCGAAGCGCTGTCTGGAAAATCGGCGCTGCAATATCTCGCGCCGAACACGTCAAATTCCAACTTCACGTTCGGAGACCGGATTGCCTGCCGGGCCGATGACGTCATTCACCTGGAATGGTTCTACAAGGTCACGACCGGCACGGTATCGCTGCACCGGGCAAGGGCCACGTTCTATGACGCGGCTGGGGCGCAGGTGGGGTCCACGCTGGACGGCGTGTCTGTGACGTCCGCGCCATCGTCCTACACGAGGCGGACACAGGAATTCCCTGTTCCGGCAACCGCCGTCAGCTGCGAACTGTTGTTCCGCATCGGGGCATCGACCGGGGCCACGATATACATTGACGAAATCTCCGCCGTTGTGCTGGGGCCGGGCGCGATATTCTACAATCCGGAATTCGCGACCCGCGCCGAGTTCGTTACGGCCGTTGCCGCCGGGCTGGCGCTTGCGGCGGGCCGCGTCGTTGTGGCCGAAGGCCTGGAATACAAGCGCACGGCAGGAGCCACTGCCATCAGCGATTTGACCGGCTATCTCCCGGCGCGGGAATGGACGGCGCATCACTTCGGGGCCGTGTTCGACGGGGCGACCAATACCGCCAGTGCCATTCAGGCCATGATGGACGGACTTTCCACGGCGGGCGGCGGAACCGCCTATCTCGCGGCAGGAACCGCGTTCATCAACACGCAGCTATTGCTGCCAACCAAGGTGGCTCTGGCAGGCGCTGGCATCGGCGTCACCGTCCTCAAACGCGGATCGAGCATCGGCGAAGGAAATGCCGTCATCCGGTCCAACACGGTTACGGCTGACGCGGTGCTTGGTGACGCCGATATCTGCATCCGTGACCTGACGATTGACCAGACCGGCATCGGCTATCAGAACACCTGGCTTCGCAATGCGGCGGGAACCGTCATTGCCGACCCGGCTGCGGATTATCGTGCTGGCGGCTGTCTGGCTCCGGCAGCGATTGCCACGGTCGGCGCGTTCACGTTTTCGGGTGGCGCGATTACCGGCCTCACCATTACGAGCGGCGGGTCTGGTTATACCTACGATCCGCATCTGTGGATTACCGGCGACGGGTTCGGCGCGCGCATCAACCTGACCGTGACCGCTGGCGCCGTGACGGGTTATACCATCGCTGACGGCGGCAAGGGCTACACCACGGCCACGGGCGAAGTGGCGGGCGGCGGGCGCAATCCGCGCGATCCGTCGAACGGCCTCGTCGCCTCCAACCGCCGCAATGCGGGCTTTGCGCTGGGGCCGAACCTTGGCAACAGCACGGGCGACACGGGCTATAACAACAACTATCCCGCAATCCAGTTGATCAAGACGCAGCGCGCCGTCATCGATCGCGTGAAGTTCCTGAACGTCTTCGGCAACGCCATCCAGGACCAGGGCAGCGACCGCACCACGGTCAAGTATTGCGAGTTCAGCGGCGGCGGCAAGACCGATGGCCCGGCGTTCTGCATGAGCGTCACCCGCTACTCGACGCTTCGGAACAACAATGATGCGGTGTTCGAGCACAACGTTGTCAAGGATTGGGCGCGCGGCGTTGTCATCTACACCCACTGCACCGATCCGATTTGCCGGTTCAACCGCATTGAGAACGTTGGCGAGGGAGCCATTACCAGCGGCACGGACGCGACACGTCCTCGCGTCTATGGCAACCACGTCAAGACGGTGAACATCACCGATCTTGTCGGTTCGTTCGCCGAGGTCAGCAATGACATTGAACTGATCGACAACACGATTGAGGATTGCGCAACGCAGTTCATCGGCATTGACGGCACGGGCAGCAAGATCATCGGCAACACGCTGAAGCTGACCACGCTGGCGGGCGTGACGGTGCCGTTTGGGCCTTATGCAGAGCGCGTCGGTTTCAGCCATGGCAGCGCAGCGATTGCGGGCTGTCAGGTGGCCTATGTCGGGTCCAGGGCCACCGCCATCCGGCTTTTCGATGCGAATGCCTATGATCCGGCGGCGGCAACGACAATCAGCCGGAACCGCATTGTTGGCCCGATTGATTACATGCTGCGCTTCCTGCACGTCGCGGCAGACCCCAATGTCATCGGCGATGTCATCGTGGAAGGCAACGACCTGTCGGGCGGCACGTCCACGCTGCTCTACGATCCATCCACCGCCGATCTCGCGCTGAACAAGAACAAGCGGTTTGCGCTTGTCAACAATATCGGCACGAACGCTTCGTCCGAGAAGTGGCGGCGGTTCGTCAGTTCGGCGCTTTCGCTCAACAACAACACATCGGCGCAGCCGTGGTTCTCGACGTCCGGGACGCTGAACGTCCGCGCCCTGACGTCCATCCGCTTCGAGGCCGATCTCGAATTGCTGACCGGCACGTCGGCGCACGACATTTCCCTGACCATGGCCGGCACGGCCACGCTGACCAGCATCCTCTACGATGTGGAATACACCGAGGCCGCCGTCAACGCGGCGGCGACGGCGGGCCGGTGGCTGTCCATCAATCAGGCCTCGGCAACGGCGATTGTCACCGGATCAACCGCAGCCCGCAAGCGCATCCGCATCAAGGGCGTTGTCGTCATCAACGCGGGCGGCACGTTCATTCCGCAACTGACGTTCAGCGCGGCTCCTGGCGGCACGAACCAGATGGGCGCGGGAAGCTACATGATCGCCGAACAGGTGGCGCTGTCCGGCTTCACCGCCATCGGGGATTGGTCATAATGGCTGTAACCGAAGTCAGCATCGCCAACCGGGCACTGTCCCGCGTCGGCACCAACAACGTCCTGTCGGTTCTGGACGGCAGCGGCACGGAAGCCAACCGGCAATGCTACCTGCATTACGAGCCGTGCCGGGACGCATTGTTGCGGGCGCATCCGTGGAATTTCGCGCTCAAGCGCAGCAAGCTCATCACCGGGGCGGAAAGTGCCAAGACCATCACCGGGGCCACACAGGCCGATCCTGTGGTCATCACGGCGGCGAGCCATGGCTATTCCGATGGCGACCGGGTGCGGATCGCGGACGTGGGCGGAATGACCGCCGTCAATGGCCGCGAATTCACCATCGACGTCCTGACGTCCAACACCTTCTCGCTGCTGGACGAAGACGGCAGCAGCTATGGCGCCTATACCTCTGGCGGCACGGCAACCAAGATACCGGCAAGCGGCTTCTCGTACTGGTTCGCACTGCCAAGCGATTGCCTGCGCCTGTTGTGGGTGGATCAGGACGCCTACGAATACAAGGTTGAGGGCGGGCGCATTCTCGCCAACAGCGACACGGTGGACGTGCGCTACATCTACAAGGTCACGGACCCGGCGCTGTTCGATCCCTATTTCGCGGAATGCCTTGTCGTGTCCCTGGCCATCGCCATTTCGGTGAAGCTCTCGGACAACGCCAACCTCAAGGAAAGCCTGAAGGCTGACCTGCGCGACCTGTTGCGTGACGCCCGCGCCTTCGACGCGCAGGAAGGCGGAACGCCTGATCCCATTGATATCGACACGTGGAACCGGGCGCGCTTCTAAGTGCCGAAAGCCAATCCGATACAGACGAATTTCAGCGGCGGGGAAGTCAGCCCGGCGCTGTACGCGCGTGTCGATACCGCCAAATACCAGAACGGCGCGGAAGTGATCGAAAACGCCGTTGTGCTGGTGACGGGCGGGGCGGCGAAGCGCACGGGGACGCAATTCGTCTGGTATTCGCGCACCAGTGCGGAGCGGACCAAGATCGTCCCGTTCGTCTACAACGTGGAACAGAAATACGTCCTTGAGTTCTCGGCTCAGGTCATCCGCTTCTACACCGACGATGGCGTTGTCACCCTGACCGGCCAAAGCATCACCGGCATTACCAAAGCCAATCCCGCCGTCCTCACCTACTCTGGATCCGACACATACGCCAACGGTGACCGGGTGACGGTGACGGGCGTTGCCGGCATGACCGAAGTGAACAACAGGGAATTCACGGTTGCCAACGTCAACGCCGGGACCAACACCTTCGAGCTATCCGGCGTCAACAGTTCCGCCTATGGGGTTTACACTTCGGGCGGCACGGTTGCTGAAATCCTTGAGGTTGCCACCACTTACACCGGGGCGGAGTGCCTTGACCTGTCCTATGTGCAGTCGGCTGATACCCTGTTCATCTCCCATCCGGCGCACCCGCTGGCGAAGCTGGTGCGCAACGGCGCCACGAGCTGGACGCTTTCGGACGTTGACGTTCTTCGCGGGCCATGGCGCAATCTCAACAACGACGAAACCGTCACCATCAAGGCCAACACCAACACCGGGTCGGTGACGCTGCAATCGTCGGCCTCGCTGTGGGATGCCGATCACGTGGGGACGCTCTGGAAGCTCTACACGCCGACGCGCACCAATGGCGAAACGGAATTCGGCACCGATGAATCGGTGAACGCCACCGAATATTGGAGTTACAACGGCAACGTCTACTACATTTCAGCGGCAACCGGGGCCATCAATTCCGCCAAGTACACACCACCGACGCACCTGCAAGGCAGCGTCGTCATGTACAAGACGGGTTCGTCCGGCTCCGACACGGCCACTGCCGAGTTTTCCCACAAGGGCCACGGCATCGTGGAGATTACCGGCTTCACTTCGGCAACCGAAGTAACCGGGACTGTCTATGAGGGCTATGGGTATAACGAGTTGCCGCTGCAGCTTGTCGACTCGGCCATGACCGGCGGACTTGCCACCAATGCCCGGTACACGGAACCGACGAAATTTTGGCAGGAAGGTGCCTGGTCCGAGTATCGCGGCTATCCGGAGCACGTGACGTTCTTCGAGCAGCGGTTCATTGCCGCCAAGAGCCAGACCATCCACGGCAGCGTCACCGGCAATTTCTCCGATTTCGAGGAAGGCTCGCTTGACGATCAGGCGTTTTCCTACACCATCTCCAGCGAGCAGGTGGATACCATCCGCTGGCTCAATCCCGGCAAGCAACTGCTGATCGGGACGGCAAGTGCTGAATACGTGATGAGCGCGTCCAGCCTTGGCGAGGCCATCACGCCGGACAACGTGAAGATTTCACGTGAAACAGCTTACGGCTCGTCACCCTGCAAGCCGGTGCGCGTCGGCAATGCGGTGATGTTCATGCAGCGGCGCGGCGATCCGGCCAATGCGGGCGTCAAGCTCCGGGAAATGGCCTACAGTTTCGAGATCGACGGCTATGCGTCCAATGATTTGACGGTGTTCGCGCCGCACATCACCGGGACCGGCGTCACGGCATTGGCCTATCAGGCGGACCCCTATTCCATCGTGTGGGGAGTGAGGGAAGACGGTCAGCTTTGCGCCATCACTTATGAGCGCCCGCAGGAGGTCATGGCATGGCATCGCCACATCCTGGGGGGTGACGGCGATTCATCTGGCGGCGCTGTCGAAGTCGAGCAGGTTGTTGTCATTCCCGGCTCTGACGGCGACGATGTTTGGCTCAAGGTGAAGCGCTACATTTCCGGGGCAACCGTCCGCTACATCGAGAAACTGACCTATTTCGATGACACCATGAACAAGGCGGATGGCATATTCGTGGATTGCGCGCTGAGCTACAGCGGGGCATCCACCGCCACCATTACCGGCCTGTGGCACCTCCGGGGCGAGACCGTCGCCTATCTCAACAATGGGACGCCGGGCACCGGCACGGTTTCGGCTACTGGGGCGCTGACCGTTACGGCCACTACCAAATGCCATATTGGCTACGCCTTCACATCTGTCTTGAAGACCCTCGATTTCGAGGCGGGGGCCGCATCGGGATC
>ERZ724513.1903-NODE-1903-length-10541-cov-8.672230_pt1 | contig 10541 bp, 6 predicted proteins | sample MGYA00376046_ERZ724513 | MGnify/ENA primary metagenome ERZ724513 (study PRJEB28724, sample SAMN07190883) | activated sludge metagenome | isolation source: activated sludge of sewage treatment plant in Hong Hong | place: Hong Kong | collected 2016-03-17 ... | reverse complement strand
TCGCCGCGCTGAGCGAGCGGCCCGGCGGGCAGTCGGCCACGGCCGCGGTCGCCACGGAAGTGACGTCGGCCCCGGCCGGGCCAACGCCGACGCTGCCCGTGCCCGTGGCCGGCCAGGTCAACGTCATCGCCGCCGGCAGCGCCCGTTGGGAGGCGGGCGAGGCCAGCGGCAGCCTGTCGCCGGGCACGCCGGTGGATTTACCGGAGGGGCAGGCGGTGAGGATCGTCAATGACGCCGGAATCACTCAACTGGGGTTGCCCGATGGGGGACAACTCTACCTGGACGGCGGCGCGGAGGTCGAGCTGATGGCCGCGGGCGGGACAACGGCCATCGACCTGCGCACTGGCCGGGTGCTGGCCCAGAGTACGGGCAGCCAGCTATCCATTACCGCCCTCGACGCGGCGGCGACGCTGCCGGGGCCGGGCGTGCTGGGCGTCTTGCTGGACACGACGCTGCTGCGCACGGTCACGTGTGTGGCGGGCAGCTGCAACGTGCGCGGCGAGCAGGACAGCGCGCCGATGCTGTTGCCGGCCGGTCAGATGTCGATTGTCAGCGGACGCGGCACGGCCGGGCTGCCGGAGCCGGCCGACACCGCGCCCTATGCCCTGCTGGCCCCCGGCCTGGTGCCGACGCCGACAGCGACGGCCACGGTCACCGAAACGCCGACGGCCACGCCGACGAACACGCCCGCGCCGCGAGCGACGATCCGGCCGACGCTGACGCCGATACCGACGATGACACGCCCGCCGCTGACGTCGGCGACCTCGACGCCGGAGCCGCCGCCGACGACCGATGAACAACCCACAAGTAAGCCGCCGGCGACAGATGCATCGCCTGAGCCGGTAACGCCGGAGCCGCCGACAGCGCCTCCCACTCCTGAGGATTGACGCACTCTGCCGCATGGAGAAAATGGACATGAAGTTCCGAGCCACTTCTGGTCAGAAGAGCAAAACGCCGGCAAGCCTGCTCTTGTTTGGCCTTGCCTTCGCCCTGCTGTTGATTCTCGGCGCGCAGGGGACGGCTGCTAACGGTTCCGGCGACCAAGACCCTTTGGATAAGGAACTGGAGCCGCAGGCATATTTGCCCCTGGCGGTCAGCTACCTGGCGCGAGAATGGACGCAGGTTGGCCCCAAGCCGGCGGACATCGAGAAGTTTTATAGTGTGGCCGTCTGTGGCAACCATATCCTGGCGGGCAGCGATCTAGGCGTCCACAGTCGCCGTTTTTCCTCGGCGGCCAATACCGCCTGGGTGCGGGAGCAGCCCACTATCAGCGCGGCCCCAACCGTCGTGATCTTTCACCCCGACGACTGCACGATCGCCTATTCCGCCTCTCGTGGCTATGGCGTGTATCGGGGCGAGTTCACCAACCAGGGGCAGGGCGGTTGGACATGGACACGTGTCGATAAGGATAACCAGCTCACGGCCGCTCGCTTTGTCGCCATCTTGCCGTCGGTGGGTAACAGCGACAGCCAGGTCATCTATGTGGCCGGCGACTTTGGGATCAGGTGGCTGCCGGAGCCGCCCACCACGCCCCAAACCTGGCAGTCCACTAATGTAAACTCACAAACCACTAGCATCATCGCCGATGACCCCAGTTTCGCGGTGGCGTCTGTCTGGAATGACGGCGTGTATATTCGTACGTCGAATGCTGGTTGGTCTCCCTTGGACACAAGCCAACCACAGGATAAGCAAATCTATCAGGTGGTTGTCAGTGGCGACATGGGTTTGGCCGGCGCCCAGACCGGAGCATTTTTCAAGCGCGATGGCAACTGGACGCCTATTGACGAGATTGGGCAGACGGCCTTCTCAGTTGCCTGGGGCGAACTGGGTTGGCTGGCCGGTCTTCGTAAGGATGGCGTCTACATTAGTATGGATGATGGCCTGAAGTGGCTGCCGCTCAACCAGGGGCTTAACGGCGTCGGCGCCGAAGATTTCCAGGTCCGTGACCTGTTGGGGTGTCCGCCGGCGCATGGCCTATGCATCTTTGCCGCCACGACAACCGGGATCTGGCGGTGGGGCAGCTATACAGCCGAACCACAGGGTGGGCAAGAGCCGTAGTCTTCGAGCGAAGATATGTCCAACATCGACCGCTACCAGCTTCTTGACCCCCTCGGCCAGGGCGGCATGGCCACGGTCTTCCGCGCCTATGACACGCGGCTGCAACGGGAGGTCGCCCTCAAGTTGCTGGCCGCCCACCTGATTACCGAGAGCGCCTTCTACCAGCGCTTCGAGCGCGAGGCGCGCATCGTCGCCACGCTGGAGCACGCCGGCATTGTCCCCGTCTACGACTACGGCATCGACGACAACCGCCAGCCCTATCTGGTCATGCGCCTGCTGCGCGGCGGCACGCTGCGCGACGTTCAGGCGCGGGGCGCGCTGGCGGGCGAGAAACTCTGGCGGGCCATGCGCCAGGTGGCCGAGGCGCTCGACCACGCCCACAGCCGCGACATCGTCCACCGCGACATCAAGCCGGTCAACATCCTCTTCGACGAAAAGGAAAACGCCTACGTCTCCGACTTCGGCATCGCCAAAGTGCGCGATTCGACGACGGCCAACCTGACCGGCAACCTGGTGCTGGGCACGCCGGCCTACATGAGTCCGGAACAGTTTGAGGGCGGGCCAATTGACGGCCGTTGCGACCAGTACAGCCTGGCTGTCGTTCTCTACGAAGTATTGACCGGCCAACTGCCGTTTGGCGGCAAGACGCCGAACGTGCTGATGAACCAGCATCTCAACGACGCGCCCATCGCCGCGCACACGCTCAACGCCGCTTTGCCGCCGGCCGTGTCGGCTGTGCTGAACCGGGCGCTGTCCAAGAACCCCGCCGCCCGCTATCCCAACGTGCTGACCTTCGTCCAGGAACTGGAGGCGGCCTCGTACCAACCGCTGCCGGCGGCCGGGTCGGGGCCGCGACCCAGCGCCGAGCAACAGCGCCTGGAGGGCTACTACCGCGCCGGCGTCGAGGCCCTCAACCGCAATGACTGGAGCACGGCGGCGGCTTTCCTGGGGCGCGTCCTGGCTATCGACACCGGTTACCGCGACGCGGCCCAGTTGCGACAGTCCGCGCTGACGCGCTTGCAGGACAAGCACGACACCCCCGCCCCGCCCCGTGACCCGCCCCCGCCACGTCGGGAGCGGGATCCCGTCGAGCCGGGCGCGGGGGGCACACAGCCGGTGAAACCGCCGGCCCGGCCGCGCAACCGGCGGCCGTGGATCGTCCTGGGAGTGGCCGGGCTGGCGCTGGCGGCGCTGCTGGCCTACGTCTTCTGGCCGCGGCCACCGATAGAACCCTCCTCGGCAACGACGACGTCGACCGCGACGGCTACAGCTGTCGCGCCGGCTGCGTCCGTTGTTCCCCCATCCGGCCCTGGCGTGACGGTTGTCGCCGCTGCCGCGGACGCCAGTGTCCGCTGTGGCGCGGACACGCGGCCGCTGACAAACGGCGAGGCGTTGTCGCCGGCCGATTGCCGGCCGCTGCGCGTCCTCGCCGACGATGGGCCGGTCGTCCTGCGTTTGCCCGACGGGACGGAGCTCACGCTGGCCGAAGACACCGACGTTACCTTCACTGCCGGCGACGACGGGGCCATCGCCGCGCAGATCGGCTACGGCCGCCTCGTGGTTGCCGGCGAAGGTCCCGTGACGGTCACCAACGCCGCCGACGCGCGGGCCACGCTTGACCGCGCCGGCGTAATGGGCATCTTCAGCCGCACAGGGTCGCAACTGTTCGAGGTCGCCTGCCTGGCGGGGCAGTGCAGTGTGGCGGGCGATGCGGACACGTCGGCCGTGGCCCTGCGCGCCGGGCAGGGCGGCGTGGTCGGCACCAGCGGACGCGCCGGCCCGCCGGAGAACGCCGATTACGCCAGCTTCCTGTTCTTGCCTCCCGGCCGCGTGCCCACGCCGACGGCCACGCCGAGGCCGACGCGCACACCGACGGCCACGCCAACCGGCACGCCACGCCCCTATGCCACATCTGTCGCCACGGGTACTGCTGGAACCGGCGGCACGCCCGACGCGACCGAGACCAAGAGATTCTCTGACGACGACCAAGACGGCATTCCGTATTGGAACGATCAGTGCTACAAGTACAGCGCGCCGCAGAATGAACCTTGCCCGCCGAAGACGTCGATAGAAACGACGGCGACAGTGACGCCGGAGTCACCAGCACCGACCGCTGTGCCTACAGAGACGCCTTATCCCTCCTATCCCTGATTCAGAGAGGATATACTGGGGCCGGGTGACAGAGTAACCTCAGGCAAGAGGAGAGAAGGATACATGACCACCATCGGACGCTACGAGCTACGCGGTGAGCTGGGCCAGGGCGGCATGGCCACGGTTTACCGGGCCTACGACGCCATGCTCAACCGCGAGGTGGCCCTGAAGGTCATGGCCGCGCACCTGACCCAGGACCCGTCCTTCTACCGCCGCTTCGAGCGCGAGGCCAAGGCCATCGCCGCGCTGGAGCACCCCAGCATTGTCCCGGTCTATGACTATGGCCTGACCGACAAGGGGCAGCCCTACCTGGTCATGCGCATGTTGCGCGGCGGCACGCTCTACGACCGGCTGGCCGCGGGCGGCATGACGCGCCAACAACTCTTGTCTGCCCTGGCCCAGGTCGCCTCGGCCCTCGACTACGCCCACGGCCGCCACGTTGTCCACCGCGACATGAAGTCGGTCAATATCCTCTTCGACGAGAAGGGCAACGCCTATGTCTCCGACTTCGGCATTGCCAAGGTCGTCGATGCGACGACGAACCTGACCGGCAACAGCTTCATGGGCACACCGGCCTACATGAGTCCGGAGCAGTTCACCGGCGGGGCGCTCGACGGCCGCTCCGACCAGTATAGCCTGGCCGTGGTCGCCTTCGAGGCGCTCAGCGGCCGGGTGCCCTTTGCCGCTGAGACGATCCACGGGCTGATGTACCAGCACGTCCACGAGCCGCCGCCCGACATCCACACCATCGACAAGTCGCTGCCGCCAGGCGTGTCGGCCACACTGCGGCGGGCGCTGGCCAAGCGCCCCGAAGACCGCTTCGCCAGCGTCAGCGACTTCATCGAGGCGCTGCGGCTGGCGGCCGCGCCCGGCGCGGCTGCTGCCCAGACGCAGCAGTTGCAGAGCTACTATGACAGCGGTCGTCGCGCCTATGAGCAAGGCGACTGGCCAACGGCGGTCGATTTCCTCGGCCGCGTTGTCGCCGCCGACGCCGGCTACCGTGACGCCAACCAGCTCTACAAGACGGCGGTCATGCGCACGCAGGCAGTAGGCGTGCCCACGGTCGCCGCGCCCCAGCCGCCAATCGTCCGCGAGGCGGGCGGGCCTGTGGCCGCGCCCGCCCCGGCGGGCAAGAGCCGGCTGCCGCTGCTGCTGGGGCTGTTGGCGCTGCTGATCGTCGGCGGCGCGGCGGCGTTCTTCTTCCTGCGACCCGACGCGACCCCGGAGGCCACGCCGGTGGCCGTCGTCGCGACGACGGAAATAGCCACGGAAGCGCCCACGGCCACGCCCACCGACACCCCTCTGCCGACTGAGCTACCGCCCATCGCCGGCGCGGCCCGCGTCGTCGAAGTCGGCGCGGCCAGCTACCGGGTCGACGGCGGGGCGGCTCAGCCCCTGCCCAACGACACGGCCCTGCCGCTGGAGCTAGACCGCACCGTCAACGTCGCCATCGGCGAGGGGCGGCTGCAACTGGTGTTGCCCGATGGCACGCGCCTCTACCTGGACGAGGGCGCGGAGATCAGCCTGACCGCCGACCGCGCCGGCGTGCCGTTCGTCACCGTGGAAGAGGGGCGCGTGTTGGCCTGGGGCCACACGAACGGGATCGAGCTAACCAGCGCCCTCGACGGCCGGGCAGCCCTTCTCGGCCCGGGCGCGATGGGCGTCAACATGCTGCCCGGCCGGCTGAGCTTCGAGGTGGCCTGCCTGGATGGCAGTTGTGACGTCAGTGGGGCCGAGGACACGGCCGCCTTGCGCCTGCGCATCGGCCAGCAATCCGTGATCGGCGGCGATGGCTTCGCTGCGCCGCCGGCCCGCGTTGACCGCACGGCCTATATGGCCTTGGCCCCGGAGGTGTTCGGAGAGTCGGAAGTGGTGGCCCAGGCGGCTGTCACCGAGGAGGCGACGCTCGCGCCGACCGAGACGGCCGCGCCGACCGAGGCCGCCACCGCCGCGCCCACGGACACGCCCGCCCCTACCGCTCGCCCGACCACCAACAGCGTTGGCCCCCAGAACACGACCATCCTCGGCCCCGGCGCGCTCGACTTCGAGGCCTTCGGCAACTGGGTGCGCGGCGACCAGGACAACGGCACGTTCACCCGCTCGACAGCCCAGACCCACGGCGGCGCGGCCTCGGCCGAGCTGGCCTATGATTTCGGCACGGCCGACAACGACTTCGTGGTCTTCCAACAGGAGCACGCCATCAGCGGCGAGCCGAACGTGCTGCGGCTGTGGGTCTATGGCGATGGTTCCGGCCACTATCTCAACGCCTGGATCACCGACGCCAACAATCAGATCTGGCAAGCGCCCTTCGGCCGCGTCACCCACACGGGTTGGAAGCAGATGGAGGGGCGCATCGACGTGGATCAGGACTGGCCCTGGACCCACATCAGCGGCCCTAACAACGGCCAGGTTGACTACCCCATCCGCTTCCGCGCCTTCGTGCTCGACGACCGCTCGAACGACTACATCGGCCAGGGCAAAATCTACCTTGATGACCTGACCGTCGGCACGGGCACGGCCGGCGCACAGCCGACGACCGCCCCCGGCGCGACGGCCGCTCCCGGCGCGACTGCCGCTCCCGGCGCGACCGCTACCGCTCCCACCGGCCAAATTGGGGCGATCCTTTTCACCGCCGGCGGCACGCTCTACACAGTCGATCCCGGCAACACGCCGATCAGCCTTGGCCCGGCCACGGCCGATACCTGCTCGGCCACGGCCTCGGCCGGCGGCGTCAGCTACAACCTGGCTCCCCTCGGCAGCGGCTGCGCCGTCATCGGCGATGGCCTGTCGCTGTGCGCCTCGCCCAACGGGGCCTACGAGGCGCTGGTGTCGCCCGCGCCGGCGGGCACGAGCGATCGACCCATCTCGGTCCGGCCGGCGGGCAGCGCGGAAAACAACTTCATCGTCCAGACGGGCCTGAACGGCGCGCAGGGTATTGCCTGGTCGCCGAACAGCAGCTCATTCCTGTTCGTCTCCGGCGGCGACATCGTGCAGGGCTTCGCCAACGGCGGCTACCAGACCATCGTCCGCGGCCAGCCGGCGCTGCAATGCCCGCGCTGGTCGGCCGGGCCGTAGGGCACAATGGTGCATGAGGTGGCGCGTCATTGACGCGCCACCTCATCTACAGCCGGCAGTCGAATGGCAAGGGCAGCAGTTGCGCATCAACGGTGAACGAGGGGATTTCGTCCGGGTTCTCGTGCGGTAGCAATTGCCGGACGATCACCCAATACTCCTCACCGCCTTCCAGGAAAATAGAGTTCTTCATCTGGTGGTCTACCACCTCCCGCAGCGGCCCGACGCCTTCCTCCACAAGAAGGTGGTGATCGTCGCCGGCCACCACGACGAGTTGCGACAGCGGCGGCTGTTCCTCCGGCCACGGCTCGGCGACCACGCTTTCCGTCAGCCACGCAGGTCGCCCCTTCTCGATCCACAGCACGACGCGCTCAGGCTCATAAAGGGTCGTGGCTCTGGTCGCCTGCCGGCTGAGCAACTCGCTCATGGCGCTCACTTCCGCAACCACGTAGGGCCAGTAAGGCGCATACACCTCCACTTGTTTAGGAACGGGGCCATTGACCGTGATGACGCTGAATGGCGCGCCCTCGCTGAAGTCGTTGAAGTCGCCGAACTCGTAGATGGGGTCATCTTGCGCGTAAGTGTATCCCCGGCCCCCTTCGACAGTGAGAAAGCCAGTGGCTTGCACGGCCTGAAGCAAAGCACACATTTCGGTCGGCGTTAGGGAAGTTTCCTGATAATGCTTGGTATCCATATCGGGGTCATCAACTAGCTCCCCTTCGAGAACCAAAAGACGCCCGTCCATATAGAGGATAAAACTGGGCATGGAGCGCCCCAAATAAAAAGTGTAAATGTCGCCGCCGTCACCGCCGGTAGCGGCGTCTTCAATCAAGATTTGTTGCGACATGGGGACGAGGGTCGGCGTGGGCGTCGTTGTCGGCCTGAGCGTCGCGGTTGGCTCCGGCGTCGTCGTGGCGGTTGGCTCCGGCGAGGGCGTGGCCGTGGGCGGGGGGAGGGTATTGGTGGCGGAGGGCGCGGCCGTAGGCGTGCTGGAAGGTGTCGCGACGGGAGGAGCTACTGTAATAACCGCCATCGCCGGCGGCTGCGGGCGGCAGGCAGTCAGCGCGAGGCTGATGAGAAGCAGGGCGAAGGCGATGTTGGCTTTCATATAAGGCACTATACGGCGGTTTCATTGCCGCTGATGGACGCCATGCCGCCGTTATCTCTTTTTCTGGTATACTCCCGCGAAACATCCACCACGGAGACAACCATGACCACCCTCATCCCCATCGAGCGCATCGCCGCCCACGTCGGCGAGCGCGTCACCGTTCGCGGTTGGCTACAGGATAGCACGCCCAAGGGCAAGCTGCTTTTCATGCGTCTGCGCGATGGCACGGGCATGACCCAGGCCGTGGCCTACCGGCCGGAACTGGGCGACGAGTTGTTCGAGCAGCTCAAGCGCCTTGGCCAGGAGTCGTCGCTGATCGTCAGCGGCACGGTCAAGGCCAACGACCGCGCCCCCGGCGTGCCGCGGGGGTACGAGATCGCCGTCGAGGCGGCCGAGGTGCTGCAAGACGCCCAGGACTACCCCATTACCCCCAAAGACCACGGCGTCGAGTTCCTGATGGACAACCGCCACCTGTGGCTGCGCAGCAGCCGCCAGTGGGCCATCATGCGCGTCCGGGCCACGGTCAAGCGGGCCATCATCGACTTCCTCGACGGCCGCGGCTTCGTCAACATCGACACGCCCATCATCACCCCCAGCGCCGCCGAGGGCACGAGCACGCTCTTTGAGGTGGCCTACTTCGAGGAGAAAGCCTATCTGGCCCAGACCGGCCAGCTCTACAACGAGGCCAACATCATGGCCCTCAATAAGGTCTACTGCTTCGGCCCCACCTTCCGCGCCGAAAAGAGCAAGACCCGCCGCCACCTGGCCGAGTTCTGGATGGTCGAGCCGGAGATCGCCTTCTGCGACCTGGAAGAGCTGATGCGCCTGGAGGAGGAGTTCGTCAGCGCCATCGTCGGCCGGACGCTGGCGGAGCGGGCCAACGAGTTGGAGCTGCTGGAACGGGACGTGACGCCATTGCAGAACGTCGTCGCCCCTTTCCCGCGCATCAGTTACGACGAGGCGGTTCAGCGCGTCCTGGCCATCCGCGAGGCGACCGACGACCCAGAGCTACGCGACGAGCTGGCCATCGAGTGGGGCGACGACTTCGGCTCGCCGCACGAGACGGAACTGACCAAGCAATTCGACCGGCCGGTGTTTGTCTACGGCTACCCCACGCAGGTCAAGGCATTCTACATGGAGCCGTGGCCGGGGCGGCCGGAGGTCTGCAAGAGCGTTGACCTGCTGGCTCCGGAAGGCTACGGCGAGATCATTGGCGGCAGCGAGCGCATGAGCGACCCCGACGTGCTGCTGGCGGCCATCCGCCGTCACGAATTGCCGGAAGCCAACTACCAGTGGTATATCGACCTGCGCCGCTTCGGCAGCGTCCCCCACAGTGGCTTTGGTCTGGGCCTGGAGCGAACAGTGGCCTGGATTTGCGGGCTGGAACACATTCGCATGACCAGCCCCTTCCCGCGGACGCTCAACCGGCTGACGCCGTAAGAAGGGGTTAGGGAATAGGGGCTAAGGACTAGGGAAGAAAGCTCTTCCCTAACCCCTAGCCCCTTCCCTTAGCGCCAACCCCAGTAATGACGCCGCACGGGGTCGGCCGGGGCGCTGTTGTCGAGCCAGAAGTCGGCGTCGGGCAGGCCGGGCAGGTCTTCGGCGGCCACGGCGACGGAATGAACGTGGTAGACGGTGGCCAGGCCGGGGTAGGAGGGCGAATCGACGGCACGGTCGTAGGGTGGCGCGCTTTCGTATAGTGCTCCTTCGGACACGGCCAGCCCTAGCTCCTCCAACAGGCAACGCCGCGCCGCGCCCAGCACAGCCTCCCCGCCCTTCAGCTTCTCCGACGGCGGCCAGCCCCGCGCCCGGCGGCGGCCGTCGGCCATCTCCTGCTCCAGTTCCATCAACTGCCGCCCGCCGCGCCGGATGAACACCTGGACGACGGCCACGGTTCGCTGTGGCGGATTGTCGCTGAGCGTCGTCTCGCCGGCGGCCAGTTCAGCCCACAGGTCGGCCGGCGTCTTGGCCCCGCCCCGGCCCCACACCGCCAGCGGCACGCCCGCCTCCGCCAGCCAGGCCACCAGGGCGGGCAAATCTGCAAACGTCATTGTCTTTTCCATAGAGTAGTGGTCAGTAGGTCAGTAGGTCAGTGGTCAGTGGTCTAGCTACCTGACACAAAAAGGAGGATGACAGCCAAAGAACCTGTTAC
>ERZ724513.1902-NODE-1902-length-10543-cov-4.734554_pt1 | contig 10543 bp, 10 predicted proteins | sample MGYA00376046_ERZ724513 | MGnify/ENA primary metagenome ERZ724513 (study PRJEB28724, sample SAMN07190883) | activated sludge metagenome | isolation source: activated sludge of sewage treatment plant in Hong Hong | place: Hong Kong | collected 2016-03-17 ... | reverse complement strand
CTGATCGACACACCGTCACATCCCGAGTACCCATGCGCCCACTGCATCCTCGCCGCCGCCGTTGGCACGATGCTGAAGGAGCAGATGGGCGTCTTGCCCGGCGTGGTACTGTCTACCTCCAGCCCCACTGCCAGGGACACCACGCGGCGTTGGCACAGCGTCGAGGACCCGATGCGGGAAGTGGCCAATGCCCGCATCTACGATGGCGTGCATTATCGCAACTCCACCGAGAGGGGCCTGGACATGGGCCGGCGTATCGGCGAGCCGGCGGCGGCACGGTTGCAGCAAGCGGCCGAGTGACACACGAGCGCGCGCCGCCCCTGTCCCCGTCAAGAACAAAGTCGTGACGCGCGAAACCCTGGAAGGCGATTGTGGGGTTGTCGGCGCCGGTGGTATGGCGTTCGCGGATACGCCGCTCACCGGTACCGAAGCCCGCATGATCTTCGAAGCGCTGCGGCGGGACGACTTGCTCATCACGTGGCCCAAACCTCGGCGAAACTCGAACCCGGGTTAGTCCGGGGAACGGTGGCAGGCGCTTCCCGACCAACTCACCCTGCGCCAACCCAAGGTCACGTTCACCGCGCCGGGGATGCGTTCCGAATCCCTGTATCGGGTCACGCGATGGATGCACGCGTCGCGCCTACACCGCGGCGGATTTCGCGGACCCCTACCGCCAGCAATGGGATGTCGAGCGGTTTTTCGACGACATCAAGACGACGATGGGCAGGAATGAGTTGTGCTGCCGATCGGCGGAAATGGTCGAGGCGGGCGACGTGGCAGAGCAGGCGCCACACCGCTTGTGTTTCAAGGGCACCATTCAGGATTTGCGTGAGGGAGAATCTCCGCTCGGCCAAACCACGAGCCCGGCGAACAGCGCCGTCCGCTGACGAAACGAAAAGATCGTACGCTCGCTCCGCCTCACCGAGCGCCGCTAGCCGACCATGGATACAGGCGCGGAATCAGAACGGTCAGAGTGCTTGCAATCACCACCGCCAGAGCGGAGCCCGCGATAAACAGCGTCCATGAGCCCGGCTTCAAGGCGCCCAAGGCGATGATCAGTGTGAGCGCAGGTAGATCGAGGAAATGCGTGAATGAGGGGACGAGCTTTCCGCGTTCGTGCTCGAGCTCGGGCGTGAATCGCCCCTCGGCAAGGGCGCGCTGAGTCATTCGGCGCAGCCGCATGAAGTAAAGCCGCGTGATCGTGTTGCCCTCGATGAACTCGGCGAGGAACAGGACGACCATGCCGGCCAGCCAAGGGATGTCGAGGAAGGCCCAGCCGCCGTAAAAATTGGTGATCATCCATACACCGGAGGCAAGAAGCAGCAAAGCCCCCGGCACGACCAGGCCGTCGTAGCAGACGGCGATGTTGCGCACCGCTTCGGCAAAAGGGAGCAGTTCCCGTAATTGTCGCGAACGGAGATCGGCCATCCAGACGGCCACCAGACCGGCCCCCATCAGAATGGCTCCCAGGAGGTGGAGGAATTTGAGCAGGTTATAGATCAAGTCGACTACTCGGTCCGTGAATGCGTTCGCAAGCAGAGCCGGCCGCGGGTTGTGGGCTGAGGCGTAGCGTTCCGGCCATACGCGGACCGTGGCGTACGTTCAGTCCCATCAGGGTCAGGTTTCATGAGCCTGGCCCTATTGCCCTCGGGAAATCTGCTGCCCAAGCTGTTGGGAGGAAAAGTGTGCAACGCTCACCCGCAGCGGCCCGATCCGGCCTGCCTTGGCGTGTCGGTTGGGCGCCGATGCGCCGCGTCACTGTCTTCACTGCCGGGTAAGCACGACGTGGGTGGCAAGCGGCGACGCCACGTGTCTGGTACAGGCGTAGCCCAAGGCGGGAAGGTCTATCCCGTCGAACAGTCGCTCGCCGGAACCGAGCAGGACTGGTGAAATGGCGATGTGCATCTCATCGATGAGGCGCTGGCGAACATACTGCTGGATGACGTTCACTCCGCCACCCACACGGACGTCCTTTCCTCCGGCGGCTTCGCGGGCTCGGGCGAGCGCGACGGCAATGCCGTCCGTCACGAAGTGGAAGGTCGTTCCGCCTTCCATCACCAGCGGTGCACGTGCATGGTTGGTCAGCACGAAGACGGGGACGTGATACACCGGGTTCTCCCCCCACCAACCCCGCCAGTTCTCGTCCGGCCAAGGCCCACGAACGGGACCGAACATGTTTCTGCCGAGGATCCACGCGCCGATGTTCCTGAAACCCCGAGCCGCAAATTCCTCATCGACTCCTTCCGTCGTTCCACCCTCGTTGCCAAGCACCGCTTTCTGGAACGTCCGCGTGGAAAAAGCCCAACCGTGAAGAGCCGTGCCGCCCACGCCGAGCGGGTTGCTGATGTCCTGGTCGGGACCGGCGCCGAAGCCGTCCAGTGAAATCGTGAAACTCTCTACACGAAGCTTCGACATGATGTCTCCCGGGGGTACGTAATCAGAAGTCGTGCCAGGGGCGCCTGACGTCTGGCAGGAACGGCGACGGACAGTCAGCGGAGCGGGCTGTCGAACGTCGTTTCGATGGAAGGGTTGGCCTCACTCTGCGAGCGCCTCTTCCGCGGCCGCACGTGCATGAATCGCCGTGGTGTCAAACAGCGGAACGTCGCCATCCCGTTGACCGACCAACAGCGAGATCTCCGTACAACCCAGAATGATCGCCTGCGCGCCTTGCGACGCCAAGCTTGCCATGACCCTTTGGAACACGCTGCGGGATTCCGCCAAGACCATGCCCAGACACAGCTCTTCGTAGATGATGCGATGAACCGAATTGCGGTCTTCAGCGCCCGGGACGATCACGTGAAGCCCATGGCGCTTGCTCAGACGCTCCCGGTAGAAGGGCTGTTCCATGGTGAACCGAGTGCCAAGGAGCCCGACCGTGGAGTGACCGGCCTGCTTGATTTCGGTGGCAGTCGGATCGGCAATGTGCAAGAGCGGAATGCCGACGGCCGCTTCAATGGCAGGCGCCACCTTGTGCATGGTATTGGTGCACAGGACCAGGAAGTCTGAACCCGCCGCCGCGAGCGAACGAGCGGCGTTGGCCAACACTTCGCCCGCCGTCCGCCAATCTCCCGCATGCTGCAGGCGTTCGATTTCATGGAAGTCGACGCTGTACAGGATGATCCTGGCTGAGTGCAGACCGCCCAATCGGGCCTTGATCGTCTCGTTGATCTGACGGTAGTAAGGGATCGTCGACTCCCAGCTCATGCCGCCAATGAGGCCAATGGTCTTCATGCTCCCCGCGTCCCGATCAGTGACAATGCTGCCCAACGTCCGAGTCTACCCGCTGTCAGCGGCAGCCGCAGCTTGTCGGCGGATGGCTACGGGTCCAGGCTCAAGTATCCATCAACAATTACCCGGCCGGAGAGAAAATCGACGTTTGCCAGGATTATGGACTTCCCGGCGCATTTTGCTTTAGCCGTGCAAGCGCACCGCGGGGATGCGTAGCCGTTCGCGATGCACCCCTCCATGGCCAGCATCGGACGCCGTCCGATCTGCCTTATCATGCGTGATTTTGGCCCCTGAGGCGCGCTCGCTGGAGTGCCGCGGGCCGAAGGGCACCGCCAATCCGGGCAGGGTTGGCACCCCACGGAGGGGAATCGATGTTGCAGCGGTTCGTTACGGTCATCCTCGTGGCAAGTCTCGCCGCGCTTGGGGCTTCCGGCCACGCCCAGGCGGCGAAAAGCGTCGATTCGTCCATTCCGCCGGCAGAGCTGCGGCGACTGGAAATCCGGAACAAGCCGTGGACGGGCGACTTCGACCAGATGCTCACGCGGCGGATCATTCGCGTCTACGCGCCGTACAGCCGCACGCAATACTTCGTCGACGGCGGCCGTGAGCGCGGCACCGAAGCCGAGCTCGTCCGTGACTTGGAGCGCTGGATCAACCACAAGTACGCGAAACAGCTCGGCAAGCGCCCACTCACCGTTTACGTCGGCGCCGTGACGCGCGATCGGCTGCTTCCGGATGTGCGCGCGGGACTCGCCGACATCGCGGTCGGCAACCTGACCGTGACCGAGGATCGGCTGAAGCTCGTCGACTTCGTCGCGCCCGACGAGAAGCTCGTCAACACCGAGATTCTCGTCACCGGTCCGGCCTCGCCCGCGGTCACGACCCTCGAAGACCTCTCGGGCAAGACCGTGCAGGTCCGCAAGGCATCCAGCTATTACGCGAGCCTGATGGCGCTGAATGAGCGCCTCGCCAGAGCCCGGAAGGCAGCCGTCAGGATCGTCTTCGTTCCCGAAGCGCTCGAGGACGAGGACATGCTCGAGATGTTGAACGCGGGCCTGCTGCAGGCAATGGTCGTCGACGATTACAAGGCGAAGCTGTGGTCGCAGGTGCTGCCCGGCATCAAGGTGCACGAGGAGATCGTACTGCGGCCGCCGACCAGAAAGGGTTGGGCGATTCGCAAGGACAGCCCGAAGCTCAGGGCGGTAGTGGAGGAGTTCTACGCGAGCTGGGCCAAGAAGGCAGGCGTCATCCCGCACCGGCAGCTCGAGTACATGAAATCGATCCAGGCACTCCACAACGCCGCCGGCAGCGCAGACGCGAAGCGCTTCGAACAGACGATTGCACTGTTCGAGAAATACGGTGGCCAGTACCGCTTCGATCCGCTGATGCTCGCGGCCCAGGGCTACCAGGAGTCGGCGCTCGATCAGAGCAGGCGCGGCCCGACCGGTGCGATTGGCGTGATGCAGGTGATGCCGGCTACCGGGGACGCCCTGAAGGTGGGGGACATCAGGGTCATCGACGCGAACATCCATGCCGGCGCAAAGTACATGGATCAGCTCATGACCAAGTACTTCAAAGACGCGCATTTCGACGAGCAGGACCGCTCCCTGTTCGCGTTCGCGGCCTACAACGCGGGGCCGGGAAACATCGCGCGGATGCGCACCGAAGCGCAGAAGCGCGGACTCGATCCCGACCAATGGTTCAACAACGTCGAGGTGGTCACGGCGGAGAAGATCGGCATCGAGACGACGACGTATGTCCGCAACATCTTCAAGTACTACGTTTCCTACAAACTGACGCAGGAGGCGCGCTCCTCTGCGCAGACGGCCAAAGAGCAGGTGGCCCCCGCGAAGCGGTGAGGCTGACCCGCGTACCAGATTTCCAGCCAAGCAAACTGCTGCCGTGACCCCTCATTTCGTGTTTCTCCGGCAACGAGGCCGGAGGCCGATACCCATGGGCGAATCGCGGTCGCAAGTTGTTATGGAACTGTCGCCAGCTCCCCAGGACAGCTCCGGTCTCTCGCAGGTCCCGGAAGCACTCGCGGCTTCAAGCATTCGTCGTGCAGCTTGCCGTTGAAACTCTCCGCGAATCCGTAGTGCCAGCGTCAGCCTCCCCGTCAGGCGGACCCTTCGGAAGTGGAAATCCTGGATTGCTGCTGGCGGAACTCGACGGGCATCAGCTTGGGCCTTGCCAATCACCGCTTTCGGAAACGTCCGCGTGGAAGATACCCAGCCGTGAAGCGACGTGCCGCCCACGCCGAGCGGGTTGTTGATGTCCTGGTTGGGACCGGCACCGAAACCGTCCGGTGAAATCGTGAAACTCGCTACACGTAGTGTCGACACGATGTCTCCCGGGAGTGCGTAATGAGCCGTGCCAGGGACGCCTGACGTCGAGATAAGCCGACCGCTGCAGCGTAGAGGAAGCGGGTGGGCTCAAGCGTCTTCGTGGGCCACGCTGCAAAATGAATTCGCAGCCTGGACCGTTGCTCTTTTCAATCAGAAGCTTGGCCAGTCGTCCAGGCTGTCGATTTCTTTCCAGGCACGAACGCACGCACTGGTCGCGTCAAGGCCAACAAATATGGCTGCCTCAGCCCAACGTCGGCGAAGGAGACCAACCAGTTGCTTGCCTTCTTGGTTGATCCACTTTCTCATTTCGCTCGGTACGTCGGCCTTCTGATCGGCGTTGATGCGCGTCAACATCGTGGACTTGCCAAGATTCCCGCTACCCAGGTTATACGTCCACGAGATCAAAGCAGCCGCCTCGCATTCCAGGAGAGGAACTTTGACGCGCAGTTTTACGTCGCGGGCTGCGCCCTCCATGTCACGACGAAGCAGTTGCTCGGCAGCGGCTTCAGTAATCGGCGGAGTCGACGGACTGACCGGCTTTCCCTTTGCATCAACGATCGTTCCGTAACCGATCGTCCAGGTTCCACCAGGCAATGATCCGTTGTCGTCATACGGCGCACTGAAAAAGCCTTCAATACGCTTGACAACTGCAGTTGCGGCTGTCGGAACACAACCGTTCCAAAGCGGACTTGCTGTGTTGATGGGTTTCGCTGTTTTCTTCGCCGTTGCCATAGACATCTCCAGTGAAGTTGAATTTGAACCACCCCAAGTGAGGTCAATCCTCGTCGGCACTCTTTCGGGCCACACCGATTTGCTCGCCCGGGCGGAAGATGTCCTCGGTGCAACCTGCACGTTGCCGGCGATGGGATCAGCCATCGCAGCATATCAATTTTTCGGAAGCCGAGTTCGCGGCGAATAAGCAGCCGACGCGACGCAAGTGCCTTCCTGCCGACTTGGAACGGGTTCTCCCCTGGCAGGAAGTTCTCGAACTGATCGAAACGCACTACCTGAAAGCGAAGCGCAACCGGCCGTTGATCGGAATGGAGCGGATGCCGCGGGTGAATCGGGTGCACCTGGGGTACAGGCATTCGGACGTACGGGTGGATGACGCGATCGCTGACAGCCAGGCATTGCGGTGTCTTGTCCGGATCGCCCCGGTCGCGGCAAGCGGTGCCGGATGCCACCGCGCAGTTGCAGTTTCGTCACGTGCTGGAAGAGAACGAACCGTCGACGAAGCAACTGCTCGAGGCGATCCGGACGCAACTGCCGGCGAAGGGACTGATGATGCGCGAGGGAACGATCGCCGACGCGGCGCGCAGAGTTCGGGGCCATTTCCCACATTGGCGCCTGAGATGCAATCACGCGAGAAATGACCGCTCCTGCTGACCCCTCCTGCCACGGACGACGGCCCGCATGGCTCCACGGCTGCGTCAATGCGCATGGCGGAAGACGTGACTTGCGGCGCGCAGCGCCCTGCCACCTTCCAGAGCCTTCAACACCTCGGCCTTGGTCAAGCCGGGCGCAAGTTCGCCCGGCTCAAGCGTCGTCGCGATCAACGTCATCACGTAGTGCTGCGGCGCGTTGCCGCGAGGCGGGCAGGGGCCGAACCAGCCGAGCAGAGCTGGGGTGCTTTTGCGGGCGACGAAACGGTCTCCCTGAGGCGCGCTGCTCGACTCGCCTTCTGCGAACGAGGAGACGTTCGTGGGAATGCCATGCACGACCATATGAGAAACGCCGAGCCCGATGCGACCGGCCTGGTCGTCAATGAAGATGACGAAGCTGCGCGTCCTCTCCGGCGCGTTGCTCCACTGGACCGGCGGTGAAACGTCGTCGCCGAGGCAGTTCGGGTTGGTCTTCAGGTTGCCGGCACTCCTTTGCGGCAGTATCGCGTTGTCCGCCATTCCGGTCCAACCCACGCGAAAGGCACCTGCAGGCACGGCGTGCTCCTGCGTGGCTCAAGCGGCAAGCAGGGCGAGGGAAAGCGCGGCGGCAAGCGTCTTCACGGTCCGAAAGTCCTCTCTCCGTTGCCGTTCGGGGTCCGGAGTTCGGAGTCGATTCTCGTGGAATTCGGGGTCACGGAGTTCGGGGCAAGTTCTCCCATTGGCACATCCTATGCGATCACGCGGGAACCGACCCCTCCGGCGGGTGTTCAGCCGCAAGGCGTTGTTCGGCGGCGCCGCGCTCATTGCGCCTGGGATGCAACACGGCTCAAGCCCGATCAGCGATCGGGGGCGGCAGCGTTGCCGTAGAAGTACAGCCGCTCGCCCGACAGCGTCTGCCTGGTCCAGGCCTCGAAGTCGTTGGCCGTCATGGTGCCCCAGTCCGGCGTGTGCTCGACCAAGTCGCGTCCGAGGCGACGCCCCAGCTGAACCAGCGACAGGCCGGCCGCCGCGCGCTCGGCGTCGTAGGCAGCTAGCAGATCGGGCCACTCCCTGTGCTCCTGCCCGAGGCGAGCCAGGCATAACGCGTCCTGGATCGCCTTGGTGGCGCCGCTGCCGGTATGCGGCCGCGTCACCGTACCGGCATCGCCGATCAGCATCACCCGGCCGTGCACGTAGCAGTCTATGAGATCGTCGTAGATCGGCTGGATCGACACCTCTTCGAGCTGGCTCATTCGGATCACGGCCTCGTAGTCCGGGGGAAAACCTGAGGTCAGCAACGCGTCGAGGTGCCTGTAGAGTGCATGCGTCACCCCACCGGGCGGAATCGAGGTTGGCTCGGAGAAGTCCAGCCCTGGGGGCTGCGGGGCGTAAATGCCCCAGTTCACTCGACGGTCTCCGGGGTCGGTGCGGTCGTCGAAGTTGGGGATCAAATAGACGATGCCGTGACCGCCATCGAGGCAGATGTAGTGCCAAGCGTCGGCCCGGGTTCCACGGTCGACCGCTGCCCGATTCTCGAGCCGGGCCTCGGGGTAGTTCCCCCGCCACAGGATATACCCCGCATACTCCGCTCTCGCGTCGGGCATGATCTGCTGCCGAATCATCGACCGGTACCCGTCGGCACCGACCAGCAGGTCGAAGAGCTGCGAGGTGCCGTGGTCCAACACCGCCGTCACTCCCTTGGCGTCCTGGCTGAATCCGAGGAGCGTCACGCCGTCGTGGTACCGGGCGTCAGCCACGCCGGCGCGCAGCTGCCGCCACAAGACACCCCAGTTGTTGTGCGCGGCGGGTGCGGGCTGAGTCCAGAGCAATCGACCGGACGAGGTGCCGTCGGCCAGGATCCACCAGCGGTGGCTCACCCGGCAGTGCGGGTAGCCGGCGGGAAGGTACCCGGCGTCGATCAGTTCGTCCCGCAAGGTGATCGGTATGGCGATTCCGGATCCCCGATCGCGCAGAACGCCCCTGGAGCGCTCAAACACCTGCACATCGCATCCCAGTCGTTCGAGGGCGATGGCGGTCGCACATCCGGCGATGCTGCCCCCAATGATCCCAACGCGGCTCCCACGAACCAGCATCGACGATCCCTTACTCTCCTTGTGTGGTCAGTCGCTTCATGATCTTCCTCCCTTCACAGTACTCTCGGCTGTGCTGACTGCACGCCCGGCGTCATGACGCCGAACGTTCCACTTGAGGGGACGGGCAAGATTGGCGCGCAGTGCCGCCCGGGAACGCTCCCCTCGAAGTTCTTGTCGGGGAAACGCTGATTCCATCGGATCACGATATTCTGGCCTCCATACAATCAATGACTTGTGTGTCCCGGCACACCGGACGGACGAATTGTTCAGCGATTCCCTGGAACAATGTAAGTCCTGAAGCCCACCCCTTACTTGGGTTCGAACAGAATCAATTTGCAATCGGTGTTGCCGACATTCTCCAGCCAGTGCGATGGTGCCTGTGCACGCACACGAGCATTGCCAGCCTTGGTAATAAGGTCTGCAGTCTTCCCGTCCGGCGTGTGCACTCGCATATTGCAGTCGGTCAGGTTATAGGCGGCCACCGGGGTTCCGTGTGAATGCCATTTGTCGCGCTGACCGGGTTTCCAGGTTACAGAGATAACCCGATATTTCTCGTCTTCCGCGATTACCGAGTAAACGTCAGGGGACGCGACAAATGACCGAGCGACATCTTCCGCCCAAGTAGCCGGAGGCAGCGCAAACATTCCTACCGCAGCGACCGTTAGCAGTGCTGCGAACTTGCTTTCTCGCATGGTGCCCTCCCTTCGTGAAATAGGTGGTGACTTCTGCCTGCACACCGGCGGCGGAAGTGCGCCTCCACATACGCCGAATGTCCTGACTGCCGCCGTGTCCACTGGCGACGTCTAACGCCTGAATGAATCCGCGCAGCGAAATGGCGTCGACTTGAATGGATTGTCGGACGAAGCCGCTGCGCGGCGGATCTGCTGGCGACGTGCTCCCATAACTATGGGACCTTCCGTCAACCGGCGGGTTCTCCCCCTGCGGATCAAGGATCCGGATTTCGATCACGACACGATCATCGTGCGGGAGGGCAAGGGCTCCAAGGATCGGGCACTGATGTTGCCCGCGAGCGTGGCGCCTGACCTGCGTGAACAACTGGCGCGTGCCCGGGCATGGTGGCCGAAAAATCAGGCCGAAGGCCGCAACGGCGCTGCGCTTCCCGATGCCCTGGAGCGGAAGTCCTGTTCAGGGTCAGTTCTCTCCGCATGGCATCACTCTGCACACGATGCGCCCGACCGTCGCCAGGTGCACCCCAGAATACTCGGCGATCTCCCAGTAGCAATAGGCGCCGCCCGGCTCTGCATGCGCTGCACGAACGCCTCGTCGCCAAGGGGGATGTGCTGGCGCAACCCTTCCCAGATGCGCTGTCCGATGCCTTCGGAGACAAAGGCCCGATAGCGGCGACGTGCTTCTTCCCGAACCGGTGCGAAGAGACGCAGCAGCGCATCCACCGCCAATCAATCCGTGGGTGCCGCTGTTCCGACCGTCGCCCGATAACTGCTCCCGCTCCACTCTTCCGGCGTATCGACGATCTTCGCCCGGACCGGATTCCGAT
>ERZ724513.1901-NODE-1901-length-10543-cov-9.726163_pt1 | contig 10543 bp, 7 predicted proteins | sample MGYA00376046_ERZ724513 | MGnify/ENA primary metagenome ERZ724513 (study PRJEB28724, sample SAMN07190883) | activated sludge metagenome | isolation source: activated sludge of sewage treatment plant in Hong Hong | place: Hong Kong | collected 2016-03-17 ... | reverse complement strand
GCACCAGCCGTCGCCGGTGCCGCTGCGGCACCGGCCCCGGCTGAAGCGCCAACCCCAGCCCCTGTCCTGGCCGCGCCCGTCTGCGCCTGGGAAGATCCCGACTGCCCGAACGGGCCGGCCCCCGACCCGCTGCTGCCGCGGCTTCCGCCGAGGTGCCCCATGTGGTGTCGCATCAGCGCAACTTGACTTCCAGTGGAAACCGTCGAACGCGCGATCCCCGTCGCACCAGAGGTCAAGAGCGCACCCTCCATGAACGGGATTACCTTGAGGAGCATGAACGGGCAAAGCAGCGCGACGATCATCATTGCCGAGCCGGCAAGGACCGACTCCACCCCGTCGGGCTTACCCAAGAAGCTCGCCGCAAGGCTTATGACCATCACGACAAAGAACTTTGAGACGATCAGGCAAATCAAGATCTCGAACGTCTTACGTAGCACGCCCGACCAGCGCGGCCAGACGCTCGTGGCGAGACCGAGCGGAAGGAACAGAGCGCATACATATATGGCCGCGTCGCGCATCAAAAGCTCGATCCAGAGTCCGAACGCGCCGATCACGGCGAGAAGCTCTGAGATGAAAAGCACGAATCCAGGGGTTGCGGTGGCGGCAGCGTTGGTCGCTGTCTCCTTCACGTTCTCGCCAGCCGGTATGCCCCCGTGCGGCGTTAGTCCCTTGACCATCCATTCGGCCCCAGCCTCGAACCACTTTTCGATGTCCGATTGAGTTGCCTGAGCGACCCCGGCCGACAGGGCATCGACGATGTTCAGGCTCAGTTGGATGATCGCGACGCCGACGACCATGCCGAGAATCGCGCCGGGTAGGCCACCGACCAGCATGGACGTCAGCTGGCCGACGTCGCCGCGACGGCCTCCCTCGACGACTGCCATAGCGACTACTCCGGCGGTCAGGATCGCGGCGAGGGCGAGTATCTGCCGGTACTTCGCCAGAAACGCCGGGTGGAAGAGGTTCGGTGAGGTGCTGTTGGAAATGAGGTTTACGACCTTGAGAAACAGCCAGCCTGCAGCGGTCCCGATCCAGTCGGTCAACTGGTCGAATACCCCCTTGGTTCCCTCCTTGATTGCCTTGGTCACAGCCTTGCCGACTTGACCTCCAATGGCACCCACAAGGCCGCCGGGGGCGCCCGTAAGTACCCCGACCGGGTCCGTGACGAGATCCTTCCCCCCGGAAACCTTGCTGCCAACCCAGCCGCCCACTTCGCAGCCAGCCCCGATCAGCGGTGCATCGCACACGTTCGCCTCGGCTACCGGCGGCCCCGGAACGAGAACGAAGGCAGGCGTCACCAAGGCCAGGCAAAGTGCCGCGACCAGCAGGCGCCGTCCGCCGAGGGTCAGCTGTCTACGGGAGGCCAGCAAGGGGCTTCATTCCTCCTGCGATCCGCATAACCAGCGCCTGGTTCGCAGACCGGCTTGGGAGTGGCCGCTGCGTCCAGTAAGGGACCGGGCCGTCGCGATTCCATCCCTTGACGATCAGCCACCTGCCGTCCTGCCAGGCGAGCTCCGTTTCGACCGTTCGCCAGAACTGCATCGGCCACACCGACCCCGCATTGCCACGCACCGTGACGGTCCAGATACGCACCGTCACCAAGTCCGGTCTGCATGACAAGACCTCGTAGCTGAGTGGGACGCCGAGCTGAATCGTTGGCACCCCAGCCCTGTACTCCTGCCCAATCGTTCCCGCGGCATATGGAGCGACCAGGTACGGCACGGCCGCTTTCAGCTCGGTCTTCATGTCACCGGCCGCGATCTCGCCGATGACGTGACGACTTGCCTTGGCATCCAAGGCAACCTGTCGCGAGTTCATCATCTCGAAGAACCGCCCCGTCGCCGCGACCGCGCCAGTACAGGAATGCTCGAAGCCAGACAGATCCGTCGAGCCGGTCTGCGCCCCGACCGGTCCTGTCGCCACGCCTTCGGGTGTGGCAGTAGCCCGACCGACCAAGACCCCGACGATCAACGCCACGAGGATCGCGCCGACGAGCTTCACAAGACCGCCGCTTCCTCGGCTGTCCGAGTCGATCCTCGGCAACTTCTCGTAGGCGGACCGCATCAGTGAACCCCTCCGCCAGCTTTGAACGCGAAGGTGATGACAGCCCCAGCGGCGCCAATAGCGAACGCCCCGACCGCACCCCAGAGCATCTGCTGCTTCCCGTCGGCGGTCTGCTGATAGTTGTTGGTGCGCCCGGCCATCCCGGCCCGGATCGCACCGATCGCGAACCAGGCCACGCAAGCGATCAGGCCCAGAGCCATGACGCCACCGACGCCCTTCTGCACGGCGTCGAGACCGGGAAGCCCCTTCTGATTCGGCGACACGTTCGGGGTGAAAGCCAGCGACCCGGCCAGGACGCTCAACCTGAGCCGAGCTTCACGCAGCCGCTCCCTCAGCACCCGGAGCCGTCGACGGCCTCGCCAGATGTGAAAGACAGGTCCGTGACCAGGGACGTCCGGGACGATGCGGATGTCTTTCTGCTTGCCAATCAAGGTTGCCTCCTTTGTTGCGATTGCCAATCGCCACATAGGGGCGCGAGCCACCTGACCCGTAACGCTCCACCACAAGATCCAGGTCGAGCAACCGGATAGCCGCGGCCCTGGCGGGATGAGGTCAGGTGAGGTTCCTGCGAACGGTAGGCCGCTAAGGCAAAGGGCCGAACGCGCTGGCGGCCTGCGCCGCCGAAGCTTCGTTGCCCTTCCCTGAGCTTTGACCAGAGGTAGACGAAGCCGACCCGCCAGACGACGACCCGCTGCTCGCTTGACTACCACCTACCGGAGGACCGAACGCCTCGGCTACCTGCGACGGGCTAGCACTCGCAGCCGCTCCACCCTGCGAGGACGAATCCGACGAAACTGTCGAGCTTTCAGTTTTCGATGTCGCTGCGGGTTGGGATCGTCGCACCTTCCGGCCCCGTTTAGCCGACCGTTCACCCGCCTCACCGTTCCCGGTCGGTGCCGTAGACACCGCAGGCGCCGAGACCGGAACTGCGGCCGCTCGGTTCTGTCCCGTCTGCTTTGACACCGCCGGCTCGTGGTGGGTCGAGAGTCCCGGCCCCACACCGGCGACAAGGGCTCCGGCCACACAGACCGAGCCGACCCCGGCGCAGACCGCCCCGACCAGCTTTCCTCCGCCGATCGCTGCTGCTGTACCGGCGGCTCCACCAGCACCGCCGGCAACCGAAGCGGTCGGCTCGCCGTGTCCGGCTCCCGACCCTACGACCCGGCCGATGGCCTGCTTCAGCGAAGCCAAAGCAGCCTGGAAGGCATCCGAGACCTGAGCGACCACCGACGAGGTCCAACCGGACGCACCCGGACGCTGAAGCAGCGCAAGCGTCGCCGCCACCCCGATCTCAACGCCCATCAGCGCTTCGTCGAATCCGTGATCGTGGTGGACTACGCGAAGCTTTTCGATGGCTCGCTTCTTGCATCCGCGGACGCTCTCCGCTGACATGCCAAGCAGCTCACCGATCTCCGCGCTGGTCATGCCCTTGAAGTACGAGAGTGCGAGAATCTGCTTTTGCCTGCGGCTGCGAAGCAACCGCATCGCCTCATCCAACTCCGATACCGCCTCGTGGCCTTCGGCCACCTCGATCGGCTCAAGGTCCCCTCGGCTTCGCTCGGCACCCAGCGCGTACTTCTCGTGAACCGTCTGACGCAGCCGCTCCCGGCGACGCTCGGCGTAAAGGCGAGAACGAACCGCAGCCCCGACCCAGCCGCGCCAGTTCCGGATCTCCAGATCCTCCCTGGCTGACGCGAGCTTGTATTCGATGAAGACCTCGCTTGCGATGTCTTCGTCCCATCGCTCCGCCGTTCCCGGATCGGTCATCGCCCACACCTTCCGGCGGGCGAACTCACGAACTTCCAGGTCGTCGGGCTCAATCCCAGATGTCTTGCTGCCAGCCTCCATCGGCCCCTTCAAACTAACGCCGCGGAACGTCTTCGGCTAGTAGGGAGACCTACCACCGAAACCGTTACGAAACTCATTGTTCAGCTCCCCCGGGGACATGAGCACGACCAACAAATCGCTCGGCGCTCTGCTCCTGATCCCGGTTGCGGTCTTCGCCGTCCTCGTCGTGGCTCTGCTCGGCATAGCCAGCATGGGAGCGACCGCTTGCACCAGCACCGCCGGGACCGGCGGCAAGGCCCGAGGCGTCCCGACCAGGCTTATCCCGATCTACCAGCAGGCATCGGCCAAGTACAAGCTCGGGCCGCGCGGCCCGTCGATCCTCGCGGCGATCAACAAGATAGAGACCGGGTTCGGGATCGCCGCCCACGAGACCTCCTCGGCCGGCGCTCTCGGATGGATGCAGTTCATGCCCGCCACCTGGGCCGACTGGGGCACCGACGGCAACGGCGACGGCACCAAAGATCCATACAACCCGTGGGACGCCATTTTCGCCGCGGCCCGGTATCTCAAAGCGTCAGGCGCTCCCGGCAACTGGCACGACGCGATCTTCGCCTACAACCATGCCGAGTGGTACGTCGAAGACGTCCTCGACTACGCCAAGAAATACAACGTCCCACCCGGCCCAGCCGCCGGATCGGGACAAGGCTGCGACCAGACCATCGCTCCGAACGAAGCGGTCGGACGCATGTACGAGGAAGCCGGCCGCCTCGACGCCCTCCACCTTCCCTACGTGTGGGGTGGCTCGCATGGTCTCGACCCCATTTCCGCCTCGGCCCGAGACTTCGACTGCAGCAGCGCCGTCAGCCGGCTACTCCAAGTCGGTGGCACCCACGCCCCAACCATGACCACCCTCGGCCTCCTCGAATGGGGCCAAGCCGGACCCGGCAAGTGGGTCACCATCTACGTCAACTCCGGCCACACCTTCCTCGAGTTTCGCTTCGCCCCGGCCGCCCACCGATTCTGGGGCACCTCCGGCATGAGACCCGGCGGCTGGACCGGACCCGGCTGGATCGCCAAAGACAACTTCAGCTCCAGCTACCTCGCCACCTTCGAGAAACGACACCCACCGGGACTATGAGAATCAGCGGCCACTTCCATCCCCCAAGCTTCAACTCCGCTCGGCCCATGAACGCGGCAAACGACGACATCACCGCCGAGACAGTTGCATCGATCTTGAATATCAAGCCCTCCACGGTCGCCAACTGGGCCAGACGCGGAATCATCCCCAGCTACAAGCTCGGGAGATTCCGCCACTACTCTCGTGCCGACATACTCGCCTGGCGGCAGGCCAACCGTGACGCCTCGGCAAGACAGCGCTTATAACTCAGCCGGTCGTTCTCGGTATCTACTCGCTGCCCTCTGAGCCTTATGGCTCGCCACGGCCCGACTTCCCCGAGAACCAGATCAGCTCTTGCGACGTTCCAAGTCGATCTGACGCCAAGCGTCGAAGCGCAGGTCCACCTCGGTCTTCTCCGAGCGGATCGGTCCGTCGCCTAACGGCAAATGACGGGTGTAAAAGTCCAACTGCGCATCGCGAAACCTATCCCCAAGTCGTCCGGGCGTCGATGCCTCCATCACCACCGCTTCATCAACGATGCCAGCGACCACGTGCCAGCCAGCTTCGTCTTCAGCGGGCGTGCAATGCCCGCCAACGACGGCCGCGTCCGCCTGTCGCGCGATGGCTTTGAGACCAGCGAGCTGGGCGGGCATCAGTTCGTAGTCGGACATCGAGTCTTCAGCGTCCCTTGACTGCCAGTCGGTCAGAGGAAGATCGACCTGAAGGTCTGGCACATATAGAACCGCATGCTTTCCACTTTGAGAAGACGGAGCGAGTGCCCGGACCCATTCGGCGGATGGCATCGACGTCAACGAAAACATCATGGGAAAGCGGTCGATCAAAGACAGCAAGAATGTCGTGTCCTCTTCCTGGTCGGACCTCCAGCGGTCCACCAGCTCCTCCGCTTCGATCTCTCCCGCAGCCACAAGAACGTCGAACGGACTTCCAAGATCCCAAATGTTCGGCTTCGTGCGCCCATGTGAAGCTATGAGAACCGGGTGCCCTTCGTTAGCCATTCGGATCAGGGAAGGTAGGACGACCGCAAAGTTGGTCATGCCACCTCCGCTGATGATGGCGGTAACTGAATCTGGACCGAAATCGAACTCGAAGGCTGAAACCATAGGCCCGGCCAGGACGGCTCGCCGAGCTTCGGTGTACTTCTCCCCTGTCTCCGCCATCCGGGCGCGGGCGGCCCTCTTCAAGCCGTTGTTCTTCTTAGTCATGCACTTCCTCTCAAGGATCAAACCCCATGCGTTTCGATCCGAGGAAATGGGACTCGAACGCGAATCAAATTCCCCGAGCCAGCGGCCCTTGCCCTTCTTCGCCGCCCGAGCATGGGTCGGTACGGCTCAGAGGATGCGCAGGGGGTTCAGCGCACAGGAAGGATAACGACTTGAACAGGATCCTGTGCTCAATTTGCAGCCGAAGCCTGCGGACGTTCCAAGACGGGTCAGCGATAGGGATAGAACCCGCGGCCGCCTGGACCGTAATCGGTCGGGTTGCGACTCATGTCGACGACTGAGACTGGGTTTTCAGCAACATGCCACAAGCGCCGTTTGAGCCCGTAGAAGAACGCGAGCTGACTGCTCAATCGTTCATCGAGCCGCCCCCGCGGCCCGGAATCTCGCTGCCGCTACTGGAACAGGTGCTACATTGATTGCTCCATCCGTGCTCCATCCAAGGACGATGACGGGTGAGCGTGAGTTTCCCTCGTTAACCGCGAAACCCGCTCTGTAAGCGGGCTTCACCGGGATAGCGGGGGCAGGATTCGAACCTGCGACCTTCGGGTTATGAGCCCGACGAGCTACCTGACTGCTCCACCCCGCGGCGGACCGCCAAGTCTAGCACTCATGGGCTTTGGGGCTTTCTCCCGTTCGCGCCGGTGACGCTCCTGCAGGGCCGGGGAGGCCGGCTGGATAGCCTCCTGAAGGTGGAAAGGAAGTGGCTCTCCCTCGTCGCGGTCATCACCGGCATCTTCATGCTGCTGATCGACATCACGATCGTCAACGTGGCATTGCCGGACATCGGCACCGACCTCGACGCTTCGTTCTCCAGCCTCGAATGGGTGGTCAACGCTTACACGCTGACCCTCGCCTCCAGCCTGCTGGTCTCCGGATCACTGGCTGACCTGATCGGCCGCAAGAAGGTCTTCGCGGCCGGGCTGATCATCTTCACCCTCGCCTCCCTGGCCTGCGCCCTGGCCGAGACCTCGCTGATGCTGAACCTGCTCCGTGCGGTCCAGGGGATCGGCGGCGGGATGATGTTCTCCACTTCCCTGGCGATCATCGCCCAGACTTTCCAGGGCAGGGACCGGGGCATCGCCTTCGGGATCGTCGGGGCGACCACCGGGGCGGCGGTCGCGATCGGCCCGCTGCTCGGCGGCCTTCTGACCGACACCTTCGGCTGGGAAGCGATCTTCTTCGTCAACGTGCCGATCGGGATCTTCGCCCTGATCGGCACCTTCCGCAACGTCGACGAGTCCAAGGACCCGCATCCGTCGGGAATCGACTGGCTCGGCGCCGTGCTCTTCTCGGCCGCGCTCTTCCTGATGATCTACGCGCTCGTTCACGGCAACGACAAGGGCTGGGGCAGCCTGGAAATCATCGGCGCGATGGTGCTCTCGGTCGTCCTGCTGATCATCTTCGGCGGGGTCGAAACCCACAAGGAACATCCGCTCTTCGACCTGAGCCTCTTTCGCAAGCCGGCCTTCGTCGGTGCCTGCCTCGTGGCCTTCTGCATGTCGTCATCGCTGTTCGCGCTCTTCCTCTTCCTCACCTTCTACATCCAGGGCGGCGTGCTCGGCTTCTCTCCCCTGGAGGCCGGTCTCAGGTTCCTGCCGATCACCGGCATGATGCTGGTGGCCGGCCCGATCGCCGGCCGCCTGACCACCAAGGTCCAGGTTCGCTACCTGCTGAGCGGCGGCCTGCTCGGCGTCGCGCTCGGCATCTTCCTGCTGCACGGAATCGATGTGAACTCCGGCTGGACCGCCCTGATCCTCGGTTTCGTCGTGGCCGGTGTCGGCAGCGGCTTCGTCAACCCGCCCCTGGCCTCGACCGCGATCGGCGTCGTCGAGCAGCGACGGTCGGGAATGGCTTCCGGCATCAACTCGACCTTCCGGCAGGCCGGCATTGCCGCGGGCATTGCCGGGCTGGGGGCGATCTTCCAGAGCCGGGTCGGGAATCTCCTGGCCGAACAGCTGGCCGGCACCAAGGCGGCTCCGCACAGCGACCAGATCTCCGCCGCGGTCACGGCCGGCCAGACCGAGCAGGCGATCTCCCACATCCCCGGTTCGGTCGGGGCGGCGCAGATCGACCAGATCCGGGAAGCCGCCCACTTCGCCTTCGTCGGCGGGATGAACACGCTCTTCCTGGTCACCAGCGCAATCGCCCTCATCGGCTCGGTCGGCGCCTTTTTCCTGGTCCGGCAAAGTGACTTCGTCGCCCCGCCCGGTCAAGAGGGTGGAACCGGCACCGAATAACCGCTCAATCCGGCACTCCGGATTGCTGGCAATACGCCTCGAACGACGCTAGTCTGGATGGATCATCGAGATCCGGACGCATTGGGGGAGTCGTCGTGAAACGCGCAACGGGTTGTGTCATCGCAGTCTTCGTCTTCTGCCTGCTCGGCGCGAGTTCAGCCTCCGGCTATCTCGTCTACTACAAGGAGGGCAATACCAACGTCGATACCGGCTCCGGGCTCGTCTGGGCCGTTAAGCCAAGTGCCACCGGCCAGAACAACTGGTGGTGGTACATCAACAACAACCTCAACGTGGACACGGCGGTCTGTTACCGCTACCAGATCGACGGTGGTGGCTGGAAAGCTCCCAACGGAAGCAACTACTCGGCTCCGACCGGCAACAACACCGGCACCCTGCCCGCCGCCAATGCCTCGATCTGTGAGGGCCCCTACACCGATGGAACCAAGGGCCCCCTTCAATTCGCCAAGAGCCTGACCGGACTTGTCAACGGACAGATCGCGACCTACTGCGCCGAAGAGTGGTTCAAGAGCGGCGGGGACTGGGACAACTCGGCCGACCCGGAGCAATGTTCGAGCGTCAAGATCGACACGGTTTCCCCGACGATCACCGTCGACCTCAGACAAGGCGGAAATCCCGTGTCGGCTACGAACTCGCCGGGTTCGGTGACGGACAACATCGGCTACTCGGATTCCGCCAGCCAGCCCTGGAACCGGGGATCGGTCTGGGGTGACAACCGCCTTTGCACGACCACGAGCATGGCCTGCAATTCCGGCAACACCTTCAACTTCTCGGCCACCTGTTCGAACGGCACCAAGTCACTCAGCCAGACCTTCACCTGCCCGATGGGTACCCCGCCCGGCGACGGAACCTTCTATCAATGCATTGCCGGTTTCGATGGGGCTGTCCTCGACACCTACCCGTCGCTAATCGCGGACAACGTGGCCGGTCAGCCCAACACATTCACCAACGACGACCCGACCGGGATCGGCAATACCCCGGCCAACACGATCTATCCCCAGACTTTCAACGCCGGCACCGGCAACTACGGGATCGGCTGCGACAGCGTGTTGATCGACACCGCCGCCCCGAACACCTCGATAACCGGCGGCCCGGCCGAGGGCTCGAGCAGCGCCGACACGACCCCGACCTTCACCTTCACCTCGACCGAAGCCGGTGGCAGCTTCCAATGCAAGGTCGACGGCGGCAGCTACGCGACCTGCTCGAGCGGATACACCCCCACGCTGGGCACCGGTGGCCACATTTTCTCGGTGCGGGCGATCGACGCCGCCGGCAATACCGACCCCTCCCCCGCCACCCGCGGCTTCACGATCACCGGGCCGCCCGACACCACGCCGCCGGACACATCGATCACCGCCGGACCGGCCGAGGGATCGACCACAGGCGATTCGACCCCCGAGTTCTCGTTCACCTCAACCGAGGCCGGCAGCAGCTTCAAGTGCCGGGTCGACAGCGCCCCGTTCGCCACCTGCACCAGCCCGCACACCACGGCGACGCTGAGCGACGGCTCGCACACCTTCCAGGTCTATGCGACCGATTCGGCGGGCAACGCCGACCCGAGCCAGGCTTCCCGCAGCTTCACGGTGGCCACGGGCACTCCGGACACGACTCCGCCCGAGACCACGATCACGACCAATCTGCCGGGGGGCCAGACCGGCGACACCACCCCGACCTTCGAGTTCGCCTCCAGTGAAAACGGCAGTAGCTTCGAATGCCAGGTGGACTCGGGCACCTTCACCTCGTGCACCAGCCCGCGCACCACGGGAACGCTCGCCCTCGGCTCCCACACCTTCAGCGTGAGGGCGACCGATCCGTCCGGGAATACCGACCCCACGCCAGCGAGCAAGTCCTTCACGGTCGTCAACCAGCCCGGCGACACCACTCCGCCCCGGACGACGATCAGGACGAAGCCGAAGAAATCAACGACCAGCCGGAAAGCGAAGTTCACCTTCACCTCGAACGAGGCCGGTTCGAAGTTCACCTGCAAGCTGGACAAGGGTCCCTACAGGAGCTGCACCTCGCCCTTCTCGAAGACAGTGAAGCCCGGCAAACACAGCTTCTCGGTCAAGGCGAAGGAC
>ERZ724513.1900-NODE-1900-length-10546-cov-3.933181_pt1 | contig 10546 bp, 10 predicted proteins | sample MGYA00376046_ERZ724513 | MGnify/ENA primary metagenome ERZ724513 (study PRJEB28724, sample SAMN07190883) | activated sludge metagenome | isolation source: activated sludge of sewage treatment plant in Hong Hong | place: Hong Kong | collected 2016-03-17 ... | reverse complement strand
CGGGGACTGTCTGGAACGAGACAGCAAATGGTCGGGTCATGACGGTTCCCGTCGTGGAAAGCGATTTTGCGCCGTCATTTTTTCTGAGCCGATATGGTGGTCTGGCGGGCTTGGTGTTGGTGGGGGGGCAGGCGTTGTTTGTCGCACTGATGGTCATAATCGCCAACCGTGCGTTGAATCGAGGCTGGTCGAGCGATAATCGCCCGACGATGGTTGCTGGGTTTGTCTATTTTTTTCTCTACGGTGGCGCCGCTTTGCTCAGCGCGCGCTTTTTGGTTTCCTGGGGCACCAATCTAGGCTTTTTACCCGTGATGGGCCAACCGATGCCATTGTTGTCGGCTGCCGGTAGCCATCTCGTGTTATCCGTGTTGCCGATTGTGGCCTTGGCCGTTGTGGTCGAGGAAAAAGGTCGTGATAACTCCTCCTGATACGCTGATCGTATCCGATTATGTGATCTGTGCGACCTTGCGCAAGGTGCCGGATGTGTTCAATGCATCGATGCTATGGGAACGGGTGCGGAGCGGTCAGGATGGGGTTTTTTTGCTGGAAGCGCTCAAGCGCTATCCACGCGTACCCCGTGGTCACCAGCGCAAGGAAACCTGCTATAGCCAGGTGATAGTGCGCATTCCCGAGCGCGATTACTTGCGGGACAACCGACTGGATGAAGGCATTGCTCGCGAAATGCTATTGCGGGAGTTGCACCGGTTGCACGAGCGGGATCTCGGCCGGCAGATGGTCGAGAACACCGCGATCCGCTACCACCTGGAACCGGATCCGGTACTGCGGCCAGGCGAGGTCCAATTCCTATTCGGACGGGCGATTTATCTACCGGCCGATGACGAGCTTCCCCTGTTTTACATTCAAGCGACCTCCGAGGGGCAGGCTGATTGGCGGGAATTGGGGATGATTCATGCGGGTCAGCGGTTGACCCTGTTGAACGGTGATCGACGCGCGGGTAGTTTTCCGGTGGTGGGTTGGCCGTTTCCGAACGGCGAGTCGATCTTGCTGATGCTGCGTCCCGGTGTGCCCGCCTTGGTGGATGTGCTGTCGGAACCGCCGGGTGGACTGAATCTGGCCGACGATGGCGAAGGTGGATTTATCGTGCGCGACCGGCGTGGTCGGGCTTTACGGTTGCGGGTGGTGGCGCGGTCGGTCGAGGTGGGGGGGGTGTCCACGGTTTTAGAGCGCAGCTTGGTCACGTCGCCGCGACCTGGGCTGCCGCCTGCGGCGGTACTTTCCGAACCGCTCACACCGTTGACCGTACCCGAGGAACCGCCTACTACGCCAGACATCGACTTTCCGGTGACCGATATTTGGGGGCGGCGTGAGCCCGTGCTAGGGTTTGCGGCCGAGTTTGACAGCCCCTTGAAACCGCAACAGTCTCCGGTCGATTGGCCAACCCCCCCGCCAGTGGCGTCGGCGGCTCCTGTATCCGAACCGGCGACGGGACCGGAACAGCTGACCTGGATTCCTCAGCGACCGGCCACAGTCGTCCGGGTGGCGGGGGTAGCTTTGCAGCGACTGTCGACCTATGCCGCGGCCGGGATCAGCGACTGGCGAATCTGTTTTAACCGTGCGGGCGGTATGGTGCCGGGCGGCCATCCCGAAGCGGTCGCCTGGTTGCGGATCGATAGCGCGGATCGCGTGTTCGGCGAAGTCGTCGGCTTGTCAACGCCGCTGGCTCTGCCGGGAACGTGGCAACCCTTTTCGGATCTGGAGTTGGAGCTTCATGCCGCGCCGCCACCGATGACCGTGCATTATCTGGGCTGGATGTTCTTGCCGACTCCGCTGGCGTTGCCGGTGCCGCGCGGGCGGGCGGTCAGTTTCGGGCGCGGTTCGGAAGCGGATATCGCGCCGCGCCTGCTGGCCGATCCTCGGTCACTGCGCTGGGATGGCAATGCGGCCAAGACAGTGGGCATCAATGCCGAGTATCTCGGGTTGTCTCGTCGGCATCTGCAGTTGCAAGCTCGCCACGACGACTGGTGGGTCCAGCTGGAAAGTCAGAATATGCCGGCCTATCGCCTGACGTCTTCGGGGCAGCTGCTGGACGTACTGAGTCCGGGGGCGGATACCACTGCTGCCGCCAAGCCGGGCGATCTGCTGGTGGTGGGCGGTTACGTGCTGGCGCTGGGGGCGGTGGCGTGACGGTTATTGTGGCGTTTTGGCAGGCTGTTGCGATTCGAAAGCGAGACCCACGGCGACAGCTAGTGGTTGCCACCCAAGGGTTGGCTTTTCATCCGTGCCGGATCGAACAGGCTGGACGCGATGACTTCGGCGGAAGCGATGGCAAAGTTAAGATTCTGGCCCATTTTGAGGCCCATGGCGGCGATGCCGATCACGCTGCCGTCGCTCAGGATGACCGGACCGCCGCTGTTGCCTGGGCTGACCGGCGCGGAAATCTGGATGTAGCGAACGCCGTCGATCTCGCGCAGGCCGCTGATAACGCCAGTGGAAAAAGTCCCTTCCAAGCCGTAGGGATTGCCGATGACGAACACATCCCGGCCGATCAGATCCTGACTATAGGCTTCATTGAGCACGAACCTTTCCTTGCTGTTGAGCGAGGTGGCCAACAGCGCTAAATCCGGTTCTTTGCTCCGCTTACGCACGCTAGCGGTCGATTCCCGCTCGCCGCAGCGAACCGCTAGATTGTCGGCTTTGTCGATGACGTGGTTATTGGTGATGATCAAGCCGTCCGACGAGACTAGCAAGCCGCTACCGAGATTATCGGTCTTGCCGTTCCGAAACGTGATGATCAGGCAGGTGAGCGGAATGCTCTGCCGGTAAATTCGTTGGCCTGGAGTTTCAGTGCGCGCTGACGTTACGGGGCTGGGTGGGAGAGGATCGGTCCCTGAAGGGGAGGCGGTCGTTGGTGGTGGTGCTGGGGCGGAGGACAGGGGGGAGGATTTGAAATTGACCGGCTGCCCTAATTGCAAGGCTTTTTGAGCACCGGTCTGGATCGCTGCCGCGTTGTTGGCTGTGGTCAATCGCTGCAACTGTTCGGCGATGGGCGCCGGATCCTTGGCAAAGCGGTAAGCATTGGCAAAAGCGCCACCGGCGCGCGTCGCGTCGCCGGTCTGTCCGTAAACCTCACCCAATGTCAACCAGGTTGCCGATTGCGTCGGGGCTAGGGACAGAGCATAAACCGCTAGCCGCTCCGCTTCCTTGAGGCGGTGCAGCCGCAGGTAGGCCAAACTGAGCTGGCCAGCGGTCTCCGGATCGGCGGGATCGGCAATGAACGCTTGGCGAAAGGCCGCCAGCGCTTCCTTGAAATTGTTGCGGGCCAGTTGCTCGGACCCTTGTTGCCGCAAAGGACGGGCTCTGGCGGAGTCTTCGGTTTCCGGCCGACGCAGATTTTCCAGCTGCTCTCGAAAGGTTTGCACGCCGGTCACATCGTCGGCGCTCGAATGGGCGATCATCTGCTGGATGTAATAGTCGATGGTTTCGTACTGGTTCGCCGCGCCTGCTGGCGTAGCAAGCGCTAGGGCGATGAGCAGCATCGACGTCGCCGAGACGAGTTTCATGGCGTCTGGCCATTCGAAAGCGGTCGGGTGGAGCCAGACAGGGTATCGATCGGGGCGATGCCAGGATTGGGCGACAGCGGAGGAATGAGGGTCGTTTCCACCGGGAGATGGAAGAGGCGCAGGGTTTCGATAGCAGCGTTTCGCAGGGTATCGGAAGTCTCATTTTCTGCAATGTTGCGCAGAATTTCCTCGGCACGCATCGGATTCTGGGCATAGCGGTAGGTATTGGCCAAGGCGCCTACTGCACGTCGGGCGTCACTTTGCAGCCCGTAGACTTGTGCAAGTTGGAACCAGGCGACCGAGCGGGTTGGCTCCAGGGCAAGAGCCTGTTGCAGGGCGCTTTCCGCCTCTTGAAATCGGTTGAGCTTGCGTTGGACCAAACCCAGGTAATTGACAGCCTCGACATTGCTGGGGTCGGCTTGACTGGCTTGCTGGAACGCGCCTAACGCAGTCTCCAACTGATTCTGTCCTAGGGCTGTCAATCCGATCTGGAAAGCGGCACGAGCACCTGCCGGATTAGTCGGCCTCGGTTTGGGGTTCTGCTCCAATATCTGCTGCACGGTCGTGACGCCATGGTCGTTGTTGGTAGCAGCCAGTTCTAGCATTTGTTGGACGTAATAACGGCTTTGCTCACTGGTTTGGGCGATGGTTACCGGAGGGAAGATCGATGCCGCCAGCAACAGCGTCGCCAGGAAGCGAGCAACGACTTGCATGGGTTGGATCGGAAACGAGATGCGCGGGGTCGAAAAACTACAATTTACTGATTTCGTCATACTCCCGCTCCAGGCTGAGTCGCCTGGTGTTGGCCTGGGTTGCGGTTAATTGACCGCGGTCGAGATCGGTCTCAAACTTTTGGATATTGCGCGTCAATTGCTGTTGCTTACGGCGCAGCTCGGCGGTTCGCTGCTCCGTGGCGGATTTCGAACGTTGCAATTGGTCGATTCGTTTGGCTATTTCCCGGTTGCGAGCTTTGAGCGATGCGAGCTGGCGCCGCTGCGCGGCCACCTCGTCGGCTTTCATCTGGCGGGTGGTTTCCAGAGACTCGTTTTCCTCCCGCAAGGCGCGCAATTCATCGAGAGATTGATCCCGTTCGCCGTGCAACTGCTGTTGTCGCATCTCGTAATCGCCTGACGACAAGCCGCGCACACCCCCGAAAAAGCCGCCCGTGTGAGGATCGTTGGTAGGATCGGGAGCGCAGGCCGTGAGGACGAGCAGGCCCAAAACGCTGCTGGTGATACCGATTGATTTCATGATCTCAACTCTCCTGCTTCCCGGCTTTCGCTCTCGATGGCGGCAGCGAATAGCGGCCTACTAGATGGACATGCTGTCGTAAACTTTTTGCAAGCGGGCGACATTTTCTTGGGATTGCTGGCGGGTTTCCTTCAATTTGACGACGTTGGACTCGAGTTTCTGAGTGTATTGGTCCTCTGGTCCACGCTGTTGTCGCGACTCCCGATAGACTTCGTTGGCGTCCGCCAGTTGTTTCTCGGTCAGCGAATTAATCTGTTTAGCCTTCGCCAGCTGCTTTTCCAAAGTGGCTTTCTGGCTAGCCAAGGCATCCCGCGTTACCTTGCCGGCTCGATATTCGCGTGCCAGCCGCTGCGATTCGCGGTCGAGTTGGGCAATTTCTTGATAAAGCTGGCGGTTCTGGTCATCAGCTTCCGCGATAAATTCCTGGTTGCGCTGGATTTCCGCGACCAGGAAATCTTCTTCCCTGGCGTATTGGGCCTTGCGGTCGGCCACTGAACTACCGATGCCAGCTCCAATGATACCGCCCGCCGCCGCGCCCACCAGTGCGCCCGATCCCTTGTGGCTGACGGCGCCGCCAAGCAGACCGCCCAACACTGCGCCGACTACGGCACCCTCGGCAACGGTCTGCTGACGATCATTCATGGTGCCGTCGGGATTAGTGGCACAGCCAGATAAAATCGTACTGGCCAAGAGAACAGCCAGAGGGGTTTTTCCTATTTGTTGAATGAACATCAGCGTCTCCGGACCATGACGATGGACGAGGTCACCTTTATAAATTTCGACAGCGGCTTGGGTAGGAAATTCTGTAGGGTGTCAAGGGAGAAAGCAACGATCTGTGGCGCTCGCATTGCAAAATTGACGTCGCCACCCGCTTTTAAGGAGAGGGAGGCAACCGGGATTTCGTGGACGATTTTTCGCCGGCTGGGGCTGGTTTGAGAGCTGGGGCGCCGGTGGTGGGTGCCGGTTGTTGGATGGAGGGTGGCGTGGGCAGGGGTTGAACCAGCACGACCGGTGCATGGGACGTACATTGGGTGATGAGCGTCGTGATCGCGGTGGTCAGCGAGCCAAAGGCGATCGCCAGGGTGGCGTAGGTTTTAAGCTTTTCATGCCGGTCGTAGGGCAACCGGCTGGCACCGTCGGTCGGATCAGCAGTCGGCGTAGTCTGAATCACGCGGGTCGGCGCCGTTTCCGACAATAAGGTTGGCGGAGAAATGGGAGGAGGATCAGGCGGTCCGGTGATGATGGGTAAACCCGGGGCGGGGGTCGGGCGCGGCGGTGGATTCGCATCGGCCGGCACTGTGTTGGAGACTAGGCGATCGGATGCGAGGGGCGAGCTGGTGCCGTCGCGCCCGGTCGCGGGGTGATGCGTTTCGTCTAGCACGAACACGCCGAACATCCCGGCCAGGCTCGCTAAATCGTGCTTCAATCCTTCACCCTTGGCGCGGATTTTCCACACGTCATGGTAGCGATAAAGTTCCGCGAGCAGCAGCGAGCGACCGTTAGTCGGTTCCGTCAACCGGAATCGAGAGCTGTCCCCGGTGGCGGACACCGCGCTGATCGCGATTTCCTCAAGACTGCGGAAGCCGTGGCTTTCCGAAGTGGCGATAAAGAGGCATTTTCGTACCGCGCCGGGCAGGGCTTCGAGATTGATCAGGAATTCTGCCCGTTGAGGATCGAGGCGGATAGCATCGCCAGGGCTGGCGAGCTGGTTGTAAAACACGAACCAGTCATCGGCCAAGACGCGCTCGCTCGCATCGAGTGCGAAACAAGCAAAATCGATCTCGACAGGGGCTCCGCGCCAGATCAGACGAATTCGAACTTTGCCGGTCGCGGCCAGCGGAGCGTTGGCGCCTTTAATGAGCTCTTTCATGCCGGTAGGCGGAAATCCATAATGAGGATGTCAGAATTATACAGCGGTGTGGATGAGCATGAATGTGCGGGGCAGTCCTTTTGCCCTACGGACGACCCGGTGGTAGCAGCGGCAGCTGGATACTGTCGGCGTTCCAGGCATGGGGCGGCCACTGGCGCATGGCGCCGCGCAGCCGATTCACGAACTGCGGCCCGGTCAGGTTAAATTCGGCGATTGGCGTGCGCGGTCGTGCACGGTTTTTGATGTCCCGGCCCCCGAATAGATTCAGTGGCCGATGGGTGGCGACCAGGATGAAGGTTTCCGTGCCTGCCGGATCGGGGGGCGCGTAGAAGAGTTTTTTGTTGGTTCCCGGCGGGAAGAAAACCGTTTCGTTGGCACGGACCGGATAATTGGTCAGCAATTGGCCAGGGTTGCCCGAAGAGTCGATGAAATACAGATTCAAATAACCGTCGCTTGTGGTTTGCAAGCTGAGATTGATCGGCTCGCCAACGTGGAGCGGTTGTCGTTCGGCGCGGACCGTGATCGAAAACGGAACCTTGGGGTTGCCAAAGTGTAAGGAATCCGCCACTGGTTTGGCCGCCGGCGGAGCCGTGGCGCAACCGGTGATCAGCAACGTTAAAATGAATGGTACGAGAATAAAGGGTTGCTTGCTCGACATGGGGATGCGGGGTCGGTTGTTAAGGAAAACAGTCCGCTGACGCCAGATATGGAACAGCTGATCCGGGATGGCTGGCCCGAGGGATTTTCAAATGGGCGAGCTCCGAGCGGGCGGAGATAAACGCGCTTTGCGCACCGATAAAAATTCCAACATAGGATACTACGGTATGTTCGATAAACTGACTCATCAAGAAATTTGGAGCTGGCTATCGTTTTTGGGGCTGATCGTTGTTTGCGGCACCACCGTTGGGCAGCAGCAGGCGCGGCCCGAGTTACTCCTGTATTGTGGGATCACGATGGTACGGCCGATGACCGAAATCGCCCGCGCCTTCGAGCAAAAGGAGAATGTCAAGATCACCCTTGCGCAGGGCGGGTCGGAAGATCTTTATCAGAGCGCCAAGAAGAGTGGATTGGGCGACTTGTATTTGCCAGGGGAGCCCAGCTACCGCGCTCAACACCTGGCCGAGGGGTTGCTCGGTGATTTCGTGACCGTGGGTTACAACCAGATGGCTATCATAGTGCGGAAAGGTAACCCGAAGCAGATCAAAAGCGATCTTAGGGAACTACTGCGCCCGGACGTGACGATGATGATCGGCAGCCCGGAGAGCGGCAGTGTCGGCCAGGAAACCAAGCGGATACTGGAATCAGTTGGCCTCTACGAGCAAGTCGTCGATAAGGCTATTCTGCTGGTATCCGACTCTCGCAGTCTTAATAACGCCATGAGAAAGGGGGAAGCCGACGTAATGTTGAACTGGCGAGCAACAGGCCATTTCCCCGACAACGCTGAAGTGGTCGATGTGATCGATCTGGATCCGGCCTTGGTCAAGCCGCAAGCATTGTTGCTGAATTTTCTGAATTTCTCGAAAAATCAGGATTTGGTTCGCCGCTTCATGGAGTATACGGCTTCCGAGCGAGGGCAGGCGATTTTTCGGAATTACGGCTTTTTGGATAACAAGACCGTGGTCAAATAATTTTTCGGTCCATCCTGTTTAAAATATGGCGATCAGCAGTCAGCACAGCCCCGAGCCGAACACGGAGGTACCGTCGGTTGGAGCCGGGGGAGCATCTCCGTTGCGCTTCCTGTGGTTGATCGGCCTATTTTTTGTCGGTTTCGTGCTCATCGTTGGCCTGAATAAGTTATTTTCCGATCTGATCGACGAGTTGAGAGAACAGAGTGCTAATGAACAGGCGCGCTTGTTCATCGGCGAGGAAATCGTGCGTAACATTCAGGATATCGAAATGGATATCCTGCGGATGACGATAACGGCTGGCCCTTTGCCCCAGGATCGAATCGAAAGCGAGCTTTTGAAGAAGGTCGCCAAGCTGGAGCACGACCTCGTGGTGTTAAGGGATGGTGGAACGGTCCAACAATTGATTTACCTCAATATAGAGGGTGTGGAGCAGACTGTCCGCGAGGTCGCCTTCAAGCCGGATGTGCGGGCAAAGGGATACGTGATGGAGCTTATCGAATTGGAGCCCCATCTCGATCAAGTCAAGGTCAAGGCCCGCGAATTGAAGGACTTGCTGAAACGGCGCGACGAGTATCTGGAACGGCGCGACGGCGAAAACTTGATGACGATGTCCAGGGATATTCTGGCTTTCTGCAAGCGTCTCCCCTCCTTTTTTTTCAGATTCAACGAAAATGCCAACCGGCTGTTGTTCGAAAGCCAGCAACAGTTAGGTCATTTAGAGGGGCAGTTGGCAGCGCAGCGCGAACGCTATAAAACCACCGAGGCGACCCTGATCGTACTGGTGATTTTGTCGGTCACAATGATCGGTGTTCTATCCGCTCGCCAGATCCGGCGGTCGAACGAAGACTTGGTCCGCGCCTGGAGCGACATGCGGCTCGCCCGGGACGATGCAGAGCGGGCGAGCCGCGCTAAGTCGGATTTTGTTTCACGAATGAGTCATGAATTACGGACGCCCCTGAACGCAATTCTCGGTTTCTCTCAATTGTTGGTCCGGGAGACGTTGACACCGGTGCAACGGAATTATTCCCAGCAGATTCATGCGGCTGGCCAGCATTTGCTCGATTTGATCGGCGAAGTGTTGGATCTAGCAAAGATTGAAGCGGGTCGCCTGGTGCTCGAACATATCGTGTTCGATCCCCGGCAGACGGTGGACCAAGTGGCTGCTGTGACGATGAAGCGCGCCCAGCTCAGGGGGTTGGCTGTCAAGATCAATTTGTCGTCCGAACTACCGGGTCAAGTCAAAGGCGATCCAACCCGGTTGCGGCAAGTACTTATCAACTTGCTGGATAATGCGGTGAAATTCACCGAGCGGGGCGAAGTCGGACTCCAGGTTTCGCTGGAGAGTGAGGATGGCAAGTGGCTGTTTCGAGTTTGGGATACCGGGATCGGTATGGATGAGCAAACGGTTAAAAAACTGTTCCGGCCGTTTACTCAGGCGGACGAATCCACAACGCGTAAGTACGGCGGTACTGGCTTGGGATTGACGATTTGCAAGGATTTAGTCGAGGCGATGGGCGGAAAACTGCGAGTCCAAAGCTGCCCTGACCAGGGTAGCTGCTTTTGGTTTGCCTTGCCGCTGGAACGAGCCGACGATGTGGCCGAACCCTCGACAACGGCTGAAATATCCTCAATGGAAGAGGAGACCATGGTTGGCCTCGCCAAGAGCCTATCGACCCCAGGTTTGAATCAAGAGCGCGTGCTGTTGGTGGAAGACAATCCGGTCAATCAACTGGTCGCTTCCAGCATGTTGGACGTGCTCGGCGTCACCTGTGAGACTGCCAACGACGGGCGGGAAGCGCTGGAGAAGCTGGAACGAGGCCATTATGCACTCGTGCTAATGGACGTGGAGATGCCTCAGATGGACGGTCATGCCGCCACCCGGGAAATACGACGACGGGAACGACAGTCGGGAAGTCCGCGCGTTCCAGTCATTGCGATGACCGCCAACGCAATGGCCGAGGATCGTATGCGTTGTATCACCAGTGGGATGGATGATTATCTCGCCAAACCCTACGAACTGAACGCGCTCGCCACCATCATTCACCGCTGGTTGCCCGGAGCCGCTGGTACTTAATTGGGGCCGGGTGGTGGGAAAGGAGATCGACCACGCGGGTGAGTTTTCGTTAAGCGACCGTTCATCGCGCGTCGCCAAATCTCTCTCAATTTATCGAAAATCGTTTGTGCTTTCGCATGAAAACCCTATTGCGCGAATTTTTTCATCCGGCCGGACCCGCAGCCGGTAGAGCTCGGCTTTGGGCGCTCGCTTTGGCGATGTT
>ERZ724513.1899-NODE-1899-length-10546-cov-5.132495_pt1 | contig 10546 bp, 8 predicted proteins | sample MGYA00376046_ERZ724513 | MGnify/ENA primary metagenome ERZ724513 (study PRJEB28724, sample SAMN07190883) | activated sludge metagenome | isolation source: activated sludge of sewage treatment plant in Hong Hong | place: Hong Kong | collected 2016-03-17 ... | reverse complement strand
GATGTTCTGCCAAGCTTGGTGTTGGGCCCGAGCTCGGACAGGTAGACGGCGGCCAATACCCCGATCGGAATGCTGATCGCCGCCGCGATCGCCACCATGACCAGGGTGCCGACGATCGCATTGCCGAAGCCGCCGCCGAGCTCAAAGCCGGCCGGCGGCAAATCGGTAAAGAGCTCAAGCGACAGCCGCGATCCGCCTTCGACGATCAGCATGTAGAGGACGGAGAAGAGCGGAATGCTTGCCAGAATTGCGACGACCCATGCGCCGATCGTCAGCATCGCGTTGCTCATCGCCCGGCCTTCGGACCAGGAGTGGGAGAGATTGGGCGATTTGCCGGTTGCGATCGACATTTCGAGATATGCCTTATCGGTCATGCCTTGCCCGAAATTCTGCGTTGCGTAAGGGTCAGAAGGCCGATGCCGGCGATGTTGACCAACAGGGTGATGGCGAGGAGCACGAGAGCGGCATACATCAGAGCCTCGACCTCCGCCGGACCCGCCTCGGGGAAATGGGAGGCGAGCAACGCCGCGAGCGTTTCGGCCGGCGCGAACAGCGACAGCGTGACCTGATTGGAATTGCCGATCAGCATCGCGAGCGCCATCGTCTCGCCGAGCGCGCGGCCGAAACCGAGCACCATGGCGCTGAAGATGCCGCCCGCGGCGGTCGGCACCATCACCTTGAGGATCACCTCCCAGCGCGTGGCTCCCATTCCGAACGCCGCTTCCTTGGTGCGGTAGGGAACGGCGCTGAGAGCGTCCTGCGAGATGGCGGCGACGGTGGGCAGGACCATGATCGCCAGCACGATCGCGGCCGGAAGCAGCCCGGGGCCGCTCAACGAGGTGCTGAAGAACGGGATGAAGCCGAGAGTCTCATTGAGCCAGTTCGCGGCGGGCCGAATGGTCGGAATGACGACGAAAATTCCCCACAGGCCGAACACCACGCTCGGGATCGCGGCGAGCATCTCGCAGATCAGGCGGAACACGAAGGCAAGCCGCTTGTGCAGGAAGCCCTGCGTCAGGAAAATCGCGACGGTGAGCCCGAAAAAGCCGCCGATCAGCAGGGCGAGCAGCGAGCTGTACAGGGTGCCCCAGATGCCGGGGAGGATTCCGAATTTCTGTTCCTGCACGTTCCAGGTCGTGCTGACCAGAAAATCGACATGATACTTGCCGATGGCCGGCAGCGCCTGTCCGCCGATTTTCCAGACGATATAGGCCACGAGCACGATCAGAATACAGGCGGCCGCGATTGCGAGGGAGCGGAAGGCGCGGTCGACGAGGTATTCCCCGCCGCCCGGAGCCTGACTGACCGCGTCCGGGGACGCAGCGAGTGCGAACGGATGACTTGACATCAAATTGCCCGAAGAGTCGGCCTCACGCACACGGCGTCAGGCGCATGGTCCGCTAGGTTTCCGCCTGGCTTCATTTGATCTCGGCGGCAGCCGCCTTGACCTTCTCGATGACAGCGGCGGGGAGCGGGATGTAGCCCATGCTGTCGGCGATGGCCTGACCCTTGGTCACGCTATACTCGACCAGCTTGCGCAGCGTCTCCGCCTTCTTGTCGTCCTGGTCCTTGTAGAACAAGAGCCAAGTGAAGGATGCGATCGGGTAGGCGTCCGCTCCCTCCGGATCGTCGATCCAGCCGCGCAGATCGGGCCCGAGCTTGGCCGCGGCGAGCGCCGCCGCCCCGGACTTCGCGCCCGGCTCGACATACTCGCCTGCCTTGTTCTGCAAGAGCGCCGCATTGGTCTTGGTCAGCTTGGCGTAGCCGTACTCGATATAGCCAAGGGCGCCCGGGGTTTGTTTGATCGTCGCGGTGACGCCGTCATTCTTGGGGGCGCCGACGATCTTGTCGCTCTTCGGCCATTCGACCGTGGTGCCGAACCCGACCGCCTTGGCGAATTCCGGACTGATTGCGGAGAGATGTTTGGTGAACACGAAACTCGTCCCGCTCGCGTCGGAGCGGCGAACCACGGTGATGGGAAGGTCCGGCAGCTTCAGATTCGGGTTTGCCGCTGCGATCTTCGGATCGTTCCAGCGCGTGATCTTGCCGAGGAAAATCTCCGGATAGACGTCGCGCGGCAGTTTCAGGCCGGCGGGGTTGCCCGGCAGGTTGTAGGCGAGGACGATTTCCCCGGCGGTAATCGGGATCAGCACGACGCCGCCTTCGACCTTGGCGATTTCTGCGTCGGTCATCGCCGCGTCGCTGCCGGCGAAGTCCACCGTGTGATTGATGAAATCCTGGATGCCGGCGCCGCTGCCCTTGGCTTGGTAATCGACGATGACGCCGGGGGTGTCTTTGCTGAACTGCTTGAACCAGGCCGAGTAGATCGGGAAGGGGAAACTCGCGCCGGACCCGATCAGCCGCTGGTCCTGGGCGCGCGCATCTTGCGCAGCGACTGCGAGCAGAGTGACGGCCGAGCAGATCGCGGCAAGGAATGGCGCGCGAGCGAAAATTTTCATAGGAGTCGTTTCCATTCTGGCTAAGGGGCCCAGAGGGGCGTGCACCGAGTAGCTGGCACCGAGTAGCTGGATTCTCGTCCGGCGTCGTCGACCCGGTCGGCTGATCGCAGCGGCTAAGTCGATCGATCGCAAATAATCATCGGCCCAGCTGAATGATCATGCGTTAACCAGCGCTGAACACGAGGATCTATCGCGGAAAAAGAACTAGCGCAGAATACGTGACAGATACGTGACACGACCTTCGCTTTTGGTCGTATCGTTCGCTTGCGTTGGTCGCCGCCATGCAGGAATCGGGCGGCCGTGCCGTTGCTTGGCGGGCCGCTTTTGCCCGGACGGTCTGTTGCGGGTCACACAAAAATGAAGTCGCGCGGCAAAGCTTTAAAACAGCGCCGCCGATAGCTTCGCGGCTAGGTGCTGGCGGGCGTGAAAGTACAACCCCCGCAATGACCTATTCACGTGCGAATCCCCGCCGCGCATCTACGGCCGCAGCTTCGAGGATGGGCTTTTGCGGGAGCTTTGCGCGCTGATCGCATTGTCGGTCAAGCTTTCGCGGCGGTTTCTTCACTAAAGGGCGCCATCCCGCAAGGGACGGGGACATAGCTTACCGGCAAGAGGATCGCCGACAGCGCGCCCGTCGTCTCTTTGTCATGCAGCTCCTGTAGTTCGTAAAACGCGATCAAACGCACATGACGTTTGGCAAAGCCGAACGAGGACTGGTCGAGCGACGAGGCAGGGATGCTCAGGATCAACGAGGTGGCGGTCACCTATCCGAGCGGGATCACGGCGCTTCACCCGACCAGCCTTGCATTCGCGGCCGGACAATTCACTGCGCTCGTCGGCGCGTCGGGGGCGGGCAAGTCGACCCTGCTGCGCTGCCTTAATGGCCTAGTGCGGCCAACCCAAGGCGAAGTGATCGCCGATGGCATCGGCCCGATCTTCGCATCGCGCCGGCTTCTGCGGCAGCACCGCTGCCGAACCGGAATGATTTTCCAGCAGCATCATCTGATCGGACGGCTCACCGTCCTGCAGAACGTGCTGATGGGCCGGCTCGCCGCGCACGGATTCGTACGATCGATGTTTCCCTTGCCGCGGGCCGATCGGTTGCTCGCGCTGTCCGTGCTCGATCGCATGGGCTTGCTCGGGCGTGCGCTCGACCGCGCCGATCAATTGTCCGGCGGCCAGCAGCAGCGTGTCGGCATCGCGCGGGCGATGGCTCAGCGGCCGCAAATCGTGCTTGCCGACGAGCCGGTGGCGAGCCTCGACCCCGCCAGCGCGGAAAAAGTGTTGGCGGACCTGCACCGCATCTGCCGCGAAGACGGCATCGCCGTGGTCGTCAGTCTGCATCAGGTCGAATTCGCGCGGCGTTTCGCCGATCGCGTGATCGGCCTCGCCCGCGGCCGCGTGCTGTTCGACGGCAGGCCCGGTCAGCTCGGGAGCGCCGCCTTCGCAAGGATTTATGGAGCCGAGGCGTCCGAGGTCGCCGAAGCCGCCGAATAGAGCTTCCACAACGCAAAGGACATCGCCATGAACCGCCGTGCTTTCCTGTTTGCCACGATGTTGACGGCCGTGCCTCTGCTCGGCGCGCGGGCGCTGGCGGAAAGCGGCGACCCGGCGCGGCTGCGCGTTGCGCTGCTGCCCGACGAAAACGCCTCGACCATCATCCAGAATGCCCAGCCGCTGAAGGCCCATCTCGAAAAGGCGTTGGGGAAGGACATCGAGATCGTCGTCACCACGGACTACTCGTCGATGATCGAGGCGATGCGTTTCGGGCGCATCGAGGTGGCCTATTTCGGGCCGCTGTCCTATGTCCTCGCCAAGCAGCGGGCGCCGGGCATCGAGCCGTTCGCGGTCGGCGTCGCGCGCGGATCGCCCACCTATAAGAGCGTGCTTGTCGCTCAAGCGGGCGGGCCGGTGAAGGCGATCGCCGACATTCGCGGCAAGATGGTCGGCTTCGGGGACAATGCGTCGACCTCGAGCCATCTCATTCCGCGCGCCCTGCTGGCGCGCAACGGGCTGATCGGCGATCGCGATTACAAGTTTGTCCATCTCGGCGCTCATGATGCGGTCGCGCGCGCGGTACAGGCCGGCCAGGTCCAGGCGGGCGGTCTCAGCCAGGAGATATTCAAGGCGCTGGTGGCCAAGGGAACGATCGACGGCGCCAAGGTCGTCGCGCTCGCCGAGAGCGATCCGATCCCCAACTATCCGATGGTCATGCAGGGCGATCTGGCGCCGCCGCTCAAGGACGCGATCCGCAAGGCGTTCCTCGACCTCAAGGATCCGGCGATCCTGAAAACCTTCCGCGCGGAGGGCTTCGCGCCGACCGACGACAAGGCCTACGACATCCTCCGCGAGACGGCGCGCGTGCTCGACCTCGACCTCACGACGTTGCGCGGATGACCACGGCCTACGAAACGGTTCTTGCGAAGGACGGCGCCGAGCGCGCGCGGCGCTCGGCCGTTCTCCTCGCCGTCATCGCGGTCGTCATCGGCGCCATGTGGCTGACCGGTCTGCTCGACCCGGCGCGCTTCGCCGACGCCTGGCCCGCCGTCCGCCAGTTGTCGAGCGAGATGTTTCCGCCCGACTTCAGCCGCCTGTCGAAATGGCTGTGGCCGATCCTCGATACGCTTGCGATGTCGATCGCGGGAACGGCGATTGCGGTTGCGCTGTCGCTGCCGGTGGCGCTGGTGGCGGCGAGCAACACCACGCCCCACCGCATCCTCTATCGGGTTGCACGCTTTCTCCTCAACCTGCTGCGCTCGATTCCGGAATTGATCATGGGCATCATCCTGGTCGCCATGGTCGGGTTCGGCGCATTGCCGGGCGTGCTCGCGCTCGGCCTGCATTCGGTCGGCATGGTCGGCAAGTTCTTTGCCGAAAGCATCGAACATGTGGACGCAAAGCCGGTCGAGGCTGCCCGCGCGGCCGGCGCGACGGCGCCGCAGGTCGTCTGGCACGCCGTGCTGCCGCAGGTCATGCCGCAGCTCGCCGACATTACGATCTACCGCTGGGAATACAATTTCCGCGCCTCCACGGTGCTCGGCGCCGTCGGCGCGGGCGGCATCGGCTTCGAGTTGATCGCGGCGCTGCGGGTGCTCGAATACGCGCAGGTCTCCGCCATCCTGATCTGCATCCTGGTCTGCGTCACCGCCGTCGACGGGCTTGGAGCGGCGCTGCGGCGCTCGCTGCAATAGGGAGACTGCACGTCATGTCGTTGCCACGGGTCGTGGTGACCAGCCGGGCCTTTCCGGAAACCTGCGCGCTGCTCGCGCCGCATGCGCGCCTTGACGTCAACCCGTCAGTCGAGCCGTGGAGCTATGCCGAAGTGCAGACGCGCTGCCGCGCGGCGAGCGGCCTTCTCGCCTTCATGACCGATCGCCTCGATGCGGAATTCTTCGCGGCGTGCCCGGCGCTGCGTGTCGTCGGCGCTGCGCTCAAGGGCTACGACAATATCGATGTCGCGGCGGCGACGGAGGCGGGCGTATGGGTCACGATCGTGCCCGACCTGCTGACCGTTCCGACCGCGGAACTCGCAATCGGGCTGATGCTGGCGCTGTCCCGTCACATCGTGGCCGGCGATCGCAGCCTTCGCGCGCATGAGTTCGGCGGCTGGCGTCCGCAATTCTATGGGACGGGCGTCGCCGGTTCGACGGTCGGGCTTGTCGGCCTCGGGCGCGTCGGTTGCGCCATCGCCGAGCGTCTCGTCCCGTTCGGCTGCAGGCTTCTGGCGCACGACCGCGGGGTGGCGACATTGCCGCCGGCGCTTGCCCGGCATATCGCGCTCACCGATTTCGACACGCTGGTCGCCGAGTCCGATTACATCGTGCTGGCGCTGCCGCTGACGGCGGAGACCCAGCATCTGATCGACGCCGGCGTCATCCGGCGGATGAAGCGGGGAGCGCGCGTCATCAATCCCGCCCGCGGTTCGCTGGTGGACGAACGCGCCATGGCCTCCGCGCTCGCCGACGGGCGACTCGCGGGCTATGCCGCCGACGTCTTCGAGTGCGAAGACTGGGCGCGGCCCGATCGGCCGGCAAGGATCGAGGCGCGATTGGTCGCGCCGGACGCGCCCACCGTACTCACCCCGCATATCGGATCGGCGGTCGCGGATGTCCGCCGCGAGATCGAACTGTCGGCGGCGCGCAGCATCGTCGATGTCCTGGCCGGGCGCACGCCGCGACATGCCGTGAATGCGCCGAAAACGGTGCGCGCGGCATGTTGAACCTGACGCATGTGCGCTCCTTCCTCGCTGTCCTGGACGGGCAGGGGTTCCGCGCGGCCGCGCGCGAGCTGAAACTCTCCCCATCGACGCTCGTCGATCACATCAATCAGCTCGAAGCCGAACTTGCCGCGCCGCTGCTGGTGCGCAAGCGCGGCGGGTTCGCGCCCACCGCGCAAGGCCTCGCCTTCCTGCCGCTCGCGCGCGCGCTCGTGGCGACCGCGGAACGGGCTTTCGACGTGGTCTCAGGCTGTCCGCTGCGCATCGCCGCCGCCAGCAATGTCGGCATCTATCTGCTGCAGTCGATCCTCGCATCGTTCAAGCAAACCGAGGAGTTTCCCACCGAGTTGTGGATCGGGCGCAATCCCGACGTGGCCGAGCGGATCGCCGGCGGCCGGGCCGACGTCGGGCTGATGGAATGGTGGGACGATCGGCGCGGGTTTCTCGCCCGCACGTGGCGGCGCGAGCCCCTCGTCGTCATCGTCGGGCGCAGCCATCCGTGGGCGAGCCGCGCCACCGCGCAGGTGGCCGACCTTGTCGGCGAGCGGATGCTGGGCGGCGAGCCCGGCACCGGCACGGGAACGCTGCTGCGGCAGGTCATCGGTACGAACGCCGAACGCATCGAGACCGTGAACGGATTCGGCAGCACCGAGGCGGTCAAGCGCGCGGTGCGGGCGGGGCTCGGCGTTTCGCTCGTGCTCGCGTCTTCGGTGACCGACGAGGTCGCCGCCGGGCACCTTGTCGCGCTGCCGCTGGCGGACGCCGATCTCGTCAAGGAGATCAAGCTGATCGTCCCGGCGCCGCTTCCCGCCACGTCGGCGGCGGCGCGATTCGCCGCCCACGCGCTGGGCCATACCTGAGCCGGAGCCGTCTTGCCTTCGACCGCGGGTGTTCCTGGCGCGTCGCCGCGCGCCGGTCAGCGCCGCCCACAGAAAAAAGCGCATTCGCCGCGTGGACAGCGAGACGCCGCGACGCAGCGGTGCAACAATTCCACGACCGCCTGAGCGAACCCGTTCCAAATCGGATCGGAATTCGCGCGAGCGGTTCTTGCGCCGGCCCGCTTCCCATGTCGCCGGAATTGCTTTGGCTGATTTAATGTTGCCGGGTCTTCAACCGTCCGACCGAGCATCTCCATGATCCTCAACGAGCAACAAGCAATGATCCGCGAAACCGCCCGTCGGTTTGCGCGCGAGCAACTCCGGCCCCACTCGGCCCGCTGGGATCGTGACAATGTTTTTCCGCGCGATGCGCTGACGGCAATGGGGCGGCTCGGCTTTTTGGGCATGACCGTGCCGGAGGAATGGGACGGGCTCGGCGCCGACGCGGTGTCGCTCGCGGTTGCGATCGAGGAAATCGCCGCCGGGGATGCTGCCTGCGCGACCATCATGAGCGGCCATAACTCGGTCGGCTGCATGCCGATCGCGACGTTCGGCACGCGCGAACAGAAGGAACGGTTTCTGCGGCCGATGGCGCAAGGGACGATGTTGTCCGCGTTCTGCCTGACCGAGCCGCAGGGGGGCTCGGACGCCGCGGCGATGACGACGCGGGCGCGGCGTGACGGCGACGGTTACGTGCTGTCGGGCACGAAGCAGTTCATCACCACCGGCAAGCATGCGCAGGTCGCCCTGGTGTTCGCCAAGACGGCCCCGGAAGCGGGCAGCGCCGGCATCACCGCCTTCATCGTCCCGACCGACACGCCGGGCTACACGGTCAGTCGGATCGAGTCGAAAATGGGCCAGCATGCCTCCGACACCTGTCAGATCGTGCTGGACGACGCGCGCCTGCCGGCTTCGCTGCGCCTCGGCGAGGAAGGGCAGGGGTATCGCATCGCTCTGGCGAATCTCGAGGGCGGCCGCATCGGCATTGGCGCCCAGGCGGTCGGGATCGCCCAGGCGGCGTTCGACGCGGCCTTCGCCTATGCGCGCGAGCGCGTCACCTTCGGCCAGCCGATCATCGAGCATCAGGCGATCGGGTTTCGCCTCGCCGCCATGGCGACCCGCATCGAGGCGGCGCGCCAGCTCGTGCTGCACGCCGCCGCCCTGCGCGACCGCGCCGAGCCGTGCCTCAAGGAGGCGTGCATGGCGAAGCTGGTCGCAACCGACGCCGCCGAGTGGGTGTGCTCGGAAGCGATCCAGACCCTCGGCGGTTACGGATATCTTAGCGATTTTCCCGTCGAGCAGCTTTATCGTGACGCCCGCGTCACGCGGATTTACGAGGGGACGAACGACATTCAGCACCTCGTCATTCTGCGCGAACTGACCAAGTCCTGACCGGAGCAAACGCCGCGATGCCTGTGCTCACCGGGATCAAGGTCCTCGATTTCAGCACGCTGCTGCCGGGACCGCTCGCGAGCCTTGTCCTTGCCGAGGCGGGCGCCGAGGTCCTCAAGGTCGAGCGGCCGGGCGGCGACGACATGCGCCACTATGCCGGCCCGTTCGGCGAGGCGAGCGCGAATTTTGCGTTGCTCAACCGCGGCAAGGCGAGCCTGTGTCTCGACCTCAAGTCGCGCGATGACCGCAAGCGCCTCGATCCGTATATCGCCGGCGCCGACATTCTGATCGAACAGTTCCGGCCCGGGGTGATGGAGCGCATGGACCTCGGCTACGAGCGGCTGCGCGCCGTCAATCCGCGTCTGATCTATTGCTCGATCTCCGGCTACGGCCAGGACGGGCCGCTGCGCGACCGCGCCGGCCACGACCTGAATTTCATGGCGGAGGCGGGAGCGCTCTCGCTCGGCAGCGGCAGCGACGATGGAGCGCCGGTTGTTCCCCCCGTGCTGGTCGGGGACATCGCCGGCGGCGCCTATCCGGCGCTGGTCAATATTCTGCTTGCCTTGCTCCAGCGCCAGGCGACCGGAACGGGCTGCCGGCTCGACATTGCGATGGCCGACAATCTGTTCTCCTTGATGTTTTGGGGGCTGGCCGCCGGATTCGCCTTCGGCGACTGGCCGCGGCCGGGCAATGAACTGCTCACCGGCGGCTCGCCGCGCTACCAGATCTATCGCACCGCCGACGATCGCTTCATCGCCGCTGCGCCGCTCGAGGAACGCTTCTGGCAAAGTTTCTGCGACGTCATCGGATTGCCTGCGGACGGACGCGATGACCGGCGCGATCCACGCGCCGTCGTTGCTGCTGCGGCCGCGCGCATCCGCGCGGCGACCGCGGAGGAATGGCGCGCCCGGTTTGCCGGGCTCGACGCCTGCGTCTCCGTCGTGCTGTCGCTGCGCGAAGCTGTGAACCAGCCGCATTTCGTCGCGCGCGGCCTGTTCACGCGGCGGGTCGCCGATGGCGCGGGTGGCGTCATTCCGGCATTGCCGGTTCCGCTTGCGCCCGCATTTCGCACGGGCGAGGAGACGCGCGGCTATCCGCGCCTCGGCGAAGCCAACGATCGAGAGCCGTACGGATAAGACTGGCGCAGGAGCGCAGGTTCGTTGGTTGATCGGGTGCCCGGGTGCGCGGCTTGGCCGGAGCCATGCGGCGCTCGCTTAAGCGCTTGTACAGTCCGGCTAAACGATCCAAACTTGCCGGAAGACCATGAAACCCGGTTCACGCAGCCGTTGCGGCGAGGCCTATTTATTTACCGGCGTCCGGCGGACCGGTCGCCGGCGGAACAACGAAGGAGTATGCGCTCTTGCGACTGGCTCTGATCGGCTTCGGCGAAGTAGGAACCATTTTTGCGACCGATTTCATCGCGCGCGGCGCATCGGTTGCGACCTACGACATCCTGTTCGACGACCGCGAGCGGCGCGAGGCGTATCTCGGCAAGGCGCGCAGCGTCGGGGCGATCGCCGGTAAGGATGCGCGTTCTGCCTGCGCGGACGCCGAAATCGTGATTTCGGCGGTGACCGCATCGGCGGCCGAAGAGGTGGCGA
>ERZ724513.1896-NODE-1896-length-10550-cov-4.294235_pt1 | contig 10550 bp, 7 predicted proteins | sample MGYA00376046_ERZ724513 | MGnify/ENA primary metagenome ERZ724513 (study PRJEB28724, sample SAMN07190883) | activated sludge metagenome | isolation source: activated sludge of sewage treatment plant in Hong Hong | place: Hong Kong | collected 2016-03-17 ... | reverse complement strand
TGCCGTCGGTGCTGAGCGCGGGCGGCGGTCCGGCGAGGGTGATCAGCTCGTCGGGTCCATGCCCGGCCAGGCACGCGACCGGCATCCCGTGGATGTTCCCGGACGGGGTGAGCTCCGCGGTGTTGAAGTCGGCGTGCGCGTCCACCCAGATCACCCGCAGCTTCTTGCCCTGTGCCCGGCAGTGCGCGGCGACGGCGCTGATCGATCCGATCGCGAGGCTGTGGTCTCCGCCGAGGAGGATGGGCAGCCGCCCGGCGTCCAGTTCGGCCGCCGTCGCCGCGAACACCGCCCGGTTCCAGGCCGCGACCTGGGGCAGGTGCCGGTAGCCGTCGATCGGCGGAAGCTGGGGATTGTCCGGGCCGGAGAGATCGCCGACGTCGCGGACGTCGCAGTCGAAGCCGGCGAGCGCCGCCGCGATGCCCGCCACCCGGAGGGCCTGCGGGCCGAGCCGGCACCCCACCCGTGACGCTCCGATGTCCGTGGGTGCCCCGATCAGGCTCACCTGCTGCACGCCAGTCCCTTCCTCTGCGACGTCGCTGCCGCAAGGATGCCACCATGAACAGCGGAACCGGGCAAGTACCGACGCGCCGGGTGGCGCTGTTGCGTGGCATAAACCTCGGCGGGAACCGGACGATCCCGATGGCCGGGCTGCGGGATCTCGCCGGAGACCTCGGCTGGACGGAGGTGGCGACCCACCTGCAGTCGGGGAACCTGCTCTTCACTGCCGCCGGCGGCGATGAGGAGGTGGCTGCGCAACTGGTCAGGGCAGTGCGCGGGGAGTTCGGGATCGCTGTGGACGTCGTGATCCGCACGGGGGCGCAGCTGCGGACGCTCCTGGACGCCCATCCCTACGCGGACGGCGATCCGTCCCGGGTGGTGGTCGCCTGCGCCGATCGCCCGGTCGGGGAGCTGGCGGCACGGCGGCTGGCGGAGCTGGTCTCGAACCGCGAGCGGGTCGAGGTGGCAGCGACGGGGACGGACGTGTACGCCGACTTCCCCGACGGCCAGGCCGCCTCCAGGCTCGCCGCGGGGCTGGTCGCTGCCCTGCGCCCGGCCACGGGGACGGCGCGCAACCTGCGCACCCTGACCCGCATCGTTGAGCTCCTGGGTGGGTGAGAATCGGGTGGTGAGTCGGTCGCAGGGATGGTCGGCGGCGGGGGTTATGGTGAGTACTCGCTGACTTCCCCCAGCGTTTCTTCCTGGAGTCCGTAGCCATCCCTGACGGAGGTCGTGGGTCAGCGTGTCGAGCAAGTTCGTCCACCTGCACAACCACTCGGAGTACTCGATGCTGGACGGTGCCGCCCGGCTGAAGGACATGGTGGCGCGCTCGGAGGAACTGGGCATGGGCGCCCTCGGCGTCACCGACCACGGCAACATGTTCGGCGCCTACGAGTTCTACAAGGCGGCCCGGAACTCCCCGGTGAAGCCGATCATCGGGCTCGAGGCCTACCTCACGCCGAAGACCCACCGCAGCGAGCGCAAGCGGGTGCAGTGGGGCGACGGCACCGGTGACGACGTCTCGGCCAAGGGCGCCTACACCCACATGACCATCTGGGCCGAGGACACCGCGGGCATGCACAACCTGTTCCGGCTCAGCTCGATGAGCTCGCTGGAGGGGTTCTTCTACAAGCCCCGGGCGGACCGGGAGCTGCTGAACCGGTACGCCAGGGGCCTGATCGCCACCACCGGCTGCCCGTCCGGAGAGGTGCAGACCTACCTGCGGCTCGGGCAGTACAACGAGGCGATCGCCTCGGCCGCGGAGTTCCGCGACATCTTCGGCGCGAACAACTTCTACGTCGAACTGATGGACCACGGGCTCGAGATCGAGAACAAGGTGCGCGACGGGCTGCTCCGGATCGCGAAGGACCTGAACCTGCCGCTGGTCGCCACGAACGACTCCCACTACGTGCGGGCAGAGGACGCCGAGGACCACGACACCCTGCTGTGCGTGTCGTCCGGATCGAACAAGGACACCCCGAACCGGTTCAAGTTCGACGGCAACGGCTACTACCTGCGACCTCCGGAGGAGATGCTGGCGCTGTTCGCCGACGTCCCCGAGGCCTGCAGCAACACCCTGGCCATCGCCGAACGGTGCAACATCTCCTTCGCCGAGGGCACCGGAACGTACATGCCGCAGTTCCCTGTACCCGAGGGCGAGACCGAGACCTCCTGGTTCATGAAGGAGGTGCGTACCGGCCTGGACAAGCGGTTCCGTGGACAGGTGCCCGAGTATGCGGTGAAACAGGCCGAGTACGAGGAAGAGGTGATCATCGGGAAGGGCTATGCCGGCTACTTCCTGGTTGTGGCCGACTTCATCAACTGGGCCAAGCGCAACGGGATCCGGGTCGGTCCGGGACGAGGATCGGGCGCCGGCTCGATGTGCGCCTATGCGATGGGGATCACCGACCTGGACCCGGTGCCGCATGGCCTGATCTTCGAGCGCTTCCTCAACCCGGAGCGTCCATCGATGCCGGACTTCGATGTGGACTTCGACGACCGACGCCGCGGCGAGGTGATCCGCTACGTCACCGAGAAGTACGGCGACGACCGGGTCTGCCAGATCGTCACCTACGGGACGATCAAGGCCAAGCAGGCGATCAAGGACTCCGGGCGGGTGCTGGGCATGCCGTTCTCGCTGGGAGAGAAGATCACCAAGGCGTACACCCCGCCGGTGCAGGGCAAGGATGTCCCGATCGCCGATGTGTTCAATCCCGAGCACGATCGTTACGGCGAGGGCACAGAGTTCCGCGAGCTGTACGAGTCCGACCCCGATGTGAAGCGGGTGGTCGACACGGCCCGCGGCATCGAGGGTCTGAAGCGGCAGTGGGGCGTGCATGCTGCCGGCGTGATCATGTCCTCCGCGCCGTTGATGGACGTGATCCCGATCATGAAGCGGGAGCAGGACGGGCAGATCATCACCCAGTTCGACTACCCGAGTTGCGAGGCGCTCGGCCTGGTCAAGATGGACTTCCTCGGCCTGCGGAACCTGACCATCCTGGACGACGCGGTGCGCAACGTGAAGATCAACCGTGGCGTCGAGCTCGACCTGGACGTGCTGCGGCGCGACATGACCGACCGGGCAGCGTACGACCTGCTCGCCTCGGGCGAGACCCTGGGTGTGTTCCAGCTGGACGGCGGAGGGCTGCGCTCGCTGCTGAAGCTGATGCGCCCGGACAATTTCGAGGACATCTCTGCCACCATCGCCCTGTACCGGCCCGGCCCGATGGGCGCCGACAGCCATACGAACTACGCCCTGCGCAAGACCGGCCGGCAGAAGGTGGAGCCGATCCACCCCGAGCTCGCCGAGCCGCTCGCCGACATCCTCGACACCACCTACGGCCTGATCGTTTACCAGGAGCAGATCCAGCAGATCGCGCAGCGGGTTGCGGGCTACAGCCTCGGCCAGGCCGACCTGCTGCGGCGGGCGATGGGCAAGAAGAAGAAGGAGGTGCTGGAGGCCGAGTTCAAGCCCTTCAGCTCGGGGATGCGCGAGCGGGGCTTCTCGGACGGGGCGATCAACAAGCTCTGGGAGATCATGGTCCCCTTCGCCGCGTACGCCTTCAACAAGGCGCACTCGGCCGCCTACGGCGTGGTGTCGTACTGGACCGCCTACCTCAAGGCGAACTATCCGGCCGAGTACATGGCCGCGCTGCTGGAGTCGGTGAAGAGCGACAAGGACAAGACCGCGCTCTACCTGGGCGAATGCCGCCGGATGGGAATCCGCGTGCTCCCGCCGGATGTGAACACTTCAGAAGGCATGTTCACCCCGGTCGGAACGGACATCCGTTACGGCCTGGCCGCGATCCGGAACGTCGGCGACAACGTGGTGCGGGGCATCGTCGAGGCCCGCACCGAGCGTGGACCCGCCGCGGATTTCAACGCCTTCCTCGACCAGGTTCCGCTGGTGGTCTGCAACAAGCGCGTGATCGAGTCGCTGATCAAGGCCGGTGCGTTCGACCTGATGGGCCACACCCGTCGTGGCCTGATGGAGTGTTTCGAGCGCCGGGTGGACGAGGTGATCGACCTCAAGCGCAACCAGGCCAACGGCCAGGACGACCTGTTCGGCGACTTCGGGAGCACGGAGAAGATCGCCGCGGCACCGGTTCCCGAGGTGCCGGAGTGGGACAAGCGGGTCCGGCTCGGCTTCGAGCGGGAGATGCTCGGCCTCTACGTGAGCGACCACCCGCTGCAGGGGCTCGAGCACATCCTCGCGGCGCAGCGTGACCTGAGCATCGGAGAACTGCGCGCCGACGACGGCCCCCGCGACGGGATGATCAGCATCGCAGGAATGATCACGCAGGTGGTCCGCAAACAGACCAAGAACGGCGACCTGTGGGCGATCGCCACGGTGGAGGACCTGGAGTCGGCGATCGAGGTGCTGCTCTTCCCGAAGGTGTACGCGACCGTCGCCCCATCCCTGGCGACCGACACGGTGGTACGGATCAAGGGCCGGATCCGGACGAAGGACGAGAGCCTGGAGATGACCGGCCAGGAGGTGACCTTCCCCGACGTGTCCGAGGGCCCGTCCGGGCCGCTGGTGATCCAGCTGCCGGCGGTCCGCTGCACGCCGGCGGTGGTGGAACAACTGCGGCACGTGCTGCGTGCCCACCCCGGGCCCACAGAGGTGCGGGTGCGGCTGGTCTCGGCGACGAGCGGTGCGAAGGTGTGGAAGCTGGACGAAGGACTGCGGGTCGCGCCGTCGCGTCCACTGATGGCCGACCTGAAGGCCCTGCTCGGCCCGAGCTGCGTGAGCGCGTGATCCCGTGCCGCGGGACCGGCCCGCGGGCACTACTAAGCTGCCATCCGTGAGCACCACCATCACCGAGGAGCAGGCCGGGCCGCGCCGGGCGGGCTCGGAGCCGTCCGTGCTGTTGTGGGTGCTTCTGCTCGCCGGGCTGTCGACGGTTGTCGGCGTTCTGGCCGCGATGTTCTGGGCCTCGGTGGTGACGGTTCCGACGTGGCGGATCGACGAAGCCACGAGCATGGCAGTGATGAGCGAGCGCGGCGTGACCCAGATCGTGGCGGCCGACGTGTGGTTCGTGATCACGGGCGCCATGGTGGGGGTGGGCCTCGGGCTGGTCACCTGGAAGTGGTTCCGTCCGCTCGGGTGGCCGACGGCGCTGCTCGCTGTCGGCTCCGGGCTGCTTGCGGCGGTCGTGTGCTGGCAGGTCGGCCAACTGTTGGGACCCGGCTCGGAGGCGGAGCGGGTGGCCGCGGCCGACCCCGGCGCCATCGTGCCGGCCTCCCTGCAACTCCGCTCGCTGTCCGCCCTGGCCGTGTGGGGGTTCGCGGCGGTGACGCCAGTCCTGCTGGTGTCCTCCCTGGGACCTGACGATGAGGATCCGGCGACGCGGCGGCGCCGGAGCCGGGACCAGCAGCAGGAGCAGCCGCCCGGCGCAGAGACGGGAACCGTCGACGAGCGCGGGGTGCTGACCGGCCCCGAAGAGACCACAGCCTGAACATGGCCAGCCAGGTCGAGGTCGAGCGGAAGTACAACCTGCGCAAGGGTCAGGAGCTGCCCAGCCTCGATGGGGTTGCGACCGAGGGCCCCGCCTCCGAATTCGTGCTGGAGGCCACCTACTACGACGCTCCCGACTACCGGCTGACCCGGGCCTGGCAGGTGATCCGCCGTCGCGCGGGGGGCAGCGACGAGGGCTGGCACCTCAAGCTTCCCGGCGGCAGGCCCGATGAGCGGATCGAGCTGCATGCGCCCCTGTCCCACCACCGGCTGCCCCGCGAGTTCCGCGAGCGCGTACACGAGACGCTCGCAGGGGCACCGGTGATCCCGGTCGCGGTGCTGCGTACCCGGCGCAGGGAGCAGCAGCTGCGCGCCCCGGACGGCGTCGTGCTCGCGGTCACCTGTACCGATCACGTCCGCGCGAGCGTCGGCAGCCAGGAGCAGGAATGGTGGGAGGCAGAGGTCGAGCTCGTTGAAGGGGATGTCGCGCTGCTCGACCGGATCGAGGCCGTGCTGGCCCGCGCGGGCATCCACCGCGCGGAGGCGGCGTCCAAGATCGGGCGGGCGCTCGACCGGGCCCTGGCGGCGACGCAGGACGACGACGACAGCGCCTCGGGTGCGGTGCTGGCGTACCTGGCCGACCAGGTCGGTGTCCTGCAGGACCGCGAGCTCGCCGTGCTGTCCGACGAGCCGGACGCGGTGCACCGCAGTCGCGTGGCGACCCGTCGCCTGCGCAGCGTGCTGCGCACCTACGCGGGCATCTTCTCCACCGGCACCACGAAGGCCCTGCGCACGGAGCTTCGCTGGCACGCGGAGGAGCTGGGCGCGCCGAGGGATGCCGAGGTGCTGCGGGAGAAGCTGCTCGCGTCGCTGGACGACCTGCCTGCTGCCGATCGTCGGCTGGTCGGCGGACGGATCGAGGCGGCGCTCGCCGAGGCCCACGCGAGCGCCCACCGCCAACTGGTGGAGAGCATGGGCACCTCCCGTTACGAGCATCTTCAGCTGGAGCTCGAGGAATTGCTGGCTGCGCCGCGCCTGAACCGGATGGCGGCGGAGCCCGCCCGCGTGGTGCTGCGTCCGATGTTCGACCAGGCGGTGGCCCGGGTGCGGGAACTGGATGCGCATGCGTCCGCACGTCCCGGTGACCTCACCCGGTGGCACGAGGTGCGCAAGGCGGCCAAGCGGGCCCGTTACGGCGCGGAGCTGCTGGTGCCGGTACTCGGGGAGGGCGCAGAGATCCGCCGGGCCCGCTGGGAGGCGGTCACCGAGGCGCTCGGCGCGATGCAGGACGCCGTGGTCGCGCAGCGGGTGATCGGCGATCTCGCCTGGCACGCCGTGGCCGATGGCGTGCCGCGGCTGCCGTTCGACGACTTGCGGCATGCCCAGGACGGCGTGCTGCGCGAGTCGCTGGCCCGTGGTCGGGCCGCGCTGGCGATCGCGCTGGAGAACTGACCCCCGAGTTGTGGACCAGGGGAATCCGCAGCACCTTGCCCACCGTGGTCCGGGTTCGGAACCGTCCCCGTTCCGGTCCGGGGATCAGCGGGCGATGTCGGCGAAGGTTGCCCCGGTGACCCGGGCCAGGTCGTCGGCTGCGAGCTCCACCTGCAGGCCACGCTTGCCGGCGGAGACGTAGATGGTGTCCCAGAGCTGGGCGGTCTCGTCGATCACGGTGGGCAGGGGAGTGCGCTGGCCCAGGGGCGAGACACCGCCGAGCACGTAGCCGGTGCTGCGTGCGACCAGCGCCTTGTCGGCCATGGCTGCCTTCTTGGCGCCGAGCGCGGCGGCAGCATGCTTGAGGCTGAGCATTCCGGCCACGGGGACGACGGCGACGGCGAGCTCCGGACGGGTCGGGCCCAGGTCCACAACGAGGGTCTTGAAAATGCGCAGCGGGTCGACGCCGAGCGCCCCGGCCGCCTCGTTGCCGTAGTCGGTGCTGTCCGGGTCGTGGTCATAGGCGTGCAGCACGAACTCGATTCCCGCCCGGCTGAGCGCTTCGGTGGCCGGCGTGCCGCCGGCCATCAGTGCAGCGCCCCCACCAGGGCCACCAGCAGGGGCGCGACCACGAGCGCGGGGAGCAGATCGCCGACGGGGATCTGCCTGATTCCGGCCAGCCGGATCCCGAGCCCGAGCAGGATGACCCCGCCCGCGGCACCCAGAGCGTCCACATGTGCGGCGGGCAGGAAGTTGCCCAGCGCGAAGCCGAGCAGGGTGAGCAGACCCTGGTAGGCCGCGAGGGGAATCACGGCGGCCATCACGCCGATCCCGAACGAGGAGGCGAACGCGATCGCGGCGAAGCCGTCCATCACCGCCTTGACCAGCAGTTGCTCTGATCCGTGCCCGAGGCCGTCCGACAGCGAACCCAGAATGGACAGCGGGCCCACGCAGAAGACCAGCGTCGACGTGACCGCTCCCTCGACGAATCGGTTGCCCTCGCTGCGGGCGGCGAACCGGTCGTGCAGCAACTCGGCGCCCCGGTCGAGGCGGCGCTCGATCTGCCACAGCGATCCGAGGATGCCGCCGATCAGCAGTGCCCCCAGCACGACCAGCAGCCTCGCCTCGGTGCCGACCTCCGCGGCGAGAGCGTCCGAGATGCCGGACGCGACCGCGCGCCCGCCGAGTACGAGCGTGAACAGGCCCAACGTCATCGTGACCAGCTCACGGGTCCGCTCGGGGAGCCGGTGGCCGAGGAGAACCCCGATCGCGCTGCCGAGCAGTACCGTGCCGACGTTGACCGCGGTGCCGAGCCCGATGAACATGGCGCCTAGTCAACCACCCGCCGACCGGGCGGCGTGCCCACGAACCACCCGCGAGAAGCCCTGCTGCGCCCGGGCCCGTAGAATCAGCGGGTGCTCAGAACCATCGACCTGCGCGGCAGCGCCGTCGCCGACTACCGCAGCGTCCTGCCGCGTGCGGAGTTCGACGTGGAGGCCGCGATGGCGCAGGTGCGCCCGATCGTCCAGGCCGTGGCCGAGCGCGGGGAGGCCGCGCTCGCCGAGTATTCCGAGCGTTTCGACCATGTGGTGCCGGCCAGTTTCCGCGTCCCTCCTGAGGCCCTCGCCGCGGCACTCGCGGGACTCGGGGTCGAGGTCAGGGCGGCCTTCACCGAGGCGATCGCGCGGCGCCGGGCGGTCGCCCAGGCTGAGGCCGCGAGCGTTCCCGTGCACGTCGAGCTGGCCCCGGGGGCGGTCGTGGAGCAGCGGCTGGTCCCGGTCGGACGCGTTGGCCTGTATGTGCCCGGCGGGCTGGCGCCCCTGGCGTCCAGCGTCCTGATGAACGTGGTACCCGCGCAGGTCGCAGGGGTGGCCTCGATCGCGGTGGCGAGTCCGCCGCAGGCCGAGTTCGGCGGACTGCCGCACCCGAACATCCTCGCGGTCTGCGCGCTGCTCGGCGTGGACGAGGTGTACGCCGTCGGCGGTGCCCAGGCGATCGCCATGTTCGCCTACGGCGTGCCCGGGTTGTGCGCGGGTGTGGACATGGTCACCGGGCCCGGCAACATCTACGTTGTGGCGGCCAAGCGCCTGCTGCGGGGCCGGATCGGCATCGACTCCGAGGCCGGGCCGACCGAGATCGCGGTCCTCGCCGACGACAGCGCCGATCCGGCGTTCGTCGCGGCCGACCTGATCTCCCAGGCCGAACACGATCCGATGGCTGCGTCTGTGCTGGTCACCGACTCCGCCGCGCTCGCCGACGCCGTCCAGGCTGCGCTGGAGCCCCAGCTGGACGCGACCAAGCACGTCGCCCGCATCCGGGCCGCGCTCGGGGGCCCGCAGTCCGCGGTGGTGCTCGTCGACGACCTCGAGCAGGGCCTGGCCGTTGTGGATGCCTACGCAGCCGAGCACCTCGAGATCCAGACCAGGGACGCCTCCGCGGTGGCCGCGCGGGTTCGCAACGCGGGCGCGATCTTCGTCGGTTCCTACTCTCCGGTCTCGCTCGGCGACTACAGCGCAGGCTCAACGCACGTGCTGCCGACCGCCGGCTGTGCGTGCCACTCCTCGGGCCTGAACGTGCACAGCTTCCGCAAACAGGTGCACGTGATCGACTACTCGCGCGACGCCCTCCTGGAGGTCGCGGCGGTGGTGGAGACCTTCGCGGCGGCCGAGGACCTGCCCGCGCACGGCGCCGCGGTGACGATCCGGCGTTCGGGGACGCAGCGATGAGGCCGGACGTCACGCTGGGCGGTCTGCCGCTGCGTCCCGAACTGGTGGGGGAGGAGCCCTACGGCGCCCCGCAGCTGGAGGTGCCCGTCCGGCTGAATGTGAACGAGAACCCGTACCCGCCGAGTGCGCAGGTAAGGGACGAGATCTGCTCGGCGCTCTCCGCGTCCACCCTGAACCGCTACCCGGACCGGGAGGCGACTGCGCTGCGGTCGGCCCTCGCCGGCTACCTCGGCCACGGGCTCACCGCCGACCGGATCTGGGCCGCAAACGGTTCGAACGAGGTGATGACCCACCTGCTGCAGGCCTTCGGTGGACCGGGACGTACGCTGCTCAGCTTCACCCCGACCTACTCGATGTACCCCGAGTACGCGCGCGACACCCATACGCGCTACGTCACCGTGCCCCGGGCCGCCGACTTCCACGTGGATGCCGTCACAGTGCTCGCCGCGATCGCAGAGCACACGCCGGACGTGGTGGTGATCACCACGCCCAACAATCCGACCGGCACGACCACCTCCGTGGAGGTGATCGCGGAGGTGCTCGCCGGTACCGAGACGATCGTCGTGGTGGATGAGGCGTACCAGGAGTTCGCCCGGCACCCCGAACGCACCGCGCTGAGCCTGCTGGTCGACTGCGGCAACCTCGTCGTGTCGCGGACGATGAGCAAGGCTTTCGCCCTGGCCGGCGCCCGGGTCGGCTATCTCGCCGCCGCGCCGGCGATCGTGGACGCGTGCCGGATCGTCCGGCTGCCCTACCACTTGTCCGCCCAGACCCAGGCGATCGCTGAGGTGGCGCTTCGGCACGCCGCCGAACTCCTGGAGAAGGTCGACGAGTTGCGCGCAACCCGTGACGGGATGCTGCTGCGCCTGCCTCAACTGGGGGTCGAGGTGATCGACTCGGATGCGAACTTCTGCCTGTTCGGGCCGTTCGCCGAC
>ERZ724513.1892-NODE-1892-length-10561-cov-5.208547_pt1 | contig 10561 bp, 9 predicted proteins | sample MGYA00376046_ERZ724513 | MGnify/ENA primary metagenome ERZ724513 (study PRJEB28724, sample SAMN07190883) | activated sludge metagenome | isolation source: activated sludge of sewage treatment plant in Hong Hong | place: Hong Kong | collected 2016-03-17 ... | reverse complement strand
AGGAACTGCATATCGCGGCCCGCTCGGCCACCGACTCGATCGCGGGCCTGGCCACGTCCGGGCTGGTCGACCGCCGACCCGATCCGGCGGACGGGCGCGCCCACCTGCTCGTGCTGACGCCCGCCGGCGAAGCGGTGTTGGCGGAGGTCACCACGATCCGATCGGAGGTGGCCGCCGAAGTGTTCGGACGTCTGACCGAAGCCGAGCAGGCATCCCTGGCGTCTCTGTTGCAGCAGCTGGCCGCCGACCCCGCGAAGCCTGTCGCGAACTCGTCCCCATAGACTGGCCGGGCTCCATCGAACGCCATCGAAATCGATCGGCACGGGAGCCCTGGAGGAGGTGGATCCGCTGAGCCGGCTGGGCATTGACGTGTTTCTGGCTGTCGCGGTCGGCATCTGGTTCGTGGCTTTCGGCACCGCCAAGCTGCCGTCGCCGCCATCGACCGGTCGCCGCCTTGCGGTCGTGATCCCCCGATGGCTTGGGGTTCTGCGCAGGCTGCGCGGGGTGGCGGAGATAATCGGCGGACTGGCTCTGCTGGTTGCCTCGGCGAGCACCGTTCTGGGACTTCGGCTCCCGTTCCCCGGCCTCTCGATCGGCCTGGCACTGGCCGGCTTGTCCGTCTGGACCGTCGTCGAAGCGCTACTCGATAGACGCTGGGTTCGGCTCACGCTCGGCATCGTCAGCTTCCTGCTCGCGGTGTTCTACGCCGGCTTCAGGGGCTGAGGTGGATCGGGCCGCGATGCTGGCGGCGCGGCTGGCCACCCAACGGCTGACCGGCCCGGCCGCGTCATCCGCCGCACAGGTAGTCCGCGAACTGCTTTGCGTCCAGGCGCAGGACGCCCCGCTGGCGCAGGCGATGATCGCACTGCGGGCTGACACTACGGTGGCGGCCGTGCAGCAGGCACTGGCCAGCGGTGAGATCGTGCGCACGCACGTGCTGCGGCCCACCTGGCACTACGTGGCCGCCGACGATCTGCAGTGGCTGCTCGAACTCACCTCGGCGAAGGTCGAGTCGGGCATGGCCGCGCGGCATCGGCAGCTGGAGCTGTCACCCGCGCGAATCTCGGCAGTGCTGGATCTGGTCGCGTCCGCCCTTGCCGGACGTGAGTTCCGGACCCGCACCGAGCTTGGCCAACTGCTCGACCAGGCCGGGCTGCTGACGCCGACTGACCCGCAGTTCGGCCAGCAGGTCGGGCATCTGCTGCTCCTGGCCGAATTGCGTGGGCTGATCTGCTCCGCACCCGACGCACGGCCGGAGCACCGCTACGCGCTCCTCGATGAGGTGATCGGACGCGTCCCCTCGCTGGAACGGGCGGACGCGGTGCTGGCGCTGGTCGGACGGTTCGTGGCCGGCCACGGCCCGGTCGCCCTTTCCGACCTGCAGCGCTGGGCTCGGGTGACCCTCACCGAAGCCAGGGCCGCGCTTGCCCGGTTGGGCGAAGAGGTCGCGCCCGTCCAGTTGGATGGCGACGAACTCTGGTACGCACCGAAGGCCGTTCGACCCGCCAGCAGACCCGCCCAAGCGTGGCTGCTCTCGACCTTCGACGAGGCGTTCCTCAGCTACCGAACGATCCCCTGGCCGCGGTCTGCCGCTCACCCTGCCGGTGACGATCCGTACCGCTTCGCCGAAGCCGGTGGCGGAGTGGTGCTCCACGACCTGGCGGATGTCGGGTCGTGGAAGCGGACGCGGACGCGCAGCGGAGTTCGACTGACCCTCGCGGTCGACCCCGAATTGTCCGCGGCGGCTCGCGAAGCGATCGACGTGGCCGCACGACGGCTGATCGACACGATCGAGACGCAGGGCAGTGTCGTACCCGGCTCGTAAGCTGGTCGCGATCCGAACCCCGGGAGCGCCGAGTTGACCAGCGAGCCGAATCCGTCCGACTGGGGACGCGCTACGCCCCCAGGTCCATTGGGCGCGCCCGGACACGATGGATCGGCCAGCGCCTTCTCGGCCGGGCCACCCCCTCCGCCCGGCGCCTGGCCGCCCCCGGCTGACCAGGCGTGGGCGCCACCAACCGGGCCGAACCTGTGGGCACCGCCTACCGAGCAGCCATGGCGGCCAGGCGTCGACCCTCACGGGCAACCGTCTGAGCGGCCATGGATCCATCAGCCAGAGCATCTGGCCGGGCAGTACCTGGCGGGACCAGCGCCGTCCCGGCACCGCGGCTGGGTGACCGCGCTGTCGACAGGTGCGGTTCTGGTGGCGGTCGGCTTGGTGGCCGCACTGGCTCTGCACTTCACCAGTGGCGGGCAGACGCCCCGGCTGATCACCCCGCCGAGTCCCAGTGCGAGCAGCAAGCCGAGCCCAACCGCGTCCGGCACTGCGAATCCGAAGCCAACCCCGACCATGCCCAGCGATCCGATCGACATCCTGAAGAAGAACCCGCTCTATTCGCTGAAGGTCAACGCGAAGTGCGCTGCCCAGTCGGCGCCCACGACGACGGCAGCCTTCCGCAAGCAGGTGAAGGCACTGGTCGACTGCCAGAACAAGGCGTGGCAGAAGGCACTGGCGAAGACCGCGATCGAGTTCCGGAAGCCCTCGATCAAGCACTACAGCAGCTCGATCAAGTCACCCTGTGGAGCGCTGGGCACGAACTTCCCGGCCAGCTACTGCACCGCCGACAACACGCTGTACTTCTCGAAGGCCTCGTTCACCCAGGGGCGCTACTACCGGCTGGCCGTGGCCGAGTTCGTGATCCACGAGTACGCCCATCACGTGCAGACGCTGGCCCGGATCTTCAGCCACACCGATGCGATGAAGGAGCGCGAAGCCAGCATCAGCCGACGGATCGAGTTGCAGGCCCACTGCATGGCCCAGTACGGGCTGACCCACTCCAACCTGGGATTCACCGCCGCCGACCGAGCCGACCTGGAGTACCAGTTCGGCTACACCAGCGATGCCGAGGGCCACGGCAGCGCGAAGGCCGAGCGCTACTGGGGCCTGCGCGGACTGGACGCAACCAAGGTCGGCGCCTGCAACACCTGGAAGGTCAAAGCCAGCCTGGTGAAATGACCCACGCGGCTGTTCGGGCCCACCTCTGCGCTACCGGCCGGTTCACCGTCGGCTGGTCGAGCCTGTCGAGACCAAGCTTCACGCCCCGCGACCTTCATCCTGTATGGCGAAATGTCCTGCACTAGTCGGGTAGCGATGCCGAGCGGATCCAGACCAATCTCCGCAAGGATTGAGGCCATCTACGCCAGGAGGCGCCGCCAGCACAGAACGGGACAAATCTGCCGCCAGCCGCCGGAATCGCGTGGCTATCGTCAGTCGAAGCCATCCAGCGGCAGCTTTGTCCCGTTTCGCCAGCAGCCGGCTTGGCTGCGACACCTAGGCTCCCACCGAACCTGGAAGGGAACCGGACGGAGAGCGCGAGCACAACGGTGGCTACCACTGCATCTTGGCCAGCCATCGCCGCAGCGGTCGTTGGCACCCTGCTCGTGACCGTCTGCGCCGCCCTTGGCGCGGTTCAGATTCTTGTCCTCAACCCTCTGGCCGCGGTGCCCGGCGCATCGCTAGCGCAGATCCAGCAAGAGCTGGCTGCGCACGATGAATCTCTCGGCACCCCGTTCGTGCTGGCCGAGATGGGTTTCGGGGTGCTGTTGGCGATCGCCCTGCTGTTCATCGCAGTCCGAATCCGACTGCCGTTGGTCGTGATCGCCGGCGGCTACCTTTGGCTGCTCATCCTGGCCACGCCCGCCTACTTCTGGGCGAGCTTCGGTGCGGGCATGAGCCTTGCCGACACCTTCGGCATCAGCGGTGGCGACTATTCACCGTGGGCGTGGCCGATCTATCTGGTCAGCGCGCTGGCCACCGGCGGCTTGGTCGCAATCCTCGTGATCAGTGGAGTGAAAGCCGTCCGAAACACGCGACCAGCAGTGACGATCTCGGGGAATTCGGCGAACTAGAGCGGTTTGACCAGGATCAGGCAGGGGTTGTCCGCGCCCCACAGTTCGGTTTCTTCGAGCGGCAGGAAGCCGAGCCGCTCGTAGAAATGACGCGTCCGGGCGTAGCCGGCGTCGGGATGAGAAGCCCCCAGCGTCTTTACCTCGATCAGCCGGACACCAGTTGCCCGCGCGTCCGCCTCGATCGCCTGGAGCATCGCCGTGCCCACGCCACGTCCGTGGTGCGCACGGTCGACCACAGTGAGGTGGATCTCGGCCGCATGATCGAAGTGTCGGCGCACGAGCGTCACCCCAATGACCGCCCCGGCGGCATCCCGGACCGTCCAGGTCTCCATGCTGCGCGCCGCGTCCACGTATTCAGCGTTCGCGTCCGGCATGCTGAACCACTCGGGGACGCTTGCCAGTAAGCGGGCCACATCGTCGGGCATCGGCTCATCGCGGGCGCACACCCGGTCCTTTCCCGACGCTGGTTCGACGCCCGGCGTCAGTTCACGGACGACCGGGCTCGGACCGGAGGCGTCATAGACCCGGATCCAGTGCGGACGCACCCGTACCACCGTCATGCCGGATTTGAACACGTTCGACCCTGGGAAGTGGTGTTCGTACTCGGCCGCCCATTCGAAGCCCTCTTCAGCGGAAGGCAGCTTGGCCACACCCTCGATCTGCATCGACACCGATCCGGTACAGCCAAGCACGATCGCAACCCGAGGATCGGCCTGGAGGTTCGCCATCTTTCGCGAGTCCGCAAAGGTGTCGAAGAGGATCGCGCCGTCGTCGGCTAGGGCGAACGACACCAGCGCAGCTTCGGGACCGCGCTCGGCATTGTGTGTGGAGACCACCCCGAGCGGATGTTCAGCCATGAACGCGCGGAGATCATCTGGTTGCACGATTGGCACTCCTTGAATCGATCCGGCCGGCCCCAGAACCCTAGTAGGTCTCGGCCAGGCCGGGCCTCATTCCTCGATAGTGGCCAGGACGCGCCCGCGCCTACTCCGGGGAGGGGTAGCCCGACCATCCCGGGAACGCGCCGTCCACGTCCCCGGTGAGTGATAGGCACGAACCGAGTTCTCCCGACGCCTGCGGTAATGCCGGTTGGCTGCGGAAGCGCTAGCCCGGCCCCAGGGAGCCTATCCACGAGAACCCGGGTGTCCGCGAGCCTACGAGTTGAAGCGGAACTCCACCACGTCGCCGTCCGCCATGACGTAGTCCTTGCCTTCCAGCCGCGCCTTACCGGCGGCCCGGGCGGCAACGACCGAGCCGGCTGCGACCAGGTCTTCGAAGCTGATCACCTCGGCCTTGATGAAGCCCTTCTGGAAGTCGGTGTGGATCACGCCCGCAGCCTCGGGAGCGGTGGCGCCCTTGCGAATCGTCCAGGCGCGCGACTCCTTGGGGCCGGCGGTGAGGTAGCTCTGCAGGCCGAGCGTCTCGTAGCCCACTCTGGCCAGCACGTCCAGGCCGGGCTCGGCGATCCCCATCTCCTCCAGGAATTCGCGGGCCTCGTCGGGCTCCATCTCGATCAGCTCCGACTCGATCTTGGCGTCCAGGAAGATCGCCTCCGCCGGGGCCACCAGCGTGCGCATCTGGTCGATCAGCGCGGTATCGGTGAGTTCGTCGGAGTCACAGTTGAACACGTAGAGGTACGGCTTGGCGGTCAGGAGGAACAGCTCGCGCAGCGGCTCCAGGTCGAGGCCGGCCGCGTGCACCCCGATGCCGGAGTTCAGCACCGCCTGCGCCTCCTGGAAGGCGATAAGGGTTGGCTGGCGCTCCTTGCGGATCCGGGCCTCCTTCTCCACCCGGGGCAGTGCCTTCTCAATGGTCTGCAGGTCGGCCAGGATCAGCTCGGTGCGGATCGTCTCGATGTCATTGCCCGGGTTCACCGCGCCATCGACGTGGGTCACATCCGGGTCGCGGAACACCCGCGTGACTTGGCAGATCGCGTCCGCCTCGCGGATATTGGCCAGGAACGCGTTGCCCATCCCCTCGCCCTTGGACGCGCCCTTCACGATGCCCGCGATGTCGACGAAGCTCACCGTCGCCGGGATCGTCTTCTCCGAGCTGAACAGCTTCGCCAGCACCGGCAGCCGCTCGTCCGGCACCCCGACCACGCCCACGTTCGGCTCGATGGTCGCGAACGGATAGTTGGCCGCGAGCACGTTGTTGCGAGTGAGCGCGTTGAACAGGGTGGACTTGCCCGCGTTGGGGAGTCCGACGATGCCGATGGTGAGAGCCACGTCGGCCTAGCTTAGTGGTCACCAGCGTGGAGGCTTTTCCACCGAAGTCGGTGGGGAATCCTCCGCGTTATCCACAGGGTGCGGTTCTCCTGACGCGATTCGGCCGATGTTGCCGACAGTGTGGGTGTGATTCCACGAACCCGGCTGCCCGAACCCCTGCTCCAGTTGGCCGCGGCTCAGGCAGGCGTTCTCTCCCGGGAGCAGGTGCTGGCATTCGGCATCACGGATCGCGTCGTCGATCGACTGGTCACCCAAGGCACCTGGCGGCGGGTCACGCGGGGTGTGTTCGCGGCGAGCGCGGAGACCTGGCTTCAGCTGGCCTGGGCCGGTGTCCTGCTCGGTGGGACCAGCGCGATCATCGGCGAGCGGTCGGCGGGCTACCTCCACGGAATCGAACGCAACCCTCCCGACCAGGTGACCATCTTCGTTGGCCGAGGTGGGCGGGTCGAGCGCGACGACCGCTGGCGGTTCCTCCGCTCCGATCGCCTCGGGGTCAAGGAGCCGCCACGGACCCGACTGCCCGAGACCGTGGTGGACGTCGCCGGCGCCTGCAGCGACGACGAGCTCACCGCGATGCTGGCCGAGGTCATCGCATCTGGGCGAGCGCGGCCCGAGGACATCCTCCGAGTTGTTGCGTCGCGCTCCCGGGTGGCGAATAGGAAGTTGTTGACCGAGATCCTCGGCGACGTAGCGGATGGGACCGACAGCCCCCTCGAACGCCGATACCTGCACAGTGTCGAACGTGCGCACGGTCTACCGCGTGCCGAAAGACGCCGTCGACCAGCGCAGCGTTTCCGCACCGACGCCTGGTATCGCGCGTTCGGGTTGATCATCGAACTCGACGGCGCCGCCTACCATCGCGGGAACGCCCGATCGACCGACATGACCCGGGACAACCTGCACCAACTGAATGGCATCACCACCCTGAGATTCACCTGGACCCATGTGGTGGGACGCCCATGCGCGGTTGCCCGCCAGGTCGCCGTGATGCTTGCCCGGAACGGCTGGTCGGGCGAGCTGCGAACCTGTCCCCGCTGTTGTGCGGAGGATTTCGCACCGTAGTCGGTGGACAATCCTCCACGTTGATTACAGGTCGGCGCCCGCGAAGTGCGCGCCCAGAGCGTCTGCCAGCCATTTCGGGTCGTTCACACCGCACAACTCGCGGGCCGAATGCATGCTGAGCAGCGGAATTCCGATGTCAACGCTCTCGATGCCCAGCCGGGTCGCGGTCAGCGGACCGATCGTTGAGCCGCACGGCACCGAGTTGTTAGAAACGAACGGCTGCGTGGGGACACCGGCCGCACGACACGTCCGCAGCCAGCGCGCGGTCGACGGGCCTTCGGTCGTGTAGCGCTGGTTCGCGTTCACCTTCAGCAGCGGCCCGGCGTTCACCACCGGACGGTGGTCGGGGTCGTGCAACTGCGGGTAGTTCGGGTGCAGCGCGTGCCCCGCGTCCGCTGAGACCACGAACGACCGCGCGAACGCCCGGGCCAGGTCGTCGTCCGTCCAGCCCAGCGAACCAGCGATCCGGCGCAGCACGCTCTCCAGGAACGGTCCGGACGCGCCGCTGCGCGTCTCGCTGCCGATCTCCTCATGGTCGAAGCAGGCCAGCACCTGGACCTGGTCGGAGGCGTCCGCGGCCAGCAGCGCGGCCAGGCCAGCATGCACGCTGGACAGGTTGTCCAGCCGGGCGGACGCGAAGAACTCCCCCGCGACCCCGACCACCGCAGGTGGCTCGGTGACCGCGGCGAACAGGTCGTGGCCGTCGATCTCGTCACGATGCAGGTCGAGAATCCCGGCGACGGCGGAGAGTAGATCGACCGAAGCCGTGCCGAACACCGGCTTGAGGTGAACCTGCTTGTCAAGGCGAAGACTGTCGTTCACGCTCCGATCCAGGTGCGGCGCCACCTGCGGGATCCGCAGCCAAGCGGGGGTCGATACGAGATGGACGGCGCCGTCACGGCTGACGACCCGCCCGGCAAGCCCGAACTCGCGATCAAGCCAGGAGTTGAGCAGCGGCCCGCCGTAGACCTCCATCCCCGCCTGCGACCAGCCGAACGCATAGGCCGACGGTTCCGGCTTGAGCTTGAAGCCGGGTGAATCGGTGTGCGCGCCGACGATCCGGAATCCGACCGGCCCGGTCGTGACCGCCGAACGCCAAGCGATGATCGCGCCGTCACGAATGACGTAGCGGGCACCCTCCGCCTGCCACGGATCAGCTTCGAGTTGCTCGGTGAAGCCGGCGGTCCGGAGCCGGCGCGCGACCTCGGCGGCCGCGTGGTAGCTGGACGGGGATGCGGTTACGAAAGCAGCCAGGTCGTCGATGAACATGCGCCCAAGTGTGCACCTTCCGCGGATCTGCGCTGACTGTGGCTGAGCGCACCACGGACGGTGGGCCGAGCCACAGTGAAGGCTTCTGGACGACGGTTTGCAGGCCGCTGCGTGGCGGTTGGCAGAACTGTCAGTGCGGGCAGGCAAGATCATTGCCATGGAGTCCCTGGGTTGGTTGGTGGTCGGCATCGCGCTCGGCGCGATCGTCGCCTGGCTGGTGCTGCGCGCGTTCGCCGGCAAGTCGGACGCGGAGGCGGTCGCCGAGACCGAACGGCTGCGATCCGAAGCTGAGCGGGCACGGGGCGAGACCGCGCAGGCGCGCTCGGACGCAACTCGGGTGGCCCTCGAAGTCGCGGTCGCACAGAGCGATGCCGCCGACGCCCGCACTGAGCGGGCCGAGGCCCAGGCCATTCTGGCGAGCGCCCGGGCGTCGGCTGCTGCAGCCGAAGCCAAGCTCGCGGCTGCTGAGGCCGCGCGCGACGGCGCGATCGAGCGCGCGGAGAAGATCGCCGCCGATCGCGAGCAGCTGGTCAACCAGTTCAAGGCGCTCTCCGCCGAGACTGTCCAGCAGCAGACCCGGCAGCTCAACGAGACCGCCGAGCAGCGCCAGCGGGCCACCGACCTGATGCTCGCACCCGTCAAGGAGAGCCTGCAGCGCTTCAACGAACGCCTGGCCGAAGTGGAGAAGGAACGCGCGGTGATGGCCACCGATCTGCGCAACCAGGTGGACGCGGTCCGGCTGACCGGCGACACCCTCCGCCGCGAGACCGCCGCATTGGTGACCGCGCTACGCAAGCCGCAGGTGCGCGGCGCTTGGGGCGAGCTGCAACTCAAGCGGGTGGTAGAGCTGGCGGGCATGGTCGAGCACTGCGACTTCGTGCAGCAGCAGACCACCCAAACCACGTCGGGAGCGACCATCCGGCCCGACCTGAAGGTGATGCTGACCGACGGCCGGTTCATCTACGTCGACTCGAAGGTGCCGCTGAGCGCGTTCCTGGACGCGCACGACGCTGCGGAGGAGTCCGATCGGAGCCGGCTGCTGCAGCAGTTCGCTAAGAACGTGCAGACCCACGTCGATCAGCTGTCCAAGAAGGACTACTTCAAGGCCGAAGGCGGCTCAACTCCCGAGTACGTGGTGCTGTTTCTCGCCAGCGAGGCGCTGGCCGCGGAGGCCTACAACCAGCTGCCCTCGCTGCTGGAGTACGCCGCAGAGCGCGGCATCATGCTGGCCACGCCGAGTTCGCTGATCGCGACGCTGAAAACCGCAGCCTTCACCTGGAAGCAGGTGGCGCTGGCCGAGTCCGCCAACGAAGTGTTCAACCTCGGCCGTGAGCTGTACGACCGGCTCGGCACGCTGGGAAAGCACTTCGACAAGGTCGGACGCTCGCTGACCAGCGCGGTGGGCGCTTACAACGAGGCGGTGGGCTCGATCGAAGGACGGGTGTTCCCGACCGCGCGCAAGCTGCGCGAGCTCAAGCTGACCGACAAGGAGCTACCCAGCGTGAGCGCGTCCGAGGCTGCGGTGCGTCCGCTGACGAGCAACGAGTTGGTCGAGGACGCGGCTGGCGTGGCCCCGATAATCGGACGCGCGAAGCTCGAAGAACTCACCCGGCCACAGCCGACGCTGGACGAACTCGTAGCCCTGGAGGGACCACGGGCGAAAGGCGTGACCGCGCAGACTGCCTAGTAGGAGCCTGCTGAACGCGTCACGAGAGGCGCCCCCATACCCGGGCCGGGCCAGTTGCCGGACGGGCGTGCAGGGCGGCCTCGGTCCGGGTGGCCGCGCCGAGCTTGGTCAGGATCGCCGACACGTGGACACTGACGGTCTTCGGACTGATCCGCAACTGGTCGGCGATCTGGCGATTCGACCAGCCGCGCGCGACCAGGTCGAGCACCTCCCGCTCGCGGGCGGTCAGCGGATCGTCGGCGGGCCTACCGGGCCCAGACCCAGCACCTATCGGTCCGAGGATCGCGCGATAACCGGCCGTCTCGGCCGCTCGCTGAACCCTCGCAAGCCCGGCCCGGTCGCCGCCGGCGATCGCCGTCCGGGCCTGCACGTACCAGCCTGGCCGGCGCACCGGGGAAGTCCGCCA
>ERZ724513.1890-NODE-1890-length-10566-cov-15.804586_pt1 | contig 10566 bp, 9 predicted proteins | sample MGYA00376046_ERZ724513 | MGnify/ENA primary metagenome ERZ724513 (study PRJEB28724, sample SAMN07190883) | activated sludge metagenome | isolation source: activated sludge of sewage treatment plant in Hong Hong | place: Hong Kong | collected 2016-03-17 ... | reverse complement strand
CGGGGTGCCGTCGACCAGCGCGCGGCCCAGCAGGCCGTCGGTGCTGCCGAGGGAGGCTCCGAGGCCGTCGAGCAGCCCGCCGAGGCCGCCCCCGCCGGGGAGCGCCTCGACGACGGTGCAGACCGGGTTGCCGTCGTACTTCTTCTTCTTGCACTGCTTCTTCAGCTGCTTGACCAGGTCGACCGAGGCGAGCACCTTCTGGCAGGCCTTGCTCTGGAGGTCACCGCTGCGCAGGCACTTCTCGACCAGGCTCAGGACGTGGCCCGGGTCGGGGACGACGGGTGGGATGCCGCCGCCCGGCTGCCCGGGGATGATGTTCTCCAGGTTGATGTCGGCCCGGATCGACGTGTTGGCGTAGTCGCCCTTGACGATCTCCGAGGCCTCCTTGGGGAACGGGAAGCTGACCAGCAGGTTGAGACCGGGCGCGAGCTTGTCGCCGGCCTCGTGGAGCCGGGCGAGCAGCGGCTGGAGGTGGTCGAGCGAGGCGAGGATGTCGTCCTTGCTCTGGCCGATGACCCGGGTGCCGACCGCGCCGAGCCGGTCGAGCGAGCGCAGCATCCTGATCAGCTCGTCGTGCTGGGCGGCCAGCACCTCGACGGCGGGACCGGTGACGTCGAGGGCGCTGGTGATCGTGTGCTTCTCGGTGTTGAGCGTGGCGGTGAGGTGGTTGATCGAGTCCATCGCGCGGACGATGTCGTCCTTCTGCGCGTCGATCGTGCCGACGACGTCCTCGAGGGAGCCGAGCAGGTGGCGCAGCCGGTCGGTGCGCCCGTCCATGACCGCGTTGAGCTCGTGGGTGATCGTGCCGAGCTGGCCGACGCCGCCGCCGCTGAGCAGGAACGAGAGGGCCCCGAGCACCTCCTCGACCTCCGGGTTGCGGCCGGTGTCCGCGAGCGGGATGTTGTCGCCGTCGGAGAGCCGGCCCTCTCCCCCGCCCGCGGGCGCCTCGAGCGCGACGTACTTCTCGCCGAGCAGGCTGACCTGGCGGATGTCGGCGATCGCGTCGTCGGGGAGGTCGACGTCGTTCTTGATCCGCATCGTCAGCTTCGCGTGCCAGCCGACGCGCTCGACGTCGGTGACCTCACCGACCGTGACGTCGTCGACCATGACCGGTGACTTCGGGACGACGTTGAGGATGTCCTGGAACTCCGCGGTCACCTCGAAGGAGTTGTCCTCGTCGACCGGCGATCCGGGGAGCGGGAGGTCGTAGGCGCCGTCGAACTTGCAGCCGCCCGCGGTCACCGCGAGGCCGGTGAGCAGCACGACGGCGCTCAGCAGCCGACGCCTCATGACGGGCCCCCCATCAGCTCACCGAGCGACCCGGGCCCGTCGGCGGCGTACTGCTGCACGCGGTTGAGCCCGGACGTGCCGGCGCTCGGGGCGGCCCGCCCGTTCGAGCCGGGCGGGATGGTCGGGACCTGGCCCTCGACCGGCTCGAGCAGCTGCTTGAACAGCTTGCAGGCCAGGTCGGCACTGGCACGCGGCAGCCCCGACTGCTGCACCACGGCGCAGAGGAAGCCGTCGGCGTCCCAGACGTTGCCACTGATGCCGATCCGCGACCCGATGGTGCCGGTGCGGTTGTTGAACGCCAGGGCGAGGTTCCCGATGGCCGTCGGGGCGACGCGCAGCGCCGTGTCGATGCTGGTCTTCTCCGACCCGATGGTCTTCACGACCCGGGTCAGCCGCTCGACGTCGTCGACGAGCGCCTTACGGTTGTCGTGCACGAAGCCCTGGACCGTGCCGACCGCGCGCGCGACGGCCGCGAGCGCCGCCTGGATCTCGGTGCGCTCGTCGGCGAGCTGGCCGGACACCCCGGCGAGGTCACGGATGAAGGCCCGCACGAACCGGTCGTTCTCTGCCAGCGTCGTGGAGAAGCGCGCGAGCTGGGTGACGGTGTCGAACAGCGGCCCCGACGCGTCGCCGAAGGTCTGCGCGGCCTGGGCGAGCCGGGTCAGCATCTGGTTGCCGAGCGCGCCCTTGCCCTTCAGCGCGTGGGCGCCCGCCGCGAGCACGTGGTCGAGCGTGCCGTCCTTGTTCACGCCGTTGGGTCCGAGCGCCTCGGAGAGGTCGCGCAGGCTGGCGTAGATGCGGTCCAGCTCGACCGGGACGCCGGTGTCGGGCAGCGGGATGTCGGCACCGTCGGCCATCAGCCCGTCGCCGGAGTGGTACGCCGGCGTGAGCTGGACGAAGCGGTCGGCGACGAGCGTCGGCGTCACGATGACGGCCTTGGCGTCCTCGGGCACCTTGTACTGCGCGTCGTACTCCATGTCGACGCGCACCGAGTTGCCCTCCGGCGTCACCGCGGTCACCCGGCCGACGTTGACGCCGAGGATCCGGACGTCGCTGCCCTCGTAGATGCTGACCGCGCGCGGGAAGTGCGCGGTCAGCGTCTTGGTCTCGGTGTCGTCGCGCAGGAGCACGTAGGCCGTGGTCGCGAGCAGCACCGCGACCACCGCGGCGATCGTGCGGCCGCCGATCCGGCCCAGGCGGTCCATCAGGGCGTCCATCACTGGCCTCCCGAGGCGAGGCCGGGCTGGAACTCGCCGGTGGGGATCGCGAGCAGGTTGGAGGCGTAGGCGTCGAACCACGGGCCCGTGCCGATGATGTTGCCGAGGATCGACACGTAGGGGCCCAGCGCGTTCAGGGTGCTCTTGAGCTCCTGGTCCTTGTCGTTGAGCAGCGCCAGCAGGTCGTGGACCTCGGCCAGGGCGGGCGCCATCTGGGCCTGGTTGTCCTGGGCGACGCCGCGGAGCTGGTCGGCCAGGTCGCGGGCGTTGACGAGCAGCAGGTGGATCGCCTGCTTGCGCTGCTTGACCTCCTGCAGCACCAGGTCGCTGTGCTTCATCAGGTCGACCAGGTCCTTGCCGCGGGCGGCGAGCACCTTGCTGACGCCCTGGGCGCTCTTCAGCAGCGCCTGGATCTGGTCGTCGCGAGACGCGACCGACTGCGACAGCCGGGCGATCCCGCGGAAGCTCTGCTGGATCTCGGGTGCCGCCCGGTTGGTCGTGTCGGCGACCACGTCGAGTGCCTTGCTGAGCTGGGCGGTGTCGATCCGCTCGGTGGTCTTGGTCAGGTCGCCGAAGACCCCGACGATGTCGTACGCCGACTCCGTGCGGTCCAGCGGGATGACGTCGTTCTCGGGCATCTGGCCGTCGCCCGCGGGCTGCAGGTCGAGGTACTTCTCGCCCAGCAGGTTGAGGACCTCGATCGACGCCCGGCTGTCGGTCCCGAAGTCGACGCCCTTGTCCACCTCGAAGGTCACCAGCACCTTGTTGCTGTCTTCCAGACTGACGTCCTGCACGCGACCGACCCGGATGCCGCCGACCTGGACCATGTTGCCCTGGTGCAGCCCGCTGGCGTCGCTGAACTCCGCCCGGTAGGTGCCTCCCTTGAAGCCCGGGAACTGCGAGAGGTTGAAGGCGGCCGCCATCACCAGCAGCATCACGACGAGCGTGATCGCGCCCAGCCGCAGGATCCGGGCGTCGCTGTAGTTGCGAGAGGCCGTCATGGCGCCGACGCCCCGTTGCACCGCGGCGCGGTGGAGTGGAAGTCGAGGTGGTTGAGCTGCGACATCAGCTGTCGCACGCCGGGGATCGCGCCCAGGCCGGCCGGCAGCGTGATGCGGCCGCTGAAGCCGCAGATGTAGTAGCTGTACCAGGAGCCGTAGGTGCCGGTCCGGGTCTGGTCGGTCATCGACTCGGGGAGGCGGTCGAGCAGGTCGGTCAGGTTGGCGCTGTTCTTCGGCTCGTTGAGCAGCGCGGCCAGCTTCCTCAGCTTGGCGACGTCGGACTTCACCAGGGGCCGGCCCTGCCGGAGCAGGTCGGCGACCACGACGGTGAGGTCGGAGATGTTGCTGAGCGACGACCCGATCACGTGGCGGTCCCGGGCCAGGTCGGCCATCCAGTTCTTCAGGCCCACCACGAGGTCGTTGAGCTGCTGGTGCCGGCTGTCGACGGTCGTCAGCGTCTGGGTGAGGTTGCCGACCACCTCGCCGATCAGCCGGTCCCGGTCCGCCAGGGTGTTGGTCAGGGACGCGGTCTTCGCGAGCAGGCCCTGCACGGTCCCGCCCTCGCCCTGGAGCACCTGCACGAGGTTCATGCTCAGGTCGTTGACCTGCTGCGGGTTCAGGGCCTGGAAGAGGGGCTGGAACCCGTTGAAGAGCACGGTGAGGTCGAGCGCCGGCTTGGTCTGGCTGACCGGGATCGTGTCTCCGCTCTCCAGCGGCTCGGCGCCGCGGTCGGCGCCCTCCTCCAGGGCGAGGTAGCGGTCCCCGACCAGGTTGAGGAAACGGATCTCGGCACGGGAGGCGGTGGTGAGCGGCACGTCGGACTTCACCCGGAACGTCACGAGCGCCTCGGTGCGGTCGTAGTGCTCCACGCTCTTGACCTCGCCGACGCTGACGCCGGCGACCCGCACGTCGTCGCCCTTCTCGAGCATCGACGCGGTCGTGAAGATCGCCTGGTAGGTCGTGCCGCTGCCGAACCCGATGTTGCCCATGATCGCGGCGAGCAGACCGGTCACCAGGACCGAGACGACGGTGAAGACGCCCAGCTTGATGCCAGCGGCGAGGGTCGTGGAGTTCCTGCTCACCGCGACACCCCCTCGCGCAGCAGCGGGCCGTACATCAGCGACCCGAGCGAGCCGAACGTGTCGGCCGAGAGCCCGGTCCGCTCCGACAGCAGCGCGTTGACGACCTGCTGCTCACCGGCGCTTCCGGAGTAGTCGACGCCGGGCCGGTTGAGGCCCTGCAGGAACGTCGGCGCCGGTGAGGTCGGCGGGTGCTCGTCGATGTCGCTGCCCTGCTTGAGGGCGATCGGCGGCGAGGGGACCTGGGGGTTCGGCAGGCCCAGGCACCACGGCCCGTGGCCGACCTCGCCGTAGACCGGCTGGTCGTGCTGGTCGTAGGCGTGGTACTGCGGCGTGCCGAACTCGATGTACTGCTTGACCTGGTTGCCCTCGAAGGTGCGGGCGAGCCGCGGCGCGTAGCGGGCGGCGCCCTCGATCAGGCACGGCAGCTCGGGCGAGTAGACCGCGAGCAGCCTCAGCACCGGCTCGGTGACCTGGCCGACGCGGATCAGGTTGGCGCCATTGTCCTGCAGCACCCGCGTCGAGGTGTCGGCGAGCCCGCCGAGGTCGGAGAAGAACGTGCCGAGCTGCTGCTTGCTGTCGATGATCGTGCGCCCCGTGGTCGTCACGTTGCGGAGCACGCGCAGCAGATCCGGGGCGGCGGCGTCGTACGTGTCGGCGACGTCGGCGAGCTTGACCAGGTCGGTGCGCAGCGTCGGCAGGTGGCCCGAGATCTGGCCGAGGTAGTGGTCCAGCTCGTCCATGGTCGCGCCGAGCTGCTCGCCGCGACCGCCGAGCGCGGTCGCGAGCGCGTTGAGGGTCGCGTTGAGGTCGGCCGGCTGGACCGACCGCAGCAGCGGGAAGAGGCGCGCCAGGATCCGGCTGAGCTCGACGTTGGTCTCGACCCGGCTGGCGGGGATGACGTCCCCGTCGCGCAGCGGGGTGCTCGAGGGATCGTCGGGGAGCACCAGCGACACGAACTTCTGGCCGAACAGCGTCGTGGGCAGGATCTGCACGGAGACGTTGTCGGGGATCCGCTCGGCCTCGTCGGGGTCGAGCGCGACCTTGATCTCGGCGTGGTCACCGCGCTGCGCCACCGTGCGCACCTGGCCGACGAGGGCACCGTTGACCCGGACGTCGCCGAACTTGGCGAGCTGGAGACCGGCGCGGTCCGCCTGGATCGTGACGGTCGTGACCCGGGAGAACGTCTTGTTGTAGATCGCGATCGACAGCGCGATGAGCAGCGCGATCACCGTCAGGAAGGCGACGCCCGCGACCAGCAGCCGCCGGTGCTCCCGGGGGCTGTCGTGGTAGACGTTGACGAGCATCGCGGCGCCTACCCCGTGATCCGGACGGTGGTCGTGGAGCCCCAGATCGCGAAGCTGAGGAAGAAGTCGGCGACGACGATCGTCACGATGCTGGTGCGGATCGCCCGCCCGACCGCCATGCCGACGCCGGCCGGCCCGCCGGAGGCGGTGTAGCCGTAGTAGCAGTGGATGAGGATCACCGCGGTCGCGAGGAACAGCAGCTTGAAGAACGACCAGAGCATGTCGATGGGCGGCAGGAACTGCAGGAAGTAGTGGTCGTAGGTGCCCGGCGACTGGCCGTAGATCATGGTGGTGATCAGGCGCGGCGAGAGGTAGGACGCGCACAGCGCCACGATGTAGAGCGGGATGACCGCGATGAACGCCGCGACCATGCGGGTGGTCACGAGGAACGGCAGCGACGGGATGCCCATCACCTCGAGGGCGTCGATCTCCTCCGAGATCCGCATCGCCCCCAGGCGGGCGGTGTAGCCGCACCCGACGGTGGCCGCCAGCGCGATCGAGGACACCAGGGGGGCCACCTCGCGGGTGTTGAAGTAGGCGGAGATGAACGCGCTGAACTTCGCCACGCCGATCTGGCTCAGCGACGCGTAGCCCTGGATGCCGACCTCGGTCCCTGCGAAGAACGCCAGGAACGCGATCACGCCGACGGTGCCGGCGATCATGCTCAGCCCGCCCGCGCCGAAGGTGACCTCGGCCAGGGTGTTGACGACCTCGCGCGGGTAGCGCTTGATCGCCCGCGGGGTCCAGGACAGCGCCTTGACGTAGAACAACAGCTGGTCGCCGTACGACTCCAGGGAGTCGCGACGCCCCCTGACGAAGGCCGTGCCCATCGCGCCGATGCTCGCCATCTGATGCCTCAGAGCCCCGGGGGCGGGACGACCTGGAAGTAGATCGCCGTGATCACCGCGTTGAGGAAGAACAGCAGCATGAACGCGACGATCACCGACTCGTTGACGGCGCGTCCGACCCCGCTCGGGCCGCCGCCGGCGTTGAGGCCCTTGTAGGCGCCGACGATCGCAGCGAGCCAGCCGAAGACCACCGCCTTGACCATCGAGATGTAGAGGTCGGGCAGGCTCGCGAGCGCGGTGAACGACGACAGGAACGCGCCGGCCGAGCCGCCCTGGACGATGACGGTGAAGAAGTAGCCACCGCCGATGCCCGCACCGATGACGATGCCGTTGATCATCAGCGCCACGAACATCGTCGCCACGACCCGCGGGGCGATCAGGCGCTCGAGCGGGTCGACGCCGAGCACCTCCATCGCGTCGATCTCCTCGCGGATCTTGCGCGCCCCCATGTCCGAGCAGATGGCCGACCCGGCGGCGCCGGCGATGATCAGCGCGGCCGCGATCGGGGCGGCCTCGCGGACGACGGCCAGCACGGCGGTCGCACCCGCGAAGGACTGGGCGCCGAGCTGGCCGGTCAGGTTGCCGACCTGGAGCGAGATGACGGCGCCGAACGGGATGGAGACCAAGATCGTGGGCATCAAGGTGACGCTGGTGATGAACCAGGCCTGCTCGACGAACTCGCGGAACTGGAAGGGCCGGGTCAGGATCCGCTTGGTGACCTCCACGACCATGGCGGCGATCTCGCCGGGTCCCCGGATCACCGAGACGGCGGAGAACGCCATCGCACACCTCCCCTGACCCACCGGCCGAACCTGCTGACCGAACCTGTCTAGACAGCCCGCACAGACTAGAACGTGTTCTCGTTCCGAGCAACGCCCACCGTGCGCACCGCGTCTCCCGATGACGTCAACGACCGTCCTCCCCCCGGGTGACGGCGCCAAACCTGGGCGGTGCACGTGGGCTGGACCGCGCTCCTACGATGAGGGGCGTGGAGCAGGAGGTCTGGTCGTCGTTCACGCACGACCCGCGCGACGCCCGGTTCACGGGCATCCGGGCCTCCGACCAGGACCGGGTCGTCGTCGCGCAGGTGCTCGCCGAGGCGTACGCCGACGGCCGGCTCGACCGCGACGAGTACGACGAGCGCAGCGAGCGGGTGAGCGGCGTGCGCGTCCTCGGCGACGTCAACGCACTGCTCTCCGACCTGGTCGCGCCGCCGGTGAGCGGCCAGCGCAGCCTCGTGCACGCCTCCCGCCGCGACCTCGAGGCGATCGCCGAGCGGCACTACCGCTTCAAGCGCCGCGAGGCGGCGTTCTCCGCTCTGGGCGCCAGCCTCATCACGACCGCGATCTGGTTCGCGACCAGCTGGGGCGGCGGCGGGTTCCACCCCTACTTCTTCTGGCCGGGCATCGTCATCGCGATCACCGTCATCAACCTGATCCGCACCGCCGCGTCGCGCAGCGAGATCGTCGACACCGAGGTCCGCCGCCTGGAGCGCAAGCGCGACAAGGAGCAGCGGCGGCCCGGCTGGCTGTGGTGAGGCCCGCCACGGCGAGCGGTCACTGCGGTCGGAGCCGCTTCGGCAGCTTCTCGACCACGAGCCGGTAGGACTCGTCGACCGCGTCGAGCAGCTCGTCGTCGGGGATCGCGCCGCCGAAGGACAGGTCGTTCCACCCCGACCGGCCGATGTAGCGCATCACGGTCGCATCGCCGGGGAAGCGGTGCAGCCACTCGTCGGCGACCTCGCGCGTCGCGCCGCCCTTGACCCCGACGCCACCGGCGGAGAGGAAGGCGAAGATCTTGCCGCGCTCGCCCTCACCGACCTTGATCACCGGGTGCTCGTGCTCCCAGGGGTTGTCGGCCCACGCGCCCGGCTTGGCCAGGCAGTACTCCCGCAGCCGCTCGACGTCCACGAGGTCACCGTAGACGGCTCGGCGGTCGAGACCGGAGGCTCGCCGCCCTGCCAGGGCTTGCGGGGTCTCGACAAGCTCGACCACCGGCGACACCTCTCCGACGGCTGACCGGCGATACCTAGGTAGTACCTAGGCGCGGGTGTGGTAGAACGAGCCGTGATCTCCTCGACCCGGCGCCTCGCCGCCCTCACCCTCGCCGTAGCCACGGCGGCGACGCTCGACCTCGCGCTGCTGGCCCAGCCCTCGCAGGCCGACGACGGCGCCACGCTCACCGTCGTCGGCACCAGCGACGTCTTCGACTCCAACCTGGTCCAGACGGTCATCGAGCCCGGGTTCGAGGCCGCCTACCCGCAGTACGACTTCCAGTACGTCTCCAAGGGCACCGGCGCCGCGATCGCGTACGCCGAGGCCGGGACCGCCAGCGCCCTGATCGTCCACGCTGCCGCGCTCGAGAACCAGTTCGTCGCCAGCGGCTACTCCGCCGAGGAGTACGGCCGGGCGATCTTCTGGGGCGACTACGTCCTCCTCGGTCCCGCGAGCGATCCGGCCGGCGTGATGGACGGCACGAGCGCGTCGACCAACATCACCGAGGCGTTCCAGAAGGTCGCGGCCGCGGGCGCCGCCGGCGACGCGAACTTCGTCTCCCGCGGTGGCACCCCCGGCACCACGGTCCAGGAGCATGCAATCTGGGCGACCACGACCGGGGTCCAGACCTGCGACGTGAGCGCCGCGAACGGCGGCGGCACGTCGCCCAGCACGGGGACCGGCGCGTGCGCCAGCCCGATCGCCTACCCGAGCTGGTACCACGCCACCGGCCTGACCCAGGGCCCGAACATCATCAACGGCGACGCGTGCAACTACAGCGGGGGCGGCTGCTACGTCTTCACCGACCGCGGCACCTTCCAGTACCTGCAGGCGACCGGCGCGGTCAGCAACCTCCAGATCGTCACCCGCCCCGACAAGGACGGCGACGCCGCGCTGGCCAACCTGCTGGTCAACTCGTTCCACGCCTACGCCATCAGCGCGGACAAGTTCGCCAGCGACCCGAACGTCCACATCAACTCCGCAGCGGCGGCCGCGTTCCTCGACTGGATCACCTCGCCGGAGGCACAGGACCGCATCGGGCAGTTCCTGTCCGACGAGACGGGCGGCGACCCGCCCTTCATCCCCTCGGCCGCGCCGGACCTCGAGGTGACCTCGAGCCTCCCCGCGAGGATCGACGGCGGCGAGAAGATCACCGTGACCGGCACGCTGACCAACGCCGTGCCCGGCACGCCGGCCCTGGCCGACGTACCGGTGCGGCTGATGGCGCGCCCGGCCTCGGCGCCGGGAGCGACGCCGACCATGGTGGCCCAGGGCAGCACCGACGACACCGGGGAGTTCCGCATCACCCACGCGCCGAAGGCGAGCCAGGTCTACTCGGTCGAGACCGACGACATCACCAAGATCGAGAACGCCGTGCTCGACCCGGTCTTCGGTGACATCCTCCAGGGCACGTCGGCCGACGCCGGGGCGACGAAGGTCGTCGGCAGCGTGACCCTGAGGAAGGCGACGGTCGACGGCAGGCAGCTGGTCGTCACGGCGAAGATCGCGCCGAAGGCGACCGGCGACCAGGGCCGGCTGCTGCTCTTCGCGGCCCACCCGGGCAAGAAGCTGAAGCAGGTGGGCAGCCGGAGGATCGCCGACGGCGCGGGCGTCGTCGCGACCCGCTTCGCGCTCGGATCCGGCACCTGGAAGGTCCAGCTCCGGTACGCCAACGCCGGGGTCATCGTCACCGGCTCGTCCCCCACGAAGCAGGTGTCGGTGCCCTGACCCCCCAGCTCAGGTCGCGGCGTGCGGCGCGGGCGCTCCTGGCCCTCGTGCTAGGGGTGCCCGCGCTCGCCCTGACGTCGGCCGCTGCCCCCGCCCACGCGG
>ERZ724513.1887-NODE-1887-length-10580-cov-3.139762_pt1 | contig 10580 bp, 10 predicted proteins | sample MGYA00376046_ERZ724513 | MGnify/ENA primary metagenome ERZ724513 (study PRJEB28724, sample SAMN07190883) | activated sludge metagenome | isolation source: activated sludge of sewage treatment plant in Hong Hong | place: Hong Kong | collected 2016-03-17 ... | reverse complement strand
GTCGACAATGGACGAATCCTACCTGACTCGCGCGTTTTCACACAGCCAGGGTCAGAGATTGCCGCTTCGAAATTCGCGTCCACTCGACCGCCGCTTCGTGCCGCATTGCCCGACGGACATCAGATAACGGCGTTTTTCAGATATCGGCAGAAGCGCTGATGGGAACGCGGGCGCCGCCGTCGCGTCATCGGCATTCGCAGCAGGTATCGGGCCGGCGACTGGCCCGCAGATCGCAAGCGAGATTCCTCCGCGGTCAATCCGGTCGCCAAAGCATGAATTTCATCCAAGCGGCACCACCGCGTTTCAATTTCATCCTCCACCATCAAGTTCGCTGCATGGCTGCCAGGAATCAATGACCACAGCCCTGCAGCAGACTAGCTTCGTCGTACCGATCCGGCTTCGGTGTGGTATGCTTCACGCTTGAGGGAGTTCGTCGATGACGATAGAGGCGCACAAAAATTTGCTTTGGAAACGGCTGCAATCGATCCATGACCGCGTACAGAAACTCGCAGAGCTGGAAGCAAAATCGGCGCACGTCGGCGGACCAGCTGCGACCCAGGGTCTTTTCCTTGCGGACAAGGAGCGACTGATCGGCCAAGCCGACGCGGTTCTCGACCAGCTGGAACTGCTTTATGCGCGGCCGCAGCGAAGTCCCGCATCCTCTACGGGCTCTCTGTCCCTGGATAACGACAAGTGGGAAAAGTTCGAGCGCAATCTCCCGAGAAACAGCAGAGATCGCAAAGGCGCCTAAAATTGCACGGGAGTTCCTTGGTTGGAGGCCGAGGCGCTCTCACCCGCCAAGAGCAATAGACATCGCGAGAGCTTGCTGGGTATCCTTGAGTGACCCTCCGAGGGCACGTGAGCCATGTTGCTCCACTGTGCTTCGAGGCGATCAAGGGCGGAAACAAGCTTCATGTCGACTTTGTCCGATGTCCAGCGCGCAATCGAAACACGAGAAGCGCGCTGGGTCGCCGCTGAAACCGAATATTCTGCGGTTCCGATGTCGTCGATCAATGGCCTGTTCGGCCTGACAGTCGGGCCAGACACAGAGCGGAGAATCGCGGCAGCTGGAGAAGCCGCCATCGGCTTCAACGCGGCGCCGCTGCCGAAGAAAATCAACTGGCGATCGCACGATGAAGCCAACTGGGTGACCCCGGTCAAAGGGCAACGCACGTGCGGTAGCTGCGTAAGTTTTGCGGTTGTGGCGACCATGGAATCGATGGCACGCCTTGCTGCACGGAATCCCGACCTTGCGATCGACCTTTCTGAAGCAGATCTCTTCTTCTGCGGCGGCCGCAATTGCGGCGAAGGATGGGAGGTTCCGGGCGCCCTCCAGAGAGCATCTGAGCACGGCGTTGGGCTTGAGATCGACTTCCCCTACACGCCCGTGGATCAAGCTTGTAGATCCATACCGCCCGCATACCGCGTGAGCCATTGGCGCGTCCTGCGGTCGCGGGAGCAGCGAAAAGCTGCGTTGGCCGAAGACGGCCCAATCATCGGATGCATGAAGGTCTACAACGACTTTCGATATTACAAGACCGGCATTTACGAGCACGTTCAGGGCGATCAAGTGGGTCTGCACGCCGTCTGTATCGTCGGATACGACGACACCGAGGGATGCTGGATCGTCAAGAACAGCTGGTCGGAGACCTTCGGCGAGGACGGCTATTTTCGCATTAAGTACGGCGAGTGCTGCATCGACGATCTCTTCGCGTCATACGCGCTGAACGTCGTGCCGGTTAGCCCGGTCGCGTAGATGCGGCGCGTCTCGTCAGGAGACACTATCGACGTCGCTGTCGGCGACCGCTTCGAAGTCGTGCTCAACGAGCCTGGCGCGACGGGCTACCTGTTCGAGCCAGCCAACGTCCCGCGCGGTGTCGCGATCGAAAACAGCCGTCGTGAGCCAGGTCATAGGCCAGGCGCCTCCGGCACCGTGGTCTTCGAAACCTGCGCCCAGGCCGAAGGCCTGTGGCTCCTGACTTTCGAGCTCCGGGCGCCCTTCGATCCCGCTTCAGCTGAAACGGCTACCGTCAAAGTCCGCGTGCGAGCCAGATAGGCCTGGCCGCTTGAAATTACATACATATTATGCATGATGCGCGCATGACCAGCGCGACGCAAGTAGCCGAAGCCGACCTCATTCTCGCCGTCCAAACAGACTGCCTCCGGGGCGCACGGCAGAAGAAACTCGCGAAAGAAATCGGAATTTCGCAGCCCCAGCTAAGCCGGATCCTTTCGGGTGACTCACGAATCGGGCCGAAAACGCTCGAAGCGCTCCGTGCGCATTACGCGCAGCCGGGCCGACGCTCGGTCGCAAGGACACCCGCCGAGATAGCGCTTGTTGCGGGCTTACAAATGATGCATAATATGCGCACGTTGTTGACCTCCTTGAAAGAACTATCTGACCAATCTGCGGTCGCCGGTGATAAGCAGGCGGGGTAATGGAACGGACCAAGCGTACAAGTTCGAACGTCGGGAATGCGGAGCAAGTGCTTTCGCTTCTGCGCAGCCATGCGCGCCGTGACGAAACGCGCTTTCTGTCCGTTGCCCTTCAGATTGCCGACGATGCAGCGCGCAAGGGGCATCGCAAGGTCGCCGACGAAATGCACGCGGTGATTTCGGAGGCCAAGGCTGCGTCCTCGGCGCTGACCCTGCGAGCAGACAATTCTGCCATTCCAATCGCAAAGCCGCGCGGCGAACTGGCTGGCATCGTCGCCGCATCCTTTCCAAAGACCGTGCTAGCGGACCTCGTTCTGTCGCCCGATCTGACGCGCAAGCTTCGCAAGATCATGAGGGAATGCGGCGCCCGCCAAGAACTCGACAAATTCGGCCTCTCGCCTCGAAGAAAGTTCCTGCTGTCAGGCCCCTCGGGCACCGGCAAGACGATGAGCGCGGCCGCCATTGCCGGCGAACTCAACTTACCGCTGTTTACAATTCAGCTCGACGGTCTCTTCACGAAATACATGGGCGAAACCGCAGCGAAGTTGCGCCTCGTGTTCGATGCCATGGCCACGACGCGCGGCGTCTACTTCTTCGACGAGGTCGACGCGCTTGCAGGCGCCCGTGGCTCGGGAACCGACGTCGGCGAGGCGCGGCGCATTCTCAATTCGCTGCTGCAGTTTCTGGAAGACGATCGGAGCACGAGCCTCGTCTTTGCGGCGACGAACCATCCCGAGCTGCTCGATCGAGCGGTTTTCCGACGCTTTGATTCACAGCTTCGCTACGAACTGCCAGATTCGAGTCTCGTTCGCCCACTCCTCGAGAATTCGCTTCTGGCATTCGATCTCTCCGAGATCGACTGGCATCAGCTTTCATCCGCGGCCAGTGGCCTGAGCCAAGCAGACCTCGCCAGAGCAGCGGACGACGCCGCTAGGGAAGCAGTGCTCGAACACAAGGGCATCCTGACAACGTCACTGCTAGTTGACGCTATCAACGATCGCAAACGGACCTAACAAAGTCGCCGCAGGGCAGTAGTTGTGCGCGCGCGATTCGATATATTTTGGCGTCATGACGAATCACCATTTTGTTCTGCCGCCAATTGGTCGCGACCTCCTTTTTCGTCCTCAAATTGGCCGCGACAATTCCGGTCCGATCCAGCCTGTCGGCAACATACGCTCCCACGTCCGCACCCTGTCACTGGGTATTCGAACCGCAGCCTCGCGAGGCCAACAGCTTCTCAAGAAGCAAGCCAAAGCGAAGCTGCCCGATTCCGAGCGCGGACTCCTCGTGCGATTCGACGCCAGAACAAGTCACGGAATAGATCTCGAGTTCTTCTCCAAGAAAAGCCACGGGCTGGAACTTCTGTCCTCGTCGGGGAACGGCAAGAGGCAGGTGGTTCGCGCATTTGCTCATGAAGGTGCTCTCGAGAAGCTCGACGTGACCCTGCATGACTACGGACGACCACAGAACCGAGCCAAGAAGCTCCGGCCGAAGTTCTCCGACTTTTTCGACGAGATCGCCTCGGTGCAGCCTGCCTCGATCGCGAGGCTCTGGAATCCGCCGGACAACCAAACCATCCCGAAAACCGAGCGCATTCTCTGGGAAGTCTGGCTACGGCGTAGCGTAGCCCTTTTCGTCAAGAAAGTCGCCAGTGAGTTCCACGTCGAAGTAATCGACGGAACATGCGAATTCCCGACCGCAACCGTGCTGCGCATGCGCGCGACCTATGCGTCGCTTCGTAATCTGCTAGAGTCGACCGCATCGGTCATCGAACTGCGACCGGCGTCCCTCATTCAGACACCCCTGTCGTTGCCGCCCACAGAACGGGTGCGCATGACAACCAATCTTGCGGTGCGCATTCAGGCAGCCCCGGCGGACGCCCCGGTCACAGCAATTCTCGATACAGGCGTCGCTAATCATCACCCCTTGCTGATCGCGTCATTGCCCAACGCACGCCTTCATACGGTGCTCGCCGCGTGGCCAAAGAACGACGCCAATGGTCATGGCACGCAGATGGCCGGCGCGGCCCTGTTTGGTGACCTCAGCCAGATCCTGAACACGCAGCAACCAATCCAGCTCACGACGGCTTTGGAGTCGGTTACAGTTCTAGGAGGGGCGTCGCCTCGTGCCGACAGCTACACATGGGTTGTTGTCGATTTCGGTTTCAATGTGGGACTGGGCAGCTGGGGAGCGGAAAAAACTTGGGCTGAACGGATGCGATCGTGCGAGATTTCGCTTTTCCGAAAGGGAGGCGACCCGTGCGGTGGACAATCAAACTCGAGGCGACGACGGAATGGGGTGAAGTCCAGACGTTCGACGTCGGCCACTTGGAGCGGCGCGTCATCGGATTGGAAGCGGGCGATATCGGCTTGAAGCTCGATGAGGCAAAAGCGCTCCTGGCCGAATTGCAGCGCCACGTCGTCCAGACTCAGATCGACGAAAAGGTGATGCACCGACGGATTTGCCCTGAATGTTTGAGAGCGCGGACCGTTCGGGACCAGCGCACGCGAGTGCTCCAAACCTTATTCGGAACGGTGCGTGTGGCCGCTCCGCGGATCAGGATATGTAGCTGCGTGGACACGGGACCGTTCCGTGATCTTTCGTTTTCGCCGTTGTCGGATATTCTCTCGGATCGCTGCACACCGGAGCTGCGTCAGGTCCAGGCTGAACTCGGGGCTCGACATTCCTTTCGCGAAGCAAGCCGGCTCTTGGCAATGTTTCTACCTTGCTCACAGCCTAATCATGCGAGCGTCCGCAACCGGCTGCATCGTATTGCCGATGAAATTCAAGCTAGGGATGCCGCGCCCGCCATTGCGTCATCGTCTTGCAGTATCGAGAACGCGGGCGACGCTGGCATTCTGGTCGTGATTGACGGCGCCCATATCCGCGCCACTCCTGGTCATCAGGCTCGCCATCTGGACGTCACAGTGGGCAAGGTTGAAGCCGCCGGGCGCCTGACGCGCCGCTTCGCCCTTGCGCCATCAGGCGCCGACAAACCGCTGTCTCATGTACGGGCGGCGTTGACCGCGCAGGGGTGGCGGCCGAATGCACCGGTTACAGTGATCAGCGATGGAGAAGCGGCGCTGCCCGAGTTAATTCGACGGGCGACAGGGTCTGACGTTACGCACATCCTCGACTGGTGGCACATTTCCATGCGCCTCCGCCATGCCGAGCAGGCCCTGCGTGGAGTGTATGCGCTGAACCCGGAACATCAAGCTGGACTCGATATAGTGGATTTTCGGCTCAGCCGCGTTCGGCATCTACTGTGGAACGGGTACCATGATGAAGCGCGTCGCGAACTGTTTGGCTTGCGTCACCTGGCAAGCGAAGCGGTCTATCTGAACGGAACGCGTCTGCGCGCGTCCGTGACGCGATTCCTCGGACGTTGTGACGACCTTCGCAGCTATCTCGGCAACAATGAGACCGCATTGATCGACTATGGCGCTCGCTATCGAACCAATAAGCCGGTGTCGACGTCGCGGGCCGAAGGTTGTGTCGATGAGATCGCGAACGCGAGGATGGCGAAACGACGCCGAATGCGTTGGTCGCCTCGTGGCGCACACCGTGTGGCTGTTGTTCGCGCGGCTGTCCTCGATGGTCGCCTTGTGTCTGATCGCTTGTCCATAGAAGTGGCATGATGGCCCAAGTTTTTTCCACTCCCCTAGAGGCATGGGAGGCTATTTCTCCGCTCCAGCATTCCTCTTGGCTGGGACGGCAACTTGCGGCCGCTCTTGTTCGGCGCCGCCAAAAAGCCCGCGCGCATCTCCCGTGCTTGAACACAGGGATGCGGATGCTCCCGCGCGAGCGACGGCGCGCCAAGGATCGGGAAGCGCAGCTTGTCGTCTTCGTCGACTCCTTCGCTGCCGCTGCATTGAAAGGGATGGAGGATCACGACCGATGGCTTCTAGCCCGCCGTCAGCTCGAGCGTAAGCTTGCCGGCCGGCGGTCTACGTCGAAGCTGCCGGCGCTTATCGATCTGGTCATGGGGCGTCCTGTCGTTTCGACCGGAATGGTCGCAAAGGCGCTGTCAGTCACGCCGCGTGCAGCGCAGGACCTCGTCGCCGAACTCGGGCTGCGCGAGACGACCGGCAAGGGGCGCTACCGCGCCTGGGGCGTCCTGTGAGGGTTCCGAACCGGTGCTACATTACAAGGGAAAAGACACGATTGCGCGATACAAAACGGGATCGAAAAGTTAACGTGACCGCGCTGTGTCGCTCACCGCGCGGAGCCGCCGAAGCAGATATTCCATGACGACTGCCCGCCACATCGTGACCCTGCTGAAAAGCCACATCGCCGGAGACGAGGACCGCTTCCTCGCCACCGCGATGCAGCTTGCCGCGCACGAAGCTAGGCAGGGACACGGCAAGCTGGCGCAGGAGCTCAAGGAGCTGATTGACACTGCCAAGGTCAAGGAACCGGCGATGGCTCGCGAAGCCAGGCCAGTTCCTCTCGTACAGCCGAAGGGAGAACTGGCCGGACTCCTGAACGCCCGTTACCCGGATCTACGACTTACGGACATGATCCTCCCGGACACCCTGCGCGACCGCCTCGAACGTGTCCTAAGCGAACAGCGCCACCAGCAAAACCTGCGTGATCACGGGCTTCATCCAAGGCGCAAATTGTTGCTCGTCGGCCCGCCGGGATCAGGCAAGACGATGACCGCCGCCGCATTGGCGGGCGAGTTGCATCTGCCCTTGTTCACTATCGTGCTCGACGGGCTGATCACAAAATTCATGGGCGAAACCGCCGCGAAGCTCCGCCTGGTCTTCGACGCGATGCTTACGACGCGCGGTGTCTATTTCTTTGACGAGTTTGACGCGATCGGCGCGCGGCGCGGCGAGCGTCAGGACGTCGGCGAGATCCGGCGCGTGCTGAACTCCTTCCTGCAGTTCTTGGAACAGGATGAAAGCCACGGATTGATTGTGGCTGCGACAAACCATCCCGAGCTTCTGGACAAGGCGCTGTTTCGGCGCTTCGACGATGTCATCGAATATTCGGTTCCCGACAGCTCCTTGGCGGAAGCGCTATTGCGGGCGCGTCTCGACCGGTTCGACACGCGCGGACTCGCTTGGTCGCAAGCAGCCCAACAAGCCATCGGTCTGTCACAAGCTGAGATCGTGCGCGCGGCCGACGACGCCGCGAAATTCATTCTCTTAAAGCATGGCAAGCGGATCACCTCTGAATCGCTGCTGGATGCGCTGATGGAGCGGCGCCGGGCATCGTTGCCGACTCCGTAGCCGCAGGTGTAGCCCATGCCAGCCGATTTTCCGCGCGACCGACCGCACCTTCTGCTGCACAATAACGGGGTTAGGGAACCGTATCGGCGACCGAACCAGGCAATCACCCCGCCGGCGCTTCCGCAACGCGATCGCGCCGCTCATGCGCAAATGCTGGCGCAAGCTGTTGGTCAGGCGATCGGCGCAGCGCGCCAGCAAATGGCGACGCGGGATGCAGCAGTCGCTGTCGGGACGCCTGGCTTCTACCTCGACATAGAGCTGCCGGCGACGGAACGTGCGGCAGTCGACAAGCTGGCCGATCGTCGCCAGCATATGGAAGTGGTTGCGGTGCGCGAGCCGGAACTGCCAGGTGGTCCGCTGCATGCTTCCGTCTTCGTGCCGGCGCGCGCAGAAGACTATTATCTTCGGAAAATCGAGTCCTACCGCACCACCGATACCGCCGGAGGACGCCCCCAAAACGAGTCTCTTGTATCCCGTCTCGAAATGGTTCGGTTGGCCACGGCCCGTTCGTTGTTCACGGACGAGGCGCGATTGTTCCCAGAGCAAGCGACAGAGCGCGTCTGGTGGGAGGTATGGCTGCGAGAGGGCCGCCGCGAGAATTTCGAGCGCGTCGCGCAGGCACTGAACATCGGGCTCCGGAACCACGCCGTACGCTTTCCCGAACGAGAGGTCCTGCTCGCGCTCTCGGATGTCGCGACTCTCGACCGACTTGTCGCTCATAGCGACGTCGTCGCGGAGCTTCGGCGTGCGAAAGACACGCCGGCATTCTTCATGGGGCTCGGCGGCGCGGAGCAGCGCGCATGGAGCGCGGAACTCCTCGACCGGATCGAACCTCCGACAAACGACGCAGCGGTCTGCTTGCTCGACAGCGGCGTGCGACGCACCCATCCTCTACTCGAACCCGCGCTCGCCGCATCTGATTGGCACACTATCAATCCTGCCTGGGGCGCCGATGATACGCCGGCGTGGCAAGGCCATGGGACGAGGATGGCGGGCGTCAGTCTCTACCGTGACCTCACTCCAGTCCTGGCGGGGGCCGACTCGATCCCGCTACGCTATCGGCTTGAGAGCGTGCGCATTCTCCCGCCGGCTTCGGCGCCGGCAAACGATCCCGAACTCTACGGCGCGGTGACGGGGGAAGCGATTGCGCGCGCCGAGATAGCGGCCCCGCAGCGTCGGCGCGCCATTGCGATGGCGGTGACAAGCGCCAATCCGGCGCGAGGTCGGCCATCCTCCTGGTCTGCAGCGGTCGATCAGCTTTGCTTCGAGGAGGCTCAGCGTCGATTGATTATTCTTTCCGCCGGAAACGTCGCCGGCGACCTCATCCCAGCCGACCACCTGACGCGCAACGATCTCGAACCGGTCGATGATCCCGGACAAGCCTGGAATGCGCTGACCGTCGGCGCCTTCACCGAAAAAGTGAACATCATTGATCCAGCCTTCGTCGGTTATTCGCCGATCGCATCCGCTGGCGAATTGTCGCCCCGCAGCCGCACGTCCGTGACGTGGGATCGACAATGGCCTGTGAAGCCGGACGTCGTCTTCGAGGGCGGCAATTTGGCGCATGATGGAGCGCTTCCCGGCGAACCGATCGATGATCTGCAGATTTTGACGACGTACTTTCGTCCCGAAAGCCGGCACTACGCGACGATCGGCGATACGAGCGCCGCAACGGCCGCGGTCGCGGGAATGGCAGGCGCCATACTTGCCGACAGACCTAATCTATGGCCCGAAACGGTCCGCGCGCTCATCGTTCATTCTGCCGAATGGACGCCGCCGATGCGAGCGCAGATCGACGCGTGCCACGGCGCAAAGACTCAAATCCAGTCGCTTGTGCGTCGCTATGGCTTCGGCGCGCCCGACCTCGGTCGGGCGCTTCTGTCAGCACGCAACGATCTGACGCTGATCGTCCAGGACGAATTGCAACCGTTCCAGCGCGAAGGCGCGGCGACGGCGAAGACCCGCGATATGAAACTCCATCGGTTGCCGTGGCCGAAAGAACAGCTTGCCTCTCTCGAGGGGGCCCAAGTCGAGCTGCGGGTGACGCTGTCTTATTTCATCGAGCCGAATCCCGGTGAGCGCGGATGGACGCGCAGGCACCGCTATGCCTCGCATGGTCTTCGTTTTCGTGTGAAAGCCGCGACCGAAACCGTCAACGAATTCCGCGCACGCATCAATCAAGCCGCCCGTGACGAAGAAGAAGGTACGCCAGGAAATGGCGGCGAGGAGTGGATGCTCGGCACGTTTCGCGATCGCGGATCTTTGCATTCGGATTTCTGGGTCGGGACCGCCGCGGATCTCGCTGAGCGCGACGCAATTGGCGTATTTCCGATTGGCGGGTGGTGGAAAGAGAAACCCTATCTCGAGCGCTTCGATGCGCTCGCTCGATACGCGTTGATCGTAACCATCCGGGCGCCGGGATCAGACATCGACATTTTCACCCCCGTCGAAGTCGCGCTTTCTGTAGAGACAATCGTTAGCGTCTGAAGCCAATACCGTCAGGCTCGCCTCCTATATGTAAGAGGTGAGTGAAAATTGAGTTCACGTCACGCCCACGCCGCGTCAGGCGGGGAATGCGGATTTTGTTGCAAGCAGTCGAGAATGGCGCACACTGCCTGCTCAGCAGTGCTCTTGGCCGAGCGCGCTTGGTCTGATCGCGGATCGGGCGGGCCTCCAGGAAAGTCGGCCTCACCTGTCGCGCCGTCGGACCGCAACCGGATCGACTTCTTGGTCGACAGGGGAGCGATTTTCCAAGGCGTGGCGCCAGGGCGATCCAACGATCAGTTCAGCCTGCAGTCGCCGCTTGCCGACGTAGACGCCAGTCGCTTCAACGGTGCTTACGCGCCACTTCGCAACTATGAGGCCATCTTTCAGGCGACCTACGCTTACAATGTGACGGATGGGTTC
>ERZ724513.1882-NODE-1882-length-10601-cov-4.797269_pt1 | contig 10601 bp, 9 predicted proteins | sample MGYA00376046_ERZ724513 | MGnify/ENA primary metagenome ERZ724513 (study PRJEB28724, sample SAMN07190883) | activated sludge metagenome | isolation source: activated sludge of sewage treatment plant in Hong Hong | place: Hong Kong | collected 2016-03-17 ... | reverse complement strand
GCAGCCTGCCCACCCGTCCGAGCGTCCCGATCCTGGCCGGCCTGCTGGTGAAGGCTGCCGGCGGCCAGGTCGTGATGAGCAGCTTCGACTACGAGACCTCCGCCCAGATCACGGTCGCCGCGGACGTCACCGACGACGGCGTCGCGCTGGTGTCGGGACGACTGCTCGCCGACATCGCGCGCTCGTTGCCCAACAAGCCGGTCGACATCACCGCGGACGAGACCCGGATGGAACTGGTCTGCGGCACGGCCCGGTTCACCCTGCAGACGCTCCCTGTCGCCGACTACCCGGCGTTGCCGGAGATGCCCGAGGCCACCGGCGCGATCCCGAGCGAGGAGTTCGCGAAGGCCGTCGGCCAGGTCGTGGTGGCAGCCGGAAGGGACGAACTGCTCCCGGTGTTCACCGGCGTCCGGATGGAGATCGAGGGCGAGACGCTGTCCCTGCTGGCGACCGACCGTTACCGGATGGCGCTGAAGGAGCTGGACTGGAACCCGCGCTCGACCCGCGGCGAGGGCGCGGCCCTGGTTCCGGCTCGGGTACTGGCGGAGACCGCGAAGAGCATGACTGCCGGCGAGACCGTCACGCTCAGCCTGTCCTCTGCGGCCACCGGCGACGGGTTGATCGGTTTCGAGGGCACCGGTGCGGCCGGTGTCCGCCAGATCACCACGCGGCTGCTGGACGGCGAGTTCCCGAAGGTGCGCCACCTGATGAACGTTCAGGCTTCGGTCACCGTGCGGGCGAACACCGCAGAGGTCATCGCGGCGGCGAAGCGGGTCGGCCTGGTCGCCGAACGCAACACTTCGCTGCGGATGCTGATCGGTGACGGCTCGATCACGCTCGAGGCCGCGACGGGTGACCAGGCGCAGGCTGTGGAGGCGCTCGAGGCGGTCGTGGAGGACACGACCGGCGCCGGCCTGTCGATGACTGCGGCCGGCTTCAACCCGCACTACCTCTCCGATGCCCTCGCTGCGCTGGACAGCCCGTACGTCCAGTTCTCGTTCACCCAGCCCGGCAAGCCGTGCCTGTTGACCGGCCTGAACGAGCTCGACGGCGAGCCGCTGGTCGACTACAAGCACGTGATCATGCTGATGCGCCTGCCTGCGTGACCGGACAACGCTCCCTGAGGGGTGCTCGAGGGAGGAACCAACCCGGGCGCGCCATGAGGCGCCCGGGAGCGGTGCTGGAGGACTCGCCGTGTTCGTCACCCATCTGAGCCTGGCGGACTTCCGCTCCTACGCCGGCGCGGAGGTGCCGCTGGGTGCCGGCGTCACCGTGTTCACCGGGGCCAACGGGCAGGGCAAGACCAACCTCGTCGAGGCTGTGGAGTTCCTGGCCACGCTCGGCTCGCACCGGGTCGCCTCGGAAGCGCCCCTGGTGCGGGTCGGTGCGGAGCGCTCGATCGTGCGCGCTCGCGTCCAGGCAGGCCTCGACGACCCGCGCAGTCTCCTGCTCGAGGTCGAGCTGATTCCCGGGCGGGCGAACAAGGCGTCCCTGAACCGGTCGCCGCTGCGGCGGCCGCGGGACCTGCTCGGTGCACTCCGGGTCGTGCTCTTCAGTCCCGAGGACCTCGCCATCGTGAAGGGAGATCCCAGCGAGAGGCGCCGGTTCATCGACGAGCTCGTGGTGGCGCGGTGGCCGCGGCTGGCTGGCGTCCGGGCTGACTACGACCGGGTGGTCAAGCAGCGTTCCAGCTTGTTGAAGTCACTGTCCGGGCGCGGGCCGCGGGGGCTCACCGACGACGTGGCTGTGACCCTCGACATCTGGGACGGACAACTCGCCGGCTTCGGAGCGGAGATCGTCGCGGCCCGGCTGGCGACCCTTGCCGACCTGCGCCCGCACCTGCTCGCGGCCTACGCCGACATCGCGCCGACGAACAACGTCGCCGGCGTCGAGTACAAGTCATCCGTCCTGCTGGCGACCCTCTCCCAGGAGCCGGAGCCGGCCACCCGCGCTGTCGAGAGCCTCACCACCGCCGAGTTGGCCGACGCGCTCACTGGACGTATGCGCGAGCGACGCGGGGAGGAGATCGCCCGCGGCCTGTGCCTGGTCGGCCCGCACCGCGACGACCTCACCCTCACCCTCGGCGACCTGCCGACCAAGGGGTACGCCTCCCACGGTGAGTCGTGGTCGACCGCGCTGGCGCTGCGGTTGGCATCCTTTGCGCTGCTCCGGGCGGACGGCGTCGAGCCGGTTCTCTTGCTCGACGACGTGTTCGCCGAGCTGGACGAGACCCGGCGCGAGCGTCTCGCCGACCTGGTCGCCGGCGCCGAGCAGGTTCTGATCACTGCGGCGGTCGCGGCCGACGTCCCGGCGCGTCTGGCGGGTCGCCGCTTTGCGGTGCAGGCTGGTGAGGTGCTGCCCACAGAACCGGTGCTCGCTGAGGGCGCGGTCCTGCCACCGGAGGTCTCCGGCGAGACCGGAACCGAGCCTGCCCAGCCCTCATCGGGCACCGCCGCGACTCCGGCCGGCGCCGATGACTGATCGTCCCGAGCACGACCCGCAGGGCATGGACGTCGCGAAACGGATCGCCAGGGCCGCCCGCGGCGCGGCGCCCGCACCGCCAGCGAAGAAGCGCCCGTCCGCCCCGCGCACCGACGAACCCACCCTGCTCGGCGACCTGCTCAAGGAGGTCATCGAGGAGGAGGGCTGGACGCGCGAGGTGAACGTCCATCAGCTGCTCGCCCGCTGGCCCGCACTGGTCGGGCCGGTGAACGCCGAGCACTCCCAGCCGGTGGGGTACGCCGACACCGTGCTCACCGTCCGTGCCGAGTCGTCCACCTGGGCCACCTCGCTACGCACGATCGCCCCCCAGTTGGTGGCCGTGCTCAACGAACAGCTCGGCCAGGGCACGGTGACCCGCGTGATCGTGCTCGGCCCCGAGGCCCCCAGCTGGAAGAAGGGACGACGCTCCGTGCCCGGTCGCGGCCCGAGGGACACCTACGGCTGAACGATGGCAACCGATGGCAATCCATTGCCAGGTTTGCCATGGGCGCGGTGTAGTGGTGCGGTAGCCACCGAAGGAGACACCGTGAGCACAGCCACCGCCCTCCCGCAGCGACCGCCCGTCGAGGCGGCCGCTGCACTCACCGGCTTCCGGCCGGGCACGGGCTTCTTCATCGGCATCGACTCCGACGGCTGTGCCTTCGACGCCATGGAGCTCAAGCACAAGGAGTGCTTCATCCCGAACACCATCAGGCACTGGGGCCTGCAGGCCGTCTCGTCGTTGGTGCGCGAGACCGCAGAGTTCGTGAACCTGTACTCGACCGGACGCGGCCTGAACCGGTGGCCGGCCCTGATCCGGGTGTTCGAACTGCTGGCCGAGCGTCCGGAGGTGGCCGAGCGCGGCGTCGCCGTGCCGCGCGGGGATCGGCTCCGGGAGTTCGTCGCGTCCGGTGAACCGCTCAGCCGGGCCGGCATCGCTGCCTATGCGCGCGCACATCCCGATCCCGAACTGGATCGTGCACTGGCCTGGACCGACGGGGTGGACGCCAGCATCGCAGCCATGGTGCGGGGTGTGCCGCCGTTCCCGTGGGTGCGGGAGAGCCTCGCCCGGGCCCGGGGACACGCGGACCTGATGGTCGTCTCCGCCACTCCGCTGGACGCCCTGCGCCGCGAATGGGGCGAGCACGGGCTGTCGCGCCACGTCGACGTGATCGCCGGCCAGGAGGACGGCACAAAGGTGCAGCACCTCCACCGGGCCACGCGCGACCGGTACTCGTCCGACCACGTACTACTGATCGGTGACGCGCCGGGGGACCGAGACGCGGCTGCCGCTGCCGGCGTCCTGTTCTACCCGATCAACCCCGGCAGCGAGGCGGCCTCGTGGCGGCGCTTCCACGACGAGGCTCTCGACCGCTTTCTCACCGGCGGATACGCCGGCGACTACCAACGCGCACTGCTCGCAGAGTTCGATGCGCTGCTCCCCTCCACGCCGCCCTGGCGGCACTGACCCCGCCCTGACCCACACCGACCGCTCGAAGAGGAGTACCCGTGCCCGAGACCGTTGACCTGCGCGCCGTTCCGTACCAGCTGGATGCGGAGCAACTCGCCTGGGTGGAGGAAACCCTTGCCGGCCTGGCGGTGGAGGAGAAGGTCGGCCAACTGTTCTTCAACCTGTTCCATTTCGGTGCCGACGCCTTCAGCGGCACCTCGCTGAGCAACGCCGAGATCCTCTCGACCTACCACATCGGGGGCGCGCGCTATCACGGCGGCACGGCAGAGCAGGTTCAGGACCTGCTCAACGCCCTGCAGGCGGACAGCCGCATCCCGCTGCTGGTGGCGGCGAACTGCGAGTCCGGCGGCAACGGCTGCTGCAGCGACGGAACCTACATCGCGACCGGCGCCCAGTGTGACGCCGCGCGCGACGAGGAGACGCCGTTCCGCACCGGCCTGGTGTCGGCCCGTGAGGCGGCTGCCCTGGGCGTGAACGTGAACTTCGCGCCGATCGTCGACATCCTGTTCAACTGGCGAAACACCATCGTGAACACCCGGGCCCACGGGACGACGGCCACCGACGTGATCCGCTCCACCACCGCGAAGGTCCGTGGCCTGCGCGCTGCGGGAGAAGACCTGGCGGTGTGCATCAAGCACTTCCCCGGCGACGGCACAGAGGAGCGCGACCAGCACCTCGTGCTCGGCGTCAATGAGCTCACGCCAGCCGAGTGGGACGACTCCTTCGGCCGGGTCTACGCCGAGCACATCGCCGGTGGTGTGGAGATGATCATGGCCGGCCACATCGCGCTCCCCGCGTACTCACGGCTGCTTGACCCGTCCCTCACCGACGCGGACGTGATGCCGGCGACGCTCGCGCCAGAGCTGATCCAGGGCCTGCTGAAGACCCGGCTGGGTTTCAACGGCCTGGTCATCACCGACGCCAGTCACATGCTCGGCATGACCTCTGCAATGCGCCGGCAGGACCACGTGCCGCGCGCGATCGCGTCCGGCTGCGACATGTTCCTGTTCTTCAACGACATCGCGGAGGACTTCGGCTTCATGCTGGACGGCGTGCGCACCGGCGTGATCACCCCCGCGCGCCTGGACGACGCCGTGCGCCGCATCCTCGGGCTCAAGGCCAAGCTCAACCTGCACCGCAAGCAGGCGGACGGCACGCTACTGCGCTCCCGCGCGGACCTGGCGGTGGTGGGTTGTCCCGAGCACCTGCAGTGGCGGGCCGAGGCTGCGGATGCGTCCATCACCCTGGTGAAGAACACCCTCGGGCAGTTGCCCCTGACCCCGCAGACCCATCGCCGGATCCGCCTCTACTACCTCGAGGCGGACGCGGGCGGCATCTACGAGGCCAGCCAGGGTGCGCTGGCGGACTTCACGGCAGAGCTGGAACGCCGGGGCTTCGCGGTCACCCTGAACGACGGTCTGAGCCGGATCAAGGGTCCGACAATGAAGTACAGAGACGAGGTCGACGCGGCAATCATCGTCGCCAACATCGTCGGCTACGCGGCAGAGAACAACTACCGGATCCGCTGGAAGACGCCCATGAGCACCGACTGCCCGTGGTACGTCCACGAGGTGCCCACGGTGATGGTGTCGCTCAACTACACGACCCACCTGCACGACGCCACGATGCTGAAGGCCTACGTGAACGCCTACCACGACAACCCCGACACGATCCGGCTGGTCGTGGACAAGCTCACCGGGGAGTCGGAGTTCCGGGGCACACCCAACGACCTCGTCTGGACGGACAAGTGGCAGGCACGGCTCTGAGCGAGCCGAGCCACCCTCGCTCCCGACCGGATCGCTCCCCGCGCCACGCCGGCTGACCCCGTCCGGCCCGTCCGGGCTGCCGGGCGTCCGCCGTCGGCGGATCCGCTCTGGGCAGCGTGGCATCCGGATCCGGAGTGGGCGGACGCAGGCTGTCGGCATGAATCACGACACGACCCGGGTTCCGAGCCTGGACGACCGCCTGGTCGAGGCGCTGTTCGAGCAGCGCACGATCCTCCTCGGCGAGCCCCTGGAGGACCACAACACCAACCGGCTGTGCAACGCCCTGCTGATACTCTCCGCAGCCGACCCGAAGGCCGACATCCGCTTCCTGATCAACTCTCCCGGCGGCTCGGTGCCCGGCATGCTGGCGATCCGCGACTGCATGCGCACCATCCCCAACGACGTCGCCACGATCGACCTGGGTATGGCCTACAGCGCGGGCCAGTTCCTGCTGTCGTCCGGCACGCCGGGCAAGCGGTACGCGATGCCGCACGCCCGGGTACTGCTGCACCAGGGGTCGGGCGGCATCGGCGGCTCAGCGATGGACGTCGCGATCCAGGCCGCCGACCTGCGCAACACCAGGGACGTGGTGCTGGCCTGCATCGCGGAGGACACCGGCCAGCCGGTCGACAAGATCGAGGCCGACTCGCGCCGCGATCGATGGTTCACCGCAGCAGAGGCGCTCGAGTACGGCTTCATCGACCGGATCATCACCAGCATCGACGAGGTGCTGCCCACCCGCGTCCGGCCGGTCGGTCTGGGGCAGCCGTCATGAGCAGCTACACGATCCCCTACGTGACCACGCGCACGAACGCCGGCGAGCGCACCGTCGATGTCTACAGCCGGCTGCTGGCCGATCGGATCATCTACCTCGGCACAGCCATCGACGACGGTGTGGCCAACGCCGTGATCGCGCAGTTGCTGCACCTGGCCAACGAGAGCCCGGACGCACCGATCTCGCTGTATCTGAACTCGCCCGGCGGTTCGATCCCCGCGACGCTGGCGATCTACGACGCGATGCAGTTCGTTCGTCCGGCGGTAGAGACAACGTGCGTGGGCCAGGTGGTGGCGTCCGCCGTCGTCCTGCTGGCCGGCGGCGCGGCGGGCGCGCGTCGGATTCTGCCCCACGGCCGGGTGGTGATCCACGCGCCGGCGACCGAGGGTGGGCGTGGTGCCGTCCCCGACCTGATCGTGGAGGCGCAAGAGATGGCGCGGGTCCGCGCGCTGCAGGAGGAGTTGCTCAGCCGGCACACCGGAAGGACGCCGGCCCAGCTGCGCGCCGACACCGAGCGGGAACTGGTGCTCACCGCGGAGCGGGCCATCGATTACGGCGTGGTCGACCAGGTACTGGTGCCGCACGGGTGAGCCTGCACTCTCGGGAGCCGTCGTGATTCGGCCGCCGAACGTCCTGCGTGGGACGACAGGGGCGCGTGGGACGGGATGGGTGGCCGGATCGCGACACCGACGTCCCGGACGGTCAGGAGGCGGGTCAGGCGGCGAGGCAGACCGGGGAGCGGGGGATGCGGCGTTGGCGGAGGGCGGCGCGGGACGCCAGCTCGGAGACCCTCAGGTCAAGGGCACCGGCGACGGCCGCCAGCACTTCGGACGACGGCTCCTTGAGGCCACGCTCCACCTCGGAGAGGTACTGGGCGGACACTCCGGCCCGGTCGGCGACGTCGACCAGGCGCTGGTCGCGGTCGAGTCGCTCCTCCCGCAGCTGGCCGCCGACGGCCTCGCGCCACAGCGGTTCGGGACGCGGCACCGCTTCCTCGCGCCGGAACGGGAGCACCTCACCCATGCGGCAACGCTAGTCGCGGCGATCGCCGGATCGCCACGGCCGGAGTCACGCCCTCAGCGAACGACGCGGGCGTTGCCCTCCCAGATCGACCAGATCGCCGCCTCGTCGGCGGGGGTGGCGTAGTCGGTGAGACAGGTGGCGGCATAGGCACCGGAGGCCCAGCCGAAGTGGGTCGCGTCCTCGACCGACCAGCCGCGCAGCAAGCCGTACAGCAGCCCGCCGACGAAGCCGTCCCCGCCGCCGATCCGGTCCAGGACGCCGATCTCGCGCGGCGCCACGGTGCACACCTCGTCGCCGCTGCGCACGATCGCTCCCCACAGATGGCGGTTCGCGCTGAGCACCTCACGCAGCGTGGTGGCGAACACCGAAGCGTTGCCGTACCGCTCGCGGACCCGCTCGATCATCGCGACGAAGCCGTCCAGCTGGTCGGTGACCGCCTCGCCGCCGGCCTGGGGACCGGCCACTCCGAGGGCGAGCTGGAAGTCCTCCTCGTTGCCGATCAGGATGTCGGCCAGGCCGGCGATCTCGGTGAACGCCGCCCGCAGTTCGTCCTCCCGCCCCTTCCAGAAGGACGCCCGGTAGTTCAGATCGAACGAGACCGCGGTGCCGTGCGCCTTCGCCGCCCGTGCGAGTTCCACGCAGAACCTGCTGGTCTGCGGCGAGAGCGCACTGATCAGCCCGGACAGGTGCAGGATCTGGACGCCCTCGGTGCCGAAGAGTCGCTCGGTGTCGAAGTCGGCGATGTCCAGGGTCCGGCCGACCTCGCCGGCGCGGTCGTTCCACACCCGCGGGCCGCGGTGGCCGTAGCCGGAGTCGGCGATGTTGAACTGGTGGCGGTAGCCCCACGCATCCCCCTGGCCAAGGTCGGGCCCTTCGTAGGCCATGCCTCGGGACCGCAGGTTCGCCTTGATCAGGGCAGAGATCGGGCTCCCTGCGACGAAGTTCGTCAGCACCTTCACCGGCAGCCCGAGGTGGGACGCGACGCTGGCCACGTTGGACTCCGCCGAGGTGGCCTGGAGCAGGAACCGGTCGCTGCTGTGCACGGTCTGGCCCGCCTCCGGGGTGATCCGTACCCCCATGCTGGTGGGCACGACGAGCGACCACTGTGCGTCCTTGCGGAACTCCATCACATCTCCTCCTGCGGATGCCTGCGACTCGATCGTGGCAGCAGCCGATGCACGGCGGCGACCGCTTGCCGGGAGTTGCCTACGCCGGCGCGGGACCGGTCGACTGCCGGACGGTCAGGTGCACCGGCAACTCGACCAGGCGTCCCAGGCGCGGCTCGGTGCCCCCGGCGAGGGCGAGCAGCATCGAGGTGGCCTCGCTGCCGATCCGGCGGGTGGGAGCGGTGATCGTGGTCAGCGGCGGCGAGCAGAAGTCGGCGCCGAAGATGTCGTCGCAGCCGACCACGCTGACCTCGTCGGGGACGCGAATGCCGCGGGCGGCGAACCGTTGCAGCATGCCGATGGCGAGGATGTCGTTGAACGCCAGGCCGGCGGTGGCGCCGGAGGCGAGTAGTGCGTCCGCAGCGGCCGCGCCCGAGTTCGGCTTGGGGTTGAACGGGCCGATCCGGATCACGTCCGCGCCCAGCCTGCGTCCGGCAGCCTCGGCTGCGGCCCAGCGCTGGCGACTGGACGCGGAGCCCTCGGGACCGGCGACGTAGCAGATGCGGCGGTGGCCGTAGGAGACGAGGTGGTCGACCGCCTGCCCGTAGGCGGTCGGGGTGTCCACCAGTACGGAAGGGATCTCGTCGATATGACGATTGACCGTCACCAGCGGCAGCCGCTCGGCCAGCGCGCGCACCTGCTCATCGGACAGCCGGGTGGCGGCGAGGATCGCGCCGGCGCACGAGCCGGCCAGGGCGTCCAGCGCGGCCAGTTCGGCGTGGGGGGACTCCTCGGTGTCGACCAGCAGTTGGGTGTAGCCGGAATCGCGCAGTCGCTCCTGTGAGCCACGGATCATGTCGAAGTAGAACGGATTGGTGATGTCGGGCACCACCAGCGCGATCGAACCCCGTCCCGCCGGCGGACGCGATGCGCCCCGGTAGCCCAACTCGCGGGCGGCGGAGAGGACGAGCTGACGGGTGGTCGCGCTGATTCGCTCCGGGTTCGTCATCACCCGGGAAACCGTCGACACCGCGACGCCGGCCCGCTCTGCGACGTCCCGCATGGTCACGGACTGCTGGCTCATGCCCACCTCTCCTGGCAACTCGTTGCACCGCTTGCCATTATGGCAAGCGGGTCACCGTCCGGGGGCCCGGCACTCCGCAGCCGGGACCACCCCGGGGCCGGCGCACAACCGCGACCCGGGCCAGGCACGCGGCCGGGGTCCTCAGCGGGCGAGTGACAGCAGTTCTCCGGCGAGCGCGTGGACGGCACGGGCCAGGTCCGGGACGTCGGCGAGACCGAGGTGTGCGAGCACGGCAGCGACGGACTCCGCCAGGCTTCCGGCGGCCAGCGGCGCCAGCGCCTCCGCGTTCACGTCCTTCACTGGGGCGCCGACACCGCGAAGGTGCAGCACCCAGGCCGCGACCGCGCGGCACGCGCCCTCGGGTACCCGCCCGTCCGCGAGCTCAGCCCTCAGGGTGGGAACGATCCGCACCGGAAGCTTCAGCGAGCCGTCGGAGGCGATCTGCGCCAGGGCGTGGCGGATGTTCGGGTTGTGGTAGCGCTCGAGCAGCGCCTCGCGGTACGCGTCCAGGTCGTCGGCGGGCAGCGGCAGGTGCGCGCACGCCTCGTCCCACCACTGCTCGACCCAGCCGCGGCAGCGGGGATCGGCGATGGCGTCGGCGACACTCTCGTGGCCGGCGATGGTGGCCGCGTACGCCAGCAGCGAGTGCGAGCCGTTCAGCAGGGCCAGCTTGCGGCGCTCGAACGGGACAACGTCCGGCACGATCCGGGCGCCGGCGTCGACCCAGTCCGGGCGTCCGGCGGGGAACTCGCCCTGGATCACCCACTCGGCGAACGGCTCGGTGGGCACCGGGGCTGCGTCGGCGATGCCGAGGGCGGTCCGCACGGCCGCGCGGTGCTCGGCCGTAGTGGCGGGGGTGATCCGGTCGACCATGGTGGTGGCGAAGCGGACATGC
>ERZ724513.1881-NODE-1881-length-10601-cov-6.487199_pt1 | contig 10601 bp, 9 predicted proteins | sample MGYA00376046_ERZ724513 | MGnify/ENA primary metagenome ERZ724513 (study PRJEB28724, sample SAMN07190883) | activated sludge metagenome | isolation source: activated sludge of sewage treatment plant in Hong Hong | place: Hong Kong | collected 2016-03-17 ... | reverse complement strand
CAACTATTTATGTCTTGATCGGAAGTCTAAGTCGAAGTGCCACGTAGTATAACATGCCGTACCCTCCATGCCTGCTATCGCTACGGCACGGCGGGTACGGCTGACCGTTAGCGGTCATTTGTAAAAAAGAAACATGACAAAATAATTATGAGTTGGACAGATAATATGACTTTATTAGAATATTCAAAATATACGCCTTGTCAAGAAATATTTCAAGCCGTATGTGATGAATTAGGTAAACACTACGTGGCGAAGGGTTATAAATATTCTCGTTCCCAACCAAAATTGAAAATTGAAAAGGGCGATATCAAACTTGAAATTGCATTTTGTTCAAGCAGAAGTAATACTCCTGGTGACTGGGTGTCTTTTGAAATTTTACCGAGCTTCTATTCTAAACAGTTGGCTAAAACAAATAACACCAAAGGTTTTCTTTTTGGTCATACAGGTCTTTTCTATCATAAATATAAGGACAATCCCAAACAAATATTGGTCAAACAAATATTTGGTGGAGAATTGGAACGAATTGATGAATACAGTAATGAGTCAAAAATTATTGAAAGCAATAACTGCAATGTTTATGGAATAGACAAAGAAAAATTCTATTCAATTGTGCAGTTTATTGATAACAAAATTGTGCCTTGGGCTTCAAAAATTAGGACAGAAGAAGGAATCGTGGAATTAATAACAAACGCAAGTCCAACAAGAATTTGGTCTTTAAACGGTAAAGGCTCAAATTCTGACTTTATAAAGTACGTTCAACTCAATTTTCCAAATATCAATATTGTAAGTGAACTCGATAAATAATAAATAACGAACCGCTAACAAGCCGTAGCACATCATGCCGCTCCTTCGAGACGGCACGACGGCTACGGCTAAACCGTTGTGCGTAAGTTTAGAAAGACACCCAAACCGACAAAAGAACCGTTTAAAATTGTAAATTTGCCGTACTAACAAATAAAGACTTCTTGAAAGTAGAACAGAACATATCAAGACTTAAATACCTGTTGACATTGTACAAAATGACAGTAGAAGACTTGCTATTGTCTGTAAGTGAAGGACTTAAGAAGCCATTAACTAAAGACGACATTTTTTCTAATGAGATAAATGTTAGTCACTTAAAACGAATAGACAAGGTTTTTAACAAAGGACTTCACTACTATTTAGACCCAAAATCTCCTGAAGTTTCAAAAGATGCTAGCATATTCTTCAGAAAAAACAAGTTTGGAACAGAACTTAATATTGGAGCAAAGAAAATTGTCAACCAATTCGAAGAATTTAAAATATCGCTTTCGGCTATTTCAAAATTGGCTGAGATAAATATTGACAGGTCTTTGCCAGTCTTTTCTGTTAAAGACGACCCCAAAGCTGTTGCAACTAAAATCAGAGAAGAACTATATCCTGACTTCAATCCGATACCAAAAGAGTTTTTACGAGCATTGATTTCAAAATTTGCAGAAAAAAATATTTTGGTTTTCGAGTTCGTAGAAACTTGGAATAAAAAAGAGAAGGCAAATATTGACGGCTTTTTTCTTGCACCAAATGTAATTGTTCTTAAGCGACAACAATCTTCTTTCAGAAGAGAGATTTTCACTCTTATACACGAGTTAGGACACTACTTGCTTAACGAAGAAGAAATTGAAGAACTTGACATTTCAAACTTTGCCAATAATAAACTTTCAGCCATTGAAAGATGGTGCAACGACTTTGCATACTATTTCTTAGCAGGAGAATATAATAAAGCGTTTGAACAAATTAACAAAGCGGATGGAACAAACGACTATCACTTTGAACTGATTGAAAGCATTTCAAAGCACACACATTTAAGCCAAATTGCACTTTTTACAAAACTACTATTTCAGAGAAAAATTTCTCAAAACAACTATAACACAATAAAAGCAGACTTTGACGAACAATATAGATTGCGTCAAGAAGAAGAAAAGAAACAAAGAGAGCTTGACAAATTACAAGGTATTCAAAAAGGTGGCTCAACGCCCAAGCCTATTAATTCGCCATTACTCATATCAACCATTCAGACAGCTTTCTATGAAGGAGTGATAAACGAATATGATGTATGTAAGACTCTGAATATTTCACCTGATAAACTAGAAAAGTATTTGCAATGAAAGTAGTAATCGACACAAATTCGCTCTTGTCGTTGGTTCGTTACTACTTACCATTTGACAAAAAAGGAGTACTATTTCAATTTATCAAATCAAAAATAGAGAACGGTGACATTATAATAATTGACAAGGTTCTTGAAGAATGTACATACAATTCAAAAGGACTAGTTCTTTCCAAACTACCGTATCTAACGGACAAGGTTTTTTTGAAGGCTTCGAAAGTTCCTTATAAAACTGACAGCTTACTTGTTCCAAATACAAGACAGTTCTTTCACCAGTTGAATACTGTATTCGTGAACACACCAATTAAGAGAAAACTTACAGAAGTAGAGTTTGAAAATCAAAAGAGCTCATTCATTGAAAGTGCTGATATGAAACAAGTAATCTTGTCCTTGAATTTAAAAAATCAAGGTGAGCAGGTAATTATAGTAACAGAAGAAACTGAAAGCAGTAACGACAACAAACTTTTCAAAAAGATACCTGCAATTTGCAAAGAGTTAGAAATTGATACTATGACTTTGCCAGAATTAATTGCAAATTATGAAGGTATCGACATTGACTTCCAATAGAAAACCTACGCACAACAGCCGTTTGCCGCAATGGGGGCTGACGTGGTTAAATCAAGTGCAGTGCTTCTATCAACATTTGTGCTTGGTTGACAGTGAAGTGCTCCGAAATCCGCCACTGCGGCAAGCGGCAAAACGTTCTATCATATTTAAATAATACAACATCAATTATTCAATTTTCAACACATCAAATTTTTAATTATGAATCATTATAAAATAAGAATAATTTATTTTACCATTTTATTGTTAGTTACATGTTTTTCTTCAAAAGGACAAGTACTAATTGGAGAGCAAATAAAAGGAAAAAATATAGAAGATAGATTTGGATCTTCCGTAGCAACAAATTCTGATGGCAGTAGAATTGTAGTGGGATCACCTGGGTTTAGTACAAATGATAATAAAAATGGCTATGTAAATGTATATAATAATGAAAATGGAAATTGGGTAATAATGGGAAAAACAATTGATTCACCAATTATGGATGCAAGATATGGATCATCTGTTTCAATTTCAAAAGCTGGAAACCGCATTGCTATAGGCGGTCCATCAGGGAATATTGGTGGAATAGCGGAAATCTATGACTTCAAGAACAATTCATGGGAAAAGGTCGGAAATACTATTACAGGCGAAACGGCAGACAGCCAATTTGGAAGCTCAATTGAGATGTCCGAAGATGGAAATATGGTTGCTATAGGAGCACCGTTTGATTTTGGATCCTTTCAAAATTCTGGCAGTGTTCGCGTTTACAAATTAATAGGTAACGATTGGATGCAAATAGGTGAAACCATCAATGGAGAAACGTTCGCTGAAAGTTCAGGATCGACATTAGCACTTTCCGCAGATGGTAAAATACTAATTATTAGCGCTCCTAACTATAATGTAACCGGAAACGGAAGCGGTATCGTAAGAACATATATTCTACAAAATAATCAGTGGTTAAAGCTGGATTCAGATATAAAAGGCCAGGAAAAGGATATGTTAGGAACCTCTATTGATTTGTCTTCGAAAGGTTTAAAATTAGCAATTGGTGCTTCTCAATTAACTTCGTTTAACATTGGAAAAGGATATGTTCAAGTATATGAAATGATAAACAATGAGTGGATAAAAATAGGACAAGTACTAATTGGTGAACAGGTAAATGATAATTTTGGAAGTGCAGTAAGTATTAATTCTTCTGGAGACCTACTGACAATAGGTGCAAGAAGATCTGACAAACTTTTAAAGGATGCAGGCAAAATAGATATATATCAGCTTAAAAACAATGAATGGATTCAAATTGGAAACAGTATATATGGGGACCATGAATCAGAAGGCATAGGTAGTCAACTAATGATTTCGGGAGATGGTACCACATTTATTGTAGGTAGCCAATTCAATGATGAAGTTGCAACAAATGCAGGAAAAGTTTCTGTTTATAATTTTAATAATTTATCTTCAAGCCTAGAAATGGGTAATTCAAGGGAAATTATTGCTTTTCCGAATCCTGTCCAACACTTTATGACTATCAAGCACACAGATTACAACGAATTTGAATTATTAGATTTTCAAGGAAAAATAATTAAAAATTTAATAATAAAGGATGGGCAAATAAATTTTGAAAATTTGTCATCCGGAGTTTATTACCTTATATGCAAGTCTGCAATAAATTATAAAACGATACAAGTTGTAAAAATTTAACATCTAAATGCATACTAATAACATGATAGAACAACGGTTTTGATGAACAGATTTCGCTATCACTCATCTGTCACAAAGCCTTGGACGTTATCGGCAACCCTAACCGACCACCGTGCAGACATCAACCGACCGACCAAAACCCGACAACACACCGACCGACATTTCCGACACGACAGCCGACACTTCTGTATTTTTATTTTTCCCACCGCACGAAAAAAAATGAAGTTTTACCCCACGCCATTGGCACATTTGCAAACCGCACCAAGCCCACCCACCAACCAAAGTTTGCAAAAGAGCCAATCCCAACGCAACTTTTAGCGACATTCTAAATTTCTTCAAAATTCAAATTGTAAATTTGGCGAATGAAAATTTTGATTGTAGAAGACGAACACGAACTTGCACAAGACATTGTAAAATACTTGTCGGGACAAAACTATGTGTGTGAAGTTGCCGAAAACTACAATCAAGCAACAGACAAAATTGCTGTTTATCAATACGACTGTATTTTATTGGATTTAATGCTTCCTGACGGAAACGGACTTGCTTTGTTGGAACAGTTAAAACGAGAAAATAAGCAAGACGGAGTAATTATTATTTCCGCAAAAAATTCTATTGAGGACAAAGTAAAAGGTTTACAAATTGGTGCGGACGATTATTTGGCAAAGCCTTTTCATCATTCGGAACTTTCGGCAAGAATACATTCTCTTATTCGCAGGAAACAATTTAACAGTTCAAACATTGTGCAACAAAACGAAATAACGATTGACTTGTTAGGCAAGACTGTAAAAGTGAATAACATTGATATTTCATTGACAAAAAAAGAAATTGATTTGTTGCTCTTTTTCATCGGAAACAAAAACCGTGTTATTTCAAAAAGTGCATTGGCAGAGCATTTGTCGGGAGACATTGCCGATATGTTTGACAATCACGATTTCGTTTATGCTCACGTTAAAAACCTTAAAAAGAAACTGACCGAAGCAAATTATGGCAATTACATTAAAACAATTTACGGAACAGGTTACAAATGGGAAATATGAGCAAACTGTTACACAAACCATTCAAAGCATTTACGATTTATGCCTTAATTATTTTGGCGTGTAGCATACCTGTTTATTATTTGGTAGTAGATTTTATTTGGCTTGATGAATTGGATGAACACAACCATATTGTTAAGGAACGAATTGAATACAGTTTTAATAATGCTCAAATAGAAGAAAACGAATTGAATAGTTTGCTTAAAAATTGGGGAAAGTTACAACCCAGCACCACACTAACGCCAAGTGATTTATCCGTTCCAAAGCCTGACAGCACCTATACCATTACAAAACAAAACACATATGTTGAACATAACGAGATTGATCGTTTTAGAGTGCTTTCATCTTACATCAGCATTAACGGAAAATTATATCATTTACAGACAGAAACCAACATAGAAGAAGCAGACGAAACAATGTTGGCAATTGCGATTGTAACACTTTTGTTTTTTGCCTTGTTGGTTATCGGTTTTATATTTCTAAACAGACGAATAGCCAAACAAATTTGGCAACCATTCCGCAATACATTGAAAAAACTCAAATCTTTTGATTTGACTACACAACGAGCCATTTCATTTGACAAAACAAACATTGAAGAATTTGAAGAACTTAATCAATCATTACAAAAACTGATTGATAAAAATATTTCTGTTTACAGCCAACAAAAAACGTTTATTGAAAATGCTTCTCACGAATTGCAAACGCCTTTGGCGGTTTTAAAATCTAAATTGGATTTGTTGCTACAAAACAAAAACATTACAAGCGAACAAGCGGAATTACTGACTGCAATTGATTTACCGCTTTCACGAATAACAAGAATAAATAAAAATTTGTTGCTGTTAGCAAAGATTGAAAACAAACAATTTGCAGAAGTTGAAAACATAGAACTGACCGAAGTAATAAACGAAACTCTGGAATTACTTAGCGACTACACAACCTTAAAGCAAATTTCAGTTGATGAAAATTTCTCTGAAAAGTTGTTTCTTTCTTGCAATAAAACTTTGCTTGAAATTTTGGTCAATAACTTACTTATCAATGCCATTGTTCACAACACAGAACAAGGAAAAATACAAATCAGTTTTTCAAACAAAACACTAACTATTTCCAACACAGGAAAAACAGCATTGAGCAACGAAAAACTATTTGAACGTTTTACCATTTCATCTTCCGAAACTGCCAATAGTGGTTTAGGTTTGGCAATCGTAAAAGAAATTTGCAATCGCTACAATTGGCATATTCACTACACTTTTGAAAATAATCTTCATTCTTTTTCGGTGCAGTTCTGAAATTCTAAATTTCTTCTAAATCGCTTCTCACCTTTGCTCTGTAAATTTTAAAATACAAGAGCAATGAAAAAATCAGTAATTCTTTTGGCAGCAATGTTCAGCTTAACATTCGCCAATGCACAAAAAGTTTCGGACAAAGAAGTTCCGACAGTTGTAAAATCAGCTTTGCAAAAAAGTTATCCCAATGCAAAAGAAATTAAATGGGAAAAAGAAAAAGACAATTACGAAGCGGAATTTGAAGTTAATGAAACCGATTATTCCATTTTGATTGACGTTTCGGGAAACATCATTGAAACAGAAATTGAAATCAAAATTGATGAACTTCCTGCAAATGCAAAAGCATACATTTCTAAAAACTATGCAGGACAAAAAATCAAAGAAGCCGCAAAAATTACCGACAGCAAAGGCGTTGTTACCTACGAAGCAGAAATCAAAGGCAAAGACCTGATTTTTGACAGCAACGGAAATTTTATTAAAGAAGAAACAGAAAACGACAATGACTAAAACGCTATTGAGAGCAACGTTTCTAATCAAAGTGTTGCTCTTTCTTTCAATCAGCGTTTCTTTTGCTCAAACATCATCGGTTACACTTTCGGGAATTGTAAAAGATAAGAACGACAAATCCGCTTTGCCGTATGTAAACGTTGTGCTGAAAACAGAAAAGGACAGCGTTCTTGTAACGGGAACGGTTACGGATGAGGAGGGAAGATTTACGCTTACAGGCATTAAGCCAAACAATTATTTTTTGGAAATTTCTTACATCGGTTACACTACAAAAAAGCAAACGCTTTTTGTGGGAACGCTTTCCGAATTTCTGAATATGGCAACTATTGAATTGGAAGAAGATACCAAAACGCTGAACGAAGTTGTGATTACAGGAAAAGCAGATGATGTAAGCAGTAAATTGGATAAAAAGACCTATTCCGTTGAGGACAACATCAGTCAGGGCGGTGGCTCTGTTTTGCAAACAATGCAAAACCTGCCCGGTGTTACGGTGCAGGACGGAAAAGTGCAATTAAGAGGGAATGATAAAGTAACCATACTGATTGACGGAAAACAAACGGCAATGACAGGTTTCGGCAATCAAACAGGATTAGATAATATTCCTGCATCGTCTATTGAACGCATTGAAATCATAAATAATCCGTCCTCAAAATATGATGCCAACGGCAATGCAGGAATTATCAATATCATAATGAAGAAAAACAAACAGGAGGGTTTTAACGGAAAAGTTGGTTTCACAACAGGTTTAGGTGCTTTGTGGGTGCGTAAAGAAAATTTGCCAACGATAAGACCGCAATACACTTTTACGCCAAAAGTCAATCCGTCTTTATCGCTGAATTACCGAAAAGAGAAAATAAATATCTTTTTTCAAGCGGACAATCTATATACGCAAACATTGAACAAAAACGAGTTTGTAACACGAACTTACGATGACGGAACAATTATCAAACAACAGTTGAAGCGAAACCGCAACACAAATTTCTTTACTTCAAAAGCGGGAATTGATTGGTATATCAACGAACACAACACATTAACCGTTTCGGGTTTGTTTGGAAGTGAAAAAATAATTGACAGAGGCGACCAACCTTTTTTTAATGCAGATTTATCAGAGAGATTACGCCTTTGGCAATTTTTGGAAGATGAATTGAAAACAACCGCAATGGCTTCGGCAAATTATCAGCACAAATTCAAACAAGCAGGGCATTTGTTGAATGTTGGCTTTAATTATACCTTTCATCGTGAAGATGAAAAATATTTTTACGATAACTATTTGCCTACTTCAACAGGAACGGACGCTTTTAAATTATTGTCGGACGAGCAAGTTTATGATTTGAATGTTGATTACATAAAACCCTTGAAATACGGACGAATTGAAACAGGCGTGAAATTCCGATACAGAAATATACCGACAAATATGGATTTTCAGGCAGGTGCAAATTCGGTGTTGGACACCAACGCAGGCGGTTGGGCAACTTACAACGAAATTATTCCTGCATTATACGGAAACTACGTTTTTGAAAATGCAAAGTGGGAAGCCGAATTAGGTTTGCGAGTGGAATATGTGAAAATAGATTACAAAGTAAATCCTAATCACAACACTTACACAAGTGACGGATATGACTACACACAACCATTTCCGAATTTTCGTTTAGCGTATAAAATCAATGACCATAATAAACTTTCACTTTTTTACAACCGCAGAGTGGACAGACCAAACGAAGTCGACATTCGCATTTTCCCCAAGTATGATGATGCGGAAATTATTAAAGTCGGAAATCCTGCATTGCGACCACAGTTTACAAATTCCTTTGAATTAGGTTACAAAACAAGTTGGAAAAGCGGTTACTTTTATTCGGCTGCATACTATCGTTTTGCAAATGCAACAATCACACGAATTTCAACCATTGTGCCTAACAGCACATTGATTTATGCCATATTTCAAAATGCAGGAAAAAGCCATAATACAGGTTTGGAAATTGTGCTTAATCAAGACGTAGCAAAATGGTATTCGTTCAACATTAACACAAATGCTTATTACAATCAAATTAATGCTTTCACGGTTGAAAATTTATATCCTGTTCCGCATACTTTTTCAGCATACAAACAAACAATTTTTTCGGGCAACGTAAAACTGAACAACAACTTTCATCTGCCTAAAAACTTTGAATTGCAGGTTACGGCAGTCTATTTAGCACCCGACATTATTCCGCAGGGTAAAATCGGGCAACGTTTTTCATTGGATTTAGGGCTTAAAAAATCTATACAAAAAGGAAAAGGCGAATTATTTTTCAATGCCAACGATTTGTTCAATACAATGGTTATTAAAAGGACAATTCAAGGAAATGGCTTTTCTTACACAAGCGATGATTACTACGAAACACAAGTAATTCGTTTGGGATATAGTTATAAATTTTAAAACTATGTGGTGGGTTTATGCAATACTATCAGCTCTGTTTGCTTCGCTAACAGCGATATTCGGAAAATTAGGAGTGGCAAACATCAATTCAAACCTTGCAACAGGAATTAGGACAGTTGTAATTTTGGTAATGATTTGGATAATTATTTTGACAAGAGGCGAAGCGAAAGGAATTAACACCTTGTCAAAACAGAACATTACTTTTCTTGTTGTTTCGGGTATTGCGACAGGTTTATCGTGGTTGTTTTATTTCAAGGCGTTGCAATTAGGAAATGTATCACAAGTTGCACCTATTGACAAACTAAGCGTTGCTTTGACAATCATTTTAGCAATGATTTTTTTAGGCGAAACATTGACATTGAAAACAGCAATCGGAGCAGGTTTAATTATTACAGGGACTTTGGTAATGATTGTATAATAGCCAACACACGGACAAGCACATTTGCAAGTCGCACAAAGCCGACACTCAAACCCAAACTTGCAAAAGAGCTTGCCCTTTCCCGACCGACTAAAACTTCATTTTTTTCTTCCCCTCTTTTTGAAAAAATAAAAATACACCGATCGCACAACCTACACGACAACTCACACCACGACAGAAGGGCAGCCGATAACAAGGGTTTGGCGAAATGCGGGGTGAAGTGCTTCGTATGAAAGATTGTGCTAAATTTGAACTTTGGTGCTTCGATTGAAGTTTAGTGCTAAAAGTCCCGCACTTCGCCAAGCCCCGCACCGTTAGCGGCAAGTATAACAGACCTACCCAAGACTTTCTAACTGCTTAAAGACAGGAATTAACGACTTGCCTTTTTCGGTAAGACTATGTTCAATATGTAAGGGCTTTTGTTGAATGACAATTTTTTCTAACAAACCGACTTCTTCTAATTCTTTTAAAGCGACTGACAAAGTTTGCTTATTTGAACCTTCTATTTGACGCAACAAACTACTAAAACGTAAAGGTTCTTCAACTGCCAATCGAAATATTTCAGGTTTCCATTTTCCTG
>ERZ724513.1879-NODE-1879-length-10611-cov-14.196192_pt1 | contig 10611 bp, 13 predicted proteins | sample MGYA00376046_ERZ724513 | MGnify/ENA primary metagenome ERZ724513 (study PRJEB28724, sample SAMN07190883) | activated sludge metagenome | isolation source: activated sludge of sewage treatment plant in Hong Hong | place: Hong Kong | collected 2016-03-17 ... | reverse complement strand
CGGCCACGGGGGACGGGCGGCCGCCGTCGCCATGCCCGACCGGGTCCCGGTGCGCGAGCGTCGGCCTCGGGTCAGCGAGCCAGGGCTTCGACCCGGTCGGCCCGGTCGTCGGACCCCGCGGGCTCGCGGACCTGGATCAGCGCCCAGGTCACAGCGGCGGAGATCAGGGCGGCGCCGAGCATGTGCAGGGCGACCAGGACCACGGGCAGCTCGGTGAAGTACTGCACGAACCCCACGGCGCCCTGGGCGACCTCGACGACGAGCAGCAGCACGACGGCGTCGCGCGTCGCCCGCGGGTAGCCGGCGGCCACGACGGCGAAGAGCAGCCCGAGGGTGAGCCCGACGAAGAGGAACACCAGGTCGGCGTGGAGCTGGCTGGTCTGCAGCGCAGACAGGCCGTTGCGCGCCGAGCCCGCGTCGCCCGCGTGCGGACCCGAGCCGGTGACCACGGTGCCGACGTACAGCACCGCCCACGCCGAGGCGAAGGTCGCCCACGCGAGCCCGACCACCGCGCCGCGCTGGGGCCGTGCCGGGGACGGGTGGCCGATGCGGTGCAGGAACAGGACACCGAGGCCGATGATGACCAGCGAGCACAGCAGGTGGAGCGACACGAGCCACGGGTTCAGATCGGTCAGCACGGTGATGCCGCCGATGATCGCCTGCGCCGGGATGCCGAGCGCCATCGCCAGCGCCAGGCGCCGCAGGTCGCGGCGGCCGGACTGCCAGGCCGCGACGAAGGTCCCGACGGCGACCACGGCCAGGACGTAGGTGAGCAGCCGGTTGCCGAACTCGATCGCCTGGTGCACGTCGTACGCCCCGTGGGGCGTGAAGGACTCGTCGGTGCACCGCGGCCAGGTCGGGCAGCCGAGGCCGGAGCCGGTGAGGCGGACAACGCCACCGGTCACCACGATCACGCAGTTGGCGACGATCGAGGCCCAGGCCCAGCCCGTCAGCCACTCGTCCTGGCGCCGCAGGCGCGCCGTCACTCCCACTTGAAGGTCCTTGCCGTCAGGGTCGTGCCGACCGCGGCCCAGCCGCACAGCACGAGCAGGTCGCGCCACGAGGTGACGCCGTCGATGAGCGCAGCGCGCATCGCGCTGCCGAGCGCCCCCGAGGGCAGCCACCGCACCACGTCGCCGAACGCGCCGTACGCCGAGATCGGCAGGACGACGGCGCCGCCGGCGAGCAGCAGCAGGTAGACGAGGTTCGCCGCGGCCAGGGTGGCCTCGGCGCGGAGCACACCGGCGAGGAAGAGTCCCAGCGAGGCGAACGCGGCGGTCCCGGTCACCACCGCGAGGAGGAAGCCGAGCACGTCGGGGGACGGGTCCCAGCCGAACGCGAACGCGACCGCGCCGATGACGACCACCTGGAGGGCCTCGACCAGCAGCAGCGCGCCGACCTTGCCCATGAGCAGGCCCGAGCGCGGCAGGGGGGAGGCGCCGAGGCGCTTGATGACGCCGTACCGCCGCTCGAAGCCGGTGGCGATCGCCAGGGACGTGAACGCCGTGGACATGATCGCCAGCGCCAGCACGCCGGGGGCGAAGACGTCGATCGGGTCGTGCTCCAGCGAGAGCCCGAGGTGCTCGGACCCGGTGACGCCGCCGATCAGCACGATCACCGGGATCACCACGGCGAGCAGCAGCTGCTCGCCGTTGCGCAGCATCAGCCGCGCCTCCATCCGGGACTGGGCGAGCACCTGGCGGCCCAGCGGGGCGGCGCCGGGCAGCGGTGTGAAGGTCCCGGTCGACTCCGCGGTCACGGGGCCAGCCCCCGTCCGGTCAGCTGGAGGAAGACGTCCTCCAGGTTGCGCTGCCCGAGCGTCAGCGACTCCGGCACCACGTCGTTGACCTCGCACCAGCGTGAGACGCGGGCCAGCGTCGAGGCATCGGCCGGTCCGGTGACGAGCAGGCTGAGCTCGTCGAGCTGGGTCACCTCGGTCGCGTCGCCCAGCGACGCGCGCAGCGAGTCGGGCGCACCCGCGGGGAAGGGTCGCGTGACGACCAGTCGGATCGTCGCGTGCGTGCCGCCGCGGGTCAGCTCCAACGGCGAGCCCGACGCGATCAGCCGGCCGTGGTCGATGATGTGGATGTGGTCGGCCAGGCGCTCGGCCTCGTCCATGTAGTGCGTGGTCAGCACGACCGTCACACCGTCGCCGCGCAGCTCCTCCAGGAGCGCCCAGGTGGTGCGGCGCGCCTGCGGGTCCATCCCGGCGGTGGGCTCGTCGACGAAGACGATCTCGGGGCGGCCGACGATCGCCATCGCCAGCCCGAGCCGCTGCTGCTGGCCGCCGCTCAGCCGTCGGTACGGCGTCCGCCCGCAGTCGCCCAGGCCGAGCCGCTCGGCGAGCATCGCGGTGTCGAGCGGGTGGGCGTGCAGGCGAGCCACGTGCTCGAGCATCTCCATCGCCCGCACGCCGCTCCACGCCCCGCCGGCCTGGAGCATCACGCCGATCCGGGGGAGCAGGGCGTGCCGCTCCCGGACCGGGTCGAGGTCGAGCACGCGGACCCGGCCCTGCTGGGGCCGGCGATAGCCCTCGCACGTCTCCAGGGTCGTGGTCTTCCCGGCCCCGTTGGGTCCGAGCACGGCGGTGATCGTCGCCCGCTCCACCGTGAGCGAGAGCCCGTCGACGGCGACCTTCTCGCCGTACCGCATCACCAGGCCGTCGACGACGACGGCAGGACCAGGACCTTCGGGCACGTGTCGAGTCTAGGAACGAGCGCTGGATCACACCGCGCCGGGGCGGGTGCGGCCGCGTCAGGTTAGGTCTGCCTTACTTGAAGGGGCCGATCCAATAACGGCACACTGGCGTTGTGGAATTCGACGAGGGTGCCCCCCGGGCAACGGGCCCCGGGCACGACCAGCCGACGCGCGAGCGCGTGGCGCGGTCGATCCTCGTCAACGGGCCGTCGACCGCCGCCGCACTCGCCGAGCGGCTCGACCTCACCCCGGCCGCCGTCCGGCGCCACCTCGACCAGCTGCTCGACGACGGAGCCGTCGAGGCGCGCGACCCCCGCAGCACGGCGGTCCGCGGGCGCGGCCGTCCGGCCAAGGTGTTCGCGCTGACCGAGGCCGGTCGCGACCGCTTCGACCAGCAGTACGACGACCTCGCCGTCCAGGCGCTCCGCTTCCTGCGCGAGACCGGCGGTGACGTGGCCGTGCGGGAATTCGCGGCGCGACGTGCGTCGTTCATCTCGGAGCGGTTCGAGGGCGTCCGCGCCGAGCACCCCGAGCTGGGGTCGGCCGAGGTCCTGGCCAAGGTCTTCACCGACGAGGGGTACGCCGCAGCGGTCCGCGACGTCCCCGTGGGGGAGCAGCTGTGCCAGCAGCACTGCCCGGTCTCCCACGTCGCCCACGAGTTCCCGCAGCTGTGCGAGGCCGAGACCCAGGCGATCAGCCTGGTCCTCGGCCGTCACGTGCAGCGCCTGGCCACGATCGCCCACGGCGACGGGGTCTGCACCACCTGCATCCCCAGCACGCCCCAGACCACCACACCCACCGACACGAAGGAGCGGGTCAGCTCATGACCTCCATCGAGGAGCTCAACCCCGAGCTCAAGGGCATCGGTCGCTACGAGTTCGGCTGGGCCGACTCCGACGCCGCCGGCGCCGCCGCCCAGCGTGGCCTCAACGAGGCGGTCGTCCGCGACATCTCGGCGAAGAAGAGCGAGCCGCAGTGGATGCTCGACCTGCGGCTGAAGGGCCTCAAGCTCTTCCACCGCAAGCCGATGCCGACCTGGGGGTCGGACCTCTCGGCGATCGACTTCGACAACATCAAGTACTTCGTGCGGTCCAGCGAGAAGCAGGCGGCCTCGTGGGAGGACCTGCCCGAGGACATCAAGAACACCTACGACAAGCTCGGCATCCCGGAGGCGGAGAAGCAGCGCCTGGTCGCCGGCGTCGCCGCGCAGTACGAGTCCGAGGTCGTCTACCACTCGATCCGTGAGGACCTCGAGGAGAAGGGCGTCGTGTTCGTCGACACCGACACCGCCCTGAAGGAGCACGAGGAGCTCTTCAAGGAGTACTTCGGCACCGTCATCCCGGTCGGTGACAACAAGTTCGCCGCGCTCAACACCTCGGTCTGGTCGGGCGGCTCGTTCATCTACGTGCCGAAGGGCGTGCACGTCGACATCCCGCTGCAGGCCTACTTCCGGATCAACACCGAGAACATGGGCCAGTTCGAGCGGACGCTGATCATCGTCGACGAGGACGCCTACGTGCACTACGTCGAGGGCTGCACCGCTCCGATCTACTCCTCCGACTCGCTGCACTCCGCGGTCGTGGAGATCATCGTCAAGAAGGGCGGCCGCTGCCGCTACACGACCATCCAGAACTGGTCGAACAACGTCTACAACCTCGTGACCAAGCGGGCCACCTGCGAGGCGGGCGCCACGATGGAGTGGGTCGACGGCAACATCGGCTCCAAGGTGACGATGAAGTACCCCGCGATCTACCTCATGGGTGAGCACGCCAAGGGCGAGACGCTGTCGATCGCGTTCGCCGGCGAGGGCCAGCACCAGGACGCCGGCGCCAAGATGGTGCACGCGGCGCCGCACACCTCATCCTCGATCCTGTCGAAGTCGGTCGCGCGAGGCGGCGGACGGACGTCGTACCGCGGCCTGATCCAGGTCAACGAGGGGGCGCACGGCTCGAAGTCCAACGTGCTGTGCGACGCGCTCCTGGTCGACCAGGTCAGCCGCTCGGACACCTACCCCTACGTCGACATCCGTGAGGACGACGTGTCCATGGGTCACGAGGCCAGCGTCTCGAAGGTCTCCGACGACCAGCTCTTCTACCTGATGTCGCGCGGCATGGAGGAGGACGAGGCGATGGCGATGATCGTCCGCGGCTTCGTCGAGCCGATCGCCAAGGAGCTCCCGATGGAGTACGCCCTCGAGCTGAACCGCCTGATCGAGCTGCAGATGGAGGGGGCCGTGGGCTGACGGTGGTTTCGAGGCTCGTCGCTGGCGCTCCTCGCACCTCAACCACCGTGTCCCACCCCGAACGTAGAAAGCAGACCTAGTGACTGTCACTGATGCTGCACGCGAGAGCGTGGAGTCGAGCCTGGAGCTGGAGCGGGTGGAGAGCCACCTCAACCCGCCCCCGTCCTACGACCTGGCCGACCACCCGGTGCCGACCGGCCGCGAGGAGATCTGGCGCTTCACGCCGATCAAGCGGCTCCGCGGGATCCTGGACGGCGAGGAGTCCGAGGCGGCCCTGACGTGGGAGACGACGCTGCCCGACGGCGTCACACTCACCGAGATCAGCGACGCGCAGGCGCGCGAGATCGGTGAGCTGGCGCCCAACGACCGGCCGTCCGCGCTCGCCGCGGCCCGGGCCGGCGCCGCGCTCCTGCTCGACGTCCCGGCCGAGGCCGAGGTCTCCGAGCCGATCGTGCTGCGCCTGCACGGCAGCTCGGTCGACGACCTGGTCTGGGGCCGGCTGCTGGTCCGGGTCGGTCGCCACGCCCAGGCGACGGTGGCGATCGTCCACACCGGCTCGGCGCGCTACTCCGCGATCACCACGGTGCTGGTCGGCGACGGTGCGTCCGCGAACGTCTTGTCCTTGCAGGACTGGGACGACGACGCGGTCCACCTGGGCCGCGACGCGATCCGGGTCGGCCGTGACGCGACGGTCAAGCACACCTCGATCTCCTTCGGGGGCGACGTCGTCCGCATGCACGCCAACGTCGAGTACGCCGGCCCGGGCGGCGACGCCGAGCTGCTCGGCCTCTACTTCGCCGACGCGGGGCAGCACCTCGAGCACCGCCTGTTCGCCGACCACAACGCGCCGAGGACCAAGAGCCACGTCAAGTACAAGGGTGCGCTCCAGGGTGAGGGCGCCCACACCGTCTGGATCGGCAACGTGCTGATCCGCAAGGTCGCCGAGGGCATCGAGACCTACGAGGAGAACCGCAACCTGGTCCTCTCCGACGGCTGCCAGGCGGACTCCGTGCCCAACCTGGAGATCGAGACCGGCGAGATCGAGGGCGCGGGCCACGCGTCGGCGACCGCGCGGTTCGACGACGAGCAGCTGTTCTACCTGCGCTCGCGCGGGATCTCGGAGAAGGAGGCTCACCGGCTCGTCGTGCACGGCTTCTTCAACGACCTGATCCGGCGCGTCGGCATCCCCTCGGTCGAGGAGCAGCTGCTCGCGACCGTGGAGGCCGAGCTCTCCAAGAACCTCCTGCGAGAGGGCGATTCATGAGCTTCGAGCGCGCCTGCGCGGTCGCCGACGTCCCGTCCGACGAGGCCCTGGGGGTCACGATCGGGGCGTACGACGTCGCGGTGGCCCGTGACGGCGACGAGTTCTTCGCCGTCCAGGATCTCTGCTCCCATGCCGCGGTCGCCCTGAGCGAGGGCGAGGTCAGCGACTGCACGGTCGAGTGCTGGCTCCACGGATCCAGGTTCGATCTGCGCACAGGCAAGCCCACCGGCCTCCCGGCCACCGAACCCGTCGCGACCTTCCCGCTGGAGGTCCGCGGCAGCGACATCTTCGTGGACACCACCACCACCCTGAACGGAGTGACCCCTTCATGAGCAAGCTGGAGATCAAGGACCTGCAGGTGTCGGTCGACACCGAGGACGGTCCCAAGGAGATCCTCAAGGGCGTCACGCTGACGATCGGCGACGGCGAGACCCACGCGATCATGGGTCCCAACGGGTCGGGCAAGTCGACGCTGGCCTACTCCATCGCCGGGCACCCGAAGTACACGATCACCGGCGGATCGGTGACCCTCGACGGCCAGGACGTCCTCGCGATGTCGGTCGACGAGCGGGCCCGGGCCGGGCTCTTCCTGGCGATGCAGTACCCCGTCGAGGTGCCCGGCGTCTCGGTGGCGAACTTCCTGCGCACCGCCAAGACCGCCATCGACGGCGAGGCGCCCAAGCTGCGCACCTGGGTCAAGGACGTCAACGCCGCGCTCGGCAACCTCGACCTCGACCCGACCTTCTCGCAGCGCTCGGTCAACGAGGGTTTCTCCGGCGGCGAGAAGAAGCGGCACGAGATCGCGCAGCTCGAGCTGCTCGACCCGAAGGTCGCGATCCTCGACGAGACCGACTCCGGCCTCGACATCGACGCGCTCAAGGTCGTCTCCGAGGGCGTGAACCGGTTCCGCCAGCAGGAGGGCAAGGGCGTCCTGCTCATCACGCACTACACGCGGATCCTGCGCTACATCAAGCCCGACCACGTGCACGTCTTCGTGGGCGGCCGGGTGGCCGAGTCCGGTGGGGCGGAGCTCGCCGACCAGCTCGAGGCCGAGGGCTACGAGAAGTACCTCACGGCGGCGGTCTGACCACCCCGGTGGTCGAGCTCGTCGAGACCCCGCACCGAAAGGACACCTGATGGACGGCCTGCTCCCCGAGCTCGACGTCATCCGCAAGGACTTCCCGATCCTCGAGCGGACCCTCGCGGGCGGCCTGCCACTGGTCTACCTCGACAGCGCGAACACCTCGCAGAAGCCGCAGGTCGTCATCGACACGATGGTCGACCACCTCGAACGGCACAACGCCAACGTCGCGCGGGCGATGCACACGCTCGGGTCGGAGTCGACCGAGGCGTTCGAGGGGGCGCGCGACAAGGTGGCCGCCTTCCTCAATGCGCCGTCGCGCAACGAGGTGGTGTTCACCAAGAACGCCACGGAGGCCCTGAACCTGCTGGCGCGCACCATCGAGCTCGGCCCGGGCGACAACGTCGTCATCACCGAGATGGAGCACCACTCCAACATCGTGTCGTGGCAGCTGGCGTGCGAGCGGTCCGGAGCCGAGCTGCGCTGGTTCGGGCTGACCGAGGACGGCCGCCTCGACCTGGCGAACGCCGACGCGCTGATCGACGAGCACACCAAGGTGGTGGCCTTCACCTGGGTCTCCAACATGCTCGGCACGATCAACCCCGTGCGCGACCTCGTGGCGCGCGCCCGGGCGTTCGGCGCCTACTCCGTCATCGACGGCTCCCAGGCGGCACCGCAGCTGCCGGTCGACGTCGCCGCGACCGGCTGCGACTTCTTCGTGTTCACCGGTCACAAGACGGTGGGCCCGACCGGCATCGGGGTGCTGTGGGGCCGCGAGGAGCTGCTCAACCAGCTCCCGCCGTTCCACGGTGGGGGCGAGATGATCGAGACGGTGACGATGGCCCGCTCGACGTACGCCTCGGCACCCCACCGCTTCGAGGCCGGGACGCCGCCGATCGTCGAGGCGGTCGGCCTGGGCGCGGCCGTCGACTACCTGTCCCACATCGGGATGGACGCGATCCACCGACACGAGCAGGCGATCACGGCGTACGCCCTGGCCGGCCTCGCCACGATCCCCGGCCTGACGGTCCTCGGCCCGCTGGACGCGGCCGAGCGCGGGGGAGCCGTGTCGTTCGAGGTCGAGGGCGTGCACCCGCACGACGTCGCGCAGGTGCTCGACTCCCGCGGCGTCGCGGTCCGCGCGGGCCACCACTGCGCGAAGCCCGCACACGCGCGGTTCGGCGTGCAGAGCTCGACCCGGATGTCGTCGTACCTCTACACGACGCCGGCGGAGATCGACGCGCTGGTCGACGGCCTGGAATACACCCGTTCGTACTTCAGGTTGGGCTGACGCGATGACCCAGGACCTCGACAGCCTCTACCAGGAGATCATCCTGGACCACTACAAGCACCCCCACCATGCCGGCCTGCGGGAGCCCTTCGAGGCGGAGGTGCACCACGTCAACCCGACCTGCGGCGACGAGGTGACGCTCCGCGTGCATCTGGCCGGAGGCACGGTCGAGGACGTGTCGTACGACGCCGTCGGCTGCTCGATCTCGCAGGCGTCGGCGTCCGTGCTGACCGACCTCGTCATCGGCAAGCCGGTCGACGAGGCGATGTCGATCCACGAGACGTTCCTGACCCTGATGCAGGGCAAGGGCTCCGTCGAGCCTGACGAGGACGTGCTGGAGGACGGCATCGCGTTCGCCGGCGTCGCGAAGTTCCCGGCGCGCGTGAAGTGCGCCCTGTTGTCGTGGATGGCCTGGAAGGACGCCACCGCCCGATCCCTGGAGGAGACCGATGTCTGACCACAGTGACCTGCCCGAGGTCCCGGAGGCCACCGGGGGCGTCGGCACCTCGACCGTGACCGTCGACGACGTCACCGAGGCGATGAAGGACGTCGTCGACCCCGAGCTCGGCATCAACGTCGTCGACCTCGGCCTCGTCTATGGCGTGCACCTCGACGAGGGCTCGAACGCCGTCATCGACATGACGCTCACCTCGGCGGCCTGCCCGCTGACCGACGTCATCCAAGACCAGACCAACACCGCCCTCGAGGGCCTGGTCAACGACGTCGCGATCAACTGGGTCTGGATGCCCCCCTGGGGGCCGGACAAGATCACCGAGGACGGCCGCGAGCAGCTGCGCGCCCTGGGCTTCAACGTCTGAGGTGCTGTCGCCGACGAAGTCGGCGGCAGCAACCCGAGGAGGTTGAGGGAGCCCCACGCCTGAGCTCGCGAAGGCGCGACGGGCGGTTCGAAACCTCGGTGAGCAGAGAGGCAACCTGGTTTCGAAGCCCGCCAGATCAGCTATCAGCCGCCCGCGGTGCGGCCGAGACGAGGAGGACCTCGCACGGTGGCTTCGCTCGCGCGAGCCGGGCGTCAGTAGTCAGAAGCGGGCAGTCCAGGCGCTCGGCCAGTGCGACATAGACGCCGTCGAGCACGCGCAGCCTGCGGTCGAGTGCGAGGGCGCGACGCAGCAGCTGCTCGTCGAGCAGCACCTGACTCTGGACGAGGGAGGCGGCCTCCCCGATCGCCGCATCGGCGTCGGACGCGTCCAGGAGGCCGGCTCGCACCATTCGCCCCAGCGCCGAGACCACCTCGGCGAGCTGGTGGGCCGGTGCGGAGATCGGTTGGGTGAGATGGTCGAGAACGCCGGGCTTCGTCGGCTGATCGGTGACGACGTCCACCAAGGCCGACGCGTCCAGGACGATCATGCGCCGAACTCCTCCCGCACCGTGTCGAGGATGGCCGCGGTGTCGACCTTGGCCGTCGTGCGCGGCCGTCGAAGCCTGCTCCGCTCGATCCACTCGCGGTTGGCGTTGGCGGCCAGCGCGTCGCGACATGCCTGCTGTGCGAGGACAGAGATCGACAGCTCCTGACGGCGCACCTCGGCGTAGAGCTCGTCCGGGAGGTAGATGCTGACCTTGGGCATACCCCTAGTGTACCCCCATCGACTCCGGTCGGCGGGGACTCGGCTACCGTCCTGAGCATGACTCTCGTCCTGGTGCCCGCCGACCGGGTGGTGCGCTGGGTGGAGAACTTCACCGACCGCCACGGTGAGACCGTGCTGGGCGTCGAGGACGGCGCGCTGGCCGGTCGGGGGCTGGACGGCAGCACGTTCACCGCCCGGCTCCCGTTCGGCGAGGCGTACGACGGGCCCGCCGACCCGGCCGGGTTCGCGGCCACGATGGCCGCACCCGACGACTGGGGCGTCCTGCTGGTCCGCAAGGGCGGCTTCGCGGTCGCCCGCCTGCACCAGGCGACGACGGTTGACAGCAAGGTCGGTCAGCGCCACGTCCAGGGCCGAACCAAGGCGGGCGGCCAGAGCCAGCAGCGCTTCGCGCGGCGGCGCGACAACCAGGCGCGGCAGGCCTACGAGGCCGCC